>OFGH01000477.1_pt1 | contig 36172 bp, 31 predicted proteins | sample 1521721 | NCBI WGS metagenome assembly OFGH01 (sample SAMEA3504132, study PRJEB24116) | mouse gut metagenome | biome: mouse gut; feature: mouse-associated habitat; material: faeces | place: Denmark | collected 2011
ATAGGGCCTGTGCAAACCACCAGTTCAACTGGTGGTTATGATTTTATTTGCAAAGAAATTCTGTTGAATCACAATATTCCTTGCTATCGTATTTGGCGATGGCTTTTATAGCATTTTTCGTACGGATCAGTTTTACGGATTTAAAAATAAAAATTCCTTTCTGCCTGTTACAAGAGGCTTCAATTGTTTTTATTTTTACATCATTTACATAAAGCGTTACAGCCTCACAGTTTGAATAAATTTTAATTTCTGTTCGTTTGCGTCGTTCTGTTAAGCGCTTGCCTGTAATATGTACCATAGGGTTTTCGGACCAATTGCTCTGGTAAAGAAAATAACTGTCCTTTTTCACCTTTCGGTCAAAGCTTACAAGACCCTTATCATTCATACCGGGGCGGTTGCCTTCATTTCTGCCGTCTGAACCGAAATCAAACATATTCCAGACAAAGGTACACCATAAATAGCTTCTTTCATTTATGGATTTCAAAAAAGCCTCGTGGCTTATTGTCTGATATTCCTCAGGGTGCCATTGGCCGTTGTGTTTCGGCTTTTTGGGTTTGATTTCGTGCTGTAAATAATTACCGCCTGCACCGTATTCGGAAATACCTGTCGGTCGGTTGCAGCGGTTGCGGTCCATAAAATAACCAAGCTGTTTTCTGCTCATACCATACCAACCCGGATATACATTCCATGCCATAAGGTCACTTTTCCAATTGAATGCACCTCGGTGATTGGTTGCCATAGTGGTGTATCTGTATTTATCTTCGGATTTTGAAATACTGTGCAGTTCTTCTGTAAACGGACGCATTACATCGTCAAATTTATTCTGAATTTCATTCTGAATACCCCAGCAGATTATTGACGGATGGTTGTAATTCTGATTAATCATTTCACGAAGCTGCTGTTTGGTGGTGTTGAAAAATTCTTTTCTTAAGTTATCGGGGTTATTGAATGTACCGCTGCCTCCTATTAAATCAACAACGGGAATTTCCGCCCAAACAACAATTCCGTAGTAATCACACAGTCGGTAAAAATATTCAGCTTGCGGGTAGTGAGCAAGCCTTAATGCATTAACACCCATATCATATATAATGGCAAAATCTTCGTTATGCTCATTATTTGTAATGGCGTTGCCGAGTTTTTCACGATCCTGATGGCGGCTTACGCCGCGAAGGGGATAACTTTTTCCGTTTAAGAAGAAACCTTCATTTTTATCAATATTAAAATATCTGAGTCCGACAGAATCGACTACAGTATCTATTATCCTTCCGTCCTGCTCAATTTCAAGTGAAACACCATATAAATACGGATCCTTTCTTCCGTTCCACAGGTGAGGATTATCTATTTCAAATGTAAACTGAACCGCCTTATGTGTATTGGCGGCCACTGTGATTTTGCTGCAAAGCTCAGCTGAAAATTCGGCTCTTTTTGAAATGCTGTTATCAAAATCTGTTTTGTTGATATAAGGGTTTTCAGCAGGTATGTTATCGGCTCCGATTTTTGCAAGTATATTTAAGTCTTTATCAGCATTTGTATTATTTTCCACTACTGCACTGATTTCACATATTGCTTTTTCCTCGTTAACAACAGGTGTACTTATTTTTATCCCGCGTGTTGCGTGTTCACCAAAGCTGAAATGTAATTTTTCTTTTTTTATCAGTTCAAGTTCTCTGTATATGCCGCCATAAAAAGTGAAATCAGCAGTTATCGGTGCAATTTCATCCGTGCGCTCATTATTTATTTTTATTGCAATTAAATTTTCACTGCCGAATTTTAGCTGAGGTGTAATATTAAAAGAAAATGCTGTATATCCACCCTTGTGATTTCCAACAAATATACCATTTACAAATATTTCCGTCTGCATATTAGCGCCCTGAAAACGCAGGTATATTATTTTGTCACATTCATCGGTATCTAAAAAAATCTTTTTTCTGTACCAGCCGTCACCACGGAAATAGTCAGTATCATTAATATCTTTTCCGCCAACCGTGCCATTCTGCCCGTCTATATTGTTCCAGGTGTGCGGAATGTTTACGGTTGCCCAGGAAGCGTCATCAAATGCCTTTGCAAAGGCATTATCCATTCTGCCTTTGTAAAATTTCCATTCAGTATTAATCAAAGTTGTAACCTCCGATGCAGATAGAATAAATTAATTGTATTACATATAAAGAATTATTTCTACTGTTTGATTGAACATAAAATCTATATCCACGCAGGTTCTTATTTTGAAATAAAATAAAAAAATAAGACTACACGAAAGTGTAATCTTATTTATGGTGGGAACAACAGGGCTCGAACCTGTGACCCTCTGCTTGTAAGGCAGATGCTCTCCCAGCTGAGCTATGCTCCCTCAGTGAGATTTATTTTACCATAAAATCTGGAAAAGTCAAGTGTTTACAATAATTTTATTGCATTATTTTATGCGGTTTAAATACATATTTATTGTTATATGTAAAAATAATACAAAAATATTTTGCTTTTAATTCAATTGTATGTTGAAAAAATACATATTTTGTTATAGAATTATATGTATATTGAATTATTAGGGAGAATTACTATGAACAAATTACCGAATACAGATTTACAGCATGTTACCCCTGAATCAGTCGGAATAAGCAGTAAAAACATTAAGCTGTTTATTGATGAAATCAATGAAAAGAAGCTTGGACTTCAGAGCTTCACTTTTGTAAGGCACAATAAGATTTATGCCCAGTGCTTCTGGAAACCGTATGCACCTGAGCATCCGCACGTTATGTATTCAATGAGTAAATCCGTAACGTCAACGGCTGTTGGCTTTGCTGTCAGCGAAGGTCTGATTTCTCTTGATGATAAGGTTGCAGATTTTTTCCCTGAATATAAATCAGCAAGTAAGCCGAAAAATCAGAAGCTTACAATAAGAATGCTGCTCACAATGCGCTCAGACAAAAGGATTACAGTGCTTGATGAAAAGGGCGGAACAGATTGGATAAAAAGCTTTTTTGATGCAGGCTTTATTGCCGAACCTGATACAAAGTTCAATTATATTTCAGAAAATACCTTTATGCTTTCTGCAATTATTTCCAAGGTTACGGGAATGAGTATGATTGATTATCTGAATGAAAGAATGTTTAAGCCGCTTGGCATTGAAAAGCCCTTCTGGGAAAAAGACGGTGCAGGCAATAATGTTGGCGGCTGGGGTCTTTATATGAAATCAGAGGATCTGGCTAAGTTTTTCCTGCCATATATGCATGAGGGTAAATGGATAGACGGTACACAGCTTGTTCCGTCTGAATGGGTAAAGGAAGCAACGGCTAAGCAAACAGATTCCGTTAAGGCAGGCTTTGCTGATAATATGTGCGGCTACGGTTATCAGTTCTGGCGAAATCCGGCAAAAAACAGTTATCGTGCAGATGGCTTATTCGGTCAGCGCTGCTTTATGCTTCCTGAATATGATGCACTCTTCATACTGAATTCAGGTGAATCTGAGGATTATAAAATTATGAAGGTTTTCTGGAAGTATTTTCCCAGATGTTTTGAAGATAAAGCACTTCAGGAAAACGAAGCCGATTATAATGAACTTCTTGATACAATTTCAAAGTGTCAGGTTGAAGATCTTCCTGCCGCTCCTCGCAATACAGAAATGGAAAAGAAAATCAGCGGAAAAACCATTAAATGTAAAACAAATGTAAATACATCTGTTGTTACAATTTCAGTTGTGCAGATGCTTTATAACAAGCCTGCAAAAATCAATGAAATGAAATTTGATTTTACGGATGAATGCCTTAGGTTTACATGGAAGGAAAGGGATGAGGTAAATACCATAGATGCAGGAATGGACGGCGAATACAGAATGAGTGAAATGCACCTTAAGGATTTGCATTATCATGCTTATTCAAAGGCCGCATGGCAGGCAGACGGAACTCTGAAGCTATGGATAAGACCCGTTGAAACTGCTCACGTAAGAAAGTTTACCTTTAAGTTCAAAAATAACGGTACAGTAAAGGTTAAAAATGAGATGTCACCGACCTTCCAGGAACTTGCAATCTATAACTTTACATTTACAGGTAAGCCTATTAAACGCAGAAGCACGGAGAATTTTGTTAAGAGTGTTGTTAAAAATGTAGGTCTTCTTTACATAGAGCCTGATTTTACAGGAAAATTTGAATAAAAACATAAAAGCACCGAAAATAATTCGGTGCTTTTTCAGTATCATTTTTTATTTTTTAAATTTGAAATGAATTCCAAAAGCTCAGGAGAGCAGTTGTTTTTAACGATGATGTGTGCTTGATTCGGTGATTTCATTATGTAGAAATTGGTTTTTGATTCAATAATTGAAAAAATATCTTCATAATCAAATTTAGTAAACGAACTGTTTGTTTTAGCTTCAAAATAATTTTCGTAAAACGAATATGTGTATAAACCATTCTTCTGCAAATGTCTATCTGCATAAAATACTTTTTTTAGATTCCAGTTTATCAATATAGGGAGTACAACAGCCAGTATGATTATATATAATAACATGAGTATCAGAAAAATACTGCTTTTTGATAAAATAAAAAGTAAAGTAATTACAGCAATGAACAATATAAAGATAAGTAAAAGCTTGTTCAATAAAATCTTTTTATTGTACTTTTTGTATTCATCAAACGTATAGGCTGTTTGTGTGGTGTAAAGCGGTTCCATAAGTACCTCCTTTATTCTGTGGGATATTTTAAATCCTCTTTAGTCCAATCTTTAATAATTTCAAGAAATGCGCTTGCCTCTTCCTTTGCCTGCGGCAGATTATGATCTGCACAGTTTCCGCATTCCTTCATGGTAGCACCGGGAATCTGACCCCAGAAATCAGCTATAAACTTGAATGCATCTTTAATCAGATTAAGTGAATAGCTGTCTGTTAAAGAACGGGTAAGAAAATAAAAACCTGTGCGGCAGCCCATGGGTCCAAAGTAAATAATGTTATCGCCAAATTCGGTATTGCGTACATATGTTGCAAAAATATGCTCAATTGTGTGCATTGCGGCATTTGTCATAACAGTTTCTCTGTTCGGTTCCCGCATACGGATATCATATGTTGTAATATCATCATCAATTCTGCTGATGTAAATACCTTTTGTTAAAATGTTGTGGTCAATCTGAAAGCTTGGTATAGTTTTCATTTTATTTCAACTCCTGAATAGATTAATTTATTAAAACTGATATATCTATATTAACATACTTTTTTGTTTTTTCCAAGGTGTGTTTATATTTATTCAAGTATATTTTCAATATCTTGTGCAAATGGGCAGGTTATATGCATAGCCTTTTCTGTGACTGGGTGAATAAAATAAATATCCTTGCAGTGAAGTGCCTGCCGGGTTATTTGTTTATCATCACCGCCGTAAAGTGTATCTCCTATAAGCGGAAAACCCATTTCTGAAAAGTGAACTCTGATTTGATGTGTTCTTCCGGTTTCAAGATTGATTTTTAAAAGCGTAAGATTATTGAAGTTTTTTACAACCTCATAGTGGGTAATTGCCTGTTCACCGTCGAAAGCAACACAGCGTTTTATGATGCTGCTGTCTAAGCGTTTAATGGGTGCGTTTATTGTTCCGCTTTTAGTTAAAACACCTTTAACAACGGCATAGTAATCTTTTTTTATTTTTCCTGCAAGCTTTGCTGCGGCAAGCTCATTTTTTGCAATCAGCACGGCACCGCTTGTATCTCTGTCCAGCCTGTAAACAGCGCGGAATGCCGTATCCTCTTTGATGTGGGCGGCAACTGCATTTGAAAGTGTATCACCTCTGTGATTTCTGCTTTCGTGTACCGGCATAAACGGAGGTTTGTTTACAACAATAATATCTTCATCCTCATACAGAACATCTATAGGAATATCAAGCGGTTCCGGCATATGACCTTTGCTTTCTATTGAAATCTGCAGCAGATCTCCCGTTTTGAGTATATCTATTGCTCTTGCAAATTCTCCGTTGCGTGTTATTCCGTTTTCCGTTTGCTTCAGCCTTGTGAGCAGGGAAGATGAAACACCGAAGCTTTTTAAAAAATCTTTTATCCGCGAGCTGTTATCAGCGGCGGAAATTTCAAAAATTATCTTTCTCATACAGAATTTAGTATATAATTTATTTTAACTTAATGCAAATATATATTGAAAAAACATATATAAAATGATAAAATATTTTAAAATCAATCTGACGGAAAGCACCTGAATTGGTTCTGAACGAAAGTGCGTAAACTATAATATTTTATGTATAAGTATAGCTGCGCCTGTTCAGGTGCGGTTTTTATTTTTTAAGGAGTATCAATATGGCACAGTATAATCCTAAATCATTAAAAGCAGAGGAATTTATTAATCATAATGAAATTCTTGAAACTCTTGCCTATGCAGATGAGCATAAGAATGATACAGAGCTTATAGATAAAATTATTGAAAAGGCAAAGCTCAGAAAAGGGCTTTCACACAGGGAAGCAAGCGTATTGCTTGCTTGTGAGGATAAAGAGAAAACAGAGGAAATCTATAATCTTGCAGAGCAGATTAAAAAGGATTTTTATGGTAACCGAATTGTTATGTTTGCCCCGCTTTATCTCTCAAACTATTGTGTAAACGGCTGTCTTTATTGCCCCTATCATGCTAAGAATAAGCATATTCCGCGTAAAAAATTAACGCAGGAGGAGGTTGCTAAGGAGGTTATTGCTCTTCAGGATATGGGTCATAAGCGTCTTGCAATTGAAGCCGGAGAGGATCCTGTTAACAACCCTATAGAGTACATTCTTGATTGTATAAATACAATCTATTCCATAAAGCATAAAAACGGAGCAATTCGCCGTGTTAATGTTAATATTGCCGCAACAACCGTTGAAAATTACAGAAAGCTCAAAGAGGCAGGCATAGGCACATATATCCTGTTTCAGGAAACATATCATAAGGAAAATTATGAAATTCTGCACCCTACAGGGCCTAAACACAATTATGCATATCATACCGAAGCTATGGACAGAGCAATGGAGGGCGGTATTGATGACGTAGGAATAGGCGTCCTCTTCGGTCTTGATAAATACCGCTATGAATTTGCAGGGCTTTTGATGCATGCAGAGCATCTGGAGGCTGTACACGGTGTCGGTCCACATACAATCAGTGTGCCGAGGGTAAAAAAGGCAGACGATATAGACCCAACTGAATTTGACAATTCGCTGAGTGATGAAATGTTCTGCAAAATTGCTGCATGCATACGTATTGCAGTGCCGTACACAGGTATGATTGTTTCAACAAGAGAAACAGCGGAGATACGTGAAAAAATCATCCGCCTCGGTGTAAGCCAGATAAGCGGCGGCTCCAGAACCTCTGTAGGCGGCTATTGCGAAGAAGAACGTCCGCACGATACGGAGCAGTTTGATGTTTCGGATAACAGAACACTTGATGAGGTTGTTAACTGGCTTATGAGTGCCGGATATATTCCGTCCTTCTGCACAGCGTGCTACAGAGAGGGCAGAACGGGGGACAGATTTATGAGTCTTTGCAAATCAGGGCAGATTCAGAACTGCTGCCACCCGAATGCACTAATGACGCTGAAAGAATTTCTTATGGATTATGCATCAGAGGATACACGCAGAAAAGGCGAGCTGATGATTGAAAAAGAAATTGATAACATCGGTAAGGACAAGGTTAAGGATATTGTGCGTGAACGCCTTGTTAAAATTGAAAACGGAGACAGGGATTTCAGATTTTAAAAAATGAACAATAAAAAACGGCTTGGAATTTTCCAAGCCGTTTAATTTTATGTTTACTTTGAAAACGAAACGATGACGCCGCCCTTTGAGGCATAAAGCGAATTCAGTCCGCTTGCCTTTAAAACGATTACCTCGTTATAAGAACATTTTTCCTTTATAAGCTTTGCAAGTGTGTTTGCCTTTTCTTCACAGCAAACATGGCTTATGATGATTTTTTTATTGCTTAAATCACAGCCTGCTGTTTCGTTAGCAATAAAAGCAGCAATTTTATTTAATACTCTGTTTTCGGATAAATCCTTGCCTGCAACTGAAATGTTGCCGTAATCTGTTCTGCGGCATATGAGCTTAACACGCAGGGATTCAATAACCTTTGCTGCCAAATTAAACAATCTGCCGTTGCCTTTAAGTGCATCAAGGCTTTCAAGATAAAAGTAAAGTGAACAGTGCGCAACGCAGAAATCTTCAACAGTTTTAACAAGCTCATCAAAAGCAGTGCCGTTATCTGCAAGCTCTTTGATTTTGTAAGCCATAATTGTTTCAAGACCTGATGTTGCAAGTGAATTGAAAACGTGAATTTTTTTAGTGCTTTCAGGGTGCTCATCATTATAAAGGGCAACACCCTGCAGGGCACTGTTATAGCAGCCGCTTAATTTATCGGTAATTGTAAGAATATAAACCTCGTCTTCATCACCCTCGCATGCCTTTGCAAAAGCATCAGGTGACGGGCAGGCTGACTTTGCAAGCTCTTTGCTTGAGGTCATTCTTCTGATAAAATCATCCTGATTAAAGTTTTCATCATCCTGAATAACATAATCACCAATTTGTAAAGTTAATGGAATAACCGTAAGATTGTTCCATTCTTTCATTTCTGCCGTAAGATCACAGCAGGAATCTGCAATAATTTTATATGACATAATTTTTTTCCTTAATAATTATTTTTTGTATGCTTATTATAAACTAATCTATTGCAATAAGTCAATAAACGGTAATAAATTGTTTACATTTAGCCATGTTTGTAATAATTAGTTAATGAAAATTACTTTTTTAGCTGCCTCAATCTGCTTTTCAACGCTCTGAGCACTCGGTCCTCCGATAACAAGTCTGTCTGCAACGCATTTTTCAAGGTTAATTGCTGTATAAACCTCTTCATCAAATAAATCACAGATGTTTTTATATTCCTCTATAGGCAGCGTTTCAAGCGTCAGGCCCTTATCTATGCACAGCGCAACAAGCTCGCCTGTTGCTTTATACGCATCACGAAACGGCAGCCCTTTTCCTACAAGATAATCGGCACAGTCCGTAGCGTTAATAAAGCCCCTTGCTGCGGCATTTCTCATATTTTCTTTAAGCACTGTCATTGTATCAATCATTGGAGTAAAGGCGGTAAGGCACATTTTAACAGTATCAACAGCATCAAAAATTGCTTCCTTATCCTCCTGCATATCCTTATTATATGCAAGGGCAATTCCCTTCATAACAGTTAAAAGTGTTGTTAAATCACCGAATACACGTCCGCTTTTTCCTCTTACCAGCTCTGCAATATCGGGGTTTTTCTTTTGCGGCATAATGGATGAGCCTGTGGAAAAAGCATCATCAAGCTCAACAAATTTGAATTCCCAGCTGCACCACATAATGATTTCTTCGGAAAATCTTGAAAGGTGCACCATTATAATTGAGAGTGCAGCAGCAAGCTCAATGCAGAAATCACGGTCTGAAACACCGTCAAGTGAATTAAGTGTTACACCGTCAAATCCGAGAAGCTCTGCTGTTTGCGCTCTGTTAAGCGGATAGGTTGTGCCTGCAAGTGCACCTGAGCCGAGCGGGCAGATGTTCATTCTGCTTTTTACATCGGAAAGTCTGCTTAAATCCCTGCAAAGCATTGCGGCATATGCCATAATGTGGTGGGCAAAGGTGATTGGCTGTGCACGCTGAAGGTGGGTATAGCCGGGCATAATAGTTTGTTTGTTTTCCTCAGCCTTTGTACAGATTACCTCAATAAGCTCTTTGATTTTTTCTTCAATTTCTTCAATTTCCTTTCTGAGCGTTAAACGGATATCAAGTGCAACCTGATCATTTCTTGAACGTGCAGTATGAAGTCTTTTACCTGTCTGACCGAGTCTTGCAGTAAGCTCACCCTCAACGAAGGTGTGGATGTCCTCAGCTTCCATATCAATAGTAAGACTGCCGTTTTTAATATCACTCAGAATATGATCAAGCTCAGCAATAATTTTATCACTTTCGTTTTTATCAATTATTCCTGTGGCACCAAGCATTGTTGCGTGTGCTATGCTGCCCTTGATGTCCTCTTCAAACATACGGCAGTCAAAACTGATTGAAGAGTTGAAATCGTTTGTTTCCTTGGCAAGTTCCTTTTTGAATCTGCCTTTCCATAATTGTGCCATAAAATAAGTTCTCCGTTTTTTTATATTGTAAAACGGGCAGGCTTATGATACAAACCTGCCCTTAGTTATTTATTTGTTGTTGTTTTCTCTTTCGGCATCAAGAAGTGCTTTAACCTTAATTGAAAGACCGAAAAGATTAATGAATCCTGAAGCATCAGCCTGATTGTAAGCACCGCCGTCCTCGCCGAAGGAAGCAATGTTTTCATCATAAAGTGTGTATGGTGAAGTAACACCTGCATTGATGATGTTGCCTTTGTAAAGCTTCAGCTTAACATCACCTGTAACGGTTTCCTGCGTTTTGTCAACAAAAGCGGAAAGTGCTTCGCGAAGAGGCGTGAACCATAAGCCGTTGTATACAATCTCGCCGAATTTCTGTGAAACAAGCTTTTTGTAATGTGATGTATCACGGTCAAGCGTAATCATTTCAAGAAGCTCATGTGCCTTGTAAAGAATAGCACCGCCGGGAGTTTCATAAACGCCACGGCTCTTCATACCTACAAGTCTGTTTTCAACAATATCAAGAAGTCCGATTCCGTTAGTGCCGCCAAGCTCATTGAGCTTTTCAACAATTTCAAGAGCCTTCATTTCCTTTCCGTCAATAGCGGTAGGAACACCCTTTTCAAAATGAATGGTAATATAAGTGGGCTTATCAGGTGCCTGCTCGGGAGCTACACCTAATTCAAGAAAGCCTTCCTTTGAATACATCGGCTCGTTTGCAGGATCTTCAAGATCAAGACCCTCGTGTGAAAGATGCCAAACATTCTTGTCCTTTGAATAGTTTGTTTCTCTGTTTATTTTAAGAGGAATATTGTGCGCCTCTGCATATTCAATTTCTTCCTCACGTGATTTAATATCCCACTCTCTCCACGGAGCAATGATTTCCATCTGAGGAGCTAATGCCTTAAGGGTAAGCTCAAATCTTACCTGATCATTACCCTTGCCTGTGCAGCCGTGGCAGATAGCATCTGCCCCCTCTTTGATTGCGATTTCAGCAAGCCCCTTTGCAATACATGGGCGGGCATGTGATGTTCCGAGAAGGTATGTTTCGTAATCAGCACCTGCTTTTAAACAAGGGAAAATGTAATCCTCAACATATTCATCTTTAAGGTCAAGAACATAAAGCTTTGAAGCGCCTGTTGCAAGAGCTTTTTCCTCAAGACCGTCAAGCTCTGTGCCCTGGCCAACATCTCCGCTTACTGCAACAACTTCACAGTTATTGTAGTTTTCCTTAAGCCACGGAATGATTATAGATGTATCAAGTCCTCCGCTGTATGCAAGAACAACCTTTTTAATTTCTTTTGCCATAATATTTATCTCCTTTAAGTAAAGTTTTTATCTGTTTCCTATTATATATACGACGTGATAAACAGTCAATAGAAATTAAATGAATTTGTATAAAAATACAAATATTTCAATAAATATACAGAAAATATGTATATTTTTACACTTTTAAATGAAAAAATGCATAGAAAAGGGCAGATTTGCATCTGCCCAATATCATACTGATTATATTATGCCAATATTCTTCCCATCAGAACACCGTGCACACTTGCCATCATAAGTCCTCTTGTCCATCCGCTGGAATCACCAAGGCAGTGAAGCCCCTCAATATTTGTATTGAATTCAGTATCCATTTTAACTCTGTTTGAATAGAATTTAAGTTCAGGACTGTAAAGCAGAGTTTCAGGAGAGGCAAAGCCGGGAACAACGTGATCCATAGCCTGAATGAAATTAATAATATTAATCATTGCTCTATATGGCATGGCAGCGGTAATATCACCTGCAACAGCGTCGGGCAGAGTCGGTTTTAAATTAGAACGTGAAAGCTCTTTCTGCCATGTGCGCTTGCCGTCCAGAATATCGCCGAAGCGCTGAACAAGAATGTGCCCTGCACCAAGCATATTTGTAAGCTCGCCCACCTTTTGTGCATATGCAATCGGCTGATTGAACGGCTCGGTAAAGTTGTGGGAGCAGAGAATGGCAAGGTTAGTATTGTCACTCTTCAGTTCCTTGTAGGAATGACCGTTAACAACAGCCAAATCATTATCGTAATTTTCCTGGGCAACAAAGCCTCCGGGATTCTGACAGAAGGTGCGAACCTTATTTTTGAATGGCTTAGGGTAACCGACAAGCTTTGATTCGTAAAGCACCTTATTAACCTTTTCAATAACCTCGTTTCGTACCTCAACGCGAACACCTATGTCTACCGTTCCGGGCTGATGAGCGATGCCGTGGTCAGTGCAAAGCTGTTCAAGCCAGTCTGCTCCGCGTCTGCCTGTTGCAACAACAGTGTGATCTGCGTAAATTTCTTCGCTGCCGTTTTTGTTTGTAATTTTTACACCGAGGCATTTTTCGCCGCTGAGAATTAAATCATTGCACTGACTGTCAAACATAATTTCAACACCATGCTCGGCAAACCAACATTCAATTGCAAAGTAAAGTTCCTGTGCTTTTTCGGTGCCAAGGTGGCGGATAGGGCAGTCAACAAGCTTTAAGCCTGCCTGAATGGCACGCTTTCTTATTTCCTTAACTTCTTCCGTGTTGCCTACACCCTCAACGTGCATGTCTGCCCCGAATTCAAGATAAATTTTATCCGTGTAATCAATGGTTTCCTGTGCAATATCTTCGCCTATAAGCTGAGGCAGATCTCCGCCAACCTCATAGGAAAGGGAGAGCTTGCCGTCTGAAAAAGCACCTGCTCCCGAAAAACCCGTTGTAATATGGCAGTAGGGCTTACAGCTCATACACCTGCCTGTTTTTGATTTCGGACATTTTCTGTTCTCAACAGATTTACCTTTTTCAATGATAACAATTCTTTTGTCAGAACCTTTTTTCAGCATTTCAAGTGCGGTAAAAATTCCCGCAGGACCTGCACCGACTATTGCAACATCATATTTTTTCATTTTTTACCCCTTAATAAATAAAATCAGCCGTCACTGTATTCCGTTGGACTGAGGAGCACGTGGCAGCTTTAAAATTTATTTTCTACAAAAGCATATTACCATAAGTTATTATACTTGTCAAACCGAATTTGCTGTGATATGATTAGCTTAATAAATTTATAGGAGAAGCGTTATGAAGGAATATAATGTTTTACAATACGGTGCTGTTGGTGACGGTAAGGCAAATGATGCCTTTGCGATTCAGCACGCAATAGACGACTGTGCCAAAAACGGCGGCGGCAGAGTTGTTTTGCAGAGCGGTCACGTTTTTTACAGTGATTCAATAAGGCTTAAGAAGAATGTTGATCTGCATATTCAGAAAGGTGCAACAATTAAGGCCACCTCAAATATAGACGGCTATATCCGCCCGAATAAGCTGATTAATGATCCTAAAACTGCACTTATAGGAAACCCTGTAACGGGAAAGCCGAGTTTTGTGTTTATTTACGGCTATGAAGCAGACTGCTGTACAATCAGCGGTGAGGGCACGATTGATGCAAACGGTCACGCCTTTGTACAGAGAAAGGATCAGTACTATGTAACGGGTGATTTTTATCCCCGTCCTACGGTTATGTATATTGAAAAAAGCAATCATATTACTTTTAAGGATTTTACGGTTATTGATGCACCGTTCTGGACTCTTCATCCTGCGGGATGTGATGATGTGCTTATAGACAGAATCAGAATTTTAAATGACCTTGATGTTGCAAACAGTGACGGTATTGACCCTGATCACTGCTCTAATGTAAGAATTTTAGGCTGCCACGTTACCTGTGCAGATGACTGCATATGTCTTAAAACATCAAAGGGCAACAGTGAATACGGTCCTACAGAAAATGTTGTTATAGACGGCTGCACGCTTGTTTCAACCTCTGCTGCAATTAAAATTGGTACAGAGGGTGTAGGCGATTTCAGAAATGTTATTGTTTCAAACTGCACAATCAGCAGGTCTAACAGAGGACTTTCCATTCAGATTCGTGACGGCGGAAATGTTGAAAATGTTACATATTCTAATATTATTATAGAAACGCGCCGATTCTGCCCGGATTGGTGGGGAACAGCAGAACCGATTACAATTACAACCTTTAACCGTGATGAAAATACAAAAAGCGGAAGAATAAGGAATATACGCTTTTTCAATGTTACGGCAAAGGGTGAAAATGGTGTGCTGATTCACGGCAATGCAGACAATGTTATTGAGGATATTACATTTGAAAACTGCCGTGTGGAGCTTACCAAAACAAGCAAGTGGGACTGCGGACTCTATGATTTAAGACCGTGCCTTGACTGGGGTGTTGAAAAATATGATAATTCTGCATTCTTCCTGCGCTATGTTAAGGATATAACGATTATGAAAACAAAAACAATGTGGGGAAATCTCTGCAGCAGCTACAAGCATGCAATAGATGCGGAAAATGTTGAAAATCTTGAGCTTGTGCGCTTCAGCGGCATCGGTGTTTCGGCAGATGTTGATGATTTTAAGTTTAATAATGTGAAGCTTGTTAAATAAAAATATGCGTTATAAGGGGTATATAAATACCGCTGTCGGTTTAGTTTGTGTTGAGGATAACGGCGAAGCTGTTACAGCAGTTTATTTCTGTGATAAAGAAGATTATTCACAAAAGTCTGTATTAACAGAATGTGCCTTAAATCAGCTTGATGAATATTTCTGCGGCACAAGAAAGGCGTTTGATCTGCCGATTGAAATGCACGGAACGGAATTTCAGCATAAGGTCTGGAATGAGTTGTGCAATATTCCGTACGGAGAAACAAGAAGCTATAAGGATATTGCAAGGAAAATCGGAAATCCAAGGGCAGTTCGTGCAGTAGGCGGGGCAAATAACAAAAACAAACTTATGATTGTTGTGCCGTGCCACAGGGTTATAGGCACAGACGGCTCATTAACAGGCTATGCGGGCGGTATTGAGGTTAAGAAAAAACTTCTGGATTTAGAAAGCTAAAAAATATCAGCACAGTATATTAAACATACTGTGCTGATATTTTTTCTTTTGCCGGTCTGTATTTATCCGGCAGATCACACGGGGAAAGATTGTCAAGTGTTTTCGTTGTTCCTTCTTTTTTTGCGGTTTCGTAATACCATACCTTATAGTTGATTATATTGAGTGTTTCCTGCAGCTCTTCCATCTGCTTCAAAACCTTTTCACGCTGATTCAGAAAAAGCTGCAGACGCTCTTCAATGGAATCATCACCCTGTATGACCAAATCAATAAAAGTTTTAATCTCTGATAATGACATTCCTGTTTTTTTTAGGCAGTTTATAATTTGTAAGAATTCATAATCGGATTCCTTAAACATTCTTATTCCGCCGTTTGATCGCTCAACGAACGGCAGCAAACCCTCTTTATCATAATAACGAAGTGTTGATGCGGGTACGTTCATCATTTTTGCTATTTCTCCGACTGTGTAAACCATAATTTTTCTCCCTGAAAAAATTTTATAAAAACTATTGACTTAAAGTTAACTTTAACTTGTATAATTGCTATTGTAATGTAAAAAAATAATTTTGTCAATAAGGAGAAAAATTATGTATTTGGAAAAAATCAATTCACCGGATGATGTGAAAAAGCTGAATGTTCATGAGCTTGAAGTACTTGCTGCTGAAATGAGAGGAGCACTTATAACCAGACTCAGCAAGCATGGCGGACATTTCGGTCCGAATCTTGGCTTTGTTGATGCCACTGTTGCACTTCATTATGTTTTTAATTCGCCAAAGGATAAAATTGTGTTTGATGTCTCGCATCAATGTTATCCGCACAAAATGCTCACGGGCAGAAAGGATGCCTATCTTTATGAGGATAAGTATGATGAGGTTTCGGGTTACAGTAATCCTGATGAAAGTGATCACGACTTTTTCACAATAGGGCATACCTCAACCTCTGTTTCCCTTGCAGCAGGACTTGCAAAAGGCAGAGATTTGACAGGCGGAAGCGAGAATATTATTGCTGTTATAGGGGATGGTTCATTAAGCGGCGGAGAAGCACTTGAGGGCCTTGATTTTTCAGGAGAACAGAGCACGAATATGATTATTGTCATTAATGATAATGATATGTCTATAGCGGAAAATCATGGCGGGATTTATAAGAATCTTAAAGAGCTTCGTGAAAGCGGAGGCAAATGTGAATGTAATCTTTTCAGGGCAATGGGTCTTGATTACCGTTTTGTTGCAGACGGAAACGATATAAAAAGTCTGATAAGTGCCTTTGAAGAAGTAAAGGATATTGATCACCCTGTTGCAGTTCATATTGTAACAGAGAAAGGTAAAGGCTATGAAATTGCAGAAAACTGTAAGGAAAACTGGCATTTCTGCTCTCCGTTTGATATTGAAACGGGTAAGCCGAAGTTTGAAGATAACAGCGAAAACTATAATGATTTAACGGCTGATTTTCTGCTTGATAAAATGAAAAAGGATTCGTCAGTTGTTGCAATTGCATCGGCGGTTCCTGCTTCAATGGGCTTTACCGAGGAAAAAAGAAGGCTGGCAGGAAGGCAGTTTGTTGATGTCGGCATAGCAGAGGAGCATGCAGTTGCACTTGCATCAGGTATTGCTAAAAACGGAGGAAAGCCCGTATATGGTACTTTTTCAACATTTATTCAGCGAACCTATGATCAGATTTCTCAGGATTTATGCATTAACGGCAATTCTGCAACCATTCTTGTTTTTTGGGCATCTGCCTTTGGTATGAATGATGTTACTCATCTTGGCATATATGATATTGCCATGCTTTCAAATATTCCGAATCTTGTTTATCTGGCACCTGTTTCAAGGCAGGAATATTTTGCAATGCTTAATTGGAGTATAGAGCAGAAAGATTATCCTGTTGCAATCCGTGTGCCTATGAGTATTATTGAGGCTGATGAAAGTGTTGATACGGATTATGGCACTTTGAATAAGTACAAGATTATGAAAAAAGGTGAAAAGGCGGCAATTATTGCACTTGGAAGCTTTTATCAGCTTGGTGAACAGGCCGCACAGCTCCTTGAAGAAATGCTCGGATGTGAGGTTACATTGATTAATCCAAGATACATTACAGGCACAGATGATGAATTGCTTGAAGAGCTTAAGAAAAATCACAGTGTTGTTGCAACAATTGAGGACGGAATATTAAATGGCGGCTTCGGTGAGAAGATAGCACGCTTTTACGGTGCAGGGAATATGAAAGTGCTTAATTTCGGAATAGAAAAGGCATTTTATGACCGATATAATCCTCAGGAGCTTCTTGAAGAAAATCATCTAACTCCGAAGCAGATTGCAGATGATATTCTTGCAGTTTTATAAGTAAGAGAACTTAATAATCAAAAGGGCATGGAATTATCTATGCTCTTTTTTTATATTTATTTAATTACTTATTTTCTTGATTTTAGCTAATTAATGTATTATTATATAGAATGTAAAATTATAACCTATGGAAGTATGCATATGAAAATTCTTGTTGCGGGGCTTGGTCTGATAGGCGCAAGCATTGCAAAAACATTAAAGAAAAATACATCTCATTATGTTTTGGGCTGGAACAGAACAGAAACAGTTGCACTCAAAGCTCTTGCAGATGGTGCTATAGATGAAACAGGAAGGCTTGAGGAGCTTATTCCTCAGGCAGATATTACGATTATAAATTTTTATACTGATGCAATTGTGCCTTTTGTTCTTGAGCATAAAGAAAACTTTAAGAAAGGCAGTATTGTAACGGATAGCTGCGGTATAAAAACAAAAATCTGCCGAAGCCTTGAAAAGGAAGATTTTGATTTTACATATATCGGAGCTCACCCTATGGCAGGCCGTGAGGTTTCGGGGTATGATGCAAGTCTGCCTACTCTTTTTGACAATGCATCATTTATCTGCACACCTACAGATGCACCGAAGTCAAAGGTGGATACGCTTGTTGAGCTTGCAAAGGCAATGGGATTCAAGCGTACGGTTGTTACAACGCCTGAGCACCACGATGAGATGATTGCATTTACCTCGCAGATCGCACACGTTCTTGCCTGTTCATATGTTTTGAGTCCGCTTGCACCTCAGCACCCGGGCTTTTCCGCAGGCTCTTACCGTGATGTTTCGCGTGTGGCAAGAATTAACGGAGAAATGTGGAGTGAGCTGTTTATTGCGAATAAAGAGCCGCTTATCCGTGAAATAGATGATCTTGTTGAGAATCTGAATAAGTTTAAAAATGCCATAAGTGAAGAAAACAGTGATATGCTACTCGAATTAATGGCACAGGCAAATAAAATCAAAGAGGAAATCGGTTAAATGAAAAAGCTTACGGTTCATGTAGGAGATACATACGAAATATTCATTGAAAAAGGACTGCTTAAGGATTGCGGCAAATATGTTAGGGTCGTTTCAAAAGCAAAGAAAATTGCCATTATAACAGAAACAAATGTTGCACCGCTTTATCTTGATACTGTGAAAAACTGTATTGAAAATGAGGGCTTTGAGGTTGTAAACTACATTTTTCCTGCAGGCGAAAGCTCAAAAACAACAGAAACGATTGTGAATATTGTTGAATTTCTTGCAGAAAACGGACTTACTAGAGAGGATATGGTTGTTGCCCTCGGCGGCGGAGTATGCGGAGATATGGCAGGTTTTGCAGCAGCAATCTATTTAAGGGGCATCAAGTTTGTGCAGATTCCTACAACGCTGCTTTCGCAGGTAGATTCTTCGGTAGGCGGAAAAACAGGTGTTGATTTACCTCAGGGTAAAAATCTCTGTGGTGCCTTTCACCAGCCTGCCCTTGTGCTGATAGACCCTGATGTTCTTGAAACACTTTCTCCTCACTTTTTCAGTGACGGTATGGGCGAGGTTATTAAATACGGCTGTATTAAATCAAAGGTACTGTTTGAAAGAATAGAAACAGAAAATGTTAAGGATTTTATTGAAGATTTAATATATGATTGTGTTAACATCAAGCGCGGTGTTGTTGAGCGTGATGAAAAGGAAGCAGGCGAAAGAGCGCTTCTTAATTTCGGGCACACAGCTGGTCACGCTATTGAAAAGCTGCATAATTTCACAGATATTTCCCACGGTGAGGCTATTGGTGTAGGAATGGTTATGATTAGTGAAGCAGGCGAAAGGATTGGTCTTACCGAACGGGGCACTACAGACAGAATAAGAAAAGTGCTTGAAAAATATAATATGAAAACAGAGGTTGAAAACTCTGTTACGGATATAATCGGTGCAATGTATCATGATAAAAAGCGCACGGGAAGCGGCATTAAATTTATAATGCTTCATTCGCTTGGGGACAGCTTCATCAACCCTGTTGAAAATGATAAGGTTAAGGAATTATTCGGAGTTAACTAAATGAACGAAGTTATATTGAAAAATTCAATATTGAACGGGGAGGTTCTTATTCCGCCAAGTAAATCTGCGGCACATAGGGCGCTTGTGTGTTCGTTTCTTGCAGGCGGAGGAGCAGTTGAGCCAATCATCGGTTCCAAGGATATGCAGGCAATGCGGCAGGCACTTTCTGCACTGGAGAATAATGAAGAGATTGTTGACTGTATAGAATCTGGAAACACATTAAGATTTATTATTCCTGTTGCGGCGGCACTCGGAAAAAAGGTTACGTTTACAGGCTCCGGCAGGCTTCCCGAAAGACCGATAGGTGACTATCTGAGGCTGTTGCCTGAGCACGGAGTCGGATGCACATCAAACGGAAAGCTTCCGCTTTCAATTGAAGGCAGGCTGACAAGCGGAAGATATGAAATTGCCGGGAATATAAGCTCGCAGTACATAACGGGACTTATGCTGGCGCTTCCGATTCTTGACGGAAGCAGTGAAATTGTTTTAACCACCAGGCTTGAAAGCAAGCCTTATGTTGATATGACCATTAAGGTTATGCGTGATTTCGGCGTTGAAATTGAGGAAACCGAAAGCGGTTATTTTATAAAGGGAAATCAGAAATATCAGCAAAGGGATTATTTTGTTGAATCTGACTGGTCACAAGCCGCATTTTTCCTTGTGGGCGGTGCAATAAGCGGTGATGTAACCTTAAAGGGGCTTGATATGAATTCCGCACAGGGCGATAAGGAAATTGTGAATGTTTTAAAACGCTTCGGTGCAGATATAGAAATAAATGAAACCGGCATACGAAGCAGAAAATCAAAGCTGAGCGGAATAACAATTGATGTTACCGATATTCCGGATACAGTGCCGGCATTAGCGGTTGCTGCGTCGTTTGCACACGGCAAAACAATAATCAAAGGCGGAGAAAGGCTCAGATACAAGGAGTCGGACAGGATTGAAAGTGTTGTATCAAACCTGAAGAAAATGGGTATTGAGGTTGAGGAAACGCAGGACGGAATGATTATTACAGGCTCTGATGTAAAGGGTGCTGAGCTGGACGGCTTTAATGACCACAGAATTGTTATGGCATTCAGCATTGCGGCACTTTGTGCAGACGGCAAAACCACAATATCTCAGGCAAACAGTATTAATAAGACTTATCCCTCATTTTTTGAGGATTATAATAATCTCGGAGGAAAGGCAAATGCCATCAGTTTTAGGTAATAAAATTAAAATATCCGTATTCGGCGAAAGCCACGGTGCGGCAATCGGCTGTGTTATAGACGGACTTCCCGCAGGCATAAGGCTTGATATGGATAAAATATATAAGGAAATGGCCCGTCGTGCACCGGGTAAGGATAAAACTTCAACTACCCGTAAGGAAAGTGATACTCCGAATTTGCTGAGCGGAGTGCTCAACGGCACAACAACGGGAGCACCGCTTGCTATGATTATTGAAAATACAAATACAAGAAGCGGGGATTACGGCAATCTGATGACAGTTCCGCGTCCCGGGCACAGTGATTACCCTGCATATGTAAAATATCAAGGTAATAATGATATAAGGGGCGGCGGTCACTTCAGCGGCAGATTAACGGCACCTATTGTTTTTGCGGGTGCTGTTGCAAAGCAGATTTTAGAAGAAAAGGGCATAAAAATCGGCTCGCATATAAGTAAAATAGCAGGCGTCTGTGACGATTGTTTTGATAAAAATAATATTTCATCAGAGCTGCTTGAACAGCTTTCAAATGCCTCATTTTCGGTTATTAATTCCGAAACAGAGGCGGGAATGCGTGAGGCGGTTGAACATGCAAGGCTTAAGGGCAATTCCGTCGGCGGTGTAATTGAATGTGCTGCAATAGGGCTTCCCGTTGGTATCGGCGGCAATATATTTGATACTGTTGAAAGCAGACTTTCGGCTGCTCTTTTCGGAGTTCCGGCTGTTAAGGGTGTTCAGTTCGGTGCAGGCTTTGATTTTGCCGATATGCTCGGCAGTGAAGCGAATGACGGCTACGAGATTAAAAACGGCAGTGTTCATCTGCTTTCAAATAACAACGGTGGAATTATAGGCGGAATGACAAGCGGTGCGCCGATTGTTTTCTCGGTTGTGGTAAAGCCGACACCGTCAATTTCGGTTGAACAGCAAAGTGTTAATCTTCAGACAATGGAAAATGCACCACTTATTGTTAAAGGCAGGCATGATCCCTGTATTGTGCCGCGTGCAGTTCCTGTTATAGAGGCTGTAACCGCAGTTGTACTGCTTGATTTAATGATGTAAAAAGGAAAACAAATTTAATGGATTTACTGGATTTAAGAAAACAGATTGATGATATAGATGAAAAAATTATACCCTTGCTGATTAAAAGAATGAACATTTCAAAGCAGGTAGCCGAATATAAGGTACAGAGAGGACTTCCCGTTCTTAATGAGCAGAGAGAAAAGGAAATACTTGATGATGTGCATGAAAAATGCGGTGATCAGGGAGATACCATAGCAACCGTTTTTGCAGCAACAATGGATGCATCGCGTGCACTTCAGCATAAAATTATAGGCGGCGGCAGGGAACTGCGTGATGCAGTTAATGCAGCTGTGACAGATGAAAAGCTTTCTTCAAACAAAGCGGCGGTTGCCTGTGCAGGTATATGTGAAGGCAATACGGACAAGGCGGCAAAAATTCTTTTTCCGGAATCGGAAATTAAATACTGCAAGCAGTTTGAAGATGTTTTTGAAGCTGTAAACAAGGGTGATGTACCGTTTGGTGTGATTCCTATTGAAAATTCAACAGCAGGCTCGGTTCATGAGGCATATGATCTTATGATGAGATATAAATTTTATGTTGTCGGTGCATATTCGCTTGAAATAAATCATTGCCTTTGTGCTGCTCCTGATGCAAAATATGAAAATATTGAGAAGGTTTACAGTCATCCGCAGGCACTTATGCAATGCTCAAAATTTTTAAAGGATTTTGATTTTACGGGTGTTAACTTTTCCAACACTGCCGCAGCGGCAAAGTATGTTGCAGACAGCGGCAGAACGGATATTGCCGCAATCTGCCCTAAGGATGCGGCAAAAAAATACGGACTTAAAATTCTAAAAACCGAAATTCAAAATATAAGTAATAACAGAACAAGATTTATTGTTATCTCCAAAAAGCTTCTGATAGAAGAAAATGCAAATAAAATATCACTGATTTTTTCCGTTCCGCACACAACAGGCTCACTTTACAGAGTGCTTGGCAGATTTTCAATGACAGGGCTTAATTTAACCAAGCTTGAGTCAAGACCTGTCGGAAACGGAGAATTCAGTTATTATTTTTATGCCGATCTTATGGGGAATATTAAGGATGATAGGATTCTTGATTTGCTTTGTGCATTGTCTTCAGAGCTTCCTAATTTTAAATTTCTCGGAAATTATTATGAATATTAATCTTGGCAGGCGTATGTATTGTGTCTGCATAAGAGAGGGGCTTTCTCTTGAAAAAAAATAAACGCCATCAAACCAATTTGATTTCTTTGATTATTGTTATTATAACAATTTCACTTCTTGTGCTCCTTGCAATCTGCCTTTACAGACAGCCCAGCCTTGAAGTAAGATTCAATGCGGTTATAAACTGGCTTTCAAAGCTTGAACACGCTGTTGCGGATTTAGATACGCATATTGAAATTTTAATCTGTATCTTTGCATTATACATTGCAAAATGCCAGCTTCCGATTCCTATGAGTGTTTTATGTGTTATTTCGGGTATGGTATTCTCGCTGCCGAATGCAATTATTATGAACACTGTCTTTCTTTCGTTTTTCTTTATAGTAAAGTATATTGAAGGTCATTGGATCGGCGGCGGCTGGGCAATGATGATACTAAATATCCGAAAGGTGCGTTTCCTTAAGCAATGGGTATTGTTCAAGGGCTCAGGCAATCCGTATATACTTGCCGTTTCACGTTTTGTACCGTCAATTCCGCTTGGTATGATTTCAAAGCTTTACGGCTCAATGCATTATGATTTTATTTATTATCTTGTTTTAAGTATTCTCGGCTTTGCTCCAAGGCTTTATATTTATACAAGAATAGGCTCGGTGCTCTATAATCCGTTTTCAAAGGAATTTATAATTCTGGTAATGGTAATCGTTGCCTTCACGGGAATTACCTGCCTGATATTCAATATTTTCTATGGCATAAGATCCCGTCAGATGACCCAGACGCTTCTGCTTTATTCACAGAAGCAGAAATATAAAATTGTTTTATAATCAGTAATAAATAGAGGTTACGCCTCTTTTGAAAGGAGTAAATATATGAAACCACAGGAATACATTGATGCAATCAGCAGCGGCAAAATGGATGAAAAGCTCAAGGCAGTTTATGTGCTGGACAGCGCTGTTGAGGCTCAGAAAACACGTTACATAAATACAATTAAGGAATTTATCAATATTTTTGGTAATGACAGGGAAATCATTATAACCTCTGCTCCGGGAAGAACAGAGGTCTGCGGAAACCATACGGACCATAACAACGGCAAGGTTATGGCGGCATCAATTAACCTTGATGCAATTGCTGTGTGTGCAGCAAGCGACAATAATACCGTTCGTGTTCAGTCTGTAGGTCATGCAATGAATGTTGTTGATATTGATAAGCTGCTGCCGGATGAAACCGAATTCGGTCACTCAACTGCTATGGTAAGAGGTGTTATAGCCAAAATAGAGGATATGGGCTACAGCATCGGCGGTTTTGATGCTATAACAACGTCTGATGTTATGGGCGGAAGCGGTCTTTCCTCCTCTGCTGCTTTTGAGGTTTTGCTTGGCACAACGGTTTCGTATCTGTTTAATGACGGCAAAATCAGTGCTGTTGATATTGCAAAGATTGCACAGTACAGTGAAAATGTATTCTTTGGAAAGCCGTGCGGACTTCTTGATCAGATGGCATCGTCGGTCGGCACCTTTGTTACCATTGATTTTAAGTCAACGGAAAATCCGATTATTAAAAAGGTTGAATTTGATTTTTCACAGAGCGGTCATTCTCTTTGCATAGTTGATACAGGCGGAAACCATAGTGATTTAACCGATGACTATGCAGCAGTAAGAGGAGAAATGGAAAGCGTTGCAAAAGCAATGGGCAAAAATGTTCTTCGTGAAATTGAATTTGAGGCTTTCAAAAATGCAGTTCCCCAGCTTAAGGGCAAGGTAAATGACCGTGCACTTCTTCGTGCTTATCATTTTTATGGTGAAAATAAAAGAGTTGAAGAAGCGGTTGATGCTCTTGAAAGCAATGATTTTGAAGCATTTAAGGAAATTATTGTTGAAAGCGGAAGATCATCTTATATGCTTAATCAGAATGTTTTTTCACCGTCAAATGCAACAGAGCAGAAGCTTTCACTTGCACTTTGCATTACAGAGGATATGCTTAAAGGCAGAGGCGCTTACCGCGTTCATGGTGGCGGCTTTGCAGGAACAATACAGGCATTCGTACCAAATGATATGCTTGATGAATACAAAAATGCAATGGAAAGTGTATTTGGATTGGGAAATTGTCATGTTCTTATCATTCGTCCGGTAGGCGGAACAAGAGTAATGTGATAACAGGAGATTTTAAAAGTGAAGTATGTTTTTATAGAAAATCCTATAGCAGGTAATAAGAATAAGCAGCTCCTTTTTAAGGAGGTTCAGTCAGCCTTCAGATGGAATTCCGAAGCTGAAATGATTATTGAAGAAACCCATTATCATGGGCATGCAAAAGAAATTGCCGCAAGCTATGCCGAAAAATACGGAAAGGATTGTGTTGTGGTAACCTGTGGAGGAGACGGTACCGTGCATGAAGCAGCAAACGGACTTGCACACACTGAAACGCCGCTTATGATTCTTCCGTTCGGAACCGGAAACGATTTTGCTAAAAAAATTTACGGCACTAAGAAGCTTGATGCTTTAAATATAGTAAGGGCATTCGGCTTACATAACGGTAAACTGAAATATAAGGTTAAGCCGATTGATTTAATAGACTATAACGGCGAGAAATGTATTAACGTGATGAGCTACGGCCTTGACACAAAGGTTGAAACCATCGGCAGAAAAATGGCAGGTAAGGTTAAATTCCTCGGTCATCAGGCATATAATCTTGCAATTATACCTTCAATTTTAAGTTCGCTTAATTATCAGATAAATGTTGATCTTGATTGTATTGATAATGCAGGCAAGCCTTATAAAATTCAGAATACACCGCTTAATTATACATTGTTTGCAGTGTGCAACGGCAGCTATTACGGCGGCGGCTTCTGCCCTGCACCTGATTCAGTGCTTGATGACGGTCTTCTGGATTATGCACTTGTTGATGCGGTGTCATTGGCAGAGGCATTGCCTCTTATTCCTAAATATAATGCCGGCACGGCACATCTGAATTCAGATAAGGTGAATATAGGCTATATCACAGGCGGAAGAATATGGTCTGTAGACGGCAGTCCGCTACTCGGAAACTGTGATGGCGAAAATTTTGATTATACAGAGGTTAATTTCCAAATAGATAAAAATGCATTAAAGCTTTGTTTCCTTGAAGATTAATTAAAAGGCTCCTGAAAAAGGAGCCTTTTTCAATATAATAGTTAACAAATTATAAATTTGTTGACAAAAATTGTTCATTGTGATATTGTTAAAGTGCAAACTGTACTACATCGAATAGTACAGTTGAGTCGTAAGAATAAGTAGAGTTACTTAGACATCAATTAAAATAAAATCTTTGGGAAAGGGAGTTGAGAATGTTTTCTGTAAGTGTTAGCAATAGGGAACCGATTTATACGCAGCTTGAAAAAAACATAATCAGATACATAAATTTAGGTGTGTATGAAAAAAACAGTATGCTCCCGTCAGTAAGAGCTCTTGCCTGTGAGCTTGGTATAAACCCGAATACTGTTTCTAAGGCTTACAAAAACCTGGAAGCAAACGGAGTTGTATATACTGTTGCGGGGAAAGGTGTGTTTGTCAAAGGTGATTCTATGTTGACAAATATTCACAAAATGGCAGCTGATGAAATAAAAAATGTTTTAAAGGATGCCAAAAATTCGGGTGTTGAAAAAACAGAAGTAATCAGCATAATAAATGAAGTTTGGGATGGTGATAGAAATGATTGAAATTAAAGATTTAACCAAAACCTTCGGGCAAAAAAAAGCCCTTGATAATATTTCTTTTTCTGTAACAGACGGTTCAATTTTCGGTCTGGTAGGCTCCAACGGAGCAGGAAAAAGCACATTGATCAGAGTTTTAGCAGGTGTATTTGAGCCTGACAGCGGAAATGTATATTTAAACGGTGTTGCTCCGTTTGAAAATGTTCAGATTAAGGGCAAAACGGCTTACGTTTCGGATTTTCCTTATTTCTTTTCAGGTGCAACAGTTGAAAGTATGGCAGCTTATTATAAATCTGTTTATCCATCCTGGAGTGATGAAAAATACACATATTTCAAATCAATTTTTCCTATTGATGCCCGCCAGAAAATCTCAACAATGAGTAAGGGTATGCAAAGGCAAAGTGCTATTATGCTTGCACTTTCATATAAACCTGATTTTATACTTTTTGATGAGATTTTTGACGGTCTGGATCCGGTAATCCGAGAGCTTGTCAAGAAGATCCTTATTGAATATGTAGAAGAAACAAATGCTACGGTTGTTATTGCAAGTCACAATTTAAGAGAGCTTGAGGGCTTTTGTGATCATGTTGGCTTGCTTCATCTTGGCGGTATACTGCTGGAGAAGGATATAGATGGTGATTCCATTGGTGTTTATCGAGTTCAGTTCATTCTTGAAAATGCTGATGAAACGGATGCACTTAAAGAAAAGCTTGATATTATTAAGGAAGTTCACCAGGGCAAAATGATTCAGGTAACCGTAAGAGGAGATAGTGAAAAAATAATGGAAGCAATTGAGTCGGCAAATCCTGTATTTTCAGAAGTGCTTCCGCTCACACTTGAGGAATTATTTATAAGCGAAATGGAGGCGGCAGGATATGACATCAATAAATTCTTCGAATAAATTTTTACCTATGTTAAAAAATACTTTTCGCAGGAATATGGCACATCTTATTGTTACGCAGATTATTATACTGCTGGTAACGATTTCATCTTTAAGAAGCTTTTTGTCCTTGAAACCATATGAAGTATTAGATATAACAACTAAATATTCGCTGAGCATTGAGAATTTTTGTTCAGTAATTTTTGTGTTTGAGAGTTTTATTCTTGCTGTTACGGTTTTTCGCGAAATTTACAGCAAAAGGGCAGCTGATTTTTATTTTTCAATGCCTGTAAAGCGCGGAACATATTACAATACCAATATGCTTTTCGGTGCAATTAATATAGCTTTGGCTTATGTTATTTCATTTGTGTTATCCGTTATTGTAATCAAAACAGATATTATATATCCATCAAAATTTTATATTTTCGATATATCACATTTTGCACGGGTAATGTTCATTTCGTTTTTAGCTATTCTTGCTGTTTTAGCTGTGTTTATGCTCTGTGCAGTGGTATCCGGAAAAAAGTGGCATTATGTCCTGTTAAGTTTGATTGCTGTTTTATTTTCTTTTGTCGGTATCATAGAATTTATTGGATATATAAACACCATATGGGGTTTATGGATTGATATATCAAAGGCTTGGATTGTTTCACCTTTGGGTGTGCTTCTTTCCAACGTGGAAGAAATCAGTGCCGGTCAGACAGCAATACTTTGTACAGTTGCAATCATTCAGTTTTTAATTGCATATGTAATAGGCTTTATTGTGTTTAAAAAGAGAAAAGCAGAGGTTGCAGAGTTTACACTTGCGGGCAGAATTATTCCTGCAATTATGATAATCGGTTGCCTTGTTACGGTATTCTTTATAAATTTAAATGTTGTTGATATTCCGCTTTATTCAAGAATTATTTCAGGTGCAATTTCTGCTGCTGTAATTACTGTTATTTTAACTGCAATATGTTATAAAAAAGCAATTACAAAGGGTGCATTAAAATGCCTTGGCGGTGCAGTAATTATAACCGCAATTGTTATTGCATGTGTTGAATTTATACCGAGTGCGGATTACATTAAATATGTTCCCGAAGCAAGTGAGGTTGACTCGGTGACAATCTATAACGATGTGGATTACAGCAATCCTGATATTACTGGTTTGCTTTACGGATCGGCATTTTACGGCTATTATGATGATTATTCTGATGATTCCGTTCATACTTATACCTTTTCAAGTGATGAGTCAAAGGATAAGTTTTATGAATTCCATAAAAAAATAGTTGCTGATGAAACACAGAGTAATGCTTATGGGGATAATTACTATAAATATGGTCCTCATTCGGTAAAGATTAAATATAGTCTTAAAAATGGTAAAACGGTTATACGCTCCTATTGTATGGGTACAAAAGATGTATGTAAGGAATATGTTGCGCTTATGCAGACTGATGAAGGGCTTAATCAGCTTGAGCCTCTCAATTTGGAGAGTGACAGCATTTTGTTTGCATGTTTAACGGATTATGCTGATCCCTATGCAGATGATAAATCAGATAATAGTTTGTCGTCATTTATAATTCTTGATGATTATAATACTCTTTTCGAGAAAATAAAGATTGACAGAAAGAATGAATCCGTAAAAAGTTTTTTGGAATATACAAACAGCGGTTTTAATGTTTGGAATTATGATGAAGATTATAATGACACAGCTGAAACCCATGATGCATCCGAAGAATCTACTTTAGAAATTATTTTGTATACCTTCAGTGCCGGTGTTTCTCAGGAGGAAAGGGAAAAGTTAAGCAAAATGACGCCTGAGGATATCATAAGCTATGAGGATATGCTTATGGTAAATTCGGATTATGATGCATCAAGAATTCTTGAAACATATAGATTTACTTTTGATGAAAATGATAAGGAAATCAGTTCATATCTGAATGAACTCGGCTACAGTGTGGATTTTGCCGCTTAATAAAAACAAAAACCCTCGTATGAAAATCATACGAGGGTTGATTTTTTGCTCTATCTTAACATTGAAAAACCAACATTAATGGCTCCGCCGAGGAGTCTTGATGTTTTGCGCATGCCGAGGGTTTCTGTTATCCACAAAATGATTAATGCAACCAGAATTGCAATTAAAAGAGTTTCTTTTTTCATCATTTAATCTCCTTTGGATAATAATATATATTATAAATATTATAAACCATATAAAAAATAAATCAAGTGTTTCTTAATCTAAACAATAATAAAAAAACATAATTTATATGTTGAAAAATGGAAACAAGTGATTTATAATACTACTAATTTAGTATAATGGGGGAATGTTTGAATGTATCAAATTACTCTTTCTGTTTCAAGCATTGACTGGGCTCAGGTTGCAACAGTTGTTGTTGCAGGTGTTGGTATAGTGCTTGGCGTTCTTATAGTTCTCATAGGTGTGTTCAGCGGTTTCGGAGCTCTTATTTCCAAGCTTGAAGGTACTGCAAAGAAAAGGGCAGCAAGAAAAGCCGCAAAGAAGGCAGACAAACAGGCTGAAAAAAACGGTGCGAAGGAAGAACCTGTTATTGGCGAATCTCCTGCGGCTGCCGAAGCTAAGGCAGCTCCCGCTCCTGTTGCTGAGCAGGGAATAAGCGGTGAGGTTGTTGCAGCCATAACGGCTGCCATTACCGCAAGTGAAGGAACAAATCAGTTTGTTATTCGCTCTGTTAAAAAGAAAAATGTTGGCAGCAGAAACCCTTGGGCAAGAGCTGCTGTTACCGATAACACAAGAGCGTTTTAATTGGAGGATTACAAATGGAGATATTACAGGGCGTTTGGGGCGCTATAGTTGATATTTTTCAAAACAGCGGCTATGCTTATTTCTTTACGGACGGCGGCTATAAAAATCTTATAATGCTTTGCTTTTCATTTTTCTTCTTATGGCTTGGCATAAAAAAAGGTTTTGAACCGCTTCTTATGATACCTATTGCATTCGGCATGCTTCTTGCAAATATTCCGGGTGCAAACCTTGCAGTTCAGTATCATGATTTGCAGGGATTTATAGATCTTGTTGCAGGAAGAATGGTTGATGAAGCAACGGGAGCGGTTTGCACACCCGGTCTTATGGATTTCCTTTACTTCGGCGTTAAAGCGGGTATTTATCCTCCGCTCATCTTCCTCGGTATCGGTTCTATGACGGATTTTACTCCGCTTATTGCAAATCCGAAAAGCTTTATTCTTGGTGCAGCGGCACAGTTCGGTATTTTCTTCACATATGTTGGTGCAACTCTTCTCGGATTTTCACCGAATGAGGCAGGCTCAATTGCAATTATCGGCGGTGCAGACGGCCCAACGGCTATTTTCGTAACATCCATTCTTGCTCCTGCTCTTTTAGGTACAATTGCAGTTGCAGCTTATTCCTATATGGCTCTTGTTCCTGTTATTCAGCCGCCTATTATGCGTGCTTTAACAACAAAGAAGGAGCGTGCTGTAGTTATGGGCAATCTTCGCCCTGTATCCAAGCTTGAAAAGATTTTGTTCCCGATTATGGTAACTGTAATCGTTGCACTTCTTCTTCCTGATGCAGGTGCTCTTGTTGGTATGCTTATGTTTGGTAATCTTCTTAAGGAAAGCGGCAGAACAGAGCGTATTGCAAAAGCTGCTCAGAATGAGCTTATGAATATTGTTACAATTATGCTTGGTGTTTCTGTTGGTGCAACAACAAGTGCACAGACATTCTGGAGATGGCAGACCCTGTTAATTGTAGGTCTTGGATTGGTTGCTTTTGCAATCGGTACTGCCAGCGGTGTTATGTTTGGTAAGCTGATGTATGTATTAACAAAGGGTAAGGTTAATCCGCTTATCGGCTCAGCAGGTGTTTCTGCAGTTCCTATGGCTGCACGTGTAAGCCAGAAAGAGGGGCAGAGGGAAAACCCTTCAAATTTCCTTCTTATGCACGCTATGGGACCGAATGTTTCAGGTGTTATCGGTTCTGCGGTTGCAGCTGGTGTACTTTTAACACTTCTTGGTTAATATCAGAATTTAAAAGGGTGTCTCAGACACCCTTTTTGCCACTTTAGATTATGAATTGAGGTAATACATATGGCATTGAATGAAATGCAGCAGCAGGCTGTGGACTGCACAGAGGGTCCGCTTCTGATTCTTGCAGGTGCAGGCTCGGGAAAAACAACCGTGCTGGTAAACCGTGTGCAGCATATTATTGAGGATGGGCTTGCCCTGCCGTGGCAGGTGCTTGCAATTACGTTTACAAATAAAGCAGCGGGTGAAATAAGAGAGCGTCTTGTAAACGCTATAGGTGAAGAGGCAAGCAGCATATGGGCATTTACCTTTCATTCCTGCTGTGCAAGAATTTTAAGACGCTTCGGCGAAAGACTCGGATACAGCAATCATTTCACAATTTATGATACAGATGATCAGAAGCGTGTTATGAAGCATTGCCAGAAATCACTTGGTTTAACGGATAAAATTATTCATCATAAATCAATACTTAATGAAATCAGTTCGGCTAAGGACAGTCTTATCGACCCTATAGAGTATAAGAAGGTGTCAATGAACGATTTCCGAAAGGCAAAAATTGCAGACTGCTATGAGCTCTATCAGAAAGAACTTTTAAAGTCTGATGCAATGGATTTTGATGATATTATTTTCAATACCGTTAAGCTGCTTCAGGAAAATGATGATGTAAGAGAACTTTATCAAAAGCAATTCAGATATGTAATGGTAGATGAGTATCAGGACACCTCTCATGCACAGTATGTGCTTGTATCACTTCTTGCAGACGGTTATAAAAACATCTGCGTTGTAGGTGATGATGACCAAAGCATTTACCGTTTCCGCGGTGCAACCATTGAAAATATTTTGTCTTTTGAACAGCAGTATAAGAATGCAAGGGTAATCCGTCTTGAGCAGAATTACCGCTCAACACAGAATATTCTTGACGGTGCAAATGCCGTTATTTCAAATAACAAGAACAGAAAGGGCAAAAGCCTCTGGACTGCCGCAGGTGCGGGCAATAAGATTATTCTTAACACTGTTAACAGCGAAGCCGATGAATCCACCTTTATTGCTGATGAAATTCTGAAGAATGTTAATGAAGGCAGAAAAATGAGTGATCATGCCGTCCTTTACAGAATGAATGCACAGTCGCGAAATCTTGAAATTACGCTTACTAAAAGCGGAATTCCGCACAAAATTATCGGCGGAAACCGTTTCTTTGACCGTAAGGAAATCAAGGATATTATTTCGTATTTTGCCGTTATAAATAACCCTGCTGATAATGTAAGGCTTCAGAGGATAATCAATGTTCCCAAGCGCGGAATAGGGGACACTATGTTTGCAAATGTGCTTGAAATTTCAACAGGGCTTGGCATATCTGCCTTTGAGGTATGTGAAAGAAGTGATGAATTTCAGAAAACGCTTCGTTCTGCTCAGAAGCTGCAGGCATTTACTGCAATGATTAAGCATTTTCAGAAGCTGCTTGAGGAAAATATGCCGCTTTCCGATTTGCTTCAGGAAATCATCAGTGAAACAAAATACTTTGATTATCTTGCCGAGGATCCTGAAACAGAAGAGGACAGAAAGAATAACATAAACGAACTTTCATCCATGTTCATCAAATATCAGGAGGAGGAAGAGGATTTTGAATTATCCGATTTCCTTGAGGATGTAGCCCTTGTATCCGATATTGATTCATATAATGCCGATGATGACTGTGTTGTGCTTATGACGCTTCATTCTGCCAAGGGGCTTGAATTTCCCGTTGTGTTCATTCCCGGTATGGAGGAGGGTATTTTCCCCGGAAATCAATCCATATACAGTGAGGATGATTTGGAGGAGGAACGCCGCCTTGCCTATGTGGGAATTACACGTGCAAGAGAAAAGCTTTATCTTATAAATGCACGGCAGAGAATGCTTTACGGCACAACAAACAGAAATATGGCATCGCGCTTTATCCGTGAAATTCCTGTAAGTGTAACAGAAGATATAACCATTGATACATATATTCCGAGAAGCGGCTTTGCTTCAGCAAAAGCAGGCTCATTCAGCGGTAGCAGAGTGGAAATCGGTGCAAACAGGTCAAGCTCCTCTGCTGCACATAAATTCGGTCAGGTCAGTGCTTCTGCAGGTAACACAGGTGTTATATACAATGTCGGTGACACGGTAAGACATAAAACATTCGGAACAGGGCTTATTCTTTCTGTTTCGCCTATGGGCAACGATAATCTGCTTGAGGTTGCTTTTGACAGAGCAGGCACCAAAAAGCTTATGGCAAACTTTGCGAAGCTTGAAAAAATATAAAATGCTTATAAAAAACACATACCTCTCCGTATAGGAGAGGTATTTTTTTTGGTTATCAAGCATTGATGGGTTCGTTGTCATCGTCGTCGGAACCGTTGTTACAGCTGCAGCTGGGCAGAGCACTTTCTCTTTCGGGAGGGAAAAATTCATCAACAGGGAAATCTATTGACTGGAAGGTGTCGCAAGGATTCTGGGTGCTGCAGCAGCATTCTCTTTCAGGAATGCAGTAATCATATGCAGGAATAAGCATCTGAACATCGCGTTCCATCTGCACAATGCTGAACAGACCGAGAGTAACAAGCACTGCTCTTGCCGAGCCTGCACTCGGAATGCTGTCTGATACATTGTTTAAAATAGACTGCGGGAAAGAAGAGCAGATCGGAATGCTGCAGTCGCACGCATCAACAACATCTGTTGAAAGAATTACGGGGTCAACTGCCTGCACCTTTGCTGTAGGGTTGGAATAACGCGGTGCTTCAGGGCAGTCGTGATCTTCACAGACAGGGTTTGAGGTGAAGATTTTTACATTGCCGTCTGAACCGTAAAGTATGCACTTTTTGGTGAACTGTGTAAAGCCTACTGCAACCTCAGGTGTGGTGCACGGTGCTGAATAGGTATCAAAGCACAGGCGGAAATAGAAGGTTATATCCACACTGTAATAGCCTCTGTTAAACGGCACCTCTTCAACATCAATAGATACAGATGTGATTTCGCATTCACGGCATTTAATTGTTACCGCATCATCAATCAAACGCTGACTGCGGCAGAAAAATGTAACTCTTAAATCTTCCAAACAATCTTTTGAAACACAGCTATCATAAATTCGCTTTGTATCTATGCAGACTGCTTCATTTATTTGTCTTTCGCTTGGGTTATCAGCCATTAAAAAAACTCCTTTACAGAATATTTGAAGTTAACTTCATAACATTCTATGAGGGAGTTTTAATATTGTTAATCAAAAACAGGATACATTCTTCTGAAAATTGAATTTATATGCCTGAAATAATTAAAATCAATGTTATTTATTGTTTCCTGTGTGGTGCGGAAGCGCCAGTTTTCATCAGGCACACCGGGCACATTCATTCTTGCGTCAGAGCCGAAGCCGCACATATCCTGAAATGCAATGATTGCAATGTTGGATGCACTTTTCCATACGGCTTCAATTACCCTGCGGCAGCTCTTGCTGTGATAGCCTCCGTCGCCCCAGTTATCACCGTCAAAGCCGATATAATCAAGTGCAAATTTTCTTTCCTCTTCGCTTGCTTCCCAGAGCCATCCCAAAATGGTGTTGTTGTCATGTGTTCCAATATAATTTATGCTGTTGGGAACGGCATTGTGAGGCATATGGCTTGAATCTGAGTTCGGGTCAAAGCCGAACTGTACAACCTTCATTCCGGGGAAGCCTGTATCCTCAAGAAGCTTAACAACATCCTCACCGAAGCAGCCTAAGTCTTCTGCAATAATCGGTGCATCGGGGAACGTTTCAAATACCTTGTTGAACAAATCCATTTTCGGTCCGTTCTTCCATTCGCCTGTTTTTGCGGTTTCGGAATCTGCGGGAACTTCCCAATAGCTTGCAAAGGCACGGAAATGGTCTATTCTCACAACGTCATATGTTTTAAGTGCAGTTGATAGCCTGGAAATCCACCATTTATATCCGTCTTTTTTCATTGCCTTCCAATCGTATATCGGGTTGCCCCACAGCTGACCGTCTTCACTGAAATAATCGGGCGGAACGCCGGCAACCTTTTCAACCTTCAGCGTTTTTTCATCAATCAGAAACAGCGGAAGATTGGACCAAACGTCAACACTGTCCATCGCAACATAAATCGGCATATCTCCTATAACTGCAATACCTTTGCTGTTTGCGTATTCTTTTATTTCAAACCATTGCTTAAAGAAAATATACTGCACAAATTTCCAGAAAGATGCAGTTCCTTCATAGGATGATTTTTCTTTAATACAGGTGGAATAATGGGAATGATTTTTGCTCCACTGCCACCAAGGCTTGTCGTTTTCAAGTTCCTTAACAGCCATAAAAACTGCATAATCCGAAAGCCAGGGATTTTCAGACTCAAAGCATTTGATTTTATCTGAAATACTTTCATTGATGTTTGAATACGCTTTTTTGAGGGCGGCAAGACGTTTTTCGGCAGCAAATTCATAGTTTGCCGTATACGGTGATCCGTTATAGATATTTTCTTTTACGTCAGATTCTTCAATCAGCCCCATATCAAGCAGACCTTCGGGATTTATAAACAGATAATTGCCTGCAAATGCACTTGGTGAGCAGTAAGGACTGTTTGAATTATCAATCGGATTAAACGGAAGCACCTGCCAGTAGGTAAAGCCCATATCGTGAAGTTTATCTATAAAATCTATTGTGCTGCTGTTGAAAACACCTACACCATATGGTGACGGCATGGAGCTTATATGAAAAAGCACACCTGCTCCTCTTTTTTTCAGCATTGTAACCACCTCGTTTTTGTCTTTAAAGAAAATTTTACCACTTTGTTATTTTAAATGCAACAAAAGCTTTAAATTCCGCTTTTAGTATTAACATTTATT
>OFGH01000498.1_pt1 | contig 35158 bp, 29 predicted proteins | sample 1521721 | NCBI WGS metagenome assembly OFGH01 (sample SAMEA3504132, study PRJEB24116) | mouse gut metagenome | biome: mouse gut; feature: mouse-associated habitat; material: faeces | place: Denmark | collected 2011
TGATAACAGAGGTTTTCCAGTTATCACAGCCCTAACAGTTGCCGCTGTCGGGGCTTTTTTCTTCTCCGTTGGTGTTTCCTTGCCACAGATATTTTGCTCCGTCCAACATCCAAAGGATTGCTTTCAACATATCCTCATAAGCTGTTTGTAACTCTCTGATTTCTTCGGTAGTAACCTCCGACTTTTCGCCTTTTATCTGCCCTGCCAACTCTTCCATACGGCTCTGCATTTCCTGTAATTTTTCCACAATCTGATATACCGTTTCTTTCTTCCCTACCACACATACACGATTGTAAATATAGGAACGGACAAAATAATCTTTCTTTTTCATGCCGCTTGCAAAAATCTTTGCTTCGATTTCTTCTCTTTCTCTGGGAGAAATGCGAAAACTGATTGTTGGATATTTGTGTGTGCCGCTCATTCTTCTGTACCCTCCTTAAATTCTGCATTCAACAACTCTGCCATTTGTATCTGCTCTGTCGGGAACATATGGGCGTATCGAAACGTAATATCCACGCTTTCATGCCCTACCCTATTCCCTATTGATACCGCCGAAAATCCCATACTGATTAGCAACGAAACGTGCGAATGTCTAAGCTCGTGGAAGCGGAAAATGAGGCCATCCTCGTGAAAGTGGAAAACGGAACATGATATAATCCCCTCAAGGGCTATGGTTTGCGCCATAGCCCTTTTCGTATAAGGGAGATGTTATCATGGCGAGAAAAAGTAGAAGCATCTTGAATTGGCTGTTTCAGTCAGTAAGGATACTGTAGGCTATATTCGGCTATCTGTTCTTAACAGAGATCACTACGGGTCTGTAGAGAATCAAAGACTCATGATTGAAGAATGGGGACGCCAACACCAGATCCCCATCATGCGTTACTATATCGACAACGGTTTCAGTGGTAAACGTTTTGACCGTCCGGCATTTCAAGAAATGCTCCAAGATATACAGGAAGGTAAGACTGACTGCGTTGTTGTAAAAGACCTTTCTCGTTTAGGGCGAGACTATATCACGGTGGGTTATTACCTCGAAATGTTCTTTCCAAGCAATAACATTCGATTTGTATCAATTAATGATTAGTTTGACACCACTGATGGCATAACCAACAGAGATAAATCTGCATATATCCAATCCAGCACACGAGTACCGCTCATTAATCTATTCAACGAGCAGGTATCCGTTGAAACAAAAATGAAAGTTGAGGTCGTTTTAGACATGAAAGCACAGCACGGAGAATTTATCGGGCCAAGAGCCCCTTTCGGTTATCAAAAATCCAATGAGAATCTCAGCCAACTTGTTCCTGATCCAGTAGCTGCTGTTATTGTTCGGAAGATTTTTGAGATGGCGGCAAGCGGCACTGGTGTGACTGGTATCGTTCGATATTTGAATGGGCGGGAGCTCCCCACGCCAATCCAGTATGCCAGGGCCCAAGGTTTAGATGGAAACTTTGATGATGGTAATGGCAGTTGGAACAGCAGGTCTGTGAAGTGCATCCTTACCAATCGCACATATACGGGCATGCTGGTACAGGGAAAAGAGAAACGGGCGGTGGAGGCTACCCATGAACCGTTGGTCGATGCAGGCACGTTCGATGCCATTCAAAAGGCATTCCAGACCAGGGCATATAATGTGGTTCCGCAAGGACAGTCGGCAGACAACATTCTAAAAGGCAAGGTAATATGCGGGTGCTGCGGAGGAAAGATGCAGCGCAAGCGCGGCACTAATCACGCTGACTGGCATTTCTTCACCTGCATCACCAAAAATCGCTTGGGGGCTGATAAATGTACTGGGATGTATGTCCGAGAGGAAGATGTTCTCAGCGCCATCTATCGCCAGTTGAAAGACTATGTGAATGAGCACTATATCACAAATTCAGCATATAAGCAGCAGATTCAAGAGTACACGGAACAAATTGCTGACCTTGCACAGCATAAGACAACTGCTTGGATCAACGCAATGGAGCACTATGAGAAGTATGTGCAGGGAGAAATCAGCAAGGAAGAATTTCATGTAGTACAAAACATTGCAAATCTGGCAAAAGAGGCCCTTATTCAGGCCACAGCGAACAAGACCGCCTATGAAAAGCAATACTCCAAGTTCCGTAAACTTCTTTCTGCCAGTAGTAAGGATCTTCCGCTCATCGAAATTATGGACTGTATTGATAAGATCGTAGTAGACGGAGGCAGGCAAATCATGGTACAATGGAGATTATAAAAGTGCAGAAAATTCTCTCTGACAAATTATAACACTGATTGAAAAGATCGTTATATGGTATAAATATTTTTCCCACTTTGCGGTGAGTACTATAAGATATAAAGGGGAAATATGTTTTATATTATAAACAGCATCTCCGTAGTATGTCATGCTAAGCCAATAATACACTTTAGAATCTGCCCGATATGGATTCAATCTTGATGTGTATCATGAAGGGGGAAACACAGGATGAAGCAATCAAATTCTCATCGGATTCCACAAGATATACGTTTGCGGGATAACAGCCCAGTTCAAAATGTTTCTGACTATATTGAGCGTGTCAACCAATATCTCCAGATATATTCCGGGAAGGTGCTTGTTTACCGTGGCGAGCCCCAGATTTATGAAAAACCCTGTGTTCCAAATCTTTATCGGGGAGGTTTATTAGGAGAAAACCGTTTTTTTGAAAAAAATCTTTTTGATGCCATGCGGCAGAACCGTTTGACGAAAGAATTCCGCTATTTGGATAACGCTATCGACGCACAGCACGGAGAATTCCCCAGCCGTTTGCTGGATGTATCATATAACTGCTTGACAGCGCTTTACTTTGCCGTAACCCCTTATTATCATAAGCCGGATACCCTTTATGATGAAGAAGATGGGGCCGTTTACGTATTATTTGTGGACGAGATGTTCAGCCCCAGTGGAAAAAACACCAACGAATACTATGATGCTATCATTAACCACAATCCTCCTTGGATTGACCACATGCTGTTTGAGAAGAACCACAAATTTATCGATCATGCCAAGATGAGTGATCGCATCATAGCGCAACAGGGTGCGTTTATTCTGTTCCAGGGAAGCTGCCTGGAGGAACTGCCGCAATATATGTATTGTGGCATAACCATATCTGGCAGCAGCAAACCTCAGATCCGCCGGGAGCTGAAACAGCTTTTTGGTATTCACACAGGGAGCATTTATCCCGAAACTGTCAATTTGGTCGAGGAGATGAAGGAAAAGAGTTTTCTTTTAAATACAGAAAACTTTAGTATGGAAAATGAACTGAAATATGTGCTGAAACAGTTGGAAAGAGAGTTGGATTATTATCTTGGCTATTCGGTCAGCCAGAGCCGCGCAGATGCTCCTAATATGGAAATCATTATGATTTATATCGAAAAGATCGTCAATAGTTATCGCAGAGGCCTGATCAAACTGCACCAGGATTTGCCTGCGGATACAGCGCCGGAAGATTGCGCGGCGTTGGAACGTGCCAAAAACCGATACTGCCAACTGGTCAAGATCTTCTCAGAATCTGTCGAAGAATACAAAATAGGACCGTTTTCAGGAGTTCAATTACAGGAGCTGTGGTGAGAGAGAAAGGAGAGCTGAGCTATGAATGCCTACGCATTGAGGCTGAAAAAGGAAGCCGCATTCAGGGACTATATCAACCACTGGCGAGCCGATGTCGGGCAAGACAGTGATGTCGAATGGTGGACGGACTCCCATGCCACCAAAGAGCTAAGCCGATTGACCGACACAGTTCAGTGGGCAGCTTCCGACTCCCAAGAGCTTAGTATAGAGGATGACGGGAACTTGGTGGTAGCAGTGTGGAACGGAGGAACGGATAAACAGGGCCTATTGTTGCTGTTAGATGATATGATGGATCGGCTTCAAAAAGTTGTGGAAGCCAGAAAACCTGCCTATGACCAGGCTTTGGAACAGGCCACTTGTGAGTCTAAGATCTTTATAGAAAAAATGGAGACGAATTTTCTCGTTTTCACCAGAGATGTTAAGAGTCGGATCGCAGTGGAGATGCAGTTTGCCGCCTTAACTAAGGGCTGGAAAAGGGATATTTATAAAAAATACGCAGTCCCAATTACTATCGGGACTACCTATATTGTATATCCAGAATACCAGGGAAAGCTGGCCCGCATTCGAGGAATCAATCGTTACAATAGTCTCCAGATGGAGCCGATTGGAGGCAGAAGCAACGCAGAATCGCAATGCGAGTTTGTGGAAGATATTATCCAGTCCACCGTGATGACCGTCCAATTGAAACAGCTCGCGGAGCTGTACAATCAAGTTGGCGACCAACTGTTCAGATATAATGTTCGTTTTGGAATTGATGAGGCTCTTGATGTCAGCAAAGCCATTCAAAAAACGCTAAAGGAGGAGCCGCAGCGCTTTTGGTATAAAAATAACGGGATTACATTGCTGGTAGAGAACCCGGATTTTCGTTTGGAACATTTGGATGAACTGCAATTAGGAACGCTGGAAGCAGGCCGTCCTCCGCTATTCTCTGTTGTTAACGGAGCTCAGACGATCACGATATCCGCTAGATACGCTTTTGAGTTGGAGTGCAAAAAGCAGGAAGATGAAGAGTATAAAAAGCAATTGGAGGACTTTGAAAAAGCTCAAGTAATCCTTCGTGTGATTCACATACCGATTCAGTCAGAACAGGATGCAACGAATACTGAACGCGACAAAATCCAAGAGGCGAAAAACCTCGCTCATGACATCAGCGTTTCTCTAAACAGGCAAAAACCGGTCAAAGCGGAGGATATTGCTTTCACCAGCCCATTTGTGCAAAAAATGGAGGAATATTTAAGCAATCCCCAGAATAACCCGCCGTTCCAACTGGTTCGTAGAGGTGAAGAACGGGCACAAGGTTCCCAGCTTGGTTTGGTCGATTTTTCCAAGGCACGTTTGGCCTGCAAAAATAGGCCAGACAAAGCCAGGACTACATCCAGCAGCGAGATTTTGAAAATGGACATAGTGAGCGGAACGCTCCAAAATACCGATATTTTTGTAGAAAACTGGATTATATCTGAAGATGATGAAAAGGAGATTTTTCAACGCTTCTATGGAGCGGTATGGTTTGCAGATCAAATGGCGACAATATACGCTAAAAATGCGAAGACGCCTATGGATGAGAGTATAAATACACAAATTGCTGTGCAAAACGGGAAATGGTATTTTACCGCACTGGTCGTGCAGCTTTTGAACAACTTTAAATCTATGGACGGTCAGCCCGATTTTTCAGAATTTCATTGGTTCGCACAGGATTTTGTGGAAATCATTCCCCAAGCTGTGAAAGCATTTTCCCAGATGGCAGCTTACTGTGCAGACCATGAACGTCAACTGACCTCTAATGATTTCAAAAGCGAGAGTTATTACCAGAAGCTACTGACCGAATTAAAGAGCGATAAAAAAGCTGCTCCCTTTAAAGAATTCTCGAAGCTATTTGTTCCCGCAAATGGGGACAAGCCCTCGCCGCAACAAAAGCTCAAGCAACAGAAAATAACCGCCATTGCTTTGGGAGGTATTAACAATCATACACCGGTCAAATCCGCAAAAGATGCCTTTGAAAAGACAATAGCTTATATATTGGAAAATTTTACACCGGAGTCAGCCCTGCTGGCACAGTATGATTCTTGGCTAACAACCGACCCGCAAAAGATAACTTCACCAAAGGGCAATTTTAATTCCAAATCCTCGTCCATTCTATATCGCGGCAAAACATATTGGATTGGAAGCGAAGCGCTTAGCAATGACAACAAGTTTGCCTGTGTCAACTCGCTATGCAATTTGGCTCATGTGCCTCATGGAGAGATTTCCTGGCTTGCGGACGGTACAGTTCGCTACCAATGGTAATTAAGAAAGTTGGGATACTGTATTTCCCTATGGAAAACAATAAATAGTGGTTCATTTATATCCAAAAGTAGAAGTTTTGGGCCAAGAAAATAATGAGCCTTAAACCCTTGCTTTGTAAATAATATTTTTGTCTTGGGCTTGACATTTGGGTGCCTGAGATCGTGAAATCTGATTTTCTTACATTCTGCTCGTTCCAGAACGGTCTGCAATCTTTTGCGAACTTCAGTTGGATCTCTGGGCGAGTCCTCACTGACCGGAGAAGGAAACATCCACCGAGAGCTGATAGTTTCCTTATGCTTTACTCATGCGCCGCCTCCAGTGGTGTTTCGCTCAACCCAAGCAATAAACTTTTCCTTCGGGACGACCATGCGGTTACCAATTTTCAGGACTGGAAAGCCTTTTTCATGCATCAGTTCGTAGTTGCCGGCAGTGGAGATACCCAGCACGTTTGATACCATTTCTGCGTTGAGGAACAGTGGCAAGTCCTCGTAAGTTTTGCAGATGGATTCTTTTGTTTAGATCCTCCTTTTGATAATCGGTTTTGCTCTTTGCCTTTTCATTCTCTGCTTCTGCAGCCACCGTAACATTTTCCTTGACATTCGCCAATAGGGTTTGTATCATTATAGATGCATACACTATGCAGGCGAAATTATATTATCTATTAGGAGATGCGTTATGGGCATCTTGTGAAAAGATCTCGTGGATAACATGCGGCCGCGCACTCACGTGAAAGTGCAGTTTGGAAAAAATGCTTACTGGATTGAGGACAAACAGAAACCACATCCCTATGGTTCGGTTTTAACCGAACTGCTGAACTGTGACGTTACTTCATTTGAGCAGGTCCTCTCCACATTAGAGCAGGCCGTACATGAGGAAGACGCGCAGACGGCGCCGCGTACATTCATGGATGCGGTGGGAGCATTTGCGCACCTTCCCTATTTTCGCCTGTTTCTATCTGACTTTCAGCGACTCAAAGAACTGCGCGTGGCGGATTTGGCAGTTGGTAAGGCCCGGGCTGCGTTTATTGACTATATCTTTGCTGATGGAAAGAACGATGCTGCTTATATGCGGGAGCAGGTCAACAGCATTCGGTTCGTTCAGGAACGGTACGCATGGTTTTTAGAGGAAGTATTGGGGAGGTCCGCTGAAAAGAAGAAAGGCCAGAGGAAAAAACCTCTGGCTCAGCAGATCTATGAAAGTTGCCTGGACGCTTTTGTGAGCGGTGTCAGCCTGGGAAAATCTTCTGAGGTAGACGCCCCTTCAGTGAACATCCAAGTATGCGGTGCTGGAGCTGGACGAGACACACCATGAGCTGGTGGAGAAGCTTTATTTTGACCGGCTGACGGATTTCGTCTACGTGGAACTAATGAGGGGATTACAGCGGGGGTATGTTCCCAAACAGTGCGCCAACTGCGGACGGTGGTTCCTGCAGACACCGGGGCACAGTTACAATTACTGCGGCGAACCAGCCCCCAACAGCGAGGAAGGTAAGACCTGCCGGGAGGTTGGCTCCACCAAGAGCTTCCGGGCCAAGGTGCTAAACAATGAGGTTTGGGCCGTCTACCAGCGAGCCTACAAGAAGTACTTTGCCCGTACCCGGAAGGGTACAATGAGCCGGGCGGAGTTTGAGGTATGGGAGCGGGAGTCGGAGCGGCTGCGTGAGGAAGCGCTTGTTCGGTATGAGCGCTCTATGAGCCCGGGGGAAAGCCAGGAGATTGTTGATAAGCTGACGGAGGAACTGAACAGAGTTTGACGAGAGCGCAAAGCCGGGAGCGGTATTTCACCACTCCCGGCCAGTGTTACTGATGATTTCCAGTCTGCTCTTTGTTTACAGCATAGCAAAATCCGAGTTTATTTTCAGGGCGATTTTACAGAAAACCTCCAGTCAAGTAGAATAGAAAGACATCATAAATCTGACGGGAGGCATTGATAATGAGCGGCCATATCTTGACAATGAACCAACTTGTGCTATTTCAACAGCACATGGCAGGGGAAGAGCGGGAGCAGAGCACGATAGAAAAATATATTCGAGAGGTAAGCTTTTTTCAAACCTGGTTGACAGGGAGGCAAGTGACAACAGAAATTGTAGCGAGCTGGAAAAGCTATTTGCGCACGGAGGGGTACCAGCCAGAGACAATCAACGCCAAGCTCTCAGCACTGAACAAATTTTTCAAGTTTATGGGCTGGCAGGAGTATTGTACGAAGTATTTGAAAATCCAGCGGAAGCTATTTCGTGGTACAGAGAAGGAATTGACCAAAGAGGAGTATATAAGATTGCTGGAAACTGCGAATAGTGGAGGAAAAATGCGTTTAGCCTTACTAATTGAAACAATCTGCGCCACAGGTATCCGTGTGTCAGAGGTGAAGTACATAACAGCGGAGGCCGTCGAGCGGGGCCGTGCGGATATTGCTTTGAAAGGCAAGATCCGCACCATTATGCTGCCAGGTAAGCTGTGCCGTAAGCTACAAAAGTATGCGAGAAAACAAAAAATAACTTCCGGCGAAATCTTTCTCACCAGAAGTGGCAAAGGCATCTCCCGCCGTCAGATTTGGGCGGAAATGAAAGCATTATGCAGAAAAGCTAATGTGGCTTCCTCGAAGGTATTCCCCCACAACCTGCGGCACCTGTTTGCCCGGACCTTCTACCGGGCCTGCCGGGATGTAGCGAAGCTGGCTGACGTATTAGGCCATTCCAGCGTGGAAACCACCCGCATCTACCTTATTTCCACCGGTGTGGAACATGCCCGTCAACTGGAGCGGCTGGGGCTTATTTGTTAGTTCAGAAAATAGACAAATTCAATAAGTTGACATATAAAATATGAAAAAACAAGTTCTCAACGTATGGGACTGTGAGGACTGTAGGTATCGTATCACAAAAGATAGGGGAATGCAAGCCTATTTTCCTGGTTTTTCGCATAACAAATCCTGCCGGCCAGAGATATTCGGATGACCGGCTGAGACTTTTACGCCCTTTTTCTGCCTCGCACCCTGTGTGCGGGGCTTTTTGCTGTCTGTTAGAGAAGAAAATGGATTGGGTGTGGTTCTCAAACAGGGCAGTCTATTGAGTCTGTGATGAACTGGGAGAGGAGACCGCCTATGCCGCAAACGAGACAGCATATCCAGCGAAGCTACAGCCAGCAGCGTCAGCGGCATAGTCAGGCGACAGATGCCGGCGTAAGGTTGACGCGAGATGGCATTGAGCGGTTTATGACTGTTTGCCAGAACGAGGACCGTGTAGAAGGCACATTAAAATGGTATCGCCGGGGCCTAAACCGCCTCTATGACGACCTCCCGGAGGACAAGACCATCCGTCACGGCACCTTGGAGCGTTGGCGGGAAAAGCTGGTGAAGGAGGGCTACGCTCCCAGCACCATCAATAGCTACCTCTCTGTGAACAACGCTTATCTGGATTTTGTTGGTCACCGTGAGTACCAGCTGGCCAACCAGCTGAGGCAGGAGACCGAACTCCAGCCGGAGCTAACTCGGACGGAGTATCTGCGGCTGCTGCAAACAGCCCGTGCCGTAGGCCGTGAGCGAGTGTATCTGCTGGTGAAGCTGTTCGGCACCACCGGATTAACAGTGCAAGAGTTAGAGAAAGTCACTGTTGAAGCGGTGAAAGAGGGCAAGCTGACGGTCACCCCCAGCCGCAGCAGGCAGGTGCTGCGTATCCCGGAGGGACTGCAAAAGGAGCTGCTGGACTACGCCAAGCGGAATGGCTACCTCTCTGGCCCTATCTTCCTGACCAAGGAGGGCACGCCCATGAGCCGGACCTATGTGAGCACCATCATCCGCCAACTGTGCACTGCGGCAAAGGTACCGGAGGAGAAGGGCAACCCCCGCTGCCTGAAGCGGCTGTATCAGAGCACCCGTGCCGGTATTGAGGACAACATCGCCCTGCTGGTGGAGCAGGCCCACAGCCGCCTGCTGGAGCAGGAGCAGCTTGAAATCGGCTGGGCTGAGCAATAAAGAGATGCAGAGGGAGAACAGACATGAAGGGAATCATTCTGGCAGGCGGCAGTGGAACGCGGCTATACCCGCTGACCATGGTGACATCGAAACAATTATTGCCCGTCTACGACAAACCCATGATTTTCTATCCCTTGTCCACCCTGATGTTAGCGGGGATACGGGACATTTTAATCATCTCCACACCCCAGGACCTGCCCAATTTCGAGCGGTTATTGGGGGATGGGAGACAGTACGGCCTCCGGCTGTCCTACAAGGTGCAGCCGTCCCCGGACGGCCTGGCTCAAGCGTTCATCCTTGGGGAGGAGTTCATAGGGGATGACCGGTGCGCTATGATCCTGGGGGACAACATTTTCTACGGCGCGGGCTTGACTGCCCATCTGCGCCGGGCGGTAGAACAGGAGGATGGTGCCACGGTGTTCGGCTACTACGTGGAGGATCCGGAGCGGTTCGGCGTGGTGGCGTTCGATGACACTGGCCGGGCGGTGTCCATCGAGGAGAAGCCGGCCCACCCCAAATCCAACTACGCCGCAACAGGGCTGTATTTCTACGATAATAGGGTCTGCGAACGAGCAAAGGCCCTAAAACCCTCGCCTCGGGGTGAGCTGGAGATCACGGATCTGAACCGCGTCTACCTGGAGGAGGGCAGTCTGAACGTCATCACCCTGGGCCGGGGCTACGCCTGGTTGGACACGGGGACGGTGGACTCCCTGTCAGAAGCGTCGGAGTTTGTGCGTGTGATCGAGTCCCGGGAGGGGATTCAAATTTCCGCGCCGGAGGAGATTGCCTACCGGAACGGGTGGATCACCCGGGAACAGTTGGAGCGGTCCGCAACAGCCTACGGCAAGTCCCCCTATGGAGCCCACCTGCGGAAGGTGGCGGACGGAAAGTACATCTATTGAGGTGGCTGGAATGAAACTGACAGAAACGACGCTTGCTGGGGTGTACATTGTGGAGCCTGTCGTGTTCGGTGACCACCGGGGCTTCTTCATGGAGAGCTGGTCCCAGCGGGACTTTGGGGCGGCAGGACTGGAGTACCGATTTGTCCAGGACAACCACTCCTCGTCCACGGTGAGGGGTACCCTGCGCGGTATCCATTTCCAGCGGGGGGAGAAGGCGCAGGCAAAGCTGGTACGGTGTACCCGAGGCGCGGTGCTGGACGTGGCAGTGGACCTGCGGCCCAGCAGCCCCAACTATAAAAAATGGGTAGGCGTGGAGCTGAGCAAGGAGAACAAACGGCAGCTGCTGATCCCCCGTGGGTTCGGTCACGGGTTTGTGACACTGACGGACGATGTGGAGTTTCTCTACAAGGTGGACAACTACTACGCCCCGGAAGCGGATGGCGGCATCCGGTGGAATGATCCGGATATCGGCGTGGATTGGGGCGTAGAAAATCCGGTTTTATCCGAAAAGGACAGCAGATCGCCGTTTTTAAAGGATGCCGTAACAGGCTTTGAGGAGTGGTGAGCATGAAGATTTTAGTGACCGGCGGAGCCGGGTTTATCGGCAGCAACTTTATCTTCTATATGCGGAGGAAGCATCCGGATGATACGCTGGTATGCCTGGATAAATTGACCTACGCTGGAAATCTGGAGACACTGGTGTCCGTGATGAACCAGCCCGATTTCCAGTTCATCCGAGGGGATATCGCGGATCGGGAGGCTGTGTACGGCATCTTCGAGACAGAGAAGCCTAACGTTGTGGTGAATTTCGCGGCAGAGAGCCACGTGGATCGGTCCATTGAGAATCCAGCGGTATTCCTGGAGACCAACGTGATGGGAACCCAGGTGCTGCTGGATGCCTGCCGAAAATACGGTATCCAGCGCTACCATCAGGTGTCCACGGACGAGGTCTACGGGGACCTGCCTCTGGACCGGCCGGACCTGTTCTTCACCGAGCAGACACCGCTGCACACCTCCAGCCCCTACTCTGCGTCCAAGGCCTCGGCGGACCTGCTGTGCAATGCCTACCAGCGGACCTACGGTCTGCCTATCACCATCTCCCGGTGCTCCAACAACTACGGCCCCTACCAGTTCCCGGAGAAGCTGATCCCGCTGATGATCGCCAATGCACTGGCGGACAAGCCCATGCCGGTATACGGAGAGGGGCTTAATGTGCGGGATTGGCTGTATGTGGAGGACCACTGCGCGGCCATTGACCTGATCCTGGAGAAGGGGAAGGTGGGGCAGGTCTACAACATCGGGGGCCACAATGAGATGAAGAATATCGACATTGTGAAACGCATTCTGGGGCTTCTGGGCAAGCCGGAGAGCCTCATCACCTACGTGACGGACCGGAAGGGCCACGACATGCGCTACGCCATTGATCCGGCGTACATCCATCAGGAACTGGGCTGGCTGCCGGAGACAAGGTTTGAGGACGGTATCCAGAAGACGGTCCGGTGGTATCTGGACAACCGGAGCTGGTGGGAGAACATCGTCAGCGGGGAATACCAGAGCTACTATGAGCGGATGTACGGAAACCGGTAAGGCGCGGATTGCCATCCTCATGGCAGTATATGAGCCGCAGCTGGACTGGCTGCGGGAGCAGTTGGAGAGCCTGGAAAAACAGACCTATCCTAACCTAAAATTGTATGTTCGGGATGACTGCTCCAAAACGGTGCCGTTTGCGGAAATTGAGCAGTGCATAAAAGAATGTATCCAGTCCTTTCCTTATGAGATACAACGCAATGAGGAGAACTTTGGCTCCAACAGGACGTTTGAACGACTGACGGAGGAGGCGGAGGGGACGTACTTCGCCTACTGTGACCAGGATGATGTCTGGCTGCCCGAGAAGCTGACAGTTTTGCAGGAGGAGCTGGAGCGGACCGGCGCGCTGCTGGTCTGCTCAGATATGTACATCATTGACGGCGAGGGAAAGCAGACGGCGGAAAGCATCACCAAGATCCGGCGCAGGCACGTGTTTTGCAGTGGCGGCGGCTTGACGGAGGGCCTGTTGATCTCCAACTTTGTAACAGGCTGTACCATGCTGGTACGAAGAGAGGCGGCGCAGGCAGCGGTGCCATTTTGTCCGTATATGGTCCACGACCACTATATTGCGCTGTACTGTTCCGCGATCGGAGAGATTTATTCTCTTGTGCGACCACTGATCCGCTACAGGGTGCATGGAAGAAACCAGACCAGCGTAATGGCCGGTGTGACGGACAGAGACAGCTATCGGAGAGAGCGGATCGATCTGCCGTTGCACAAATTCCAATGGCTGGAGCAATATTTTCCATGTAAAGACGCGTTTCGAGAAGAAATATCCCGGCGAATGGATTGGATGCATGCCCGGCAAAATAACTGGAACCGACGCGGCGGTGCGGGAACCGTGTGGAAATGCCGAAGGTTTAGTCCGCTGGCGTCGCTGTTTGAGCTGGCGGCACGGTGGCTTCCGGACAGCGTTTTGATGTGGGCGGTCCATTTGTCGCAGAAAAATATGATCTGAAAGCTTGGGAGTATCAATGAAAATTTTAGTAACAGGCGTGGGCGGGCAACTGGGTTATGACGTGTGCAAGGTGTTGACCGCACGGAACATAGAGCACAAAGGCGTGGATATTGCGGACTTTGACATTACGGACACGAAGGCCACGCGGGAATATATTATGAATTATTGCCCGGACGCGGTGATCCACTGTTCGGCGTGGACGGCGGTGGATAAAGCGGAGGATGAGATTGGCAAGGTACGGACGGTGAACACGGAGGGGCCCCGGAACATCGCGGCGGCCTGCAAAGAGATTGGCGCAAAGATGCTGTACATCTCCACGGACTACGTTTTCCCTGGAACCGGGGAGCGATTCTATGAACCGGAGGACCCCACAGGCCCCCTGGGCGCTTACGGTGAGACCAAGCTGGGCGGCGAACTGGCGGTAAAAGAACTGCTGGAGAAATATTTCATTGTCCGCATCTCCTGGGTGTTCGGCATGAATGGTAATAATTTTGTGAAAACCATGCTGCGTCTGGCGGAGACAAAAACGGAACTCAACGTGGTGTGCGACCAGATCGGCAGTCCCACCTATACAGCGGATCTGGCGCCGCTGCTGTGCAATATGATTATGACGGAGAAGTACGGCGTATACCACGCCACCAACGAGGGCGTATGCTCTTGGGCGGAGTTTGCCCAGGAGATTTTCCGCTTGGCAGGGAAAAACGTCAAGGTTAACCCGGTGTCCACCAGCGAGTATCCGACAAAGGCGGCGCGGCCTCTGAACTCCCGCATGAGCAAGGACAAACTGGAGAAAATGGGCTTCGCCAGACTGCCGGACTGGCATGACGCGTTGGCGAGGTACATTCACGAGCTTGAAGGAGCGGACCGGATTTGAGTGAGAAACAGGTGAGAAAAGGCTGCGCCATCGCGCTGGCGGTATATGTGGTTTTAGCCGTGGCCTTCTACTGGATCAGCGGGGACCAACTGCACTTCCGGGACGAGAATACAGATGCCATCACCGCCAGCGAACCCATAGGGGAGTTGGTGCAGGGTATGGAAATCCGCCAGCCGTTTACCGCGCAGGCGGATGAGATATTGGGTGTGGACATGCTGTTGTCCACGTATGCCAGAGAAAACCAATGCCGGGTTTTTGTGAGTATTGTGGATGGAAACGGCCTTACACTGGCGCAGACGGAACTATCCGGGGTGGAAATCATGGACAATGCTGTCCGTACAGTCTCCTTTGCCCAGCCTGTCCAGGTGACGCCGGGGGCGCGGTACGCGCTGGTGCTGGCCAGTCCGGACGGCGCGCCGGGTAGCGCGGTTACCGCCTGGCAGGGCAGCACGATTGCTGCCGCCCGGGCGGAAATCCCTGTAGAAATCCAGGACCGGCTGCTGGTGAACGGCGAGGCCCGGGAGGGACTGCTGCACTACAGCTTCCACAACCGGAGCTATTTCTGGTTCGGCACATTGTACTGGTACTTCATTCTGGGGGCGGGACTTATGGCGGCAGGATACTGCGTCTGGCTTTGCTGCGCCGCGCGGCAGGGCAGGAACTGCCTGTCCCTGCGGCTGATTTCCGCTTTCCAGCGGTATGGATATTTAATGCGCCAACTGGTGGCGCGGGACTTCAAAACCAAGTACAAGCGCTCTGTACTGGGCATACTGTGGAGTTTCCTCAACCCACTGCTGACCATGATGGTCCAGTATATTGTGTTCTCCACCCTGTTCAAGTCGGACATCCCCAACTTCCGGCTGTATCTGCTCTCCGGTATCGTGTGCTTCAACTTCTTCAGCGAGGCCACTACCATGGGTCTGCAGGCCATCGTGGGCAACGCCGCGCTGATTACCAAGGTATATGTGCCCAAGTATATATACCCGGTGTCCAGGGTATTTTCCTCTGCCATCAATCTGTTGCTGTCCCTCATCCCCCTGCTGGCGGTGATGCTGCTGACGGGTACGCCCATTCGGCCGGCCATCCTGTTGCTGCCCTTTGGACTGATCTGTCTGGTGGGTTTCTGCATCGGGATGGGCTTCATCCTGTCCACATTGATGGTGTTCTTCCGGGACACCCAGTTTTTGTGGGGCGTGGTCAGTATGCTGTGGATGTACGCCACGCCGATTTTCTACCCGGAGAGCATCATCCCGGCCCAGTACATGGCGGTCTACAAGTGCAATCCCATGTACCACATCATCCGGTTTGTCCGTATTGTGCTGATTGACGGCGTATCGCCGGAGCCGAAGGCCTACGCGCTGTGCCTGATTGCGTCCTTTGTGCCCCTGATATTCGGCGCAATCATCTTTAAGAAAAACCAGGATAAGTTCATTTTGAACCTGTGAGGAAGACATGATAAAAGCGAAAAATGTATCGGTAAAGTACCTGATGACCTACGATCGGATCAAGAGCATGAAGGAATATCTGGTGCAGCTGGTGAAGGGGAAGATCCAGTATGAGGAGTTCTGGGCGCTGAAGGGTGTGAGCTTCGAGGTAAAGAAGGGGGAAGTTCTGGGGATCATCGGGCACAACGGCGCGGGGAAGTCCACGCTGTTGAAAGTGATCTCTGGGATACTCAAGCCCACCACCGGGAGCGTGCAGGTGAACGGGGCGATTGTGCCTATGCTGGAGCTGGGGAGTGGGTTTGACTTTGACCTGACAGGCCGGGAGAATGTGTTCCTCAACGGGGCGATTCTGGGGTATTCTGAGCAGTTCCTCAAGGAGAAATATGAGGAGATTGTGGCGTTTTCGGAGCTGGGGCAGTTCATTGACGTGCCGCTGCGGAACTACTCCTCCGGTATGGTGATGCGGCTGGCGTTCTCCATTGCCACGGTGGTGCAGCCGGATATCCTCATTGTGGATGAGATTTTGGCTGTGGGGGATGCGGAGTTTCAGGAAAAAAGCAAACGCAGGATGCTGCAACTCATGGGCGGCGGGACTACCGTGCTGTTTGTGTCGCATAGTATCCAGCAGATTCGGGAGATGTGCAATCGGGTGATTTGGCTGGAGCGCGGCGAGGTAGTTATGACTGGAGATACTAAAAGCGGTTGCGACGCATATGAGGCGTCAGCAAATTGATGTTGGAGGGAACGAGATATGGGGCGGGCGAAGATGCTGTGGGAAAAGAGCATAGCAACCCTGAAAAACGATGGACTGCGGGCGTTTGCCCTAAAGTCGATGAATTATGTGAAGAAAAACGTGAAGAAGGAGGATAACGCCAATTCTCCGGAAACGATGTTTATGGATGTCCTGTTCATCAATGGTTGTTTTCTGCCTCATCCGTCCAGGTACCGGGTGACCCACCAGCGCGAGCAGCTTTTTGCCAATGGTGTGAGCAGCAACGAGGTTTTCTACGAAAAATTGAGCCTTGATTTGGTTAAAAGGTACCGCGTGTTCATCTTTTTCCGCTGCCCTTATACGGATGTGGTGGGCGAGTTCATTCAACTGGCGAAGTCAATGAATAAGCGAGTTCTCTTTGACATTGATGATCTGGTCATTGATAGAAAATATACGGATCAGATTCCCTATGTTCAGAACATGCCGCCGGAAGAAAAGGCAAATTATGACAGCGGCGTGGAAAGGATGCAGCGGACGTTGCGCCTCTGCGATGGTGCGATTACAACAACAGAGGGACTGGCAGATGAACTGCGAAACTATGTTCCGGAGGTGTATATCAACCGAAACGTAGTCTCCGACCGGATGATTGAACTGTCTAAATGGGCGGTATTTGACCGGGATCAACTGCCATATTTATCTCCCGATCAGGCAGATTCCCGCAGAGATCGGAAAAAAATCCTTAAAGCGAAAAAGGAGATGGAGAATCGCAAGGCCAGCAGAGTTGTGCGAATTGGATATTTCAGCGGGAGTATAACACACAACGATGATATCCAGATGATCCTGCCTGTCTTGGCAAAAATTATGAGGCAGTTCCCAAATGTTGAACTGCATATCGTGGGTGAGTTAGATATCCCGGAAGAGCTGAACCATGTCCAAGAGAGAATTACAGCAAAGCCGTTTGTCTCTTGGGAGGAACTTCCCAGACTGATTGCATCTGTTGATATCAATATTGCTCCGCTCTGTAACACAATCTTTAATGCGGCTAAGTCAGAGAATAAGTGGACGGAGGCATCCTTGGTGAAGGTCCCCACAGTTGCTAGCAAGGTTGGCGCGATGACGCGGATGATAGAAAACGGGATAACGGGATTCCTCTGCGAAAACAATGAGGAATGGCTTATGACTCTGGAAAAGCTGATCCTTGATTCCACGCTACGCAAGCAAGTGGGGGAACGGGCCTACCAGTATGTAAGTAAGCATGGTGTTACGCTCTACACGGGGTATTCCTTTTCAAAATACATCAAGGGGAAAATGACAAAGAATATTGCCTTCGTACTGCCATCTACACAGATAAGCGGGGGTATCCTTGTCGCCTTAAAGCACGCGTCTGTTTTAAGAAACGCTGGCTATGACGTCCTGATTTTAAGCGAGGGATTTTCAGAGAAAGATGTTACATATTTAGGCGAAACTTTCCCTGTTATATCTACCAATATGTCACAAATACACGGCAGCTTTGACCAAGCTGTGGCAACACTGTGGTCCACCACCAATTTTATCCGGATGTATCCTGCAATCTCAACAAGAAGCTATTTAGTACAAGGCTTTGAGACTGATTTTTCTGCACCTGGGAGTATTTTTCGCTTCAGCGCAAATCAAACATATTCTTTAGATGATATACGGTACCTCACAATTTCCAAATGGTGTGAGAAATGGCTACACGATGATTTCGGTCGCCGTTCTACATACATTCCGAATGGAATCGAGCTCTCGCGCTTTAAATCTCAGAAACGAATATTCGGAAAAAAGAAGATACGCATTTTGATAGAGGGCAATAGCGATGACTACTATAAAAATGTAGACGAGGCATTTAAAGTAGTCGGGAGGCTCAATAGACAAAAATACGAAATCTGGTTTATGTCTTACCAAGGAAAGCCAAAGGAATGGTATCAACTGGACAAGTTCCTACATCAAGTGGCTTACGATGATGTGCCGGATATCTATTTACAATGCGACATACTCCTGAAAACAACTATTTTGGAGAGCTTCTCCTATCCTCCCCTGGAGATGATGGCCACAGGCGGATATGTGGTGGCCGTATCAAATGATGGAAATGCGGAGTATTTGAAAGACGGCGAAAATTGTTTGCTTTATGAACAAGGCGATATTGACGCGGCTGTAAAGGCGATTGAGAGAATTTGCTCTGATTGTGAACTAAGGGAAAAACTTTATTGCAGTGGCCTATATACAGCGGATAGTAGAAATTGGCGGAGTATAGAGTCTAAGATCCTGGAGATATATGGCGGATAATACGGAGAGGTATATATGGAGAGAGCAGAACGGATTGGGTGGGTGGATGTAGCCAAGGGATTTGCAATGGTTTTCGTCTATTTAGGCCATTGGAGTACCGCCAGAGTAACCACGCTGGCGTATAGTTTTCATTTACAGCTGTTTTTTATCATTGCAGGATTCTTTTGTATACAGCCTCAAAAAAAACTTACCCGTTTTACGAGAGAAAAAGTATGTGCGATTGCTGTCCCAATGCTTATGTGGGGGTGCATTAGCTTTGTTATAAGCAGATTAGATGCGGAGACTTTTGAGATTAGCGAATTAGCGGTATTAGTTCAGAATCCGGCCTCTATTCAGCCCAATTATTGGTTTTTTCCGGCTATGTTCAGTGCCATTTTGCTGGGAATTTTTTGGGTAACGCATCTGCTGTTTGGTGAGAATCCTGTTATCCCAGAGAGGTATAATGCGATTTTGAAATTCAGTCAATTACCGGGTATAAAAATAGTCAATAATTGGTTTAGTTTAGGCGGAGCGGCGCAGTACCTGTTTTGGTATGCTTTAGGTGCGCTCGTATATGATTATTTAAATAAATATGCGTCTTTGCGGAAGATACATCCAATCCATTTCCACACATGTGGTCTGTTGGCAACCGTCACATCATTGATTTTGTTCTTGGGCAAGGTGACAGAAATCGGGAACATCTCCCATATTATTTATTCCAACATCGTTATATTGGAGTTTTACCGCACAATTACCACAATAATCATTTGTTTTGGCGTGATATATCTAAGTATTTTACTCGAGAGATCGTCTTTTCTTAGTGGGATTGGTAGGAACGGCGTGTCATTGATGGGGTTGGAATTTATTACCCACAGTTTTATTCCACTTAGTCTCCTGCCTATGCTCAACATGGGAATACCTTCGATTGCTTCGACTGTTGACGTGATAACAATCACACTTGCCACACTATGGTTAAACTGTAGAATTGCACGCGATATAGACCGGTATTTCCCGGTTTTAAATGGAAGATGGAGAGTGAAAGAGCACCACAGCCATACGGAAACGGGGCTTAAGGGATAGACGCTTGGATATACAGAGCCGGCATAATGGAGCCTTCCCAATAATTAGGAACTGGAGAAATTTAAAACTATGAAAAGTAAGCAGAAGGTTGGAAAATATATTATCCCTGTATTACTAGCGACGTGGTTGCTTATCTCTCTTTTATTCTCGGAGAAACTGGGCACCTATCTTGCCAGCTTCTCGCCTCAGATATCAGAGGGGGAGGCATCTATCGACTATTACAGCGAAGATAACAACCAGCGCTATGCGCTAAATTCGGGGGAGATTTTGTCCCTACCTGTCCAGCTGGAAAAGCGGCTGGCGCGGATTGGTATATATATTGGTGCGCAGAGCGATAGCACTGGAAACTATATTTTCCAGCTTGAGGATGACTTCGGTTCCATCTTAGGAAAGACCTCTGTAGCTCTTGCAGATATCAAAGAGAACCAATTTGTGTATATCACATCAAGGAGCATTATTAGCAATGAGGGTGTCTATTATATAAAGATTTTTTCTGAAACATCCACCCAAAGTCCGCTCTATCTGAATACATCTTTGGCCAGTGCTTTCCAGACAGCACCATTCCAAATTGAGGGAATACCGGGGGAGAATACTCTGATTCTGGATAAAAGATATGAAGGCATTAATAGTAAACGGATTATCCTATACGTGGATTTAGTACTTATTGGGGCGGTGCTCCTCGTTTGGATTATAGGGACTGCTAGAGCTCGGGCTTCAAGGGGCGAAAAGAAGCGGGCCTGGGATGTAGTAAAAAGGTTGCCCTGGAAAAGAGTCCTTTTGCTATTTATGATTGCGATGACTATAGCAGAAATTGTGGCAATTTGTGCGAAAAAGACGGAATATCTAATACAATTTGGAAATGGAAGAACCAGAGATATAAATGAGTTTTCAGTTCCTTTGCAAAGGGGAACGGTCCTTGAGCAATATTTGGCAACCAATGAGGGAACAGTAGACTCTTTTTCCCTTTTTTTTGCCACATACAAACAGAACACAGAAGATGGTGTGGTCTGTGTGGAGCTGTGGAATGATACAGATGCAACTAAGATTTACAGTGGGCACCTGAACACAGAATCGTTGCTAGACAACACGTATCAATATTTTCAGCTTGATACCCCCCAGCAGCTGAGTGGAAAAGCGCTTCGGATTCGGGTATGGGCTGAATATGCTGGAGAAGAGGACTGTATTGCTGTATACGCGAATAAAAACGTTACCCAAACTATGTTTGCAGAAGAGAATGGCAAAAGACTGGATGGGAGTTTGATTTTTGATCTTTCCAGGCGAGTGAGATCATACCGTACAGGCATCGCTATAGTGCTCAATAGTTTGTTGCTGGCAGCAAGCATTCTGTATATTTGGAGGTTTGCCCAATTTAAGAAGGAAATTTTCCGATATAGTGTGAGCGCTATTTTGGCATCAGTCCTATTCCTTGCTCCGGTATTATCCTTCGTAAATTACCGAGAAGTATCTGTGAATAGTATGAAATCGTCCCTGATGGATCTTAGCAAATGGGAGAGCAACTTAAAGTTTGGCGAAAGCGAACTTTCAAACCGTGTATCCCGAGAAACAGAATATGATTTTAAGGGGGATCCGCTCATCGCCTATGAACGAACAGAGCTTCCGATCAATGGGGCAGTGTCAAATATTGAGATGCACTTCCGTGGAAGCGACATGGTTAAAAAGGATTATGATATTCAAATATATTGGAATACAGGCGGCGGCTATAGTGATTCGCAGTCTTATACCTATAAGTATGTTCATCAGGACAAAAATAAACTAACCTTTCCAATTCCATGCAGCCAGCCGGTGCGGAGCATTATGCTCAATGTTGGTATGACGGGAGATCGTTTTACTGGAGTTGAGCTGCCTGATCGGATTCTGCCGTTGACAAGTGCAGAGATAAATACCCATACACAAGATACATCTCCTTTCTCAGCGAAGATTTTAACTGTGTTTCTTGGTATTTTCTGTTTTTTCATGGTGGCTCATCTGTGGAAATATTTTGATTTGGACAAGAAGTTATCGTCCTTTTGCGTCCGAAAGAGGATATCTATTTCCACTGTCTTTGCGGTGATTGCACTGATAATGGGTACAAGCATGTCTTTCCTAATTCCCACTTTGCAGGTGCCTGATGAAAGGGCCCACATTAATGGCGTATACAGTGATAGTGGAAATAGCGGCACAGAGCAACGATTACTGGATGCATTAGGAAATCAAGGGCTTCAGGGGGTTATGCTCAATGCCGGGGAGATTGTCGATGTTTCAGCTTATATTGACGCTTCTTCACGCCGATTGGATGATTACCATTTTGGCGGAGGGAGTCCGTCACTCCGCATGATAAGACGGCCCGGCCAAGTATTAGGCGTCACGATAGGGCAGTTGCTGCATCTACCTGCCTATTGGATATTGCAGTTAGGAGAACTGGGGGCCCTTGCGCTCTATATTGCAATTGGTGCGCTTACACTAAAGGTAATTCCATTTAAGAAGAATTTGATGATGATGATTATGCTCCTCCCAGTCGCGATGCAGGAGGCAGGCTCGTTATCATATGATAGCTTTAATAATGCGCTGTCTTTCTTTACAATTGCGTATATTCTTCATCTGAAAGTAAGGGCAGAAAAAGTATCATGGAAGCAGCTAGCGGTCTTAGCAATATTGGCCATAGGACTTTTGATCGGAAAGGTAATTTATGTATTGTTACTGGGATTGGTATTTATTATACCGATCCATAAGTTGGAAATAAAACTAGGTGGAGTCAAACAGATTACCATCAATGCAGCATGGATTAAACATCATCGCGTTGCTGTGATTTCATTTGTATTAGCCGGTATCTGCGCCTGTGCAGCAGTTAGTTTTACACTTCTTGACAACCTAGGATATGGGGAAATCAATAAAATGCTGTGGGGATATATTATGTCCTTGCCGCAATTAATCAGGCTCTGCGTGTCAACTTGTGCTGTGCATTGGCAGGGTTGGCTGCGTGGGCTGGCTGCAGCTTTGGGGAATTATGATGTTCCCGTGAATGAGATTATTACGTGGATCGGTTTGATATCTTTGTTTGTAATAGCAATGATACATCATGAAAAATCTTCAGTTCAAAAGGTACCTTCCAAGCATATAGCAGTTGTTTCTTTTTCGCGCAGAGATCTGCTGGTTTGGTACGGGGTATTGGTTATTCTCTTTATTTCGGTACTTATGACTATGATCAGTTGGGGATTCTTTATTTACGGCATTGATAGCAGCTTGCCTTACTCAGTGAGTATGCGGCTTCTACCGAGAATTGAGGGTGTGCAGGGACGTTATTTTTACCCGATATTGCCGTTGCTGTTTATTCCCATGCATACAAAGAAAGATTTCCTCGGGTTTATTCCTGCTGGGCTTTATAAAATTTGTTATTATGCCATAATGACTATTTATCCAATATTTCTTCTTTTGGTGCGATATTGGGGGATCGGAAGCTGGTGATAAGCAGGAGAGCACGAGATAATCGCATTAGAGAGGATGTGGAAAAGTGAAAAAAGTTGCCGTATTAATCCCATGCTACAATGAGGCGCAGACAATAGGCAAGGTGGTAGCAGACTATAGAAACGCATTACCTGAGGCAGATATCTATGTCTATGACAACAATTCTACAGATGGGACTGCGAAGATTGCGCGTGAAGCTGGTGCGATTGTTCGTATGGAACGAAAGCAGGGAAAAGGAAATGTCATACGAACAATGTTCAGGGAGATAGAGGCGGACTGCTATTTGATGATTGATGGCGATGATACATATCCCGCATCAGACGCAAAGAAAATGATAGCTAAAGTTCTGGATGAAGGATATGAGATGGTCATTGGAGACCGGCTCTCGTCTACATACTTTACAGAGAATAAACGCCGTTTCCATAATACTGGAAATATATTGGTAAGAAAGCTGGTGAACAATTTTTTTAAAGGTAACGTAACGGATATTATGACCGGGTATCGAGCCTTCAGCCGAATATTTGTAAAAAGCTTTCCTGTATTATCTAAAGGCTTCGAGATTGAGACGGAAATGACCATTCATGCCTTAGATAAGAACTTTTCTATTACTTCTGTACCGGTGGGATACCGGGACCGTCCGCAGGGAAGTGTGTCAAAATTAAATACCCTTTCAGATGGGTTTAAAGTACTCCTTACCATCGCGCGTTTATTCAAGGACTATAAGCCGTTTGCCTTTTTTGGAAGTTTATCCATAGTTATGATGGCAATTGCTTTCATATTGCTATTTCCCATCATCGGAGAATACCAGCGTAGTGGTATGGTCCCGCGGCTGCCAACTTTCATCGCGGCTTGTTTTATGGCACTGTTCTCACTACAAACATTTGTCTGTGGATTAATTTTGGATACAGAGGGAAAGAAGAGCCGGCAGAGTTTTGAAATACAGATGAATATGCTCCAGAAGCAAGTGGATAAGCATTAGAGTACGTTTCATCAAAGAGGCAGTTGCAAGAGAAATTATGGACAATAAAACGGTTGGGCGCAATATCATATGGAATACAACTGGCAACATTTTTTATTTAGGCTGCCAGTGGCTTTTAAGCGTTGCAGTTGTGCGTATCTCCGGGAGCTATGCGGATGCAGGTGTCCTGACCCTGGCGATCTCCGCAACGAACATCTTTGCAACCCTTGCAGCCTTTAGTGTGAGAAACTATCAGGTATCGGACCTGTCGGAGAAATACAGCCAGTCGGACTATATATCCCATAGGTTCATCACATGCTCTGTTGCCTTCATTCTATGTATCGCTTTTACTATGATAAGTAGCTATCGTCTAGACGTTGCCATAAGCATTGTTGCTTATATGCTTATGAAAACAGTAGAAGCGTTTGCGGATGTTTTCCATGGCATCCTGCAAAAGCAGTGGCGGCTGGATATTGTTGGGCGGTCATGCATCTACAGAGGGGTTATCCTGATCGCATCGTTTACTTTGGTATACAAACTCTCGGGCCAACTTCCTTTTGCACTGCTTATCATGGCTATACTGACAGCAGTGATATTTTTCTTGTATGACTTCCGCACGGTTCGCAAACTTACGGATATTTCATGTGAGGTTAATAGACACAGTTTGTTCTATCTCTCCAAAGACTGCCTGCCAGTCCTAGGCTATAGTCTGCTTCTCAACTCCATTGTCCTCACCGCCCGTTTTTTTATCGAACGGTACCTCGGGGAGGAGATGCTGGGATACTATGGAAGCGTATCTACGATTGCGGTTATTGTTCAGATGGCCTCAAATCTCATCCTAACGCCATTAAATGGAGCAATCAGTGACTATTATACACATGGGAAGTACCGAAAGATTTTAACCCTGTTTGGAAAGGTTGTCCTACTTCTAGCAACCTTGACAGGTGTGGCGCTTGCGGGGGCGTTTTTGCTGGGTAAATTCGTATTGATGTTGCTGTTTGGAGAGTCTATAGAACCATACACATACCTACTTATCCCCACCATATTTGCCAGTTGTCTGACAGGCTTTGTATGTTTCTTATGGATGAGTTTTAATAGGAACACTGTAATATCAAGGCTTTTCGGAGCCAGCAATCACAAAAAAATATTATTTGAGCTATCACATTACGCAAAAAGCCGTCCGGCAAGAAAGGGCAGGGGCCGTAAAACAGTATTTTTGAAAAAGCTGAAAACGTAGTATTTTCAAGGGACGGCGTGGCTTCGGTCACGCCGTTTCCCCTTTCATCAATTCATCCAGAGGGATAAATCCCAAGCCGTCATACTTGATGTGGATATTCTGCCGCCGCTTGCCGCTGGACTTGTCCGGGACCTCCACATAGATCGCCTGCACCAGTTCCCGGAGGGCGTACGGGTCAAGCGTATCAATAGATACATACTTCTGCGCCGTCTGGATGAACTTTTCAATATTCTCGCTCTGTCTCGCCTGTACCTCAATCTCCTGCCGCAGACTGACAACCTCAGCCTCAAGCTGCTTCTGCTCCGTCTCGTAGCTTTGACTCAACATATCAAACCGCTCGTCACTCAGGCGTCCGCTGGCGTTGTCCTCGTAAATCTTGATGAACAGCCGATTCAGCTCGGCAATACGTTTTTCGTCCCGGTTGAGTTTCTTCCTGCTGGTCAAAATTTTCTCGGCGCTTTCCAGCTTCATTTGCTGTTCCATGACCATACGGAAGTGGGTCTCGTACCGCAGAATGTAACCCGCCACCAGTTGGATATGCTTCAAAACCATACGTTCCAGAACCTTGGTCCGGATGAAGTGCCCGCCGCATTTCTCCCTGTTCTTCTTGTGAAGGGAACAGTCAAAGAAATCCTGGTCGAAGTCGCCGTTGTTGGAAGAACCGTACTGCATCTTGGAGCCGCAGTCGGCGCAGTAGACCAGACCGGAAAAAATACTGCTTCTGCCAGTGCGGGTCATGCGGTGTCTTTGCTGACGGATCACTTGAACCTTCTCAAACACATCATCTTCAATGATACGCTCATGAGTGCCGGGGAAGATTGCCTGCTTCTCTACCGGATTTTTCCTCTGCTTCTTGTCCCAGATGGAGTTGGAGTAGGACTTGAAGTTGACAGTACAGCCCGTGTACTCCCGGCGTTCCAGAATTTTGACAACTGAGCTGTCACCCCAGCCATAGGGATTTTCCGGGTCCGGGTTCGGAGTGCTGCGGCCCTGCTGCTTTTTGTAGGCGGTCGGAGTCAACACCTTGTCGGCCCGAAGCTGATTGGCAATTTGCTGGGGGCCTCGCCCCTCCATGCACATCTGGAAAATGCGCTGTACTACCTGAGCGGCCTCCGGGTCAATCAGCCAGCGTCTTGGATTCTCCGGGTCCTTCACGTAGCCATAAGGGACATTGACCGTCAGCGGTACACCCCGTTCCCCCTTCGCTTTCTGAACGGCCCGGATTTTGCGGCTGGTATCCCTGGCATAAAATTCGTTGAACCAGTTCTTTATCCCGGCAAAATCATTGTTTACGCTGTTGGGGTCAATGGTATCATAGTTGTCGTTGATGGCGATAAACCGGACGCCGTTCTGCGGGAAGGTGAAGTTAGTGTAGAGCCCGGTCAATGCGGAGTTCCGGCCCAGCCGGGAGAGGTCCTTGGTGATAGCGACAGCCACATTCCCCGCTTCAATCTCCGCCAACATTGCCTGGAAGCCGGGGCGGTCATAGGTCACACCACTTACACCGTCATCCACAAAAAACACCGGGTTTGGAAAATGGTGGTCTTTAACGTATTGGAGTAAGATGGCCTTTTGATTCTCAATCGACAAGGATTCCCCTGACCGCTCATCCTCTTGAGACAGCCGGCAGTAGAGGGCGGTGATTTTATTCGTTGCTCCAAACATTTCTGTATCCTCCTTCAAGGGAGCAACTGTCAGTACAGGATTGGTTGACTTCATTATAGCAGAGGCAGGGGCGTTTGTCATTCAGAATCCTCCAGCTTTTTGGCAAAATTTTTGGTGGTAATGCGCTCCAGCTTGCGCAGAAAGCTCTCGGTCCCCTCATAGCTACCCGTGACCGTATAGAGCGTTCCGGCGATGACCTCTGCGGCGGTTAGTTCAGGAATCCAATAGGCTGAAAGGTTTTTCACATGAATATGTCCGTTTTTATTGATTTTTAAAGCGTCATTGCTCATAGGCTCTCCTTTCAAATCTTCAAAATTGTTGTGAAATCAAAAGTGCATTTTGCACTTTTGATTTCATGGATACAAACGTGGGGTGCAAAATGAACTTGGCGTTAAAATCAGAATTGCAAAGTGCAAGTCTGATTGAAATTTTGGCGGTGACGTTAATGCGACCCGGTGGCCGGCGGCATTCTGACGCAGACCAGAACGAAAAGTTTTCGTTCTGGTTTCAAGATTGCAAAATGCAATCTTGAAATTGACTGTATCAGCATACGCAAAATCAAAGGCGCATTTCGCCTTTGATTTCTCAGGGAGGTGGCGGACATTTTGACCACCACCAGAGCTGCTAAAGTCAAACTGCGCCCTGCGCAGTTTGATTTGGCGAGCCGCAAAATGCGGTTTACCTACTGTTTTAACGTGGCGGAAAATTTTTCCGCCACGTTAAAAAGGATAATGTCAGCGGTCATGCTCTGCCTCCCGCCATTTCTGCTTTGTCTGCTCCTGCTGGCGCAGAGCGGTGTCCACACAGCTTTTCACCTGCCGTAGCTTTTTCAGATCGTCACGCAGAGGCTTGTACCTCTCATACTCAGCGGGATAGTTCCGCTGTATCTCCGACAACTCCTGCCGCCACGCCTGGACGGGGATTTTATCCTCTGGGGAACGGTGCTTGTCCAGCTTCCGGCGGGCCATGTGGAATGTCCGCAGCTCGCCCTCATGCTCCAACTCGAATTTCTCCCGCTGGCCCTTCCACTTGATGGCTTTCCACTTGTCGTAGATGGGTTTGGTTTCCCGGTAGAGGTCAACCAAATGAAGCAAATCCGCTACCTCCTTCTTCCGGGCCAACATAGCTTTCAGAGAATCGTTGACGGCCTCCGTCTGCTCGTTACGGAGAACGAGGCGGGTCTCCAAATCTTCCAGGGTAAGCAGATCATTCTCCGTCAGATAATTGACCACCTCGGCAAAACTTTTGAGATTTCCAATCCGGGCGTTGCGGCTCCACGCTCCGGCGTTCCTGCCCTCATAGTAGCCAGTCAGCAGGGCGGCAAGAGTCGGGGCCTGGGGCTTGCTCAATTCGTCCTTCACGGCTTTAATCCAGTCGGTCAGTCCAGCGATTTTCTTCCGAAGATCGCTCAGCATTTTCCGGGCCGCTTTCACCCAGCGGTTCCAATCGCCCTTATCGGTGGAAATGCCCCTGGCCTCCATCTGGCGGACGGCCACGCCCTCATGAACAGTGGGCAATATGTCAAGCCCCTGCCGCTCATAAGAGCGGTGGTCAATGCGGCATGTCAGCCCCTTTTCCTCAAACTTGGTGTTGACCATAGCGGCCCACGCCTCCCGCCAATGCTCCAGCGTTTCCGGGCTTCCCCAGTCGGTAGTGGGAACAGCGTCAAAGAGGGGCTTACCGTCCTCGCCCATGATGCGGTTTCCGTTCTCGTCCAGACGGTAGACGCGCCTCTGCTTAAAGCCCCATTTTCCGCTTTCCTCGATAGGCCGGATAGGACAGAGAACATGAAAATGCGGGTTCGGGATGCCGCCGTCCTCCTTGTCCGGCTGATGGATGGCGAAGTCAGCAGTCATGCCCCGGCCCACAAGCTGCTCGGACACAAATTGCCTTGCAAGAGCGATGTTTTCTTCCAGAGAAAATTCGTTCTGCAAGGCAATGTCAAAGCTGTATGCAAGCTGGGCTTTCTTGCCACGCTCGCCGATCTTTTTCTTTCCGTCATAGACTTCGGCAATGACGGAACCGTCGGCAACCGCCGGCAGACCGTCAAAGATGGTAAAGTCCTCCCCCCGCACCCATGTAGTCACACGAATCGTCCCGCTCTCTGAAACCGTGACCTCAGTGTCGGTAAAGGAAAGGTGCTTGATGACTTTCGTGCCTGGCATATCGGAAACCAGCTTCACGCGCACCGTTTCGAGGCCGGCACCCGCCCAGACTAGTCTGTCCCCAGCAGACGTCGCTGCAAACGCCGCCATCCCATTTAGGGACTGGTTATATTCCCGCATTTGTGCGTTGCGCTGCGCCGTGGCGGACAGGGACATCAACGCGGGAACGGTCCCGCCGATGCCGGAGGCTATACCCGCCAGGACCGCGCCGTCGGATTCCTTGGGAACGGGCATAGAATTCGCTCTTTCTATGTTGCGGTGACAGTCTTTAATTAAATCCTTGAACATGGCGATTGGCTTGTCCCGGCCATGCAGGCCGGTGTAAACCTGGAGCAGTCTGGCCCTTTCCGTTTCCTCTGACTTAAGTTTCGCCAGGGATTTCTGTTGGGTGGCCTGCTTCTCCCCCTCCACGAGTCTTTTGCCCTCCGTAAAGATACGATGAAGTTTCTTCTCATCCGCGTGAGTAAGATGATGCGCGCTTACAATCGCCTTCAGGCGTTCACGCTTTTCCGGCGAGTTAATCCGGGACAAATCTGTAATGCCATGTTTTTTGCAGTCCGTATAAAAAGTTTTTTTATTCTCACGCTTTTGGTCCACTTTTATCCATATCATGAGAAAAGACATTACGCACAACGTTATGCAAAGGCCCATAAAAACTGATGTCATATATTGTGTCCTCCTGTTCCGCTACTTCACTTGCTGGTTGTGAGCTTCTACAAAACTATGCGCTTGTTCATCGGGCTTCAGGCGGCGATTGCAGCAACTCACCTTCTTCGGGTAGCCCTCCAGCACTTCGTCGATCCGAAATGCCTTTTTCGAATGAAACGCTTCTTTTACAAGGAAGCAGGTTTCCTTGTGCAGTTTTCCGCTGCCGTGATTCAGAGCATATTTTCCCATTGCAGCATACACTCCTTTCTTTGTCTACAGAAAAGCGTACGTTCCTGTAAATTGCCCCCCTTGCCTAGTCTATGGAAAGGATAGCATAAAATCTAGCTGTTTTCAATACCTTCTGAGAAAAATTCCCGGCTAAAATATCCTTGCAGGAACGTACACGTTCCTGTAAAAACACCCCACTTACAACAACTTGGCCTTTTCGTAAATCTCCGCACGGTAGCGGAAGGTGGACAGCGGCATCCCACACTCTTTCGCCGCAGCTGTGCCAGTGATTGCCCCTAACTTCCATCGCTGGTAGGCACTGTGATAGTTCTCCGGGAGCGGCCTGGGCGGTCTGCCGAACCTCACGCCCCTGGCCTTTGCCGCCGCGATGCCCTCCGCCTGCCGCTGGCGGATGTTAGTGCGCTCGTTCTCCGCCACAAAGGACAGCACTTGCAGGACAATATCGCTGAGAAAGGTCCCCATCAGGTCCTTGCCCCTGCGGGTATCCAAAAGCGGCATGTCCAGCACCACAATGTCGATCTTCTTTTCCTTCGTGAGAATCCGCCATTGATTTTGAATTTCTTCATAGTTACGTCCCAGCCGGTCGATGCTCTTGATGTAAAGCAAATCGTCCGGTTTTAACTTTTTGACCAGCTTCTTGTACTGAGGCCGCTCAAAATCCTTGCCGGACTGCTTATCCATGAAGATGTTTCCCTCCGGAACAGCCATTTCCCGCAGAGCGATGAACTGCCGGTCCTCGTTCTGATCGCGGGTACTCACCCGGATGTAGCCGTATGTATTGGGAATGGTTATCGTACCTCCCTCCGGCGCTGCCAGACAATATCATATCCCAGCGCGTCAGCCAGCTCCACGGCCTCCCGGTAGCGCAGGGAATCCCGGCGTAGTTTGCCGGAGAGATTGGGGACGCTGGCGCTCCATCCGTACTGGTCGGCCAGCTTCTCTACAAGGTCGGCCATGGTCATACCCTCCCGGACAATGTACGACTTGATTTGGTTTCTGGTGTCCATATTCATCCTCCTTCAAATTGAAATATTTTGGTATTCGCCCGTCAGTGTATCCTGTTTTCAAAACAGCGGATATGATGCGCTGGCGGGTGCGATTGATTGATGTGCGTCCATCCGACAGAGCCGCCTCCTGTGAAGCCCTGTCCACGGGGACGTACTTCGCATTTCACGGTTTGGCGGAACTTCATACTGAACCGTGAAAACTCAAACGGAACTGCGTACTGTGTTCGCCGTTGGGCGCGTCGCTGTTTCGTATGAATTGCAATACAAAAAGTTCCGTTTGTTCGTTGTTTTCACATGGATTGAAAACAAGTCTCGATTTTAAGGCTGATTCTTCTGCCGTTCTCCCCGAAAGCCGTTCCTGCCCCCATTTGCGGCGGCGTGCGGTCCCCTCTGGTGCGCTCGTGCCTTGCGGCAGTCGCGGCGCACTTCGTCGGGGGACATATCCCATTCGGACGGTCATGCACTTGTCAATGTTCACGTCTCTACCAGACACTTAAAATTATAGCGGTTTTATGCGCCCTTTCCCGTATATCCAAGAGGTAGGAAATCGGCCCCGAAACGGGCAAATTTCCGCGCTCTTGGAAATGCCGCCTTTCTTCGACAGAATATTGCTGTAAACTGTTGTAAAATGACGAAAGAGACGGTATGATTGCAGGGGAGGGAATGATATGGATGACGCAAAGCAGATCATGCACGAGCGTTTTTGGGAATTGCGGAAGGATTGGAAGCTGACGCTGGAACAGCTTGAGAAGCAGACCGGCATTTCAAAATCCGCGCTGGGCAGCTATGAAGCAGAAAGCACAAAAGATATTAGTCACTGGACTGTTGTCAGACTGGCGGAGTTCTATGGTGTGACTACGGACTATCTGCTGGGCTTGTCAGTTATGAAAAATCACCCAAACGCAGATTTGAATGATCTGCGTTTGAGTGATGAAATGATCGAGCTATTAAAAAGCGGCAGGATTAACAACCGGCTGCTCTGTGAGCTTGCCGCCCACGGTGACTTCCGGCGGTTTATGCTTGACTTGGAAATATATGTTGACCGGATTGCCAGCATGCACATCCGCAATAACAACACAGTTCTCAAAACCGAGCGCAAAGTATTGATGGAACGTGCGGGGCTGGATGACAATGATTTGAATATGCGCACGTTGGAGTTGGTCCAGATAGATGAGGATGATTACTTCGCTCATGTGATTTTTGAGGATCTGCGGCCCATCATTCGGGATATTCGAGAGGCGCACAAATCCGATGCCACTACCGCTGACGCTGATACGGAGTCACCGGCAGAGAAAGCAGTACGTCAACTGGAAGCGGCTCTCAACTGTGAAGGGAGTAAGGAGGAAAAAATAGTAAGAGCACTCCTGTCGCAGCTTGAGATTGACTATGATTCATTGACGAAAGAAGAATTTGTGACTTTGATAGGAATTCTGAACAAGTCCGAGCACATGAAGAAGCATATCAGCAGGCGGGGCAAGGTTCCTGCCCCGCAGAGGCGGAAGCGAAAAAAGAGGTAAACAGGCGGCCTAAATGTAAAAAGAGGGCGGAGAATGGATGAATTCCCATTCTCTGCCCTCTTTTTGTTCGCCCAATCCTGCCTGACAGATGCCGTGAATGTAATTTTCTCAGATTACTGTTTTACGGACACCTACCTAAGCCGGGGGGTTCTTTCTGCGCGGAAAGGGGAATTAGTCGAGGATGTACAGGGTGCTGATGTAGCCGTTGGCATCCAGCTCCCACGCGAAGGCGTGGCCGCCGGTGTAGCTCGCGTACTGCGCGATGCTGCCAGTGGTGCCCTCGTACACTTCGTTCCGGTCGCGGTTGACGATCATAACCTTGACGTCCTTGGCCATGGTCATGTAGGTGTCAGCGGCCACGGTGGTGTCCGCGTCAGCAACACCACCGGTAGCACCAGCGGACTGCTTAGCATTCTGCTTGATGGTCAGCACGCCAGCGTTGTCATAGGACACGGTGATGGGATCCTTCACCACGTTGCTGGTGGCGACGAAGTCCACATTGATAGCGGCGTTCTCCATGTTCCAGCCACTCACGGTGACCAGCTGGCCGGAGGCCAGAGCGATCTCCACGTTGGTGTTCACGCCGCCGTTCAGGTTGGCGACCTTCAGGGTCTCCTTCACGCCGTTGTGCATGACAGCGTACTCGGAGTACCGGGCGTAGGTGCCGATGGGCTTGATGATCAGGTAGCTGTCATCCACGGCCACGGGGGTCTTGCCGGTCATGTCGTACACATTCGCGCCGGTAAAGTCCTCGGAAGTAATGGCGGCATACTTGGCGACATTGTCAGTCTCATCCAGGGTCTGCATAACAATCTTGTCAGTAGCCTCGCCATTGATGGTGGGAATGTCGCGGAAGTCGCGGATGACCTTCCAGATGATGTCGTCGTTGCCGCCGGTGTTACCGGTGCCCCAGTTGTACTGGAAGTCCTTGTAGGCCACGAAGAACACGGTGTCGCCGTTCACGCGGTGGGTAGCAGCGCCGGTGAGAGTGTTGGTCACGCCGGTGTGAACGGTGTTGTTAGTGCCGTCGGTCACCGTAGTGCCGGGCTTAGCCTTGGTGTAAGCGGAATCGCCGTCCTTCACCTGATAGAAGGTCTTGCCATACTTGGTGTAAGGCTCGATCTCCACCAGGGCGTTCTTGGCAAACTTCAGAGTGTTGCCCAGAACATCGGAACCATCAGCGTAGTTGTCCTCCGCATCAGTCGCACTGCTGAAGAACTGGTGCAGGGAGCCAGTGGTCCCATCATCCAGGAACATAGCGGTCAGGGTGCTCTCGTCCTCCATCAGGAGGGTGGCCTCCAGGGCGTACTGGCCGCTGGCGACCCGGACGCCTTCCACGCTCAGAACCACGCCCACGCCGGCGGCGACGGCGGGCTTCATGCCCAGGATGTTGCCCTGGCCGTCCAGCCACAGCCTGTAGGTCTTGCCGATCTGCTCGTTGACGATCCTGTTGTAGAAGTCAGCGGCAGTGGTGGGAGTGCTGTTGTTGGCCGCCACGGCGTCAGCGGTGGAGGTGTGCTGGTGCATATGGTACACCACGTTGGCCATGATGGTCTCATCGCCGACATAGATGCCGGTCTTGTCATCAGCCGCGCCGGTGGTGCCGCTGATGGTCACGGTCTTTTCCGTGGCCTTGCTGACGATCTCGAACTTGTCGGTGTCGAAGTCGTGGGTGGCGTGGGGGATGGTGTCGGCACCGGCGAAGGGAGTGTCCGCATCATAGGTGATGGTTCCCACGCCGTTGGCAGTCATGGTCACCTTATACGAGCCCGCGGGATAGGCGGTGCCTGCGTAGGAGAACTCGAACGTCGTACCGGCAGTCCCAGGCGCAGGCTGATAGTCACCGTTGGCGTCCTTCATTTCAACCTTCACATTCCCCACACCAGCGGTGGTAATGTTCGTCATGGCCGGCTGAGCGGAAGCCTTGGTGGTCAGGCGGGCCACGGTCAGCGCGTCATCCAGGCCAGTCCAGTCGAGCCGGATAACCTGCTCATCTCCGTTGTTATCCTCGGCCTTCAGATCGGTCTTGACAACGGTGTTCTTGAAGCTGGGGCTCCAGGTGTTCAGCAGGAGAACGTCGCCGACATTGTAGTCGTCGAAGTTCTTGTCGCTGGTCAGCATGGCGTAGGGATGAGCAGCATTGCTGCCGTCATAGGCACCCACCTCGATGGACAGGGTGGCCTTGTGCATCGTGTGGCCGTTGGTGTCCAGGGTGGCGGGGGTCTTGGCCTTCACCTCGCCCAGGTAGGTGTCGATGTAGACGATATCCCAGTAGGTCTTGGAGTAGCCGTAAGCCTCGATGGTGTAGTTGTAAACCATGGTCTTGCGGCCCTGAGCACCCACGAAATCATTGGTGGTGTGCAGGGCGTCCAGCTTGCGGGTGCCGATGATCTCGCCCTTGGAGTTGGTGTTGGTGCGCTCCACGGCGCGGCCATTCAGGAACTCGTTGGTGACGTTGATGTCCTTGCCCTCGTTCAGCTTCTCCACCACGGTGCACTCGTCCATGGCGGTGTAGAAGGTGTCAACGGGGTCAACGGGGATCTCGATGGCGGTCTTACCGTTTGTGTAACGCCAATGGATAGAGGGGCGGCC
>OFGH01000500.1_pt1 | contig 35064 bp, 35 predicted proteins | sample 1521721 | NCBI WGS metagenome assembly OFGH01 (sample SAMEA3504132, study PRJEB24116) | mouse gut metagenome | biome: mouse gut; feature: mouse-associated habitat; material: faeces | place: Denmark | collected 2011
GTATGTATGTATGTATGTATGTATGTATGTATGTGTGTTGGGGTGCTTATAATATCTTTTAAATAGGCTATGAAAATTCCTCTTCTATTACAGAGGTAAATGGCAGCCTGTGATAGATATAATTATTTAATTAAGATACTACTTCTCCTTTATGAATCGTTCTGCACGGTCACGTACCGCTTCTGAATTTTCTGCAATAAGTAACCATTCTACCGCATCCTTTATACATATTTCATTACTTGAGTCAATAATATCACTTAATAAAGATAGTGTAGTACATCTAATCTGATAGTCATCACTTTTTAAAAACTGGAGTAATTCATTAAGCGATTCCTTAATGCCAAACATAAATAAAGCATAGCACCAACTTAATGCATAATCATTAGCTTTTTCAGTTTCTTTTTTATTTTTGGCAAACTCAATCTTACTAACAGATACCCTTTTTAACAACACTACTACGTCTGCCCATGAAAGTATCGCATAGCTTCGAACAAGTCTACTTGTTTCGCTTGAAATTGCTTCTTGCAAAAAATCTAAAACATCATTATACGGAAATACTGACAATGAGTCAAACGCTTCCGTACGGACTAACTCGTCTTCATCTTGAGCCAATTGTAGCAAAATGTTTTTAGAATTTTCATTAATGAAATCAATTAAAAGAGGAGCAACCATTCTTCTAACAGTATTGTCATTATCAATTGAGTAATCTTTTAAAATCTCAAATTGCTCATCAGATAAAATAACCATATCGTCATATTCTTGTAATAAATTTATTTTTTCTTCTATTGTCACTATTTTCCCCTCGTTTCTGCTTGTTTCGATTGCCTCTTGCTTTTCTGCAAGACCAGTATCTCTTATTCTCTGCTTCCCACCCTTTGACATTTTCTATACAGTGTAACCTATGTAACCGACAGCCGCTACAGCAACGCCTCCCAATATAACCCAACCAACTGGATTCCAAAAATTCGAGCCACCAGCAGCAGCTCCCCATGCAAGGGTTCCTGCTACAATCGCAAATTTACCGTCAGAATCATGATAATTGATAGGATTGTTAAGACAATAAGCATATAGATTTGTGGCTAAAAGGCTATCTCCAAGATGATTTGGCATCACATCTGTATCATACTCACATGTTACCACGGGTGTCATATCCTCTGCAACCATTTCGGTGACATCACTTTGCATAACCATCGCTTTGCACATTGTAGAGGTAGTAGTAAGTTCCTTGCTTCTGGCCTTCGTGATACCAGCTGAAGCCTTCCCGTCTTCCGGTGGCATCGTACAGGAATACGAGTTCCTCGTCCCCTTGTTTCATGGCCTGCATTGTTCCGGATGCATCTACGAAATAGCTGGTTTCCATATCATTTACGGTTTTTCCGATCCGGATTCCGTCTGGGTTATATTGGTAGCTGACGCTCGTTTCATCGGAAAGCTGCATGCTTTGAAGCTGTCTGCCGTTCTGCCAGGAGAACTGCATCCCGTCCCGGTAAGTGAGTGGATTTCCGATCTCATCATAGGTGATGGCTTGTCCATCATAAGAGGTCAGCTTATCTTTCCAGGTCTCGTCTTCATAGCCGTATGGGATGGTTCCAATCGCTTCTCCCAGTTCCCCTGTCGTGTAAGGGTACTCTGTTTTTGCCAAAAGGTTGCCGGCGTTATCATATGTATAGGTGAAGGTCTTGCCCCGTGCTTCATCGTTTTCCCTGATCAGCTGATTGAAGGCATCGTATACATAGGTTTTCTCACGGCTCTTTTCACCGTCTTTTTCTACGATCTTCGTGATATTTTCTTTCTCATCATAAGTATACGCGAAGGAAGTATAGCCGTCTATGGCTGTTTTTTCTTCCGCACCGGTACCAGAGAGGTTCGTATAGCCCTTGATGAGGGTGGTAGTACGGTTGCCGTCCAGATCAACGAAAGCAACTTCATTTCTTAAATGCGTTTTCCCGTTTGCATCCGGATAGACCTGATGCACGGCTTCTCTTTGCAGGCTGTCATAGGTCCGGTCCACCTTTCCTTCCGGCAGGGTTGTGACGCCCGGACGGTTGGAGGAGAGATAGGCGTAAGTGGTCGTAAATTTCTTATCCCCAAATGCAACCGTTGCCTTGTTTGCACGGTTGAGATTGTCATAACCGTAAGATATCCTTCCCTGCCCATTCCGATAATCGGTCAGCCTGCCGCCGATATCATAGGCATAGGTGGTCGTATGGTTGTTCACAAGATCCGAAACCCTTGCCACTTCCCCTTGGGCATTGTAAGTATATGCGGTGGTCTGCGCTGGAGCTTCTCCCTCCTTGGATGCTTTCGTGGCAAGGATACGGTCATACTGGTCGTAGACGTATTCCTGGGTCTGCCCGTTTCCATAAGTACGTTTCAGAAGGTTTCCGTTGGCAGCGGCATATGCATTGGTTACCAAGGTATTATTTTCGCCGATCTTTACACTTTGGACGTTGGACCATTTGTCATAAAGGAAATGATAGGCGGTACCGTTTGCCTGGATACTGCTTAAGCGGTGTCCAAGCTCTGCTCCATCATACCCATAGGAAATGGTGGTATCGCTGCTGTTTACCTCCGTAAGATGTTTGGTCGTCGCATCATAAGTATAATTGATCTGATTCCCTGCCACATCGGTAAGGGAATTCACCTGCCCCGTCTGGCTGTTGACATCATAGGTGATCTGGTTTCCACGCTGGTCGGATTCCGATTTTACGAAGGCGCCGTTATCGGTATATTGGGTATTGGTCTCCATATATTTTTCGGAGGTCATGGAGCCTACTTTACCGGTTCGAACGGTTTCTACATTTCCTTTGTTATTGCCGCTGCCGTAGGTATATTCAAAGCCGATTCCGGTGGAGTTTTCTTTGGCAGACTTCAGCTGCTTTTTGTAAGTGGTATCGTAAGTGTAGGAATACACCGTATTCGTCGTGTCTTTGAGGGAGGTGACCATATCGGTCGCATTATTGATGGTATAGGTTGTCTGCTGTTTGGCGTTATCCTCACTGCTGATGAGATTTCCTTTGCTGTCATAGGAATAGGTGGTTCCTGCCTCATCCATCGTCAGCATCACGTTATCAAAGTATGCGGTATTGGACTGATTATAGTAAAGCACGCAGGCTTGGACATGCATGATCTTCTTGTTGGCATTTTCCTTCCTTGGCGCTGCCGTCACCGAGACATTTTGCCAGTCGTTGGTGTCCAGATTAAAAGAGGCTGCCGTCCAGTCTCTGGTCCCGTCGCTGTACCAGATGCCCACATCGATTGCAAAATAGCATTCCTTTTTTCCGCTCTTCGGTACTGCGGCTGCTTTTGCGGATGCTCTCATATGAAATGCGACTCCCGGCTTGTCTATCTTTACATACTGATACATATTTTTCAATGCATTCGGGGCGCCTGTGATGCGGATCGCACCGCCTGTCACGCCATCGCCGGAGGTCAGATAGCTTCCCTCCCACTTTCCTGCGGCATTCAGGTCACTGTTCTGCAGCAGATTATAAGGGCTTACGGTATCATTTTCCTCGACCTGCAGACAGTCGAACCATGCAGTTCCGTTGACATAACGCAGTCCGCCGTAGAAGGTGATTTTTACTGCTTCCTTTGGAGCGGTAAAGGTCATGGAAACCCTGCGCCAGTCGTTGTCTCCGGTAAGTCTGGTATCACATTCAAATGTGCCTAAGCCGGCAGAATTGCTGCCATGGGCAACTGCATACAGTGTCGCTCCGTTGCTTCCGTTTTTTATCACATCTTTTGTCTTTACATAGGCAGAGAAAGTGTATGTTTTTCCGCCGGTGACATTGACCGTCTGCGCCCATCCGCACCGTTCCGGATGAAAGTAATCCTGGCTGACTTTTAAGGATTGGTATCCTAGATAGGCTTGCGTTTTGTCTGCCGCAAAGCTTGCTTCGGTCGGGGACCATTGGGAAGTCGACCAGCTGCCTGTTCCATCTTCCGCGCTGTGATTTAGGAGCATGTTGTGCACATATTTTGTTCCGGCCCCTACTTTCGTCACTTTATTGTTGGTTGCTAATTGGGCTGCATTTGCTTTTGTCCCATCAAAGGTATTATATTGGATCTCTGCCATGCTGCCGTCTTCCCCGAGGATCCCCGTGGTGTGGCCCCAATTGTTGAACTGATAGGTTTCCGATACCGTTCCGCTTGTCTTTCCATAGGTAAACACGGTTGTGTTCTGTTTGGAATAATCCATCGTAAGGCTGTTTCCGGCCGTACCGTCTGCGGCATATTCGGTCACACTTTTGACACGACAGCGTTGCTGAGCCGTACCGGAGGTATGGTAGGTATATTGAAGTTTGATCCCATCCCTTCCGACAATGGAGGTCAGCAGATGATAGGTCACGCCGTCTATGGCGGTCGATGTATAATTGAACCGGATCTTCGTTCCATCCGGAAACTCTATCCGGTTAAGATTCGCTCCTCCATAAATGAATCTCACGGTGCCATCCGGTCCGGTCACACTGGTCATCGTGGAAGCATTATGGGTAAATGTCAGGGTTCTTCCGGCTCCGTCTGTGATCCTGCTAAGATTTGCCCCGCTATAAGAGACCTGGATGGTCTGGTTCAGGTGGTTGGACAGATACAATAAATAACCATTCTCCAAAAATCCGGTTTTGTTTCCGTTTTTGTCTTCAATGACATTTACCTTGTAAGAGCTGTAACTCTGTCCGGTTTTCATCGTCAGTTCCAGGCCGTCCTCATCCTTATAGACGCCATTGCTTTCCTTTTTGAAGAAATGATAGGTGCCGTCTCCGTCCAGCCAGACATAATCGAAGCCTTGTTCGGTAAGATTCGGTGCGATATCTTTGAATTTCTCGACATCCCCCACCTTATCGAGTCTTTGCCCATAGGAAGTCTTCCATCCGGCTCCATTAATGCTTCCTTTTTTGTTGTTTTGATACTGCTGATCCGATAAACAGCTGTTATATACAAAGTCAAGCTGGACCGGCAGATTGGCTCCGGAGGTGCCTGCAATCGGAATGTCAAAAACAAGATTTCCGGAATAATCATTAATGTATCCGCTGCCTCCATCTATGGCTTGTTCGTGATAGGTCCAGTAGCTTTCCAATCCGGTATTCGAACGGAATGCGATCAAAAAGGTCGGATACAGCCCTCCATAAGTCAGGCTGTTGGATGAGAGATACTTCGTACAATGGGCGGGCGATGCGTTCTCTGCCGCAAAGGAAGTCAGCATCACTCCGTAGTTTGGGATGGTCCCTTCATACCAGCCCTTTACAAGGCGTGTGATCTCCCAGGTATCATACTGATTGTCCGGCCATTCATTTTCAGGCACGACATAATAGTCTTGTACTTCGTTTTCATAAATACTGTTGCTGTTATTCCAGGTGGCGGTTTTGGCGGACCAGTTTGCGGTGGCTCTCCGGATATCTACCGTCATGGATTTCTCTGCACTGTAGGAATAATAGTTGAACAGGATCAGATCCGCGCCTGTGATCACAGAACCTGCCGGGAGTTTTGGCAGGGTATCCATCTTTAAGAGGCTCCTGGTCTTTCCATACATGGAGGATTCTCTTCCGACCATCAGCGAGCCGCTGGCAACGCCGTTGATTCTCATGTTCGTGGAAGGCATTGCAGAGGAGAGGAAGGTATCGGAAATCGCCACATCCTTTTTCGATACCAGATAGAAATATGGATCAACGGTGACCGGATACACTGTTTCTTTCCTTTGTAAGAACTCCGGATCTGCCGTGATGATCAAGGTGAGCCCCTCTTCTTTTTCTTCCAGTTCCATCGTGACTGCCGTATTGATTTTTTCTTCTGCATCCATCATCATCGGCGCTGCGATGATCATCACCGGTTCTTCTCCTTCTCCGTAAAGTTCGATGGTTTGGTCGTCTTTTTGAACCGCCTGCAGCTTTCCTATGTTCAGATTTAATTTCCATACATGGCCTGCTTTTTTATCTTTTAAAATAATATTTTCTTTGATGCCTTCCGGGGAGATGATATACTGCAGGTCCGTATATGCAAAGGCGTCTTCATAAATCCCTCGGCTGATGGCATTTGGTACCGCAAGGAATGCTGCATCGCCACTTAGTTCGAAAGGATCTTCGGCTGGTTCCCAGGTAAGCTCTCCTTCCAGAATCCCTTCGTAATTCCAGCTTACCAGTTCTCCTGCTGCTTCTATGGCAGCTTCATGGAGGGGCGCTTCTTCCAGGCCTGATTCTTCCTGAGGTGCATCTGCCTGCGTTTGCGCTTCCAAAGCAGAAGCTTCTTGTTCGGATTCTTCTTGAGCGGATGCTCCTTGGTTTGTATCTGCTTCTGATATCTTTGCTGCAGTTTCGGAAGATGTTTTACGAAACAGGATGTTCGCTGCTCCGGCACGGTTCCGATAGATTTCTTCCTCAGACATGCTAAACGTTGCCGCTTCGTCCGGTATCATCGTATTATCGATTTCTTCATAAACGCCTTCTTCCGTTTCGTAATGTACCGGCTGGTCATAGGTCACAAGGGTGTAGGAACCGTCGCTCATCCGGAAGGTCTTCGTTGTCTCGCTTCTCTCCCCATCCATTTCTGCAACGATATGGGGCTTTTGCACTTCTTCCTCATCTGCCACCGCTTCTTCGGCAGTGAATTCCGGATTTGCCGTGAAAGCGGATTCCTTTGCGCCTGCCCCAAGGACATCTAAGGGTACTTCTGTTACGAGGATCGCAACAGATAATAACATTGCTACCATTTTCATTGCATAAGTTCTTTTTTTCATGTCCCACCTCTGATTTTCTCCATCTCTTTCAAATCGTTTGTTAAAGTTTCCGTTGTCAAGTGCCTCAATGGCAATAAACCTCCTTTCCCTGACATGATATGAAATATATCCTTTACTATATAAACCAGTGAAACTTCAAAAACTTACGCTTTTTCGAGAAATTTATCGGAATATTTTGAATTTTGTGAATTGTGTGCAGAATTGACTATTGTTTTTTAGTTATTTTGACGGTAGGGGGTGGGTGAAAGGGTTGCTACGAGAGGCATTGCTGCCCGGATTGTGGGCAAAGAAGCAAGTTCAAAAGAATTCTTGCCTGGGCAGTGGGTGAAAGTTTCCAGAAAAATAAAAAACTGCCCATTTTGGGCTGACAATTAAAAAAATGTATATTTAAAAATTTTCCAGACATACTATTTTCAAAAGTAATATACAAAAGTAAAGAAGGTGTGAAAATGAGAAATGGAAGAAAGAAGATTATGATTTGTCTTATCACAGTATTTTTGATGGCAATTGCAGTGGGTGCTCTCTATTATGCGACGAGTGATTCAGGAAAAAGCCGGGCGAATGAGGGGACGCTGATTGCACAGGATATCTGTAATGGATGGAACGGATGGTGGAAGTAAGATGGCGGCAAGTGACATTCTTTATATAAAAGCGGATCAAAGCGCAGAGGTACAAAAAAGAGATGTAACTTTAGGCGATATTTTGACTCTTGAGTGTTCGAATAAAGATGTGCTTTCTAAAGTGAAAACCTTGAAACTTTTGAAAGTACCGGATGAAGGACAGCATCGGTATGTGTTTTCTATTCTAAAAATCATTGAGTGTATCCATGAGGTGTATCCGACCATGGACATTCAAAACCTCGGTTCGCCGGACATCATAGTAACATATGAGAAACCGGAAAAGAAAAATCCGTTTTTACATGTGCTAAAGGTAATCGGTATTGTGATCGTCACATTTATCGGTGCAGCATTTTCAATCATGGCATTTAATAATGATGTGTCGACGGCAAAACTATTTTCACAGATCTATGAGCTTTTGACCGGAACCAAATCGGATGGATTTACGATTTTGGAATTGACTTACAGCATTGGATTGGTTGTGGGAATTCTGGTGTTTTTCAATCATTTTGGAGGCAGGAAGTTCTCGGTAGATCCAACGCCGATGGAAGTAGAGATGCGACTGTATGAGAATGATATCCAGACGACGCTGATTGAAAATTATTCGAGAGAGAAACAGGAGATTGAACCGGGAGAAACTGTTCATAATAAGGCATTATATAGTAATAAGAAGGGACGGGGAAAGCTATGACGCAGGTACTGCTTGCACTGATTGGATTAGGGGCGGGTGTCGGTGTGGCAGGCGGCTTATTTTCATTTATTATAGGATTGGGTGTTATATCAGATTTTGCGGACCGGACTCATACCGGGGATAAAGTACTTTTGTATGAAGAGTGTGTGGCGCTTGGAGGAATCTTGGGCAATCTGATGTCTGTGTATCAGTTTCCGATTCCATACGGAGCATTTTTAGTTCCCATTTTCGGACTGGTATCAGGGATTTTTGTGGGATGCTGGTCGATGGCGCTCGCTGAGATTTTGAATATTTTTCCGATTTTTATAAGACGGGTAAAGCTTTTAAAGAGCATTCCGTATATCATTGTATCTATGGCATTTGGTAAGGGAATCGGAGCATTTATCTTTTATTTCAATCGATGGTAAGTAGGAGGATGTATGGAAGAGAATAAGAAACAGCAGCAGGAACAATACGAACAATATGTAAAAGAGAAAACACCGGTGCATAACGTATATGCGAATATGGCCAAAGCATTTGTATCCGGCGGGATCATTTGCGTCATTGGACAGGCGCTTTTAAATTATTGTCAGGGGATTGGACTTGATAAAGAAATCAGCGCTTCGTGGACCTCCTTGCTTTTGGTATTGGCAAGTGTGGTTTTGACCGGATTCGGTATCTATCCAAAGCTTGCAAAATGGTGCGGAGCGGGAACGCTTGTTCCGATTACCGGGTTTGCCAATTCCGTAGCAGCTCCGGCGATCGAGTATAAAAAGGAAGGACAGGTATTTGGAATCGGCTGTAAGATTTTTACAATTGCCGGACCGGTTATTTTATATGGTATTTTGGTATCATGGGTTCTTGGACTGGTTTACTATCTGTTGATGAAAGTGGGGATTATGTGATGATGACAAAAGGAGAACAAAGTATTGCCTTTGAACAGTCGCCGTTTTTGATGGGAAGTGCGTCGGTGGTTGGGCAAAAGGAAGGTGAGGGGCCGCTTGGCAAGAAGTTTGATTACGTTTGTGAAGATAAGGAGAATATGTTCGGGGCAGATTCGTGGGAGGCAGCAGAGAGTAATATGCAGCGGCTTGCCTGTAGATTAGCCTTGGAAAAGACCGGAATGCATCCGGAAGAGATTCGTTATCTGTTTGCCGGAGACTTACTCCGTCAGGGGATAGCTACGTCTATGGGAGTGGAAGGATTGCAGATTCCCTTGTTCGGTCTTTTCGGGGCGTGTTCCACTTCCGGGGAAGCATTGGCGCTTGGAGCAATGACGGTGGCTGCAGGTTATGCAGAAAATATCATTGCAGTAACTTCCAGCCATTTTGGAAGTGCGGAAAAAGAATTTCGTTTTCCCCTTGGGTATGCCAGCCAAAGACCTTTGTCTGCGAGTTGGACGGTGACTGGAAGCGGCGCTTTTTTGGTTGGTACACAAAAAAGCCATGTACGGATCAGTGGAGTAACCATTGGGAAAATCGTGGATTATGGATTAAAGGATTCCCAGAATATGGGGGCATGTATGGCGCCGGCAGCTTGTGATACGATTCTTGCAAATCTGCGGGATTTTGGCAGGGAGCCGGAAGAATATGACCATATTATTACGGGAGATTTGGGCTATGTGGGTCAGAGTATTTTATTTGACCTCATGAGAAAGAAAAGAAAGAATATTGATTCGATTCATCTGGATTGCGGAAAGCTTATTTATGATCAGCAGACGCAAGATACACATGCGGGCGGAAGCGGCTGCGGCTGTGCAGCAGTTACACTTTCTTCTTATATTTTGCCAAAGATCGAAAAGGGAGAGTGGAAGCGGATACTGTTTATACCGACGGGAGCTTTGATGTCTACGGTTAGTTACAATGAAGGGGAAAGTGTTCCGGGCATTGCTCATGCAATCGTATTGGAACATTGTTAACTGGAACATTGTAATAGATATGAAGAGGGGATTTTAGAATATCCAAAATATAGGAGAGAGACGATGGATTATGTAAAAGCATTTTTAATAGGTGGAATCATCTGTGCAGTTGTGCAGATTTTACTGGATAGAACAAAACTGATGCCAGGACGCGTTATGGTTATTCTGGTTTGTACCGGAGCGGTGCTTGGCTTTCTTAATATTTATGAGCCACTTGCAAAATTTGCAGGTGCCGGCGCGACGGTACCGCTTAGCGGATTTGGGAACCTTTTGTGGAAGGGCGTTAAGAAGGCGGTAGATAAGGACGGTTTCCTTGGACTTTTCATGGGGGGATTTACAGCGAGTGCGGTAGGAATCTCGGCAGCCCTCATCTTTGGATATCTGGCCTCGCTTCTGTTTGAACCGAAGATGAAAAAATAAGGGGTGCAGATATCAGATAGAAAGGAATGGGGGAAAATGAGTACGATGATAGAAAAGATTCAAGAATTGGGAGTTGTGCCGGTAGTAGTTTTGGAAGATGCAAAGGATGCCTTAGCGCTAGGGAGGGCATTATGTGAGGGAGGTCTTCCATGCGCAGAGGTAACATTTCGTACCGATGCGGCAGAAGAGTCTATCCGTATTATGGTAAATGAATTTCCGGAGATGTTAGTAGGAGCAGGGACGGTACTTACGATAGAACAGGTTGAACGTGCGGTTGCGGCAGGTGCAAGGTTTATTGTGAGCCCCGGATTTGATTCAGAGATTGTAGATTATTGTCTGGAAAAAGGTATCCCGGTATTCCCTGGATGTGTTACGCCTTCCGAGGTCGCAGGGGCAGTAAAGCGAGGTCTTAAGGTGATAAAATTCTTCCCTGCAGAACAGTTTGGGGGAGTGGCATCTATCAAAGCGTTGACTGCTCCATATATAGGATTGAAATTTATGCCGACAGGAGGTATCGGACCAAAGAATTTAAAAGCATATCTGGAATGTGAGGAGATTGTGGCATGCGGCGGAAGCTGGATGGTGAAAGGTGATTTGATCAGAGCAGGAGAGTTTGATCAGATTAAAAATCTGACTGCTAAGGCAGTTGCGATGGTGAAGGATGTCAGAGGATAATATATTGATATAGAGAATCACAAAGAGAAGTGAAACGGAGAGAATGTTAGCAGGAGATTAGGAGTATGGCAAAAAAAGTAGTTACATTTGGTGAAATTATGTTAAGATTGGCGCCGGAGGGATATTATCGTTTTGTTCAGGCAGATAAATTTACCGCGACATATGGTGGAGGAGAAGCAAATGTCGCAGTATCTTTGGCTAATTATGGATTGGATGTGAAATTCGTGACAAAGCTGCCCAAACATGAGATTGGTCAGGCAGCGATTAATTCTCTGAGGAAATATGGAGTAGACACGGCAGATATCGTACGCGGCGGTGAACGGGTGGGAATTTATTATCTGGAAAAGGGAGCTTCTCAAAGAGCTTCCAAGGTTATCTATGACCGCGCCGGTTCCTCGGTCTGTACGGCGTCAAAAGAAGAATTTGACTGGAAGAAAATTTTTGATGGAGCTAAATGGTTTCATTTCACAGGTATTACTCCGGCACTGCATGATAATGTAGCAGAGATTTGTCTGGATGCCTGCAGAGCAGCAAAGGAACTTGGTATTACGGTATCTTGTGATTTGAATTACAGAAATAAATTGTGGTCAAAAGAGAAAGCAGGACAGGTGATGGGAGAACTTTGCAAATATGTGGATGTCTGTATAGCCAATGAAGAGGACGCATCCGATGTATTTGGAATCAAAGCTGCGGATACCGATGTAACAACGGGGTCAGTAAATCACCAAGGATATAAAGCCGTTGCAAAACAGCTGGCAGAGCGTTTCGGCTTTGGGAAAGTTGCGATTACTTTAAGAGAGTCATTGTCGGCAAATGACAACAATTGGTCTGCCATGTTGTATGATGGTTTTGATTATTTTTTCAGCAAAAAATATAAGATGCATATCGTAGACCGTGTAGGAGGCGGGGATTCTTTTGGGGGCGGCTTTATCTATGCTGCATTAAACGATTATGATTCGCAGGAAGTCATTGAATTTGCAGTGGCGGCATCCTGTATGAAACATTCTATTGAGGGAGATTTTAATCTGGTATCGGTGGATGAAGTTATAAAACTGGCAGGCGGAGACGGTTCCGGACGTGTACAAAGATAAATAGGCGGTCAGAGTGAAACGGTTGTTTTACTCTGGCATTTTATTGTTTTGAGATGATTAAAGTGAATAATAAAATACGAAATGCAGATGGAGAATTATTGAAAATATACAAAAATATGGTATAATTTAAAGAAGATTTAAGTAAGAAGGAGGAAAAAAGATGAAGAAAAATTTGAGAAAAAAGGGGATAAGATCGCTTTTGAGCCTACTTCTCATAGTGAGTATGGTGCTTGGCAGTCTGATTAGTGCGTCAGCGCAGGGGATGGTAGAAAAGTCCGTAAAAATTCTGCATACAGACACAGCATTTACTTTCGCGGAAGGAAAGTGGACGGCAGGAAATGATACTCATGTATGGTCTGAGGTTTTAGACAGTGATAATCCTCGGGATACATGGTATGAAGTGAACTTTACCGGGCATAAGATAGATGTTTATGCAGGTAAAAACTTTATGATGGGAAAGGTGGAATACTTTGTAGACGGCGAATCTTATGGAGTATATGACCTTTATAACGGAAGCAATATCAATTCTGCATTGATTGCAACGATTGACGGTCTTAGTGAGGGGGAGCATACATTGCGTGCGGAAGCAACTGGTGAGAGAAATACTTCTGCAAGAGGCAATCATCAGATAGACTGTGCAGAAGTTGTTGCATATTATTACGAGGCAGCGGCAGAGCCGGAATTAAAAGGAAGCATCGTAGATACGAGTCTTCAGTATACACAGGACAAATTCGATGCGGTATCCAAGATGGATGTGAAGGAAAGGATGCTGTCTGCGTGGAAAAATGACATGGCAGTTTCACAGATTTCTTTGGCAGCTGTAGAAAAAGAATTTAACAATGTGGTAGCAGAAGTAAGTGATTTTGATGGTGAGAACGGAAGCATTTCCAAGGATAATGTAACGCTTACATTTATTAAATCCGTACAGGCATATACTGGAATGCCGGGATATGGAAGTACGACAAGACCAATTCCGCAAGGCAGCAGAAAAGAAGCCAATGAAGTGCTTTATCAGGACGCAAAAGAACCGATTACGATACCAAAAAATACACTTCAAAATGTATGGGTATCTGTAGAGGTGCCAAAGGATGCGAAAGCAGGTACATATGAGGGAACGATTACGGTGACAGCAGACGAAGCAGACGGTGTACTCACATTTGCATATACGTTGGAAGTAGCTGATGCAACGCTTGCTGATGCAGAAGAATTTAAAGATGGTTTTGACGCAGAACTTTGGCAGAACCCATATATTATTGCAGAGTATTATGATGTGGAGCCATTTTCCGCAGAACATTTTGCAATCTTAACTCCACATATGGAAAAGTACAAATCGATTGGCGGACATGCAGTGACTGCAACAATTGTAGATGAGGCATGGGCTGGACAGACTTACAGCGCGAATGAAATCAAATATCCATCCATGGTAACCTGGACAAAGAAAAGTGATGGAACGTGGAAATTTGATTATACGAATTTTGATAAATGGATTCGTTTTAATAAAGACTTAGGTATTGGAGATAAAATTGTATGCTATAGTATTGCACCTTGGACAAATCAGGTAAGGTATTATGATGAAGCATCCAATGAGTGGAAGCAGAGTAATTATTCTGTAGGCGATGCACAATACACTTCTATGTGGACTGCATTTTTACAGGATCTGATGCAGCATATGCAGGATAACGGATGGAAAGACGATACGTTTATCGGTATTGATGAACGAGGATTCGATGTAAGGGCATTCGATTTAATTGACAGTATTACAGGTACTGATGCAAAGCCGTTTAAGACGGCGGGGGCAATGGATGGTTTTGTAAACAAACCAGACCTTGCAATGCGAGTGGATGATTTAAATGTTGGTTCTATTGCGATTAAGGCACATCCGACAGAATTTGAACAGCTTCGTCAAAGAAGAGAAGAGGCAGGATTAAGAACGACAGTATATACGTGTACGGAACATATTCCAAGTAGTTTTTCTCTTAGCGCACCGGGAGAAAGTTACTGGACGATGATGTATGCATACAGTGCTGGCGCAAATGGATTCCTTCGCTGGGCATATGATTCCTGGGTAGAAGACCCGCTAAGAGATACTACACATAATGCTTTTGAGGCAGGAGATTGTTTTTTAATCTTCCCGGACGAAAAAGATTCCGAGAATCCGGTATCAAAATCAAGCCTTCGCCTGGAAAAAATGGCAGAAGGTATCAGAGATGTCAATAAATTGATACAGATGAAGCAAGAAGTAGCTGCCATGGCAACGGACATTGATGAACTTCTGGCAACTGTAAAAGCAGAATATCCAAATGACGGTCTATATGTGACAGAGTCTGGAAAAGAGACTCTGGCATCCGATATGGATATGGTTAAAGCACAGATTGCGGAGCTTACAAAAGAGTATATCCGTCTTAAGACAGATGGAACATATGAAGTGGAATCTGTAAGTATTGCAGAAGGCGATAAGACTGCAATCCTCTTAAATGAGACAAAGCAGCTTCATGCAGTGTTAAAACCAGAGAATCTTCTGAACACGAACGTAACTTGGTCTTCTGACAATGAGAACATTGCAACGGTATCTAATCAAGGTGTGATTACCGGAGTGAAAGTGGGAACAGCAAATATTAAAGCAACGTCTGTTCAGGATAGCAGTAAGTCTGCAACAATCGAGATTACGGTAGAACATGCCAACATTCCGGAAGATGCAAAAGTCTCCTATTATTCATTTGATGAAGATGCGGTTACGGATGACTGGGGAAACAGAGATGGAGAGAATGAAGGCGCATCTTTGGCAGAAGGAAAATCAGGAAGCGCAATAGAAGTCGGAGATGGAGCAAGAGTCGTATTCTCACCAAATATAACGCTGACAAATGAGTGGAGTGTTGGTTACTGGATGTATAATGCAGGACATCCAGATGGAAGAAGTTCTGTACTTGAAAGCAGCGATGGAGTACGTTCATTTGACAGCCGTGTAGGAGCGGCAAGCAATGGAGGCGATATACCACAGATTGGCGTACATGTCGTCGAAGGTGCGGGGGGATATCTGACATTTGCAAATTACACCGTTCCGGAAAATGAATGGGTCCATGTAACATGGACGCAGGATAAGACAAATGGTCTTAAATTATATGTAAACGGACAGTTTGTACAGTCTAATCAATGGACGGTAAATAATAATTTCACAGCCCCGATTGATGTATTCGGAGGCAGCGGATTCACCGGAAAATTAGACGAAGTAAAGATTTATAACCGGGCACTTACCGAAGAAGAAGTCGTAGCCGGTATGCAGGTAAAAGGATTGAACATATCTCAGCCGAATGTGGAGCTTTATATTGGCAGCACACATAAGATCGCATATGATTTGATCACAGATGCGCAAGATGATACAGTCACATTTACCTCTTCGGATGAGAATGTTGCAACTGTAGATGAAAACGGTGTTGTAACACCGCATAAAAAAGGAAGCGCTGTGATCACGTTAACTGGAGGCGGATATGAAGCAAAAGTTACTGTGAATGTGTTAAAGAAACTGGAGATCCAATATACAATTCCGCAGTATGAGCTTCCGGAAGAAAATCTGATGGATATTGAAAGAGCGCCTGGCACAGACAGACAGTATCTTGGACAGCCAGACATGGTTATGTTAGATGATAATAAGACCTTGTATACGGCATATCCGGTTGGACACGGATGTGGTCCTCTGGTAATGAAGGTAAGTAAAGATGCAGGCGAAACCTGGACGGAAAAGACCGATATTCCAGAGTCATGGGCAGATTCTTATGAAACACCGACCATGTATAAACTGAACATGACAGACGGAAGTACGAAGCTTATGCTGATTACCGGAAGACCAAACTGGCATGGGAATACAGTGGGCGGATGGCAGACATCCGTATCGGATGATGAAGGAGAGACATGGAGTGAGTATCAGACATTTCATCCAACGCTAGAAGACGGAAGTCAAAACTGGACAATCGTAGCGATGGCAAGTCTTGTTCAGATGAAAGACGAGGATGGTAATTACATCGATAAATGGATGGGCGTATATCATAATTACAATTATGTGAACTATAAGACATACCTTACCTTTGATGAAAATGGAAATGAACAGTGGAGTACACCTCAACCATATCTTAGCGAATACAGAGATATTGAACAGACACGCCAGATTTGTGAAGTTGGTATGTTCCGTTCTCCGGATGGAGAGCGCATTATGGCATTAGGAAGAGCGCAGTCTCATAACCATAAATCCGTAATGTTCTATTCGGATGATGAAGGTGAGACGTGGAGCAGGCCAGAAGATGTGCAAGGCGCACTTCAAGGAGAACGCCATAAAGCAATCTATGATCCGATTAGTGGAAGACTGGTGATTACTTTCAGAGAAATTATATTAGATTATAATAAAAACGATGTCATTGAGAATAATGACTGGGTAGCAGGCGACTGGGTAGCATGGATTGGAACTTACGAAGATATCATGGAACAAAATGAAGGACAGTATAGAATCCTGATCGACGAAGACTGGGCAAACAATGCGAAATCCGGTGATACAGGATACGCAGGTATTGTTGCTTTGCCAGACGGTACGATTATCACAAACTCTTATGGACACTGGGATAAAGATTTTTCTTTAAGCTGGGGCGGTGGAGTGACAACAGATCTTTGCTATATCAGACAGGCGAAATTCAAACTTGCAGATATCGATAAAGCATTAGGAATCGAGACACCGCAGCCAACAGATACCGATAAGTCTGACCTTAAGGCACTTATTGATTATGCGAAGTCTCAGCAAGGCAATGATGACTATGAATGGCTTGTGGACGCTGTAAAGACAGTATTTGAAGAGGCTCTTGAAAACGCTGAAAAAGTAAACGACAATCCGTCTGCAACGCAGACAGAAGCAGACAATGCATACGAAATACTGCTTGAAAAAGTACATCTTCTTAGCTTCATCGGCGGAGATACGACAGAATTAGATACATTGTATGATTCTCTGAAAGAATTTAATGGAGAAGGTTACACAGAAGAAAGTGCAAAAGCAATGCAAGATGCATTGAAAGAAGCTAAAGACGTGCTGGATCGAGGTGGCAATGCATTAAAAGAAGATATTGAAAATGCACTGAAAGGCTTAAAAGAAGCGCAGGAAGGATTACAGCTTCTTCCGGTAAATAAGACAAAATTGAAAGCCTTAATCGAAAAAGCAAATGGCTATATGGAAGATGCAGACAAATATATCTCTGTTGTAGATCTTGAAACAATGCTTAACAGTGCAAATGTGGTATATAATAAGGCAGACGCAACGCAGAAAGAAGTAGAGGGAGCATATCAGGCATTACTTAATGCAATCTTCGGATTAAGGGAAGTTCCGAATAAAGAGGCATTGAAAGACTTGCTTGGTAAAGTTGCCGAAATGGATCTTAGCCAATATACAGAGGAGACTGCAAAAGCAGTAAAAGCAGCATACGCAGCGGCAGCAGCAGTCATGGCAGATTCACAGGCAGACCAGGCAGAAGTAGACGAAGCAACAGAAGCGTTGAAGCGTGCGGTAAAAGGTCTTGCAGTAGATGGAAAAGACATAAAAGATAAAAAAGACGAAAAAGTCAGTGAAAAGGCAGATAATAAAGTCGCCGGAAATACAAGTGGAAATACATCTACAGCAAAGAAATCTGCTAAGACGGGAGATGCGGCAAATGCGGCAATCCCAGCAGCGGCAGGATTTGCAGCAGTGCTTGCAGCAATCATTGCATGGAAGAAAAGATCAAACGCATAGAGCGTTAAGAAAACGGATTTATTGTTGAATATAACAGTTCCAAGAAAAAGGCTGATCGATATGGTCAGCCTTTTTCTGTGAAATGACAACTCTTGAACTGATATTTGGAGAATTTTAATATATCGAAAAAAATAAATCATTTTAAAGTAAAAATATTTTACAAAATCACTTGACACCTTCTTTTTTTGTGATATACTTTGACTATCAAAATATTTTAGAATCAAATATATTTAGAATAAAAATATAACTGGAGACGAGAAAATGATTGGAGTCTTAAAAGGAACCGGTGTATATATTCCGGCACATGTTTTAAACAATGATGACCTATCAAAAATGGTAGAGACGAATGATGAATGGATTAGAGAACGTACTGGTGTAGTCACAAGACATGTTATAGAAGATGAGACGACGGTATTCATGGCTGCAGAGGCTGCAAAATCAGCAATGGCCGATGCCGGAATCATGCCGCAGGAGATTGACTTGATTATCGTAGCAACGATTTCTTCTAATGTAATCCTTCCGTGTACGGCATGCGAAGTACAAAAGGAAGTAGGGGCGATCAATGCCGCTTGTTTTGATATGAACGCTGCTTGTACCGGATTTTTATTTGCCTGTAATACGGCGCAAGCCTATATACAATCGGGCATGTATAAGTGCGTACTCATCATTGGAGCAGAGAGTCTGTCAAATCTTGTAGACTGGACAGACAGAGGAACCTGTATTTTGTTTGGAGATGGTGCGGGAGCAGCCATCATGTGTGCCAAAGAGGAAGCGCAGTACGTGGCGGTAACGCATTCCGACGGAATAAAGGGGAGTGCGTTAGAATGTGAAAGCCGTCATCGGAAAGGCTGGGAGAAAAAATTAATCGGTGATACGACCTATATGAGAATGGATGGGCAGGCAGTTTTTAAATTTGCAGTGAAGAAAGTACCGGAAGTCATAGAGGAAGTGCTTGAAAAAGCAGGTGTGCAAAAAGTAGAGATTTCTTACTATATTTTGCATCAGGCAAACAAACGGATTGTAGAATCCGTTGCCAAAAGGCTGAAGGAGCCAATAGGGAAGTTTCCGATGAACCTGTATGAATATGGAAATACTTCTTCCGCAAGTATACCGATTCTACTAGATGAGCTTAAGAAAAACGGCACGCTGAAGCGAGGACAGAAAATCGTCATGGCAGGATTCGGAGCAGGACTTTCCTGGGGAGCGGCAGTGCTCACCTGGGAATAGGAAAATGGTAATTACCGGGAAAACCGGATTACATAATAAAAAACATAAAACAAAGATTTCAAAGAAAAGGAGAATAACCATGTTAGAAGAAATAAAAGAAATTGTTGCAGAAAGCCTTAATGTAGATGCCGATGAGATTACGGCAGAGACATCTTTCAAAGAAGATTTAGATGCAGATTCACTGGATTTATTTGAATTAGTGATGGCTTTAGAAGAAAAGTACGGAAAGGAGATTCCGACAGAAGATTTAGACCAGATCACAACAGTAGGTGCAGTAATCGAATATTTGGAAAAATAAAAGGATAGGTTGTCAATATGAAAACAGAAATCACAACGTTACTGGGAATTGAATATCCAATCATTCAGGGAGGTATGGCATGGGTTGCTGAATATCATCTTGCAGCCGGCGTATCCAACGCAGGCGGTCTTGGACTGATTGGTGCAGCAAGCGCACCGGCAGACTGGGTACGCGAACAAATCAGAGAAGCAAAAAAATTAACAGATAAACCATTTGGCGTCAATATCATGCTTATGAGTCCATATGCAGATGAAGTCGCTAAAGTAATCGTAGAAGAAGGCGTAAAGGTAGTTACTACCGGAGCCGGTAATCCTGAAAAATACATGGAAATGTGGAAAGAAGCCGGAGTGAAGATCATTCCTGTAGTTGCTTCTGTGGCGCTTGCAAAACGTATGGAGCGCGCAGGTGCAGACGCAGTTGTTGCAGAAGGAAGCGAAGCAGGCGGTCACATCGGAGAAAATACAACGATGGTACTGGTGCCGCAGATTGTAGATGCGGTGGATATCCCAGTCATCGCGGCAGGCGGAATCGCGGATGGAAGAGGAATTGCCGCAGCATTTATGCTAGGTGCCAAAGGGGTACAGATGGGTACACATTTTGTTGTGACAGAAGAATCACAGGTTCATGAGAATTATAAAGAGAAAATTATTAAAGCAAAAGATATAGATTCCCGTGTTACGGGACGTACAACCGGACATCCGGTACGTGCATTGAGAAATAAAATGACCAAAGAGTATTTAAAATTGGAAAAAGAAGGAGCATCCTTTGAAGAATTGGAGCTTTTAACACTTGGCGGTCTTAGGAAAGCAGTCGTGGAAGGCGATGTAGTAAATGGAAGCGTTATGGCAGGACAGATTGCCGGTATGGTGACAGAAAAATTATCCTGTAAGGCGCTGGTTGAAAAATTAGTAAAAGAGACCGATGCATTGATCAAAGGAGCAGGTTTTTATGAGTAAAGTGGCATTTATTTTCCCTGGGCAGGGCGCACAAAAATGCGGTATGGGAAAAGATTTTTATGAGCAAAGCAGTAAGGCAAAAGCAATTTTTGATAGAGCAAGTGAAATTCTGGATTTAGATATGAAAGCGCTTTGTTTTGAAGCAAATGACAAACTGGATTTGACAGAATATACGCAGGCAGCGCTTGTGACGACGTGTCTTGCTATGGTGCGTGAAGCAGAAGAAAAGGGCTTGAAGCCAGACGTGACAGCAGGACTTAGCCTTGGAGAATATGCAGCGATCGCGGTAGCAGGAGGCATGAGTGACGAGGAGGCAATCTGTACCGTAAGGACGAGAGGGATTCTGATGCAGAATGCAGTTCCCGAAGGAATGGGTGCTATGGCAGCAGTGCTTGGGATGGAGGCAAATGATATCGAAGCAGTGATTGAAGCGACAGAGGGCGTGAGCATTGCCAATTACAACTGCCCGGGTCAGATTGTCATTACCGGATATAAGGAAGCGGTTGACAAAGCAGGGGAAGCGTTAAAGGAAGCAGGAGCGAAACGCGTGATGCTGCTGAATGTAAGCGGACCATTTCATTCCCCGATGTTAGAAGAAGCAGGGGAAGCGCTCGGAACAGAATTAAATGGTGTATCATGGCAGGAATTAAAGATTCCGTATGTGACGAATGTAACAGCTCAAAAAGTGACAGACATCAAAGAGACGAAAGGACTTTTAGAAAAGCAGGTAGCGTCCTCAGTACGTTGGGAGCAAAGTATCCGCGGGATGATTGCAGAAGGTGTAGATACATTTGTGGAAATCGGACCAGGAAAGACATTAAGCGGATTTATGAAAAAGATTGATAAGAATGTGAAAGTCTATAACATCCAGACGATGGAAGACCTGGAAAATGTGGCAGCTATGTTGGCTGAATAAAGAAAAAAGGAGAGCAGTATGCTGGAAGGAAAGATTGCGGTAGTAACAGGAGCATCCAGAGGGATCGGCAAGGCGATCGCCTGCAAATTTGCAAGCCTTGGGGCAACGGTTATTATTAATTATAATCATTCGGCGGTAAAAGCCGAAGAGGTGAAAAGTCAGATCGAAGCAGCAGGCGGCTGTGTGGAAGTGATGCAGTGCAATGTGTCAGATTATGTAGCATGCGAAGTATTTTTTAAAGAGATTATAAAGAAATTCGGCAGAATAGATATCCTTGTGAACAATGCGGGGATTACCAAAGACGGGCTGATGATGAAGATGTCGGAAGAAGATTTCGATCAAGTCATCAAAGTGAACTTGAAAGGAACATTTAACTGTATTCGTTTTGTATCCAGACAGATGTTAAAGCAGCGCCAGGGAAGAATCATCAATATGTCTTCCGTGGTAGGAGTGGCAGGAAATGCAGGACAGATGAACTATGCAGCGTCTAAGGCAGGTGTTATCGGCATGACGAAGTCTGCCGCGAAAGAGCTGGCATCCCGTGGAATTACCGTGAATGCAATAGCACCGGGCTTCATCGAGACAGACATGACAGACGTGTTGTCTGATGCAGTAAGGGAAACGAGCGTGGCACAGATTCCGCTTGGCAGATTTGGCAAACCGGAAGATATTGCAAATGCTGCTGCATTTTTGGCATCTGAGGAAGCCGGATATATTACAGGACAGGTGCTTCATATAGATGGCGGCATGGTGATGTAGGAGGAAATTATGGGAGAAATCAGAAAAAGAAGAGTAGTCGTGACAGGTCTTGGAGCAGTCACGCCCATCGGAAATACCGTGGGGGAATTCTGGTCAGCGGTAAGAGAAGGAAAATGCGGCATTGGTGAAATAACAAGGTTTGATACGTCAGAATATAAAGTAAAACTTGCGGCAGAAATCAAAGATTTTACAGCAAAGGAACACATGGATGCAAAAGCTGCGAGGCGTATGGAATTATTTTCCCAGTATGCGGTGGCGGCAGCAAAAGAAGCAATGGAAGACGCCGGACTTGATATGGCAAAAGAAGATTCGTTTCGTGTAGGCGTGATTGTTGGTTCCGGTATCGGAAGCATTCAGGTAGTGGAAAAGGAATATAAAAAAATCTTAGATAAAGGTCCGGGAAGGGTAGCTCCGCTTACGGTACCTTTGATGATTTCTAACATGGCAGCAGGAAATGTGGCAATCCAGCTTGGATGTAAAGGCAAGTGCACAAGCATGACAACAGCATGTGCAACAGGTACGCATTCCATCGGAGATGCATTCCGCGCGATTCAATACGCAGATGCAGATGTGATGTTTGCAGGAGGGACAGAAAGTGCGCTCACTCCGACAGCAGTTGCAGGATTCATGAATCTGACGGCGTTGACTACGTCTGCGGATCCGAAAAGAGCTTCGATTCCGTTTGACAAAGACAGAAGCGGATTTGTCATGGGCGAGGGCGCAGGTGTGGTCGTACTGGAAGAACTGGAGCACGCAAAGCAAAGAGGAGCAAAGATTTATGCAGAAGTAACAGGATATGGGGCAACCTGCGATGCTTATCATATAACATCTCCGGCAGAAGATGGGATAGGAGCTGCCAAAGCGATGACACTTGCGATGGAAGAGGCAGGCGTGAAGCCGGAAGAGGTGGATTACATCAATGCACATGGAACGAGTACACATCACAATGACTTGTACGAGACGCGTGCGATCAGGCTGGCATTAAAAGATGCCGCAGACAATGTGACAGTCAATTCTACCAAATCTATGGTTGGACATTTGCTTGGAGCAGCAGGCGCAGTGGAGTTCATCGTCTGTGTAAAAAGTATTGAGGATGGATTCATCCATCAGACGATTGGCACAAAAGAGGCAGATGAAGAATGTGATCTGAATTATGCGATCAAAGCTCCGATAGAAAAAGAAATAAGATGCGCTTTTTCCAATTCACTTGGATTTGGCGGACATAACGCGACTATTCTTGTGAAAAAGTATGAAGAATAAAAGAGGGAATCAGGATGGAATTTGAACAGTTATTACAGCTGATTGACGCCGTTTCCAAATCAGCGCTGAATGAATTTAAATACGAAGAAAAAGGAATTTCGATCAAGATGGGCAAAGGCGTGGCGGACGTACAGGCAGAAGGTGCTCCGGCAGTGGAATTCATTGTTCCGAAAAAAAGTGAAAAAAAAGAAGTTGTAAAGGAAGAGAGCGTGATCGAGAGCGGAAATGTAGTGGCATCTCCGCTTGTAGGAACCTTTTATACGGCTGCAGCGGAAGGCGCAGAGAACTTTGTACAGGTAGGCGACAAGGTGAAAAAGGGGCAGGTACTGGCAATCGTGGAAGCGATGAAGCTGATGAATGAAATTGAGAGTGAGTATGACGGCGTGATCGTTGAAGTGCTTGCAGAAAACGGTGATGCAGTAGAGTACGGACAGCCGTTGTTTCGTATTAAATAGGAAGTTTGGATGAGGAAGAGTGAAGCAGAATGAGGCATTTAGATATCAATCAAATCAAAGAAATTATCCCACATAGACATCCGTTTCTCTTGGTAGATTACATTGAAGATTTTGAGCCGGGACAGTATGCGGTAGGATATAAATGTGTGACCTTTAGGGAAGATTTTTTCAAAGGTCATTTTCCAAAGGAACCGGTCATGCCAGGAGTACTGACGGTAGAAGCCTTGGCACAGGTCGGTGCGGTAGCAATTCTTAGTATGGAAGAGAATAAAGGCAAGATTGCTTATTTTGGCGGTATTCAAAAATGTAAGTTTAGAGGAAAAATCGTGCCGGGTGATAAAGTAAGACTGGAGACAAAGATTATCAGGCAAAAAGGACCGGTTGGTGTTGGCGAAGCAGTTGCCAGCGTGGATGGCAAAAAAGTCGTGACAGCAGAACTGACATTTATGATTGGTTAGGTGGAAAATATGATAAAAAGAGTGTTAATTGCAAATCGGGGAGAGATCGCAGTACGTATCATCAGGGCGTGCCGTGAGATGGGAATCGAGACCGTTGCGGTATATTCCGAAGCCGATAAAGAAGCGCTTCATACACAGCTTGCAGATGAGGCAGTGTGTATCGGGCCGGCAGCTGCGCTGGAGAGTTATCTTAGTATGGAAAATATCATCAGTGCAACGATCATCTCCGGTGCAGACGCCATTCATCCGGGATTTGGATTTCTTTCGGAGAACGCAAGATTTGCAGAGCTTTGTGATAAATGTAACATTACGTTTATTGGTCCGAGTGCGGAAGTCATGAGAAGAATGGGGCATAAGGCACAGGCAAGAAATACGATGATAGAAGCAGGCGTTCCTGTGATTCCCGGAAGTACGGAAGCAATCTTGGATGCCAAGACGGGAGCAAAGATTGCGAAGGAAATCGGGTATCCGGTTATCGTAAAAGCAGCTCTTGGCGGCGGTGGAAAAGGAATGCGTGTGGCATATAGCGAAGAAGAATTCGAAAATAGTTTTCAAATGGCACAAAAGGAAGCGAAGCTGGCTTTTGCAGATGATACGATGTATATCGAACACTTTGTGGAGCATCCGCGTCATATTGAGTTTCAGATTCTGGCGGATACCTATGGCAATATAGTACATCTTGGGGAGCGTGATTGTTCGATTCAGAGGAATCATCAGAAAATGATCGAGGAATCACCATCCGTTGCAATTTCAGAGAAGCTTCGAAAGGAAATGGGCGAGGCAGCAGTCAAGGCGGCAAAGGCAGCAAATTATACGAGTGCCGGAACCATTGAATTTTTGCTTGAGAAAAATGAGCAGTTCTATTTTATGGAGATGAATACGAGAATCCAGGTGGAACATCCGGTAACGGAATGGGTGACAGGGATTGATCTGATAAAGGAGCAGATTCGGATTGCATCCGGTCTGCCATTGTCCATGACCCAGGAAGATATTTCTCTTACCGGACATGCGATTGAATGCAGAATCAATGCAGAGAATCCGAAGAAGAATTTTCGGCCGTCACCCGGAACAATTACGGATTTGTATCTTCCGGGAGGGCAGGGTGTGCGTATTGACACTGCTATTTACAGTGGGTATACGATTCCGCCGCATTACGATTCGATGATCGCGAAGCTGATCGTGCATGCAGATACAAGGGAGGAAGCAGTGGCAAAGATGCACAGCGCCCTTGGAGAAGTGATCATTGAAGGGGTTGAGACCAATATTGATTATCTGTATGAGCTGATGGAGAATAGAGATTACCGTGCAGGAGAGTTTGATATTGAGTTTATCGAGCGGCTGCAAGAAGGGAATTGATTATGAATTTAAAGGAAATGTTCAAAAAAACTACATATGTTTCGATAAAAGATTCCAGGAATGTAAGGGAAATGCAGTCAAAACCGGAAGTTCCGAAAGGTCTTCTTAAAAAGTGCAATGTCTGTAAGGCAGCAATCATTGCGGAAGATGTAAAAAATGGATATTACATTTGCCCGAAATGTCATAGTTATTTTCGTATGCATGCTTATCGGAGAATAGAGATGATTGCGGATGATGGAAGCTTTGAGGAATGGGAACAGGGACTTAGTTCAGACAATCCGTTAAAATACAAAGGATATGAAGAAAAATTAAAAACGTTGCGTGAAAAAACGAATCTCGACGAGGCGATTATTATTGGAAAGGCTTCTATTCATGGAAGTGAGGCGGTAATCGGTGTCTGTGACGGACGTTTTATGATGGCGAGCATGGGAAAGGTAGTCGGTGAGAAGATTGCGAGAGCGGTGGAACGTGCCACAGATTTGCAGCTTCCGGTTATTTTGTTTGCCTGCTCAGGCGGTGCGAGAATGCAGGAAGGAATCGTATCTTTGATGCAGATGGCGAAGACAAGTGCAGCTTTAAAACGCCACAGTAAGGCAGGCCGGCTCTATATTTCCGTATTGACGGATCCTACAACAGGAGGAGTGACGGCAAGCTTTGCCATGCTAGGAGATATTATCTTAGCAGAACCAAATGCGTTGATTGGGTTTGCCGGACCGCGTGTCATTGAGCAGACCATTGGTCAGAAATTGCCAAAAGGTTTCCAGCGCTCAGAATTTTTGCTAGAGCATGGATTCATTGATGAGATCGTGGAGCGCGAGAAGATGAAAGAGGTACTTTCGGATATTTTGAAATTGCATGAAGCTGGGGAGCATGTTCCAGGTAAGGGAAAAAGAACGGAAGAGGCTGAAATCAAAAATGAGATTGCGAGCGCCTGGGATCGTGTACAGATTTCCAGAATGAAGGACCGTCCTGTGGGAAGCGACTATCTGAATATACTTTTTACGGACTTTATCGAATTTCATGGCGACCGCTATTTTAAAGATGATAAGGCGATTATCGGAGGCGTGGCAAGATTCCATGGCCGTCCGGTGACTGTGATCGTGCAGGCAAAGGGTAAGGATACAAAAGAGAATATTCAACGTAATTTTGGTATGCCGTCTCCGGAAGGGTACCGAAAAGCGCTGCGTCTTATGAAGCAGGCGGAGAAATTTGGCCGTCCGGTGATTTGTCTTGTAGACACTCCGGGAGCGTTTTGTGGATTAGAGGCAGAAGAAAGAGGGCAGGGGGAAGCGATTGCAAGGAATCTTTTCGAACTTTCGGATTTGAATGTGCCGATTCTTTCGATTGTGATCGGCGAGGGCGGAAGCGGCGGAGCGCTTGCTATGGCTGTTGCTGATGAGGTGTGGATGTTAGAGAATTCTATTTATTCGATCCTTTCGCCGGAAGGATTTGCGTCTATCTTATGGAAAGACAGCAAGCGGGCCGAAGAAGCAGCAGGAGTGATGAAGCTGACCTCGAAGGATTTGAAGGAACTTGGCATCATCGAAAAAATCATCCCGGAGCCAAGTCATCTTACGGTTTACAATTTAAAAGAGGTTGTAAGAAAAATCGAATGCAGTATAGATGATTTTCTGGACCATTATGAGAAGATGGATGTGGAAACTTTGAAAAATCATCGTTATGAACGTTTCCGTAATATGTAATGACGTATTGATTCTTATTGTTAAAAGGGGTTATACTATAGGGAGAGTGAACAAAAAGGGAGAGACGGATTTTGCAGACATATGAAGTAATTAATGATATTCTTGTAAATCTTTTTAATGAGATTTTAAAACGAGAAGAAGAGGCGATCATTACAGAAGAGTTTAAGGACATCAGCAACAATGATATGCATGTAATCGAGGCGGTTGGTATCGGTGAAGGCGATAATATGTCATCTGTTGCAAAGAAGCTTGATATTACAGTTGGTTCTCTGACGACGGCGATGAACAGCCTTGTGAATAAAAAATATGTGATCAGAGAACGGAGCGAGCAGGACCGCAGAGTGGTGAATGTTCGCCTTACCGAAAAAGGAAAAAGAGCATTTTTCCATCATCAGGAATATCATCACAAGATGACGGAAGCGGTAATTCAAAGTCTTAAAGAAGAAGAGATTCCGGTTTTGGTGAAAACTTTAAAAGGATTATCAGAGTTTTTCCGCAATTATGAGAAGGAAGAATCCGGACAAGTATAAAATGGCTGGGCGAGCAGTTCGTCCAGCCATTTTCAGCATTTGTATTCTTGGGATTTTTTGGGGAGCGTAAAGCCTTTCCCTTTTACCTCATTGATTCGATTGATGATCATAAATGCATTTGGATCGATCGTAGTCACAATCTGATTGAGCTGGTTTAATTCCCGGTTGGAGATAACCGTAAGAATCATATCTTGTTCTTCTTTTAAATAACCTGTCTGGGCATGGATCAAGGTAGAACCACGGTCCAGTCTTTGGGTAATCGCTTCGTTGATCTCCGGAAATTTTTTACTGATAATTTTTACCTGTGTCTGTGTTGTTCCGATGACAAGAAGTTTATCAATGACGATAGAAGAAATCAAGACACAGAGAATACCATATAGCACAAGTTCTTTGTCGGCGAATAATACTTGTCCGAGCAAAATCAGAAAATCAAATACATATAGCATAACAGATACCGGCAGTCCGAGCACTTTCTTTAAAATTAACGGTGGGATATCCATTCCACCCGTAGAAGCACCAGAACGAATGACAAGCCCAATGGAGAATCCGATCAAAAGTCCTGCAAAAATAGAGGCAAGCAGTTTGTCATCCGTAAAGGTTTTCAGCACCGGAATCTTTTGAAGGATACTAAAGATAACCGGATAGAAAAAGGTACTGATCAAAGTAGTAAGTGCAAAGGTTTTGCCGAGAAAAAATAATCCGGCAAGGAAGGTAAGCGTGTTAAAAGTAAATAAAAATGGCGACATCGGTATATGGAAATAATGCTCTGCAATGAGTGCGAGGCCGGTAGTACCGCCGCTCATTAAGTTATTTGGAAGAATAAACATAACGATTGCAAGAGCTAAGATACAATTGCCAAGGAGAATCATAAAGAGATTCTTCGGTTTGAAGAGTGTGTTTGTCATAGGGATATCCTCTCTTTCCTTTTGTAAGTATTCATTGGCTCATCTTTTCATTCACTGATGTCTATAATATACTATGATGTTGGGGTCAAAACCATAAATAAATTTGCCACTATTCCTATAGTACCTTGAAAAATTCATATTTTGTAGTATATCGCCGAACTTTTAAGCACATATGCCGGGTATTCCCTGCCTTGTTTTATGCAAGTACTGGATTTTGGGCATAATGCCCTAAGCCCTTCACATAATTGAAGAGTTTTCGGAAATTCAACGCTGCTATTTTGGATCCGAAAAAGAACTTGCCACGCTGTTTCCCACGAGGAATCTTTTCCAAATGGTAATTCTTACGGATATTTGACGGAACAGTTTCCACTCCATTTCGGAGTCTTGCGTAATTTTTGAATTCTTTGCTGTCCATGTTCCGCTGGATTTTCGCACGTTCATGTGCTGCTTTGGATGTTACTATTTTTGCAACCTTCTTAAAAATTTTTGGCTTGCATTGATCCTGATACGGACAGCCGGCACACTGTTCATGCAGAAAGGAAACGGCACACTGATTGCTTCGTTTTATATAAGAACAGCTTTTGGGGCATGGCCGGCCGGACATCGGAGGATTTTCGTTCCTTCCTCGTTGAATGCAAAATCAGCAAGGATATCCGGAGCCGGTTTCCCTGTCAGGCTTGTGGTAATCAGTTCTACGTTTTTATCAGCTGCAAGCTGCGTGTTTTCTGTTCCGCTGTATGCTCCATCTGCAACGATAACAGTCCGTTCTTCTTGTTTATCCATCTGCTCAAGATGCTCCTGGATAAACCGACTGCCGCTATGATTGTTTTACTCATACTGGTATTCTGTTACAACCGAACCATTGGCTCCAACGGATTCTTCAAGATTGGCAGCATATCCCCGGTGCTCTTTTCCTGCTTTACTCCGAAAAGTCGCTTCGGGATCGGAGGGATTCTGCATCATGTATGATTTCATGCCGCCGTCTTCTTTTGTGCGGAGTCTGCGGTTTCCATTTTCAACAATGGTCTGCTCTGACAGACATCTGACAAACAGATCATACTCTGTTGAATCATTGTAACCAGACTCACACAAGGCAACAAGTTTATCTGCATCCGTCAAGAGCTGCTTCATGCGCTCATCTGCATCGGTACTGCGCTGGTGATAAATCACCCTGTTAAAATCGTTAGGATCGATATAGTGTTTTAAATCGTCAGACAGAGCAGAATTATTGATTTTATCCACATACACCGCCAGCTTTGCGATGCAGGTGTATATCAGTTCCATCCGGCTAAGTTTGCGGATGTTGGACTCGATCATCATGGAATCCATACGTCTGACTTTACCGCTGATTCCCATCAGTTTTACAATGGAAGCGCTTAAATCTTTCACACAGTCGTGGTAGAGATCCTTGTTGTGTAGTGTTTCATAATCATAACACCGCTTGCGGAAACGGCTTAAGGTCTTGTCACTCAAAGGCTGTTCTTCAAAACTTGTTGTGTGCAGTGCGTACTGAATCCGAAAATCCAGCATAAGATTTTCAACCATTTCATCATCGGAATAATCAAAAAGTTCTTTGATAATGAGTGCACCAACAATCACATTGACCGGAGAATTCGGTCTGGATGCCTTATCACTGTATAAGACAGAAAAACGTTTTTCATCAATGGCGGGAAATATTTCATCGGCAAATACTTTTGCCCATGATTTTTCCAGTGCTTTTTGTTCTCTGGTGGTTAATCCGGAAAAGCTATCTGTAAACGACATTTGCTGGTAAGCGTTTTCTTTGAATGACATAGAGATTACCTTCTTTCCCAAGCTACACTGCAGCTTTGATACCTCTATTATACAGCAAATAAACTATTTAGGCTTGTATTTACTACAAAATATATGAACTTTTCAAGGTACTATAGCGGGGCTTTTGACCCCAACATCATATTTATTGTACATACTTAAGTATAACTTTATACACCCGAAGTCAGTCACAAAGATGAAGAATAAAATCAGAGAGCTTACTGACAGAAACTTGGGCATTAGCAATGAAATACGAGAAAAGAAGTACCAAGAGTACGTGAGAGGATGGGTGGAATACTTCAGACTTGCGGATATGAGAGGGCTTCTACAATCAACGGACAAATGGGCAAGACGAAGAATCAGAGCGGTTTATTGGAAACAATGGAAAAGAGTGAGGACACGTTATCGCATTCTTAGAAAGCTGAAATTAGAACATTGGCAAGCGATTAAACTTGCGAACAGCAGATGTGGTTATTGGAGAATGGCTGAAATACTTAGCACCGTAATCACGAATAAAATAATAGCCAAGCTAGGATATACATCCATGCTGGACTATTATCTAGTAGTCTATGAAAACTAGGGAACCGCCTTGGTACGGAACCGTATGCCAGGTGGTGTGGAAGGACGGATAATCAATTAATGATTATCCTCCTATCCGATTGCTTTAAAAATGGCTTAAATAAGGCTTTTTCAACCTCTAAATTTCCACATTGAAATACTTTTAAATGCATTGAGACCACCATTACTTACCCACTTTTTTTATCATTATCTCGTATATTGCCTTCGCTTCCTTTGTATCGCTCATTCCGATTACAAGGGTTTTTTCGCCAGAAGTCAAAACGAGATGTTCTTTTGCACCTGTATAGGAATACAAGGTATATGAGCCAAATTCATCATTCTGGAAAATGCCCATAGATAGTCTTGGCGATCCGAACCCACTTGTGCGAACACCTACATCTAAATCCTTGCGGTATTCAACAGTTTCGATTTCTGAATAGTTGATTTCCACGTCTGTCCAATAGGTTGCGTTTATCGTTAATGCTGTATCTTCACACTTTACCTCAATGTTACCAGTAAACATCAAAAGGGCAACACCTAATAAAATGATGGGTACGATAACTGCGGTTATTTTGAGCGCAATTTTTTCTGCACCGCTTTTGGGAGCTTCAGCATATACAATACCTTCCTTTTGATGTTGTTTGTAAATGGAATAAGAGTAAACTATAGGGATAATCTCCAAAGCAGCAATCACACATACCACAACCAATATCATCACTTTTAGAGGAAGAAAAATGGAGAGTAACAAAATAAGTCCTCCAACTACCCAGACCTTACCGCCAAATCTATGCGTTTTATTCCAATTCTCTTCGTTATTCAGCGCCCAAGAAATTTTGATACCCAGCGTTCTGTTTTGTTTTACTTTGGGTAAGTAATTGCCTATAAAGATGAACATTACTCCAAGCAGAGCCGGCACAAAAAAGGCTAAATCAAATTCTTTGCCAAAAGCTGCACGATACATTATTCCGTTTGTGAAAAGGGATATAACTGGAAGAATCCAAAATATCATTCCTAATGCTTTTTGATTTTGATCCTTTTGTTTTTTATCCAATGAAGTAAACAGCAAGCAAAGAAAATGCAAAATCAGAAGTATGATAGGTGTACCAAACACAACAAACATTTTTCCGCCAAATCCATCCGCATTTCCGTCTGCACCCCAATGAGTCGTCATAATGTCTGGCAAATCATTCCACATAATGATTCCGAATAAAATCGGAAGCAAAATAATGATAGACGATATTACGACCTTCAATTTGTTCTTTTTAAGCATTATCATTATCTCCTTTCAAATCTGCAATCCAAAGCAGGGTTTCCTCTAAAACAGAGGTGTTGATTTCATAGAAAATGAACTTTCCTTCTCTTGTGTCTCTAATTAAGTCAGCATCCTTCAATACCGACAGATGTCTTGAAATTGATGGTGCTGTTACCGAGAAATGATCGGTAATTTCACCCGCCGACATTCGTCCCTTTTTCAGTATATTGAGTATTTCTCGGCGAATTGGATCGGCAAGTGCTTTAAGTGTCTGTTGCAGCCCCATTGTTTGACCTCCTTTAACAATTAACCTAATTGTTAAATGTATTATATACATTTGGAGTACGATTGTCAATGTTTGATAGGCGGTAAGCCTTGAATTTTTAATGAGAATTAAAAAGATAGTAATGAGTAAAAAAGTTCTTCTATGATTTTTAAAGTTTATCATAGAAGAACTTTTTCCATAATAAGTGGAATAGAAATGCGCCAAGGACAATTGCACAAAGATAAGAAATCATATAGATACCAAAGCCCAAATATCTATATATCGAAGAAAAGAAAGTCTGTGTTGCAGGTTCGAAAGGGCTTATATAAAACATGTTTATTTGCGCGTATTGACTTATGGAAAGGTTCAGACATTGTGCAATTATTGCACAACCGATAAATAGTCCGGTTGCCTTCCAAAAAGAAGCAAAGTTTGGTTTAAAGAACCGGTACAGTATAATGCCGCTGCTAATTCCAATTATGATTAGAATAATATGCCATACATAAGAATGCATCGTCAAAGATATTATCGGATATTGCATCCCGCTTGTATCGAAAAACACAAAAATTCCCGACAATAACGAATAATCCATAAGAAACGTAAAAATAACTTTACTGTGAGAATTGTTCTCCAAAAAGGGGAACACGAGCAAAAGGTACATAGGGATACTGCAAAGCTGAAACGGAAAATACCAGAAATCATAGATACCATCATTCAAAATAAATGTTAAAGTACACTGTTTCCAAAGCTCCGAAGCAAAAAGAAGCAAACCCATGGAAAAAAATATACGCTTAATTTTACCAATATCTGACATAATTTAACCTCGATTCTTTATAAAAATTTTATATTTTATTATCAAACCCTCAGAGGGTTTTTAAAAAGCCTCTGACACCGACGAAGTATTTTAGTACCATAGTATACATTATATCATGTCCCCTAAAAGATATTAGGATTTTCGCAAAAATTTTAAAAGTTATCAGTAGATAAGGCGTATACGAAAGACTTTGTTTTTCGTCCATTGTTAATCTGTTGACCACACTCTCCAAAATGGAAATGGGGCGGGGAGCATAAGTAACGAACAATACCGATCACCATGCACAACAGAATTGCAACGATAATAAAATTTTCCGTAGTTATCTACTCTTTGCCACAATGTCAAGTGAAGAATTCATTCTTTTTGCTTTTTCATACATGGAATCTTGTAGATGTTCTATAAATGTGCTAAACTGAACGTAACTTCAAATCGAAAATCGCTTATTTGAAAGGAGCTAAATTGTGGAAGAATTAAAATCTATTATGGAGAAATTCGTTGCATCTGGTTGGGATTTAATATCTATTCCCGCACAACAATGGTTAGAGGGAAAAGCCGACAAAGACACTTTAGTATCAGCAATCAAGCAAGCAGACAAAGAATGTGGAAGCTGCGGTTGCGAATTAGACCCGTTATATAAAAGAGCTTTGGAATTGATTTAATATCGTCATCAATTCAAGTTTGATGAATCAGAAAATTGGGATTTGGAGGAAATTTATATGGTTGATTTTATTGTTAACCTGTTTGCGGAGATTGCAGATTTCTTTATCACTTTTTGGGTAGACAATGTTGTTGATAAGTTTGCCAAAAGAAATAAATCGAAATTTGTAAAGGAGATATAAGATGTGTATCAGAAAAGCAATAATAGATGATTTATCAAGAGTAGCTGAAATATATGTATTTAATAACAGGATAAATTTTTTCCCTATATTCAAAGATGAAAGTTTTTCTTTTGGGGAGTTACAAGTTGTTTCATTAGTAGATAATTACTTCAAAAAAGATGAAATTATCAAAAACATATATGTATATGATAATGGGCTGATAAAGGGTTTTATTCAAATGGACGGAACAGAAATCTGTAAATTATATGTAGATACGTCTTTTCAAAGCGAGGGAATCGGCAATGAACTGATTGAATTTGCAATTAAAGAACTCCATGCAAATAATTTATGGGCATTAGAAAAAAATATTAGAGCAATTTCTTTTTACCAAAGGCATGGCTTTCATTTGACAGGTCAGAAAAAGTTTGAAGAAGATACCACCGAATATCTTGTTAAGTTAGAAAGATAAATTCCAGGTTATCGGCCTTTATCAGCACGAAAGAGAAATTGAATAAGTATACACCCCCAATTTTGGAAGCAAGCGTTATAAGCACAAATGGAAATTGGGAGTGCTTTTATCGGAAGCTCGTATGAGCCATTTCGCCAAGGAGGTATGCCCATGTCTGTTCGGGAACCCGCCGTCCGTCTGGAGCACGACGCGCTGGGGACCGTGGAGGTCCCCGCCCAGCACTGCTGGGGCGCCCAGACACAGCGGAGCCTGCAAAACTTTGCCATCGGCATCGAGCGGATGCCGGAGGAGATCGTCCGTGCCTTCGCCCTGCTGAAAAAGGCGGCCGCCCTGGCCAACCGGGAGCTGGGCCGTCTGGACGAGGACCGGTGCCGCCGGATCGCCGCCGCCTG
>OFGH01000519.1_pt1 | contig 34408 bp, 25 predicted proteins | sample 1521721 | NCBI WGS metagenome assembly OFGH01 (sample SAMEA3504132, study PRJEB24116) | mouse gut metagenome | biome: mouse gut; feature: mouse-associated habitat; material: faeces | place: Denmark | collected 2011
CGGCGGCCTGTTCATTACGAGTGAACTGCTCTGCCAGCTGAGCCACGCAAGCAGGAAAAACTCCTTGGCTATTATACCCTTTTTCCCGCCTCTCGTCAAGCCTTATTGCCTTTGCATTAGTTGATTGCACCATGGGGGCTTTGGCCGCTTTCTGGTGGCGCCGCCCTAGCCCCGGCGCAGGGAATTCCTTGGGTCTTTTCCCCCAGATAAGGCCGAAGGCCATGTAGAGCGAGACAAGGGGCACCCGGACGTTCTTCTTTTTGCTTCTTTTTCTTCTTTCGTAAGAAGAAAAAGAAGTGGACGCCTGGAGACGGAAACGGTTTTGTGCTATACTGATGGAAGCTATCCACTCTCCATCGGGGAAAAATCGGAGCGGCCCCGAAGGCTGGGGGCGCATCTTGGAAAAATAGGAGGCTATGGGATGATGAAGCCACTGAAAATTGCCCTTCTGCAAATAGCGCCCGGCGATACCCTGGAAGAAAACCTGGAAAAGGGGCTTTGCTCCTGCCGGGAGGCCAAGAGAAGGGGGGCGGATATCGCCCTGTTCCCGGAGATGTGGAGCAACGGCTACCGCATCTACGGGCGGCCTGGGGAGCAGTGGCGGGCCGAGGCCATCCCCGCCGGAGGCAGCTTTATCCGCGCCTTCCAGGAGCTTGCCAGGGAGCTGGAAATGGCCATCGCCATCACCCTGCTGGAGCGCCATGAGGGCGCCCCCCGCAATTCCCTGATTCTCTTTGACCGCTTTGGGGAGGAGAAGTTCATCTACGCCAAGGTGCACACCTGCGACTTTGACGCAGAGCGGAGCTTGACCCCCGGCGAGGATTTTTACGTGGCCGGGCTTGACACCGCCTGGGGCGTTATCAAGGTGGGGGCGATGATTTGCTACGACCGGGAATTTCCGGAAAGCGCCAGGATTCTGATGCTGAAGGGGGCGGAGCTGATCCTTGTGCCCAACGCCTGCCCAATGGAGATAAACCGTCTTTCCCAGCTGCGGGCCAGGGCCTACGAAAATATGGCGGCGATTGCCACCTGCAACTACCCGGAGACGGTGCCGGACTGCAACGGCGGTTCCAGCGTCTTTGACGGGGTGGCCTACCTTCCCCACCTGGAGGGCTCGCGGGACAGCTGCATTTTACAGGCGGACGGCAGGGAAGGGATTTATATTGCGGAGCTGGACCTGGAGCAGCTCCGGGAATACCGGAAAAGAGAGGTGCACGGGAACGCCTACCGGCGGCCTTCCCGATACGCGCTTTTGACCCGCCGGGGGGTGGAGGAGCCCTTTATCCGGGCGGACCGACGGGAATAGGCCGAGCCGGTTTTACAAAAAGCAGCTGGGGGTAAAACCCAGCTGCTTTTATCTATCGGTTCAGATATTATAATCATTATCCCGCTGGACACGCATTTGCAGGAAGACCACAACGGCTGCCGCAACCAGCACCAGGCCGCCAATAAGGGGCAGGGCCCAGGCGGGAGCGCCGCCCTTGGATTCCTCCTCCTCTCCTCCATCGGGGAGGGAGGTGGAAGACTCCGGCTCCGGGGGAGTCTCGTCCAGAATGGTGTCCTCCGGGGGAACGGTGACCTCGGAGCTGGCGGGAGGGGTGGAGGCCGCCGGGGTGGTGGGCACGGTATTCCCCGACTGGGCTGGCTGCTGAGGCTGGCTCCAGAAGCTCTTGGAGGAAACAACATACCGGGAGGCCCGGTCAAAGGTGAGTTCAACCATCCCATCGGTGGCAACGGTGGTTGTCTGGCGGTAATCCAGCCTGGATGCCCCCTCGTTGTAATAGGAGAGGTACACCTTCTCTCCGCCGTGCTCCTGTCCCACCGGGTAGGAAAGGATCCCCTGGCAAGGGAGCGGGCCGCTGTGGGCGATTTCCAGCTGGGCAAGGTCGGAGCCCTCCACCGCCGCAGAAAGGTTTTTATAGTGGAGCTGGTCCACCGTCAGGTCGTAGTAAATCCGTCCGGCGGGGATGTTTACCCCTTTGGAGGTGTCGAAGGTCCAGACATAGCTGCCGTAATCCAGGCGGAGCAGGAGCTTTTCCTTCGCCGCCTCCTGGAAGATATCCCAGCGGAGCACCTCTCCGCCGGAAACCGGAATGGTGAGGGTCTTTTTGCCGCCGCTTTGGGTGATTTTATCCGAGAAGCTGTCCCAGCCGAGGGTGCTATCGGAGCTTCCGCCGCCCCCCCCGGGCCCCGCCGCTGCTGCCGGAGCTGGCGGGGACGCCGGTGACGGTGAGGGAGGGATTCTGGAAAATGGTGGAAGCGCCGCCTTCCTCCAGGGCCTTCAGCTCGCTCCCCGCCGAAAAGGCGGAGGCGGGCAGCTCCTGGGGGAAGGTCAGCTCCGCCAGCTCCACGCTGTTGCTGTTGGCGATGGGCCGGTTCCGGGAGATGTAGAAGGAAAGTTTGGTCCGGCCATTTTCCTGGGCTATCACCGGCCAGTTGACATCCGCGGGGACGGCATCCTTCCAGGCGACCTGGATTTGAGAGGTATCCAGGGGCCGGTCCACATAGACGGCAAACTCCGCCGCGTAAAACTTGCTGCTAAAGTTATCCAGGCGCAGGATGAACTGGCCCTGTACGCCGCTGGCCTTCAGGACGATATGGGGCTGCTGGGCGGCGAAAGCGGTAACGGCCCAGCAGGCGAATACCATTGCCGCGGTGAGCAGTAGGGCGAGGAATCGGATACGCTGCTTCATTTTTGCTTACTCCTCCAGTATGATCTTAGGCATGGACGAATAGGTGGGGGAGGGGAGCCAGCGGGTGCTGCTGGTGATTCGTCCCGCGCCCCCTTCCGGGATATCGGTGCGGTGGAGCTCCGCCATAATTTGGGTGGGCAGGAGGCTGGTGACACAGCCGTTTTCGCCGGAGGCGTCCTGCTGCTGCTTGGGGACGAAGACCCACAGGCCGTTATCAATTTCTCCCATATCCCCGCTTTCCGGCAGGGCGGCAAAGAGGTAGACCTCACCCTCCATGGGCACCCGGTCCCCTTCGGTCAGCTCCCCGCTGGCGATGTCGCCGGCCTGGCTGCGGCCGTAGACGCGCAGGGTGTTGAAGACGGGGTTCCCCCGGAAGCTACCGGTGATGATCAGCGTCCCCGCGGGGATCTCCCCATAGTCCTTAGCCAGGATGCCAATGCCGTTTTCACCAAAGGCCAAATGGTCCCCCGGATAGGCGGCGAAGCGGATGGCGCTGGCGGAAAGCCCTTCCGGCAGGCCGCTGACCCGCACAAGGGCGGCGTCAAAGGGGCAGATGCTGCCGTCGGCCTCGGTTCGGGTGAAGAAGAAGAGGCGGCCGGGGTTATCCCGCAGTTCGCTGTAGGAGATGGTTCGCACCGTGGTGAAGGCGGCGCCGTCCAGGCTTACCTCCACCGTAACGGTGCCCTCGCTCCCGAAGGAGAAGGTTTCCGCAGGGGGCTCCCCGGAATCCATCACACGGGTTTCCTCCGCCGGGGGAAGGTCGAAGCGAATTCCCGCCACCGGGCGGTCGCCGGGGAACTGGGCGGTGAGAAGGCCGCCCTGCGCCGTTTCGGCGCTCCAGGTGTACACATCGGTGGGGATGAGATTATCGTGGGAGATATCCAGCTGGCTGGAATCGGCCTGGGCAATCACATACCCCAGGATATCCACCGCCTTTACCGTGTAGGACACCGCCTTGTTATTCACCGAGCCCAAAGTGTCGTTCCAGGTGGTTGCGCCGGACTTGGCGGAGAGGAAGGCCACCGGCTGGGTGGTATCGTTTAAGGTGCGGCTGATTTCATACCCCAGCATATTGGCTCCCTGAACAGGGGTGACGGTGACGGTGGCCTGGCGGGCCTCCCGGTCGTACTGGGCGGCGATGCCCACCGTGCCGCTCTGCCGCTGGGTCCCCGCCAGCCGCTCCCGGCGGGACTGGTCAGTGAGGTACTGGAGCTTTCGCTCCTCCTGGGGGCCGCTTTGGCCGCTGGGGGTAAAGCCCCAGCTGGAGAAGAAGCCGCTCAGGTCCCGGCCGGCAATTTGGCTGGCGGCGGCCATAAAGCCGTCATCTCCGCCGCCTTTATAAACCTTATTCAGGCGGTTATAGAAGTTATCCTCCGGGCCGTCGTAGGCCAGGTGGAGCTGCCAGTACATCCCAAGGCTGACAAAGACGTCGTTGGACATTCCCTGCTGGCCGGAGGTCACCTTTTGGTAGATGCCCTCGTACTTATTGGAGTTTTCCAGCCGGGAGGGGAGGGCGTTGCTGCCATTGTCCCAGGTCTGGGCGAAGAGGGAATAGATGTTGTTGGTGATTTCCGCCTTGCCCAGGGTATCCATCACGTGGCCGATCTCGTGCTGGATGCCCCAGCCGAAGAGGCCGTTGGCGTTCCCCGCCCCGGTGACCGAGGTGGGCCGTCCGGCCACCATGCCGGAGCAGGAGCCGTAGCCGATGCCGATGTGGCTGCCCCCGGCGTACATAAAGGCGTTGCCGAACATCCGCATATACCGGATGTTGTGGCGGGAGCGGGAGCTTTCCAGGGCATCCAAATCAATGCCATGGGTGCGGTACATAAGCTGCATCAGCTCCTCCCAGGCCAGGCCGTCGTGATAGAGGGCCTCGGTCCGGTCGCTGGAGCCCAGCCCGGAGCGCACCTGGGTGGCGGGGAGGGAGAGGAGAACATGGGGGAAGGAAATCTCGGTGGCGTTGAGGAAGTGGGTGGGGAGAACATCGGAGTTCATCCCGCCCAAGGTGGTGGTGCAGTAGCGGTCCAGCTCCTCGATATAGGCGCTGATGCGGGAGCGGATGGCGCTTTCATCCAGCTGGTGCCAGTCGGAGAGCTCCAGCAGGGGAATCTTGGTGCCGCCCCGCACCTGGAGACGAATTTCCCCGGTGCGGGAGCCGGAATACTGGAGATAGAGGGAGCCGCCCCGCTGGGGGGAAACGTCGTTCAGGCGGGGGATGGTGATGATGTTGCGGCCGTTTTCCAGCCGGATAGGGCTGCCGGACCACTTGGCGGCCTCGGCAAAGTGCTGGGTGGGAATCAGCTCTACCGTCTCCCCTTGGGGAATGCTGGCATAGATCACCAGCTGCTTTCCGGCCTCGGCGGTGACACCCACCGGCTGGAGGGTGCTGATTCGCTTGGGGTCGGCGGAGGCGTCACGGGATTGGACCTTGTCCATCACGGCGCCCAGGCGGGAGGTATCCCCCTTCAGGAGGGCCTCTGCCAGATCCAGCTCATCCAGAAGGATGGTTTGGTTGACATAGTAGCCGTCCGTCTGCTGGATGCGGGCCCGCAGCTCGTCGATGCGTCCCTGGGTGACCCCGGAGGCCAGCTGGGTGTAGCTGCCGTCGGTAAAGAGGGCGGCAATGCTGCTATCCGCGTCATCGTAGGTGTAGAAGGCGATTTCCGAAAGGGAGCAGGGCTTGCGGGTGCCGTCCCCCTGGCGCACTAGGACGGAGATCTTCTTGATGTGGTCGTTGCGGGTGAAGGGCAGGATGGCGTAGCCCGTTTGTCCGGGGTTGTTCCGGACGATGGGGGCGGTCCCCACATATTGGTCGGAGAGGTTGTTCAGCTTCCCCTGGTCGCTGGTAAGGTGGGTCTCGTTGCCGTCCTTATCCCAAACGGTGACGGAGTAGCGCTCCAGGACATTGGGGTAGCCCTTGTTGAGGCGGGGAACATAAATGAGGTAGTCCATGCTCTGTTCCTCGTCAAACTCAAAGGTGAACCGGCTGCTGAGGGACCACTTCAGGGCAGTCCAATGGGTCTCGAAGTCCCCGTCGTAAACCTGCTTTACATTGAACTTGCCGCCATACTCCGGGGCGACGTTGTTGGGGTTCGTCATTTCCGCCTTGATGATGGCGGAGCTGGGGATGCGGTTCATGGTGGGCAGGGTGGGGAAGTTCAGAATCTCCTTTTCCGGCTTGCCGGTGGCGATGAGGGAGGGGCGGCTGAGGCCGATTTGGTTCCCTGCCACCACGTAGAAATCGTAGGAGACATCGTTGGTGAGGCCGGTGACGGTAAAGGAGGTAGCGGTGTGTTTTTCCGCCGCCAGGATGAAGTCCTTGGCGGAGGATTCTTTGTAGTAGAGATGATAGAATTCCGCGTCCTCGGTCTTCTTCCAGCTGGCGGTGATGGCGCTTTCCTCCGGGGAGAGGGAGAGATTGTCCGGAGGGAGAGGCGCCTTGGAGGGCTGGGGAACGCAGCTGACGGGGGCGGAATCCTTCCCGGTCCAGTCGCCGTTGTAGGCGGAGACGGTGAAGTAGTAGGTCTTCAGGTTCTCCAGGCCGCTGACGACGGCCTGGGTCTCTCCCACCCGCAGCTGGCGGGTGAGGGCGGAGCTGGATTCGCCGTAGCGCACCAGGTAGCCGTCCACGTTATCCACCCCCCGCCAGGAGAGGGTCACCTGGTGGTTCCCCGCGGCGGCGGTGAGGTTTTTGGGGATGGAGGCGCTGAAGTCCAGGTTATCGGGGATGATATCCCGCAGAAATTCAATCTTCTCGATGACGGCGTAGCTTACCCGGCCGTCGGCGCCGAAGACCTTTTCCACCGTGATGGTGATTTTCTTCACCGGCTCCCGCTTGCCCAGGGGGATGGTGACGGTGCTTTGCCCCAGGTGCCGCTCGGTGGCGTGGGTGCCGGCGGGCGGGGTGTTATCAAAGGCGATCTCCTCGGAGGAGCCGTTTTCGTACTCCACCAAAACCTTCCCCGCCTCCAAAGCGCCGTTGGTGGCAGGGGAGACGATGGAAAGCACGCTCATTTCCTTTGGGGCGGCAAGGGTGACCGGAATTTGGCAGGGGCCGTCCCCGCCGTTTACAAGGCGGACCTGGGTGCCGTTATCTTCAAAAAGGTCGTTGACAGAGCCCCCCTCCAGGGTCATCTTCGCCTGGGAAAGGTCCTGGGCGGTAGCCGTCAGGTCCAGAAGACCATCGGTGACCAGGGCGCCGCCATAGACCTCCGCCGGCCGGCGGGCGCCCATGTTGCGGTGGACCAGGGCCAGGTCGGTGATATCCACCTTTCCGTCCAGGTCCAGGTCGCCGCCAGCGGAGCTGCCCCCCAGGGCGGCCAGCACCTGGTCCAGGTCCGCCTGGGTAATCTCCCCGTCCCCGGTGAGATCCCCAAGGGCAAAACCGCCGCTGTCCCCGCTGACCAGAAGGTGGGGGGTGCAGGCATCCACCGCCATCTTAGGGGAGGTGAAGCTGGCAAAGCCTTTTCCAGCCAGGCTCACCTGGTATTCCTGGTCCATGGGCAGGCCGGAAAAGCTCACCAGCAGGAAACCCACCTGGTCGTTCCCCCCCAGGGGAGCGTCCTGGGGGTTGCGCAGGGAGAGAACCAGCCGGGCGGTGTTTTGACCGCAGGAAAAGGTCTCCTGCCCCTCGCTGCCCCGCAGGGCAAACTGCTGGGAGCCGGTTTTATCCCCGGCGAGGGTCAGGGTGAGGGCGTGGCGCTCCAAAGCGGCGGCGGTGTCCCGGTAATCGGCGCGGACCACCACCTCCAGCTTTCCCCCGGGGAAAGCGCCAGCGTCCGCCCCGTAGGCGGGGACCAGAGCGGCGGCCAAGATGAGCACCGCTGTTAAAAAGCCTGTCAGAACCTGTTTCATAGAGCCTCTACTCCTTGTGTCGAGATAAATGGAATCGCTAAATTATTCCAGTCTACAGTATACTACAAGAGCCGACCAATTTCCAGATGCTTCGATGGATTTTGACCGAAAAGGGGGATAAAAAATGCCCCCCAAAAGGGGGGCGGGAAGGGGGTTGTTAAACCTTCTGCTTGCCGGTGATAAGATCCGCCACGTAGAGGCCGTTGGCGGAAGCCTGGGAGAGGGAGCGGGTGAAGCCCGCCCCGTCCCCGATGGCGTAAAAGCCGGGGTGCCCCTCCAGCTGGAAGTGGGTGCAGGCGGGGCGGGCGGAGTAGTACTTGCACTCGATGCCGTACAGAAGGGTATCGTAGTTGGCGGTGCCGGGACAGATTTTGTCCAGCTGGTAGAGGGTTTCCACAATGTTATCCAGCTGCCGCTTGGGCATACAAAGGCTCAGGTCCCCAGGGACGGCGCAGAGGGTGGGGCGGGTGGTGCACTGGGACAGCCGCTTCTCGTCGGTGCGCCGCCCGGCCATCAAATCCCCCAGCCGCTGCACCAGCACGCTTCCCCCGCTGATGAGGTTGGCAAGGCTGGCTACATGGCGGGCGTACTCGATGGGGTCCCGGAAGGGCTGGGTAAAGCGCATGGTGGAAAGCAGGGCGAAGTTGGAGTTCTGGGTCTTCCTGGCGGGGTCCCGGTAGCTGTGGCCGTTGACGGTAAGGACGCCGTCGGTATTTTCGGTGACCACGTTCCCCCGCTCGTTGAAGCAGAAGGTGCGGGTGGTGTCCCCGTATCCCTTGGAGCGGTAGACGATTTTGGGCTCGTAGATTTTCCGGGAAAAGTCCTCCCAGATAATGGCGGGCAGCTCCACCCGCACCCCGATATCCACCTGGTTGTTTTGCAGCTGCACCCCGTTTCTGGCGCACCAGGCGGAAAAGAGCTTGCTCCCCGCCCGGCCCACGGCGAAGATGACCTGGCCGGCGGTGGTGGTGCGGCTCCCCTTCCGGTCCTCCAGGGTGATTTGGCGGGTGCGGATATCCACATCGGTGGCGCGGGTGCCGGTAAGGATTTGGCAGCGGTGCTCCAGGCTCTTCACCAGCCGCACCATAGTGTCAAAGTTGCTGTCCGTACCCAGGTGCTTCAGCTGGGCCTGCTGCATGTGCAAATCGTACTGGAGGCAGAGCTTTTTCAGCTCGTTATTGGGGGTGTACCGCTCGGTGGTGGCCCCGTGGGAGACCAGGATGCGGTCCGCCTGCTCGATATACTCCAGCACCACCTCCCTGGGGAGGAAATCGGTGAGCCAGCCGCCGTATTCGGTGCTGATGACATACTTGCCGTCGGAGAAGGCCCCGGCGCCCCCAATCCCCTCCATAATAGCGCAGCTTTTGCACCGGACGCACCGGTTGGTCTGCCCTGCCACAATGGGACATTTGCGGTGCTCTAGGGGGTTGCCCTGCTCCACCAGACAGACCTGGAGGGAGGGGTCGTTTTCGGTGAGGCGGCCATCAGCCCGCCGATGCCGCCGCCGATGATGAGTACATCGTAATAATTTTTCAGTTCCAAGGTGACACGTCCTTTATTTTTTCTTCTTGCGCACCCGCTCGTAAACCGCCAGGGTGCGCTCTGCCAGCTCCCTGGCGCCGTTTTCCCGGATGGAGGCGATAACCGATTCCTTGAAGCCCTGGAGGGCCTCCACATCCATGGACTGAATCTGCCGCAGCTTCTGGATCATCTCCTCCGGGGAATTGAAGTTGAAGCCGTTTTTGCCGTCCCGCACCTGGTCCGCGTTGAGGGGATCGGTGCGCTGCAAAACCGGCAGGCCGGAGCACATCCCCTCCAGCATGGAGATGGAGTTGGTATCGGAAAGGGAGGCGGTGACATAGACGTCACAGAGGGCGTAATAGGGGGGGAGGTCCTCGTGCTCCACCTTGCCGGTGAAGGTGACCATGCCGCCGATGCCCAGCTCCTGGGCCTGCTGCTCCAGCTCCGGCCGCACCGGCCCATCCCCAATGACCACCAGGTGGATGTTATCCTCCGGGGCCACCGCCGCCTTCCAGTATTCCAGCAGCACGTCCACGCTCTTTTCCCGGCCCAGCCGGCCCACAAAGCAGGCCACCATGGAGCCCTCCCGGATGCCGCACTTTTCCCGCAGCTCCTGCTTTTTCTCCTCCGGGACCTCCTGGGGGGAGAACTGGTCCACCTCCACCGCGTTGGGGATGACGTTTACATCCTTTTTAAGGCCGGTGAGGCGGAAGTACTCCTGGCACTTTTGGGAGGGGCCGGTGAGGGCGTTGGAGTGCTTGGCGATGAACTTAAAATAGTGGTGGGAGACATCGGTGGCCGCCTTCACAAAGGGCTTTGGGGCAATATAGTAGATATAGTCATCGTACATGGTGTGAAGGGTGTACACCAGGGGCACCCGGAGGATTTTGGCGCAGAGGAGGCCGGACATCCCAATGCCGAACTCGTTATGGATATGGATGATATCCGGGGCGAACTCCCGCACCAGGCGCAGCCGGGAATTGCTGATAGGGAGGCTGAGGCTGTAGTTGTAGAACCTCCTGGAGGTATGGGCGGGGCAGTGGAGGATGCCGTCCTCCACATAATGATGCCGGGCCCCGGCATCGGCGGTGACCACCAGCACCTCGTGCCCCAGCTGTACCAGACCATCCCGCAGAATCTTCACATGGGTGACCACCCCGTTGATGTGGGGGAGATAGGTTTCGGTAAACAGCGCGATCCGCATAGCTTTTTAACCTCCTTGGCAAATTTCCCATACATATTCTGCCTGCTTATCTAATACAGTATAACATATTTCCCCCCTGGTTACAATTCCCACAAAAGAAAAAGCCCCTCCCGAAAAAAGGAGGGGAAAGGGTCAGTCCAGCTTTTCCAAAAGCACCTGATTTAAAATATTCGCCGTAGCCAAAGGGGTGGGAGGGGAGGTGCCCTCGGTGAGGCAGGCCGCGGTTCCGAAGGAGGCCGCCGTTTTGAGGGACTGGACCAAGCTCTTTTTGGTGGCCTGCCCAAGGACAAAGCCCGCCAGGCAGTAATCCCCGGAGCCCACGGCGGAGACGACGGAAACGTTGGGGACCATCACCTGATAGACCCCCTCCGCCCCGGCGTAAAGGATGCCGCTATCCCCCATGCTTACCAGGCAGTGGCAGACCCCCCGGCCAGTAAGCTCCCGGCAGAAATCCACAATCTCCGGGGTGCCGGGCAGCTCCCGCCGGGCCATCTCCTCCAGCTCCTTCCGGTTGGGCTTGATGAGCCAGGGGGTGAACCGGCCTATCTCCTCCAGGGTGAAGCGGGCGGAGGTATCCAGGGCCACCAGGCCGCCCCGTTCCCGGATGGCAAGGCAGATATCCAGGAGGATCTGGTCGCTGATGCCCGCCGGCAGGGTGCCGGAGATGACCACCAGGGTCCGCTCCCGCACCTCCCGGCCCAGGAGGAGCAGCAGCTCCTCTACCGCTTCGTAGGGGACGGTGAAGCCCTCCCGCAAAAAGCGGGTGACGGTGCGGCTTTCCTCCACAATGGCGATGTTTTCCCGTGTGTAGCCGGGCACCGGCAGGATGGTGTAGCGGATGCCCTCCCGCTTCAGGGGTTCCTCGTACCGCTCCCGGTTGTGGGCGCCGGCCAGCACCAGGGCCAGGCTTTCCACCCCGTAGATGCGCAGGGCACGGGAGACGTTCATGGCCTTGCCGGCGGATTCGTACTTTTCGCTGAGGACGGCGTTATCCGCCCCGGTTTGGATGCCCTCCACCCATAGGGTGGCATCGATGGCCGGATTGAGGGAAAGGGTGATGATATGGTCAAACATTCGCGGGAATCTCCTTTTATATCAAACAGAAGATAACGCCCCACAGGGCGGTACGTTATTACATTATAACACTGGACAAAGAGAAATTCCTATCAGCAAAAAATGGAAAAAACTGCACCAAAGCCGAGGGAAACTATTCAAAAAAACCTGGCAGAAAACTGGGAAATGACGGAAAAGATGCAGAAAACAGGGGGGCTTTTGGGCCTTACAGGGAAAGAAAGGGCGGCGCATGGGAGGACCGTGCCACTGGGACAGGGGGCGTTTTTGCAGCCTTGTTGGGAAATTGCCCCTTGACAAATCCACCTGGGGCTGGTATCATATGTAACAATCAAAAAACGGTGAAACACTGCGACGGAGAATAGTAGCGGAGAAGGCGGGCATCCAGAGAGCCGCGGCTGGTGGAAAGCGGCAGCTTCGCGTCCCTGTGAACTGACTCCTGAGTGGCCGACCCAAACGGGGTTTTTCACCCCGGAGTAGACTTGGACGCAGCTCCAGCGTTAGCGGGAGGACGGGTTATCGGACCCGGACAAGGGGGCGGTTTTTACCGCCAAAAGAAGTGGTACCGCGGGAGCATTTTGGCTTTCGTCTTCTGCAAGAGGCAGAGGACGGAGGCTTTTTTCTTGCCCCTTTGTCCGGAACGAAGCGCCCCAATTTGCAAGAAAACAGGAGGTTATATTCCATGGGAGAATTTATGACCCATACCGTTGGGCAGCAGCTGGAGCGGGTGGCGGCGGCCTTTCCGGATAAGGAGGCCATTAAATACACCGACCGCCCCTACCGCCGCACCTGGAAGGAATTCAACGACGAATGCGACCGCGTCGCCAAGGGCTTTTTGGCCCACGGGGTGAAGAAGGGGGACAAAATTGCCATCTGGGCCACCAACATCCCGGAGTGGCTGCTGACCCTCTTTGCCGCCTGCAAAATAGGCGCTGTGCTGGTGACGGTGAACACCGCCTACAAGATTTTTGAGCTGGAGTACCTTCTGAAGCAATCGGATACCAAGATTTTGGTGATGATGGACGCCTACAAGGGCACCAGCTATGTGGAGATTGTCCAAGAGCTGTGCCGGGGGCTGGGGAAGAAGTGGGAGCACTTAAACCCCATGCTGCCCTTCCTGGACGAGGTTGTCTACGCCGGGGGCGGGGACTGCCCCATGGGGATGACCCCCTGGGCCCAGCTGGAGAAGGACGGCGAAGCCATCCCCGACGAGGCGCTGCGGGAGCTGGGGGAAAGCCTTGACTGCCACGAGGTCATCAATATGCAGTACACCTCCGGCACCACCGGCTTCCCCAAAGGGGTGATGCTGAGCCACTACAATATCCTCAACAACGGCAAGGGCATCGGCGACTGCATGAAGTTCACCGAGAACGACAAGCTCTGCGTGGTGGTGCCCTTCTTCCACTGCTTCGGGCTGGTGCTGGCTACCATGGCAAGCCTCACCCACGCCACCTCCATGGTGCCGGTGGACCTTTACTCCCCGGTGAAGGTGATGGACGCCATCAGCCGGGAAAAATGCACCGCCTTCCACGGGGTGCCCACCATGTACATCGCTATGCTGGACCACCCGGATTTCCCCAAATACGATTTTTCCAGCCTGCGCACCGGCATCATGGCCGGCTCCCCCTGCCCCGTCAAGGTGATGCAGGCGGTGGTGGAGCGGATGAACATGAAGGAAATCACCATTACCTACGGCCAGACGGAGGCCTCCCCGGCCACCACCATGACCACCACCGACGACAGCCTGGAGCTGCGGGTGAATACCGTGGGCCGCTCCATGCCCCATGTGGAAACCAAGATTGTGGACCCGGAAACCGGCCGTACCCTGGGGCCGGGAGAGGTGGGGGAGTTCTGCTCCAGGGGGTACAATACCATGATGGGCTATTACAAAATGGAGGAGGCCACCCGGCAGGTTATTGATAAAGATGGCTGGTTACACTCCGGAGACCTTGCAACTGTGGACAAAAATGGTTATTATAAGATAACAGGCAGAATTAAGGACATGATTATCCGGGGCGGGGAGAATATCTACCCCAAGGAGATTGAGGAGTTTCTTTACACCCTCCCGGAGGTCCAGGACGTCCAGGTCATCGGCGTCCCCAGCAAGCGCTACGGCGAGGAGGTTATGGCCTGCATCGTCCCCAAGGAGGGCTGCACCCTCACCGAAGAGGGGATAAAGGAGCAGGTCGGCTCCCATATGGCCCGGCACAAGGTGCCAAAATATGTGGCCTTCCTGGACGCCTTCCCCATGACCGCCAGCGGAAAGATTCAGAAGTTCCGCCTGCGGGAATGGGCGGTGGAGGAGTTCCAGCTGGACGAGGACGAGGAAACTGCCTGAATACGCAAAACGGAGTGAGGCTGTTTGGACAAAAGGAAACGCTACTGCATGGGATGCCTATCCCCCATGGAAGGGGATGGGGATGTTTGTTCCATCTGCTCTCACGATAATTCCATCGGCAACCCAAGGGGGACCCTCCCCGCCGGTACCGTCCTGGAAGGGAAGTACCTGGTGGGGGAGGTGCGCTCCCAAAACGATTTGACCATCGTTTATATTGGCCTGGACCTTAACCGGGGACGGCGGGTTTACCTGGAGGAATTCATGCCCCGCGCCTATGCAGACAGGAGCGGGGACGGCGCGACCATCGCCGCCGCCGGGGAAAACCAGGCTCAATATAAAACGCTGCTTTCCGACATTAAGGAGCGGTGGAAGAACGTTGGCAGCATCGAAAACAAGGGGCTTTTAAAGCTCCGGGAGCTGCTGACGGTGAACAACACCGCCATTTGTGTTTCCCCCTACATCGCCTATACCACCCTGGAGCAGTACCTGGAGGAGCAGGGGCCTATGGACTGGAGCCGTGTGAAGGCGCTGTTTATGCCCTTCCTCTCCCTGGTCTCCACCCTCCACAACCGGGGCATCACCCACTACGGCATCTCCCCGGAAAATGTGGTGGTGGACCGCAAGGGGACCCTCCGCCTCATCGGCTTTGCCCTGCCGGAGCTGCGCACCGTGGGCAAGGGGCTTTCCCCCCAGCTTTACGACGGCTACAGCGCCCCGGAGCAATACGCCAAGAACCAGTGGCAGGGGGAGTGGAGCGACATCTACGCCTTGGGGGCCATTTTGTACCGCGCCCTTTCCGGGGAGGACCCGCCGCCCGCCACCCAGCGCTCCAGGTCCGATAGCCTGGTGCCCCTTTCGGCCCGGCAGCCGGAGATTCCGGAATATGTTTCCGCCGCGGTAGCCAAAGCGATGGAGCTGGACCGCAAGGAGCGCCACCCCTCCATCGACTTCTTTACCGCCGCCCTCCTGGAGGAGACCGGCTCCAACACCACCGTCTTCCGGCCAGAACCCCCGGCCCGCGCCCCGGCCCAGGAACCCCAGCGGAAGCCTCCCCTTGCAGACGGGAAGCATCTGCTGGTGCTGGGCCTGGCGGCCAGCCTCATCCTGAACATGGTGCTGGGGGCCGGGTGGCTTTCCGCCCAGCCGGAGGAGCCGCCCTCCAGCGTCTCGGTGGAGGAGCCGGAGGAACCGGCCCCCCTGATGGAGGATTTCACCGGCGCCTACTGGCCCTTCCTCCAGGAGCGCTTGGAGGACTATCCGGAGCTCACCTTCACCACCGAGGAGGATTACGATGATAATATCCCGGCGGGAGTGGTGCTGCGGCAGTCGGCGCCGCCGGGGGAGGTCTACCCGGAGGACGGACAGGTGGTGCTCACCATCAGCCAGGGGCCTCAATTTGTCCTTATGCCCAGGGTGGAGGGGTGCACCCTCTCCGCTGCCCAGTATATGCTGGACGACAAGGGCATCAGCTGGCACGAGAATATCGGTGAGGATTCCACCCTTAGCGTCCCGGTGGGGACGGTGGTGTGCGATACCCCCCCCGGTTCCAAGGTGACGGCGGGGTACAAGGTGCGGCTGACCATCAAAACCGAGCCTGCGCCGGAAAGCAGCGCTTCTTCAGAAGCACAAAGGGATTAGCCCTTTTTTATAGAAACATCCTGCCCCCAGGCCAACCGGTGAGGACTGGGGCGGCGGAGATAGACACCGGAGAATGGACGGAAAATCATGATGAAACTGGCTTTTTCCACCCTGGGCTGCCCCAACTGGCAGTGGCGGGAGATTTTTGCCGCGGCCAAGGACCTGGGGGTAGACGGCATTGAGATTCGGGGGATTGAAAAGGAGATGTACGCCCCCCGCGTGCGTATCTTTGACGAGGCCAACCGGGAGGCCACCTTGGAACAGCTTTCCCAGGCGGGGATTGCCCTCACCCAGCTTACCAGCGGGGCTACCCTGGGGATGCCGGATAGCCCAGCTGCCGGCCGGCAGGAGATACTGGATTATGTGGACATGGCCCAGGCCCTTTCGGTCCCCTATATCCGGGTGATGATCTCCCCCCAGCCCGGCCCGGAGCCGGTGGACCTGGCAGCGGCCCGGACCCTCTACCGGGAGCTGTGCCAATACGCCAAAAGCCGGGGGGTCTGCCTGCTGGTGGAGACAAACGGCGTCCTGGCCGATTCCCAGGTTATGAGGGAGTTCATGGCGGACACCGATCCGGAGGCCGCCGGGGTGCTGTGGGACATCCACCATCCCTACCGCTTCTTTAACGAGAGCCCGGAGTTCACCTTCCAAAACATCGGCCCCTATGTAAAGAACACCCACGTGAAGGATTCGGTCCTGAAGGACGGCAAGATTGCCTACCGGATGATGGGCTACGGCGACGTGCCGGTCTTTGACGCCCTGAAGATCCTGAAGACCGCCGGTTACAGCGGCTTTATCACCCTGGAGTGGGTGAAGCGCTGGAACAAGGAGCTTCAGGAGCCGGGCATCGTCTTCTACCACTATGTCAGCTACATGAACTACCTGATGGAGCAGATTTAAGCCCGACTGTATGGAAAAAACACCCCTGCCTAAAATTAGGCGGGGGTGTTCCCTTTGGCGGGGGCTTTTATTCTTCCGTTTTCCCCAGGCAGAAGCAGTACTGATAGGGGGCCAGCTCCCGGCGGGAGCAGGGAGCCTCCTCCCCGGTGATAAGGTCGGTGAAGCGCCCCTCCATGGCGTCCAGAAAGGCGGTTTGGACCTCCCCGGAAAAGTTGAAAAGGCAGGTGAGGGTTTCCCGGCCCCGGCGGCGCACCAGGGCCAGCACATGGGGGTTGTGGGTATCCCAGGTGGAAACAGAGGCTTCCGGGCCCAAAAGCGGCTGCCGGGCCCGCAGCTCCTCCAGCTGCCCCAGGCCATCCCAAATGCGCTGCTGCACTGTCCCCGGCTGACTGCGCAGGGCGGCGTTTTCCCAGGAGAAGGGGGTGCGGTGAAGATTGCGGCTGTCCTCCCGGAGGAAGGGGTCGTCGTGGTAGCCGTAGCCGTTAAGCTGCCCGATCTCGTCCCCGCTGGAAAGCATGGGGAACCCCGCCATGGCGGCGATGAGCCCGTGCATCAGCAGGTCCCGGCGGATGCCCATGGAAACCTGCTCCTCATCCCCCTCGTACAGCCCCTTTTCGATGCCGCAAAGGCTGGCGGTGGTGCCGCAGGTGCGGGCATCCCCGGTTTTGGGGTCGTAGTTATACCGCTCTCCTCTGGCCCAGGAGCCAGGAAAGCTCCCCTCGAAGAAGGTGTAAAGGTACTTTTTGTGTTCCAGCGGGTCCTGCCCCAGCTCCCGGCCGTAGGCCTCGTTGAGGCCCCAGCCGATGTCGTCATGGCAGCGCAGGTAGTTGACAAAGCAGCAGTGGGGGGGCAGGCTGTGGAGGCCGTCCAGCTGGTGTTTCAGCTGGCGCACGTCGGCGGAGGCCAGGGCGCTCCACTGGGTGGCCATGGTGGAGGAGTTGTAAAGGATGTGGCATTCCGGCTTTTCCGGGGTGCCAAAGTAGGGGGCCAGTTCCCTGGGGGCCATCACCACCTCCCCCTTGAGGATGACGCCGGGGCAGACCGCTTCGGTGATGAGGCGGAGCATCCGCATGATGGTGTGGACCTGGGGGAGATTGCGGCAGGTGGTGCCCAGCTCCTTCCAGATGTAGGGCACCGCGTCGATGCGCAGCACCTCCACCCCCAGGTTCGCCAGATGGAGAAGATCGGCGGTCATGTGGTGGAACACCGCCGGGTTTTTGTAGTTCAGGTCCCACTGGTAGGGATGAAAGGAGGAGCAGACGTATTTTTGCATCTCCGGCTGCCAGATGAAGCTGCCGGGGGCGGTTTCCGGGAAGACATCGGGGATGGTCTTTTCCATCTCCTGGGGGATATCCGGGGTGTCAAAGCAGATATACCGGTCGATGTATTCCTGCTCCCCGGCCTTGGCCCGCATGGCCCATTCATGGGTATCCGCCGTGTGGTTGATGACAAAATCCAGGCAGAGGCTCATCCCCCGGCGGCGCATGGCGGCGGTGAGGCTTTGCAAATCCTGGTTGTTCCCCAGGGAGGGGTCCACCTGGCGGAAGTCCTCCACCGCGTACCCCCCGTCGTTTTCCGGGTGGGGCATTTTCAAAAGGGGCATCAGGTGCAGGTAGGTGATGCCCTGTTGGGCAAGGTAGTCCAGCTTCTTTTCCAGCCCCGCCAGGTTGCCGGCGAAGAGATCCACATACATGGTCATCCCCAGCATATCCCCCCGGCGAAACCACTGGGGATCCTTCTCCCTGCGGCCGTCCAGCCGCCGCAGGCTAAGGCTCCGCTGGGCGTAGAGGCCGGCCATCATCTCCTTCAGGGCGTCAAGACCCTCCCGGTTGTCATAAAGCTCCATATAGAGCCAATCCAGCTCCTCCTGGCGCTGGGCCAGGCGTCGTTCAAAGGCGGTCATCTTGGCACCTCCCCTTACCGGTTTGCCAGCAGGCGGCGGACTTCGGCTTCCTCCGGCATACTGCGCAAAGCGCCCTTCCGGGTGGTCACCAGCCCGGCGGCGGCGTTGGCAAAGGAGAGCATCTCCCCCAGGCGCTCCTCGTCCAGGTTCTCCAGGCCCCATTCCAGGATATGATGCAGGCAGCAGCCGCAGAAGGTGTCCCCGGCCCCGGTGGTGTCGATGGCCTCCACCGGGAATCCGGGGCGGCTCACCTGGTGTTCCCTCCAGAAGGCGGTGCTCCCCTCCTTGCCCTTGGTCACCAGCAGCAGCCGGATGTTGGGGAAGTCCCGCCGCAGCTTGGCGGCCCCGGCCTCCAGATCCTCCTCTGTGGTGAGGAAGGAGAGCTCCTCTTCCGCCACCTTCAGCACCTGGCAGACCGAGCAGCCCCAAAGCATCTCCTCCCTGGCGGCATCCAGGTTTTTCCAGAGGGAGGGGCGCAGGTTGGGGTCAAAGCTGACAACGGCCCCGCCCTCTGCCGCCAGCGCCACCGCCCGGCGGGTGGCGGCGCGGGACGGTTCCCGCGTGAGGGAGAGGGAGCCAAAGTGGAAGATACCCGCCGACCGAAGGGCGGATTCCGGCAGCTCCTCCGGGGTGAGCAGCTCATCCGCGCCGGGGTCCCGGTAAAAGCTGAAGGCCCGGTCCCCGTCCGGGGCGTTTTGGACAAAGGCCAAGGTGGTGTGGGCGGCGGGATCCAAAACCAAAGCGCCGGCGTCGATGCCGGTTTCTGCGATGCTCCCCTTTAGCATCCAGCCAAAGAGGTCGTCCCCCACCTTGCCCACAAAGGCGGCGCGGCGGCCCAGGTGGGCCAGCATCGCCAGCACGTTGCAGGGGGCCCCGCCGGGGTTGGCCTCGAATTGGGGGTTCCCCTGACCGCTGGGGGCGCTGGAGGTGAAATCAATGAGCAGCTCGCCCAAGGCGATCACATCATACATAAAAATTCCTCATTTCCGGTTTAATTTAGGAGAGAAATGCGGTATAATGGAAGAGAATTAAAAATATCAGGCGCGGCGGCAGAAAGAGGCGGCAATATGGATGATTATTCCTTCTCCCTTTTTCCCAACGAGAACTTTATGGACCTGCGGCTCTACCAATACGGCTGGGAGCAGTGCGCCCCTCTCCACTCCTTTGGTCCCTTTGTGCGCAATCACTACCTGTTCCACTATGTCATCTCCGGCAGGGGGCTGCTGAGCGCCAGCGTTGGAGGCGGGGCCGCCCAGGATTACCACCTGGAGGCGAACCAGGGGTTTTTGATATGCCCAGGGGAGGTGAACACCTACAGCGCCCACCGCACCCAGCCCTGGAAGTATGTCTGGCTGGAATTTGACGGCTTGCAGGCGCCGGAGTACCTGGAGCGAGCCGGGCTGAACAATGCCCAGCCCATCTACCGGCCTCGCACCTCCTCCCAGGGGGAAGAGGTGCGGGATGAGATGCTGTACATCGCCCGGAGCGCGGACGCCTCCCCCCTCCATCTCATCGGGCATCTTTACCTCTTTTTGGATGGACTGATCCGCTCCTCCGCCACCCGGCGGGAGGCCCCCGCCGCCCAGCTGCGGGATTTCTACATCCAGGAGGCGGTGAACTACATGGAGCGCAACTACCAGCGGGAGATAACGGTGGAGGAGATTGCCAGCGCCTGCCGCCTGAACCGCAGCTATTTCAGCAAGATTTTTAAGGAGAACATGGGCTGCCCGCCCCAGGAGTTTCTCATCCGCCTGCGCCTTTCCAAGGCCACCGTTATGATGAAAAGCTCCGGGGCCTCCATCGGGGGGATTGCCGCCATGTGCGGCTACCCCAACCAGCTCCATTTTTCCAGAGCCTTCAAAAAGCACTACGGCGTTTCCCCCAGGGAATGGCGGGATAAAAACAGGGGATGAGAGCTTTGGGAGGCGGGGTGAAAACCGGCTCCACAAGGGGACGCGGGGGGTACGGCCTCCCGCGCTTTTTTATTCTACTGCCTTCAGGAAGATTTGGAGGGCCTGGTAATCCCCCACCGGCAGGGGAAGGGGCAGGCCCCCGTACATCAGCAGGTCGCCGGGACAGAGGACATCGGAGCCATCCACCTGGTAGCGAAGGGCCGGGTCCAGCCCCCGCAGCCGCAGGGACTGGAAGGGGGGAGCGGCGTGGCCGGTGCCCATCACCACCGAGACCAGCGCCTCCCGCCGGTCCTCCGATACCACCTCCCAAGCGGTATAGGGGCCGTTCTGCCAGGGGTCGGTGAGGCGGTAATAATCCCCCTCCCCAATAAGCCGCCACCAGTTTTTGTACTGCTGTACCTGCCGGGCGGCGGTCTCCTTTTCCTCCTGGGTGCATTTGCCCAGGTCCATTTCGTAGCCAAAGGTGCCGCTCATCGCCACCACCCCGCGGGTCTCGATGGGGACAGAGCGGCCGGTTTGGCCGTTGGGCACCGCAGAGACATGGGCGCCCATAGCGGCCACCGGGTAGCAGAAGGAGGTACCGTCCTGGATGCGCAGCCGGTCGATGGCGTCGGTGTTGTCGCTGCACCAGATTTGGGGGGTGTAGTAGAGCATTCCGGCGTCGAACCGGCCGCCGCCGCCGCTGCACCCCTCGATGAGGATATGAGGATAATCCCGGTGCAGCTGCTCCAGCATCTCATAGACCCCCAGGACGTACCGGTGGTACACCTCCCCCTGGCGCTCCGGGGCCAGGGCGGGGGACCAAACGTCGGTGAGGCTGCGGTTCATATCCCACTTTACATAGTGGATTTGGACGCTGTCCAGGATTTTTTTCAGCTCGCCATAGATGTGCTCCCGCACCTCCCGGCGGGAGAAATCCAGCACCAGCTGGCTGCGCCCCAGGGCCTGGGAGCGGCCGGGGACCCCCAGGGCCCAGTCCGGGTGCTCCCGGTAAAGCTGGCTGTCCTGGCTTACCATCTCCGGTTCCACCCAGATGCCAAACTGCATCCCCAGCTCCCGGATGCGGGGCACCAGGGCCTCCAGGCCGCCGGGGAGCTTCCGCTGGTCCACCTGCCAATCCCCCAGGCTGCTGTAATCATTATCCCGCCGGCCAAACCAGCCGTCGTCCATCACAAACAGCTCCATGCCAAGCTCCGCGGCGCTCTTTGCAATCTCCACCAGCTGGTCGGCGGTGAAATCGAACTCGGTGGCCTCCCAGTTGTTGACAAGCACCGGATGGCGCTGCCCCGCCAGGGGGTCCCGAAGCAGGTGCTTGCGGATGGCCCGGTGGAACTGGCGGCTCATCTCCCCAAAGCCCTGGGAGGAGAAAATCATTGCCGCCTCCGGGGCGGTGAAGGCCTCGCCGGGGGCCAGGGTCCAGCAGAAGTGGAAAGGATGGATGCCCAGGGTCAGGCGGTTGTTTTCCAGCTGGGTGCGCTCCACCGCCGCCCGGAAGTTACCGCTGTACAGCAGTGCGGCCCCCATGCAAAGGCCGTGCTCCTCCCCGGCGTCCTGCTCGCAGAGGATGACGAAGGGGTTGTGGTGGTGGCTGGAGGTGCCCCGGATACTGCCCACGCTTTGGACGCCGGGACGCAGGGGGGAGCGGTTCAGGCAGCGCTCCATGGTATGGCAGCCGTCAAAGGTGATAAGGTCCAGGTCCCCCCGGTGGAAATCCAGGCAGAGGGAGGCGGCCTGGCGCAGGCGCAGCTTGCGGCTGCCCCGGTTGATGATCCGCACCGAGCGGGTGATAAGATCCCGCTCCGCCAGCACGCCGTAAAAGAGCTGCACCTCCACCTGGGCGGAGGAATCGGCCAGGGTAAGTACAAGGCTTTCCCACTCCTCTCCGCCGAAGAAGGCGGGGAGGCCGGGAAGGACATACTTGCCCTTTTCCAGCCGGTGGCCGGTGTACCGCAGGTCGCAGAGGAGGCTGCCGTCCTCCGGCTCCAGCTCCAGGGATGGCAGGCGGAAATCCCCCACCCCGCAGGTGGAATACTCCTGGGGGGTGGTGTCCAGGGAATAGGTGCGGTCCCGCCCCGCCTCGCTGGGGTTGGGGGAGAAGCCCCGGTCGGCGTACCGGATGAGGTAGGAGAGGTCCCCGCCGCCGATGCGGGGCCCGTAGTAGGTGTGGAGCAGCACATGGTAGGGGTCGGCTTTCATCTGGTAGGTGCTGCTTTTGGTGTGCAGGGTGAAGACCCTGTTTTTTTCGTCCAATACGATCATAGAAATCCCTCGCTCTGGTAAAGTGTCACAGGCTTTCCCGAAGAGCCAGCTTTTTGCGCTGGGATGCAGGCGGCTCTGTTATGATAATTTTAGGCGGTTTTCCGGCGGGATACAAGAGCCGAAATTCTACAAATCGCACCCCGGTCCCGGAGAGGGAACTGTACAGTTTAACAGCCCCGGCGGGAAAAACTCCGGCGCCGGGGCCGCGTCTGACTTTTGGGTTAGAGGGGGATTATTTGCCGCCGGTCATGGCGACGCCCTCAATAAACTGGCGCTGGAAGAAGAGATAGAGAACAATCATGGGAAGCATGGCCAGGAGGGAGCCGGCCATCAGCACCGGGAAGTTGGTGGTAAACTGTCCCCGCAGGTTGGCAAGGCCGGCGGAAAGGGTCATCATCTTCACATCGGAGGTGACCACCTGGGGCCACATCAGGTCGCCATAGGCGAACACCGCGGTGAAGACGGTGAGGGCGGCCACCGAGGAGGAGGTGAGGGGGAACATCACCTTATAGAAGGATTCCCACTGGTTGCAGCCGTCCAGGTAGGCGGCTTCGCCGATTTCGGTGGGGATGCCCATATAGGCCTGGCGCAGGAAGAAGGTTCCGAAGGCGCTGACCAGGCCGGGGAAGACCAGGGCGAAGATGGTGTTGGCGGCGCCCATCTTGGCCACCATCTGGTACTGGGGGATGATGAAAATTTGACTGGGGAGGGACATCTGCACCAGCACGATGGCGAAGAGAAGATTTTTATACCGGAACTTCAGCTTGGCGAAGGCGTACCCCGCCATGGAGCTGAACACCACCGCGCAGATAACGCGGAAGAGAATCATCAGGCCGGTGTTTACGTAAAGGTTCACAAAGGGGAGGCTTGCCATTACGTCGCTGAAGTTTTTGAGGGTGAATTCCTGGGGGAAGATGGTTGGGGGAATCTGCATACTCTCCGGCACCGTTTTGGAGCTGGTGAGGATCATCCAGACGAAGGGGAAGATCATCACGATGGTGCCAAGGGCCAGGAAAGCGTAGGTGAGGATTTTGACAAGTTTTTTGGATCGTTCCAGTGAAGCGCTTTTCATCTTGTACCCTCCTTATACATCGTAATTGACCCACTTCTTTTGGCCCAGGAACTGGATGACCGTCACAAGACCGATGAGCAGCACGGTCCAAATGACGATGACCGAGCCGGTGCCCCGGCTGCCCGCCACAAAGGATTCCCGGTAGAAGAGGTACATAAGGCTTTGGACGCTGGTGACAGCGGGGTTGGTTTCCTCCACCATCATAAAGATCAGGTCGTAGACCTTCACCGAGGCCATAAGGCGCATAATAAGCACCACGAAAAGGGTGGGGGAGACCATGGGCAGGGTGATTTGGAAGAACTGCTTCACCTTGGTGGTGCCGTCAATCTCCGCCGCCTCGTAGTAGCTTTTGGAGATGTTCTGAAGACCGGAGAGGAGCAGCACCGCGTCGTAGCCGATGTTAGACCAGATGGCTACCACGGCGCAGGCGATCATCACCCACTTGGAATCGGTAAGCCAGCTGATATTGGTGCCGAAGATTTGGTTGAGGATGCCGTATTCGCCGTTGAAGATCCAGCGCCACACCATGGTGATGGCGGCGGGGGCGCAGATCATGGGCAGGAAGAAGACGGTGCGGAAGAAGCCCCGGCCCTTGATTTTGGCGTTGAGGAGCATCGCCACCAAGAGGGCAATGAACACCCCCAGTGGCACGGTGAGGATGCAGAAGTAGATGGTGTTCCAGGTGGCCTTCCAGAACTCCGGGCGGGAGAAGACGTCTAAGTAGTTCTGGATGCCGTTAAAGCGGTAGTGGCCGAAGCCCAGGTGCTCGCAGAAGCTGGTATACAGCGTTTGGACAAAGGGCCAAAGGTTCAGGGCCAGCAGGCCGATGATGGTGGGGGCCACCATGAACCAGCCCCAGTTCTGTTCCCGCCTGGCGGCGGCGGAAAGTTTCTGCTGTTTCATAACGTTCGGTTTCCTCCCATTCATCATTTGCTCGCCAGGTTGGCGGCAGTGGCAGTGTCAATAATCCGCTGCATATTTGCCAGGGTGGTGTCCAGGGGCTGGGAGCCGTTGTAGGCCTTGTTCAGCTCATCCAGCACCGGGGCCTTCCACTTGGGTCGGGCGGCGTTGTTGACGCTTTGGACGCTGTAGGGGAACTGCTCCTCCACCACCTGGATGTTGATGTCATAGCCCGCCTTCTGGAAGGCGTCGTAATAGGGCTGTTCGGTGCCGATGTAGGCGGAAACGGCCATGCCGTAGGAGCTGGCAATGCGCTGGGCCTCTTCGGTGCCGAAGAATTTAAGGACATCCAGCACCAGCTCCTTGCGCTTGCCGTGGGCGGCGGTGGCGTAGCACAGGCCGTTGGAGATGGTGGCCCGGCCGTCCCCGCTGACGGGGTCGGGGCACTTGGGCAGGGGGGCAATGTCCCACTTGCCGGTGAGGTTCGGAAAGTTTATGCACTTGTTCATCAGCTCCCAGTTTCCCTCCAGGTACATAGAGCCAACCTCCGAGAAGAAGGCGATGCCGGGCTGGGTCTCGGCAAAATAGGTCTGGTTGGGGCACCAGTCGTTCTTTTGCAGGTTCACATAGAAGTCCATGGCCTTCTGGGTACCGGGCTGGTCAAAGCCGGCCTTGGTCTTATCGTCGTTCAGGACATACCCCCCGGCCTGGTAGACAAAGGGCCAGTAGCCCAGCTGCTCGTCGTTGTAGGCCATATAGCCCCACTTGCCGGTGGCTTTATGTATCTTGTCGCTGGCGGCGGTGAGGTCGTCCCAGGTCCAGTTCTCGTCGGGGTAGGGGACGCCGGCGGCGTCAAACATCTCTTTATTGTACACCAGAACGATGTTGTCCTTGTCCTTGGGGACGCCGTACATCCGGCCGTCGCTCCCCCTGGCGTTATCAATGGAAATCTCCGAATAGTGGTTCTGGTAGTATTGCGGGTCCACGTCGGCGTAAAGGTCGGTGACATCCGCCAACATCCCAAAATCGGCGTAGTACAGGATTTGGTTGGTATGCATCCAGAAGATATCCGGCATGGTGTTGCTTTCGGCGGCAGCCTCCAGCTTGGTCCAATACTCGCTCCAGTTGGTCACCTGCACCTCAATGACCACATTGGGGTTCTGGGCGGTGTAGGCGTCGCTGATGGCCTGCATACTGTCCCGCTGGGCTACGTCCCAAATCTGGAAGGTCAGATGGGTCTTGCCATCTGAGGCTCCGCATCCAAACAGGGACAGCAGGAGCACCGCAGCCAAAACGACCGCTGTGATACGGGAGAGCTTTCTCATACAATCCACTCCTCTGTCTATGTTTTTGCCGGCGCCTGGAAAAGAGGCAGAAAATGCCCTCGTTTCCAGGTGTTTAGGCAAGAAAATTATATAACCGGACCTGTCCCCTTGTATATGGGTGAAGGTTCCGGAAATATACCCAAATGTTGGATACAGGGGCTTTCGCCCATATTCGGGCAACATGACGGCATATTTGGCAAAAGTTTATTGAATATTGCCAAACCATTTGGTATATTTTTGTACATATAGCTAAAAATAATGAAAAAAAGATGGCATTCCGTCACCAGCCGCTGGGGCTGGCGAGGGAAATATGCCATGATATGCCGAATGCTACCAGGGCAGGCGGCGGTTTTGGGGCATCTGGGGATGCTCCTGCTTTTTTGGCGCAGCAGCCAGGTACTCGCTGGGGGACATCCCCGTCTCCCGCCGGAACACCTTGGCGAAGTAGTTGGCGTTGGCAAAGCCGGAGGCTTCCGCCACGTAGGTGATGGAGGCATCTTCATCCAGCAGCAGGAGCTTGGCATACTCCACCCGCACCCGGACGATGTACCGGGCGGGGGAGATGCCGGTTTGGCGGCTGAAGGTGCGGATCAAATGGGCCTTGGAGACCTCCAGCCGCCCCGCCAGGTCGTCCAGTCCCTCCAGGAAGGGGAAGTCCTCCTGGATGATGGCAATGGCGCTTTCCACCAAGGGGGAAACAGCGGCTTCCTCCCCCTGCTCCCCCGCCGGGAGGGAGCGCAGCCGCACCAGCAGGCTGTAGCCGTGGGAGGAGGCCAGGGCGCCGCTTACCGCGCCGCTTTCCTCCCCCAGCACCAGGAGGGCCAGCACCGCCTCCCGCACCAAAGCCCCGCCTTTTGGGAAAAAGGCCGCGTCCTCCTGGAGCAGCCCGGCAAGGAGCCGCTCCGCCAGCTCCCCCTGGAGGTGGACCACAAAGGCGGAGCAGTCGGATACCCCCTGGAGGGTATAGCTGCCCGCGGCCCGAAGGAGCACCGCCTGGCCGGAGGAAAGAAGGAAGTACTGGTTGTGGGCGGTGACGGTGAGCTTCCCCCGACCCGACCCGATGAGGGCGTATTCCCCCTCCCTGGCGACGCCCCCCGCCGTGTCCCCCGTCCCCAGGGGACAGGAGCGGGCAAAAGGCAGGGCCAGCAGCCCCCGAAGCAGATCGTCGGGGGCCGCTGGCCGGATCTCCTGGTTTTGGTTCGGATAAGGCAGCATAATTCCAAACCTCCAGAAAAAAGTAACATCAAACTACAGTGAAAGGCCTGATTTGGATGGCCCCGCCGCAGCGGGGACAGAAAATCGGTGAAGGGCTGGTTTAGTGGGCGATGGCCTTCTCGGTCTCCTTATCGAAGAGGTGCAGCTTATCCTGCTTGAAGCGCAGGGCGGCCATATCCCCCTCCCGGCCAGGGAAGGCGGAACCAGTGCGGGCGACGATACGCACGTTCTTATAGTCCACATGGAGGTTGATTTCCGCGCCCATCAGCTCGGCAATCTCGATGCGGGCCTCCAGGTTGTGGGGCTCGCTGGCGGAGACGGCTTCCACGTCCTCCGGACGGATGCCCAGCACCACCGTCTTGCCTGTATAACTGCCCAAAAGCTCCTTGTTCATCCGGGCGGGAAGGACAACTTCCTCGCCGCCGGCCAGCTTCGCAATATAACCGCCGTCCTTTTCGGCGATGACAGCATCCAGGAAGTTCATCTGGGGGGAGCCGATGAAGCCGGCCACAAAGAGGTTGCAGGGGGTGTCGTAAAGCACCTGGGGGGCGTCGTTCTGCTGGATGATGCCATCCTTCATAACAACGATGCGGTCGCCCATGGTCATAGCCTCGGTCTGGTCGTGGGTGACGTAGACGAAGGTGGTAGCCAGGCGCTTGTGGAGGCGGCTGATTTCGGAGCGCATCGCGGTGCGCAGCTTGGCGTCCAGGTTAGAGAGGGGCTCATCCAGCAGGAAGACGGCGGGGTTGCGGACCATGGCCCGGCCCAGGGCAACCCGCTGCCGCTGGCCGCCGGAAAGGGCCTTGGGCTTGCGGTTGAGGAGGTGCTCCAGGTCCAAAGCCTTGGCGGCCTCGTGGACCCGCTTGTCAATCTCGTCCTTGGGGACCTTCTTCTGGATGAGGCCGAAGGCGATGTTTTTATAGACGGTCATGTGGGGATAGAGGGCGTAGTTCTGGAAGACCATGGCGATATCCCGGTCCTTGGGGGCCACATCGTTCACCACCCGGTCGCCGATGAGAAGCTCGCCGTCGCTGATATCCTCCAGGCCGGCAATCATCCGCAGGGTGGTGGATTTGCCGCAGCCGGAAGGACCCACCAGGATGACAAATTCCTTGTGCTGGATTTCCAGGTTCAGGTCCGGAACAACGGTGACGCCGCCGGGATAGGTTTTTCTTACGTGCTTAAAGGTGATGCTGGCCATGGTGTACTCCTCCCAATCCATTTTTCAGGTAATTTTATGATGTACAATCGAATAGGGCAGGGGGATAAGCCCCTGAGCATATCCTGCGATTACCAGAATATCACCTGGCAAAAAGGATAACAAGAGTAATAAAATGATTTTACCGGTAAAAAAGAAACGGGTCAAAAGAGAAGAGAAAAAGGTGCTTTAATCTACCCGCTGTATCACGATTTTGCTATTGAACCCCGCGCCCTGGTGTGATAAACTTAACTAATCTGTAAATAGAAAACCGGCCCTGTGTCCCATTTGGAAAGGAGCTGTTTTACTTGTTCTTCCGCCACGATTACAGCGCCCCCGGCCCCGGTATCGAAAAAGACGCCCCGGAAAAGACTGGTCCTGCCCGCTTTCTGGAGATTCTCCAGCTGGAGTGCGTCACCCTCTTTCAGCTGAACCTTTTGTTTTTGGTCAGCTGCCTGCCGGTAATCACCATTCCACCCGCCCTTTTTGCCATGAACCAGGTGATCCGGCTGATGGTGCTGGACCAGCCGGTCCTTTGCTTCTACCATTACAGAACCGCTTTTTGCAAATTTTGGCGGCAGGGGTATCTGGCCTTTCTGCTGGTGGCCCTGCCATTGGTCTTTGCCGGGTGCGGCGCCTGGTTCTACCTGAGCCGCGCGGAGAAGAACCCCCTTTTCTTCCTCCCTTTTATGCTTTGTACCACCGTCTTTTTGGTGGCGCTGCTTTCCTCCGGCTACCTTTACAGCCTGCTGGGGGCGGGCAGAGGGGTGAGGGAGTCGGTACGGCTTTCCATTCTGCTGGGGGTGGGGAAGCCCTTGCGGAGCCTGCTCTGCGCCCTCTCCTGGTACGGGACGCTGACGGTGGCGGTGCTGGAATTTCCCATCAGCGGCATCTATCTGCTGGTCATCGGATTTTCGGTCCCCTGCCTTTTGGGGAATTTTTATCTCCGCACCGTTTTGCGGCAGTATGAGCTGGAGAGTTGGGAGTGAGACCATGTCCTACGGAGAGTATGAAAAAGCCCTGGCCCTGGGCCAGAAGGAGTACAAGGCCTGCCGGGCCAGGGATATCTCCCCTTATCCGCCGGTGCTGGATGAGGTGCTGGAGGGGAAGGAGTGCCGGGGGGAGGTAAATCTGGGCCTTTTGGACGTCCCCATCGAGCTTATCACCGGCACCAAATCCGCCGGACGGCAGCGGGCCTTTTCCCGCAGCTTCTACCCCCTGCTGGAGGAGGATTCGGAGCTGGCTATCAAGTGGTCCAGCCTCTGTGACGCCCACCTGGAGGAGGGCATCCACGATCCCATCACCGCCTATGAATACCTCCATGACTTCTACATCCAGGAGGGACACAAGCGGGTGAGCGTCCTGCGGTACTTCGGGGCGGTTACCGTCCCCGCCGTGGTCACCCGTATCCTGCCCCCTATGGACGGCAGCCTGGAGAGCAAAATCTACCAAGAATACCTGGATTTTTACGCCCGGACGGGCATCAACTACCTGTGGTTCAGCGAGACCGGGTGCTTCGGCCGCCTTCAGGCCCTGGTGGGCAAGGCGCCGGAGGAGGCGTGGAGCGAAGGGGAGCGCCGGGACTTTTTCGCCTTTTACCACCGCTTTTTGGGGGCCTACGACGCCAAAAGCGCCAAGGAGCTGATGGGGAAAGTGACGCCGGGGGACGCCCTGGTGATGCTTATGGGCCTTTGCGGGTACAAGGCGATGGAGGAATGCACCCAGCAGGAGCTGAAGGCCACCCTGGCCCGGCTGCGGGCCGAGCTGCGGTTTATTGCCAACCTCCCAGCGGAGGAGCCGCCGGTGAAGAAGCTGCTCCACACCCTTAGCCAGCCCATCCGGACGGTGGCGGAGGCTATGAACGACACGGCGGAAACCATGGTGGGAATGGCGGATATCCTGGCAGAGCCGGTGAAGGAGCTGGTGGAGGGCCGGGAAGAGCCCAAGGACCACCGGAGAGATTGAGGGATATGGGAAAAACAAAAAGCAGCTGGAGGTTACCCCTCCGGCTGCTTTTGCGCAGGACATAGAAAATCTTTACCGCCGGTGATGCTGCCGCAAAAGATAACAGAGGCTGAAGATGGGGATGGACAGCAAAAACCAGATGGTGCTGTATAAAAGGCAGATTTGTCCCCGGAAGTGGAGGGGTAAATCGGAATAGTCCCAGATATCCCACCCCAGCTTTAAATTCACAAGCCACCCCACCACCAGCTCATACCCGGTGATAATGGCGGAGCCTAAGACGCACCGGGTCCCGGTCCGCCAGTGCTTCACCGCCTCGCTGACCCGGTAGAGGGTGGAGAGACAAAGCCCCCCGGTGACACCCATGGTCCAGTGGGTGTACCCCCGCCAAAGAATCTCCAGCAGGCTGTACCCCGCAGCCCCCAAACAGAACAGCCCCCAGTACTCCCGCAGCCTTGTTCGCCCCTTAATAAGCCCCCGCCTCCTACAAAAAATCTCAGAAGGACCGCTTCAAGCTCTTTCGGCGCGCCGGTTTTTGAAGGCAGCAGGACAAAAAAGCCCCGCTTCGGCAGCGCACAGAGAAATTTTGAATCGGCTCTTAAAAGGATTCTTTGCAGGGGCGGGGGTTTTATACGTTTTCTTTGGAAAAGCGGGCGCGGTAGCCGCACCGGCGGCACAGCTCTTGGGTGATTCGCCGCTCCTGGAAGCCCCGGACCATCTCCCCGTAGGGCGGACGGGCCAGGATATCCGCCAGCTCCTCGGTGAAAAGATTCCCCAGGGGGCACTCCCCTTCGCCGTCCAGGCAGCAGGGGATAAGGGTGCCGTCGCAGAGAACCCCCAGCATCCGCCGGGCGCCGTAGCAGGTGCCGGGGCCGGGAATTATGGGGGCGGAGAGGCTTGGCCAGGCAAATTCCTCTTCAAAGCTGAGGAAGATATGCTCCCCCAGGGCCAGGGAGCGCTCCCCGGAGTGTTCCGCCAGCTCCCCCGCCTGGGGAAACTGCCGCCCCAACAGCTCCAAAAGTTTCCGGGAGGTTTGGTCTGCCCCCCGCTCCCGGTCCAGGGTCCAGATTCGGAAAACGGTGAATTTCCCCAGGGCCGCCGCCCGCCGGGCGTAATCCGCCGCCGCCGCGATGTAGTCCGCCGCTGCCCCGTGGGCCTCCCCCTGGTAGCTGTGGAGGGAAAGATTCAGCTGCCGCAGGGCAGGGGCGGCCAGCAGGGTTTCCCTCTGCCGGGCCAGAAGAACGCCGTTGGTGGTAAGATTCACCTGGAAATCCCGCTCCCCGGCCAGGGCCAGGAACTCCGGCAGCAGAGGGTGGAGGAGAGGCTCCCCTTTCACATGGAAGTAAAGATATTGGGTGTAGGGGCGCAGCTGCTCCAGCGCACGCAGGTATTCCTCCCGCCCCATAAAAGCGGGGGGCCGCCGTCCAGGGGGGCAGAAGGGGCAGCGAAGGTTGCAGACGTTGGTGATTTCCAGATAAATCTTTTTAAAACGAAGCGGTTCCATAAAACGCGTCCTTCCTAAAGAGCCAAATTTGCCGGAATGTTTTGGGACAACCTCCCATACAGTATAGCATAGACGGGAAAAAAACCATATCCCCGGCGCATCAAAAAAGACTTTTCCGCAAGAAGGGAAAAGAACACCACCGTAGGAAAAAAGGTCGAAATCCCCATCAGTTGTCCTGATAACTGTACAGGACTTTTGCTATACTGGTTACAGAGGGAAGGGGAACCTTCCAAGCAGGAAAAGAGGAGGAGCAGCGATGAAAGAGCAGTACCTGACCATTACCGAAATGACTTTTTTGCTGGAGGGAGACGTGCTGGGCTACGGGCAGATCATCGCCTCCGCCCCAGGGCCGGAGCGTCCGGGGGAGTTTTCCCAAAGCCTGGTCCAGGGGGCCATCCGCATGGGGACCTTTCTCCCGGCTGGGGAGGATGTTCCGGCAGGGCGGTGGGAGGCAAGCCTGGAGGGGGAGAAGGGGTATGCCCTGGCCTTCCGGGGGGAAAAGTTCCTCCTGTCCGCCACCCGGCAGCCTGCCGTCCCCGCAAAGGCCCTGCGTCTTGCCGAATCGTGAGCTTGGTGTTACAATTAGGAGCATCACAGTATCGAAAGGGAGCGAACGCCATGAACAGCAGCTTTTTTGCCATGCTGGGCCGGATGAAGCACATTGCCCGGTGGGGGCTGATGCACAGCACCCGGCAGGAAAATCTCAGCGAGCACACCCTGGAGGTGGCCTATATCGCCCACGGGCTGGCGGTGCTGGGGAACCGGCGTTTTAACCGCCAGCTGGAGCCGGGGAAGGCGGTGCTCTACGCCCTCTACCACGATTGCAGCGAAATATTAACAGGGGATTTGCCCACCCCGGTGAAGTACCGCAGCGAGGCCCTGCGCGCCGCCTACAAGGCGGTGGAGGCGGAGGCGGCGGGGCGGCTGCTGGAAAAGCTCCCGGAGGAATTGACAGAGGACTTCGCCCCCTGGTTCCAGATTCCGCCGGACTACGCCCCCATCATCAAGGCGGCGGACAAGCTCTCCGCGCTTATCAAGTGCCAGGAGGAAAAAAACAGCGGCAACCGGGAGTTTGACCGGGCCATGGAAACCACCCTGGCCTCCCTGCGGGAGATGGCCCTGCCGGAGGCGGACGCCTTTTTGGAGGAGTTCTTCCCCGCCTACAGCCTGACCCTGGACGACCAGGCGCTTTAACCGAAGGAGAAAGGTAACTTTCCCTATAGACAAATCCCGCTGTCTGTGCTATCCTGTATCAACGGCATTGTTGCCAATACAGCTGGCGCAGATTTGCGGGAGGACATAGCCTTGGAAAAGACCATCCAACAGGAGAACGGCATCACCGGCGGCGTGATTTGGAAGACGCTGCTCTCCTTTTTCTTCCCCATCCTTTTGGGGACCTTTTTTCAGCAGCTTTATAACACCGCCGACGCGGTGATTGTGGGGCAGTATGTGGGCAAGCAGGCCCTGGCTGCCGTGGGCGGGGCCACCAGCACCCTCATTAACCTCCTGGTGGGCCTTTTTGTGGGCATCGCTTCCGGCGCGGCGGTGGTTATCTCCCAGCTTTACGGGGCCAGGGACGGGGAGGGCTGCCAGCGTGCGGTGCACACCACTATGGCCTTCGCCCTGGCGGGGGGCTTCGCCCTGATGATTTTCGGGTGGTTCATCTCCCCCGTTGCCCTGCGGGCCATGAACACCCCGGAGGATGTGCTGCCCCATTCGGTCACCTACATCCGGGTTTACTTTTTGGGAATCATTGCCAATTTCATCTACAACATGGGTTCCGGCATCCTGCGGGCGGTGGGGGATTCCCGGCGGCCCCTCTACTTCCTGATGGTTTGCTGTCTGGTGAATATCGGGCTGGATATCCTCCTGGTGGTCTATATCCCCCTGGGGGTGCTGGGGGTGGCCCTGGGAACCTTCCTTTCCCAGATTATCAGCGCGGCGCTGGTGCTTCTGTCCCTCACCAAAACCACCCAAATCTATCATCTCAATCTCCGGAAAATCTCCTTTGACATGGCGATGCTCCGGCGAATCGTGGTTATCGGCATCCCGGCGGGCCTCCAAAGCGTCATGTACTCCATTTCTAATATCATCATCCAGTCCAGCATCAACACCTTTGGCACCGACGCGGCGGCGGCCTGGACTGCCTATGGCAAAATTGACGGCTTCTTCTGGATGATTATGAGCGCCTTCGGGGTGGCTATCACCACCTTTTCCGGGCAGAACTTCGGGGCGGGGCGGTACGACCGCATCCACAAAAGCGTTTGGACCTGCATGGGGATGTCCGCCGGAACGGCGGTCTTTATGAGCACCATTTTGTACTTCTGGGGCGGGGTGGTGTACCGGATGTTCACGCCGGACGACGCCGTTATCCAGCAGGGAATGGTGATGATGCGGCTGCTGGTGCCCTTTTACATCACCTATGTGGCCATCGAAATCATCTCCGGCGCGGTGCGTGGCGCGGGGGATTCCATCCTTCCCATGATTATCACCTGTGTGGGCATCTGTGTCCTCCGGGTGGGCTGGATTATGCTGGCGGTTCCCGTCTGGCGGGATATTAGCACTGTCTGTTACAGCTACCCCATTACCTGGAGCATCACCTCTGTGGCCTTCCTCGTCTATTACTTCCACGGCGGCTGGCTCCGAAAGCGCATCCAGAAGATGGAGGAGCTGACGGCCCAATCGGAAAGAGAAAACCAGAGCTTTTAGTTTTAATTTAAATGAAGACGCAAGCAGCCTGTACCGGGAAAGAAACCGGATACAGGCTGTTTTGGTTTGATTTGAGCAACGGCCCGCAGGCCAAGGGTGTTCCTCGCTCTTTGCCTCTGCCAGCTAAGACTCTGGGCAGTTTTTGCCCAGGTAAGGCCATACAGGGCAAGATGTCGGGAGCACCCCGCCGTTCTTCTTTTTGCTTCTTTTTCTTCTTTCGCAAGAAGAA
>OFGH01000525.1_pt1 | contig 34034 bp, 33 predicted proteins | sample 1521721 | NCBI WGS metagenome assembly OFGH01 (sample SAMEA3504132, study PRJEB24116) | mouse gut metagenome | biome: mouse gut; feature: mouse-associated habitat; material: faeces | place: Denmark | collected 2011
GGTATGGGGGAGCGGCAGCCGTTAGCGAGTGAACGAGCTCTGCTGCCGCTCCCCCAAAAATTATACTTTATACAACGCACAGCGGACAAAATGCGTATCAGAAAGTACATGCAGTTCTTGTTTTTTGCTGCAATTTTCTGTTTTATAGGCACATCTGTCCATAAACGCACAATATTCACGTGCTTCACCGGGTTTTGGAACAGTGCCGTGAATAGCATTCAATCGTTTGGGATTATTTTCTAATTTTGGCAAACAGGAAATCAGCGCCTGAGAATAGGGATGCTTTGCATTGGCAAAAAAATCATGAGCACGTGCCATTTCCACTAATTCCCCTGCATACATTACCCCGACCATATCCGCAAGTTCACTGACAATACCTAAATCATGGGTAATAAAAAGCATAGCCATATGCTTTTCCTGTACCAAAGATTTTAAAAGACTCAAAATCTGACCCTGAATGGTCACATCAAGTGCTGTTGTCGGTTCATCTGCAATAAGCAATTTGGGTGAACAGGCAAGTGCCATGGCAATCATAATCCGCTGCCGCATGCCTCCGGAAAGTTTATGCGGAAATTCATCAACTTTTTCAAGAGGTATTCCCACTTTTTCGCAAAGTTCAAGACAAATAGCTCTTGCTTCCTGCTTAGCCAGTTTGAGATGATACTGCAAACTTTCCATAATTTGTGAACTGACTTTAAAAACAGGATTTAAACTTGTCATAGGCTCTTGGAATATCATGGAAATTTCCTTTCCACGAAGTGCATACAATTCCTTATTGCTTGCATTTAAAATATCTGTACCCAAAAACTCAAATTTCTTTGCTGTGCAGTGTGCCTGTTCGGGCAGCAGTTTAAGCAGGGAAAGGGCTGTCATACTTTTTCCGCTGCCCGATTCCCCCACTAAACAAAAAATCTTTCCTTTTTCAAGGTTAAAACTGACATCATGCACTACAAAATTTTTGCCAAATTGGATTGATAAATTTTCAACAGAGTACAGTATGCTCATTTTCTTCTCATTGTGCTATGGGTAAGCGTATTTCAATAACAGTGTTCATATTTTCCTGTTTTGCCGCAATAGTGCCATGGTGATCGGTAATAATTGACTGCACAATGGCAAGTCCAAGACCGGTGCCTGTAGGCTTTTTTGAAAAATATGGTTCAAAAAGCCTTGCCAGCTCTTCCTCATCGAGACCTTTTCCGTTATCCACAATATCAAGCACAACAAAGGTTTCCGATAAAGAATGGGTACAATATACTTTTGTAAGGACAAAGTCTTTTTCTTCAGAAGCATTTTTTGCATGTATGGCTTCCGCCGCATTGGAAAAAATATTATAAATAGCTCTGTGCATGGATTTTTTATCCAGCAAAATATCAGGAATATCTCCATTCATTTCTAATTTCCACTCAATATCTGCATGACTGATTTTAAAAACATCCAAGAGTTCCTGCAGTAAAGGAATAAGGGAATCTTTTTTCAGGTCGATACCGGGCATTATGGCAAAACCGGAAAAATCCGAAACCATGCTTTGTATTCTGGAGACTTCTTTGATAATAAGTGAAGTACATTGTTTAAAAACAGGATCATCGATACAGGATCCAAATTTTTTTTCCATACGTTCAACAGATAATTTGATAGGGGTAAGGGGATTTTTAATTTCATGCGCAATGCGCTTTGCAACTTCTTTCCAAGCAGCAAGCCTTTGTCCCTGCGATAATTCCGTTATATTTTCTAAAACAATGACCAAACTGCCATGCAGGCTATGGGAGTCCTCATAAATAACATATCCGGAATCGCCGTTTCTCTTTTCTATCTGTTCCGCAAAGGAATTGAGCGGTACAGCCTGTACAAGGATTTTGATATATTTTCCTTTTCTGATGAGTTCAACTTCTTTTATCCATGTTTTTGCAGGGTTATTTTTGATAAAATCATACATTTCATCAATAAGCGGTGTATATGTTCCCCCTAAAACCACGCGCAGGGATAATCCCAAATACCCTTCTGCCCGTATTTGGAATAAATCACAGGCAGCTTTATTCATGGTAATCAGTGTCGCATGGTCATTTAACGTAATAACTCCTGTTGTCACGTGTTCTAAAATTGCTTCAATATATTGATTTCGCTCAATTAAACTATTATTTTTTTCCTCAATCATGGTATTGAGCATTTTTAGCTTTTCCTGATTTAAATAGACTTCTTTCGCCATGGCATTGAAAGAATCAACTAATTTGCCAAGTTCATCTTTACCGCTGTCTTCGACTTTTGTATTCCAATCCCCCTCGGCAATTTGTTTTGTTCCTTTTGAAAGAGCTAAAATAGGCTGGACAATTTCACGAGATAAACGGAAACCAAGCCATACAGAAGCAAACAAAACAATTAAACTAAGCAGTCCTAAAATTAAAGAAAGAGAAAATTTAAGCGGCTGTTTTAAATTTTTGAGTGCTTCATATTCACCAAAACCATCAGAAATTTTTTGGAGTTGGCTGATAAGCCCTTTTCCAAGAAATTCTGCACTGATAATAAAATAATTATCATGTCCTTTTAAGGGCACTGCATTAATAACATAATCCCCTTGCTCATTTCCCCATAACAGCGGCTCATATCCATTTTTTATTGCATTGGCAAAATTGATAGAAGGCAAGGCTAATTTCCATACAGGCGCAAAAGCTGCATCAATAAGCCATAATTCATCTTTATAGGAAAGATAATGATTTTGCTGTCCATTGAAATAAACAATACCGAGCAAAATAAGATTATTATCCCTTTTATTTTGTGTAACAACAAATTGCCATTCTTCCTCAGGCACAGAAAAAAGCCGTTCCCCCATGGAATCCGCATTTGCTTTTAACCGCAGCACGGCAGTATTATAAAAACTTTTTCCCACATCCATGGCAGCCTGCATGGAATTTTCCACTTGTGAGGTAAACCAATAATTCACACTGGTTGTCAAAATTTTATTGGTTGCCAAAAACATCAAAACAATGGGCAAAAAGGAAACAGAAATAAAAGCCAGCACAAGCCGTGTTCTTAGCCTTGCTCCAAATACTTTCCGTTTTCTTTCCAAAATAAGCTTAATAACATTGCGTGCAACAAGAAAAAGAACAACAAGCATCAAAATTGCATTGATATTGATAAGGACAAAAAATACCCACGTATCGGCGCCAAAGGTATTAATTTGCCCCCATGTCACAAAATAAACAAATAATGCAATACTAACTGCAAGAAAAAACTCAACCAACCGTTTTTTTTTGCCCAACTTTGCATTGACTTCATCAGAGAGAGAAACTTTTTCCACAACAGAAGAATTTTCTTGGTTTAGTGGCTCGGCAGTATTCTTTCTTTTCTTGAAACTAATCATAATGCATACGGCTATGATGAAAAATCATAATCAAATTCAAAAGGTTGAATAATTTTTTCCGATCCGATAAACTGCACGGGGCTAAGCCATGATTGCGTGTTAGCCTGAACCAGATCAATTTTTGTATGCAATTTGTACGCAGACTTTTTTTCTATTTGATACGGAATTTCAAAGTTAATATGTTTGATAAGAACATCTAAAAGAAAAGAAGCGTCAGCATTGCGTGCAATGGTTTTTGCATCTTGAATGGCGGAAAACTGCCTTGTTAACGGATCATAACGCAGATAATAGGTAAGAGTATGCGTGGTTAAAAGTTTATTCCGGAAAAATTTTTTTTGTGCTAATTCTGTTTCAACTATAAGTGACAGAAGAGCGCCTTTTTTTAATGCCGCTTCAAATTTATGTTTTTTAGGCTGTTCAAAAACAAACTCGACAGCAATACTCTCATCTAAAACCTGCACACGCTGATAGGTAAGCACAAAACTGTCATATTCCTGTGCAAAACCAACAAAAGGAAAAACGAAAAGAAAAAATAAACCGACAATAAATTTCATTGCTTTGTATTGACACAAAGTGTCCAAAAACACAAGAAAAAATTGTACTCGTATATTTTTTAACTACGTTTTTTTAACAAATTCTCGGCAGAGGGGCTCCTTCCAGCATATTTAAAAGACGCATGCCTCCCATTTTTGTCTGCAAAACAACCTGCCCGTTTTTTCCCTCGGGAAGTTCCGTAATTTCACCAATTTTTGCTGCTTCCCTGCCATTTTTATCTTCACGCATAATGGCAAGTGCCTTGTCTGCTTTATCTTTTGGCAAAATGCAAAGTAATTTCCCTTCATTGGCAAGGTACAAAGGGTCAATGCCCAAAATAGACGCTCCGGAACGGACATTTTCATGAATGGGGAGCAAATCTTCAAAAAGCACACAGCGGATTTTTGATTGTTCTGCAATTTCATTCAAGGTGGTGGCAACCCCCCCGCGTGTGGGGTCACGAAGGACATGGATTTCCCCTACCTCAAGCATAAGTCGTTCAATCATATGATTTAATGAGGCACTATCGCTTTGAATATCACTGACAAAAGAAAGATTTTCCCGTTCTGCCATAACCGTTAAGCCATGATCCCCCATAGTTCCGCTTATAAGCACTGCATCCCCCACTTTTGCGTTGGCTCCTGAGGGTGAACCATAGGGGGAAGTTGGAGAAATAATTTCTCCAATGCCTGTGGTATTAATAAAAATTTTATCACAGGCTCCCTTTGTCACCACCTTTGTATCACCGGTAACAATTTTAACGCCGGCTTCTTTGGCTGCCTGTGCCATGGACGCAACTATTTTTTCAAGCTCTTCCAAAGAAAAACCTTCTTCAATAATAAAACCGCAGCTTAAATACTTGGGTCTTGCCCCAAGCATGGAAACATCATTAACAGTTCCATGCACAGCTAAGGTTCCGATATTTCCGCCTTTGAAAAAAAGTGGGCTGACAGTATAACTGTCCGTGCTCATGGCAAGGGGGGAGCTCATCTTCAAATAGGCAGCATCATCCATTTTTGCCAAGATGTCATTTTCAAAATATTTAAAAAATAAATCGTGGATTAACCGCATGGACGCACGTCCGCCGCTTCCTGCATCAAGTAAAATATTCATAGCAATTTTCTTCCTGCAATTATTACGCTGTCTTATATATCACGATAGTTATACCAAGCGGCACAGCTTCCTTCTGTTGAAACCATACAAGGACCTGTTGGATTTTGCGGCGTGCAGACCTTTGCAAATAAAGGACATTGGGCAGGCGTAATTTTTCCCTGTAAAACCTCTCCGCATTTACAGCCTGCTAATGGTTTTGTCGGAATAATCGTTTCATTATATTTAACGAGCGCATCAAATTCTTCAAAATTTTTACTGATTTTTAACCCGCTTTGGGGAATTTCTCCCAAACCGCGCCAATTTGTATCACAAACATCAAAGACTGCTGCCAACATATTTTTTGCCGTACTATTTCCTTCATAACTGACGGCACGTGTATAGGCATTTTCAATAAGGGCTTTTCCCTGCCGCATTTGCTCACTTATCAGGTAAAGCGCATGGATAATTTCAGCAGGTTCAAATCCTCCGACAACAGCAGGATAACGGTAATCTTCTGCCATAAATTCATAGGGCTTTAGACCAATAATTAAAGACACATGCCCCGGAAGCAAAAAGGCGTCAATGTACCTGTCATTGATATTATTATCAAGTAAAACTTTCAATGCAGGCGGTACCAATTTATGACAGCAAAAAACAGAATAATTTTTTATGGAATTTTTTTGCGCATACAAAATTGTTGCGGCAATAGTCGGCGCTGTTGTTTCAAAACCAACCCCTAAAAAAATGACGTCTTTATGGGGATTATCCTGTGCAAGTTTAACAGCATCCATGGGAGAATACACGATTTGTACGTTTGCCCCGTTTGCCATGGCATGTTTTAAACTTTTGCCGTCAGGGGCAGGAACACGGATTAAATCTCCAAAGGTGGCTAAAATAACGTTTTCTTTTTCTGCCAGTCTGAGAAATGCTGCCACTTCCGAATCATGGGTCACACAGACAGGACAACCCGGTCCGGACAAATGGGTCAGTCCCTCGGGAAGAAGAGAGCGTAAACCGCTTTGAAAAATGGAAACAGTATGTGTTCCGCATACTTCCATAAAACGGATTGGTTTTCCGTATTCATCTATACTTTTTTTAAGTTTATCAAGTAAAGCACTGCACATTTTTCTGTCGTGCAATTTTTCTTCAATATTCATGGCAAGCTCATAAAAAGAAAGTTTTTGGAAATTCCAAAAACTTTCAAAAATTATTGTGCATTTAAATTAGGCTTTATTTTCCCAAGTGATACATACAAATTAGAAAGGGAAATAAGGTAATTGGCTTTTGCTGAAATATAGGCAAGTTCTGCATCGGCAAGGTCGGACTGGGCGGTTAACATTTCAAGGTTAGTGCCAATTTGATATTCATAGCGTGTTTTTGCATCATCATAGAATTGACGGGCAGAATCCAAAGCTCTGGCAGATACATCAACTGTTCTGAGGGCATCCTGCAATTGCAATAAACATACCTTTACATTAAGCGCAGCGTTATTATACGCAAGTTCTACCTGTGCTTTTAATGCATCAACACTGTGTTTTGCCTGACGAACCTTGAAAAAATCCTGTCCGGAATTAAACACATTCATGGTTGCCTGAAGCCCGATAGTAGTATTTTCAAGGGGAGAGGTAAGGTAGAGGCTTGGATCGTATTGATAGCTTTTCAGGGTTTCATTGGCTTTCCAATTGCTCCCTGTGGATACATATTGGATAATGCCGTCAATTTTTGGTAAAAATGTACCCAGAGCAATACCCATATCTTTTTCTGCCATATTCATGCTTTTTTCAGCCATTTTTACATCAGGCAGCTGGGCAAATGCTTTTTTTACCGCTTCTTCAAAGGTTATGGAATAGGGAATGGAATCAAGCTTCCCAACATAATTAATATCTTTTTCCACAGGCAAATTTAAAAGAGAATTGAGTTTTGCCCGCACACTGTTTAAATTATTTTCATTTTCAATGAGTTTCGCTTCAGAAGAGGATAATTCATATTCAGCCTGCAGAACATCAATTTTGGGTCGAATACCAACTTGATAGCCTTCTGTGGCAATAGAACGCTGTTCATCGGCACGGGCAACAGCTTTTTGGGCACTGATAACACTTTCTTCAGCCATCAGATATTGCAGAAAAGCTGTCTGCACTTGATTGACAATATAAATATTTGTTTTAAAAAGCTGCAAATCATCATATTCAGACTGCAGTTTTGCTTTTTGAGCCTGATTTAAAAGTTGAAACCCTTGAAAAAGAGGCTGACGAACCTGCACCCCAAAAGAATAGGTCGTTTCATCCCAATCCCTCCCTAAGCTGAGGGTTTCCTGAAAATTAGAAAGAGAATCACGAGTAATGCCATAACTTGCATTGACGCTGGGTCCAAAAGCACCTCTTGCAGAATACAAAGCGGATTTTGAAGCTTCCGATGATTTTTGAGCAGAAATAATGCTTCTGTTGTCAACTAATGCTTTTTTAACAGCCTCTTCCATCGTATATGTAGATTCAGCAGCAAAAGCTTGTGTTCCCAAAAGGGCAAAACAAAGAGCAAATAAACTAAGCTTTTTCATAACATCTCCATTAATTAGTATGGGTAATATATACAAAATCAAAAGTTTTGTAAAGTGTGTAAAAAAATTACACTATTGTTTACTTGACAGCGTCCGCGTCAACAGTATATTAAAACGATAATTTAACTCATGGAGTTTTTATGGATATTTTACAACTTGTTGCTTCTGCAGGTATTATTGTTAAAATTATTATGCTGTTACTTCTTTTGGCTTCCATATACAGCTGGGGCATTATCATAACAAAATCATTTCTGCTCAAAAAATCCAAAACAAAAGTATTGGCAGGCATGTATGAATTTGAAAATGCCCCAAATTTACGTGAAGCCGTACAAAAATTAGGCAAAGACACAAGTTCCCCCTTATTTTCTGTTGCACAATACGGCGTTAATGAATTTAATAAAGGTAAAGAAAATCAGGTTAATAGCAAAACAATCGCCGATAACGTCAGACGTTCTCTGCACCAAGGGGTCAACAATGAAACAGCGAAACTCAATCATTCTATTTCCATTTTAGCCACCTGTGCAAACGCCTCTCCTTTTGTCGGCTTGCTTGGTACCGTGTGGGGTATTTTAACCACCTTCAGCGCCATTGGTGCTTTGAAATCAGCCTCCCTTGCAACGGTTGCCCCCGGTATTGCAGAAGCGCTTATTGCTACAGCTCTGGGTCTTTTTGTTGCTATTCCGGCTTCTGTTGCCTTCAATATTTTTCTTGGAAAAATAAATTATGTTGAAAATTTAATGGTTGATTTTGCCGGTACTTTTTTAAACAGAGTACAACGAGAATTAAATACCAGTAACAATTAACAAATTCAAATATTATGGCTAGAAATAATAAAACCTATCAATCAGAAATTAACGTTACCCCTTTTGTTGACGTTGTTTTGGTTTTGCTCATTATTTTTATGATTACTGCTCCTATGCTTGATCAGGGTGTTGAAATAGATTTGCCGCAAACAAAAGAAGTTGATGTCTTGCCTACCGATACGGAACACTTGGTGCTTTCTATACAAAAAGACGGAAAAATTTTTCTGGATAACTATGAAGTCGGATTAGACACGCTTGAAGAACGTATCAATGTTTTAGTCACAGAAAAACAGCGTGCTTTATTTATTAAGGCTGATACCACCGTTCCCTATGGCGTTGTTGTAGATATTATGGGACGCGTTAAGGCAGCAGGAATACAAAATCTCGGTATCGTAGCAAATCCTTCCGATATTACTGCTGATGATATAAAAGCACTTCATCAAAATGAAGAAACACAAAACCAAAAATAAAGCTCCATACTATGCAACCATTTGGATTTTTAATATCACTTTTTTTCCATACGCTTATGCTTGTAGCCATAATTTTTTGGCCTGCTTCAGCACCCAAAAAGATTAATGCCGAACGCTATCTTGTCAGCATGGTGATTGGTGAAATGGGAGGAGAAAATTTACCCTCTCCTGTTGCCGGTATGCGTCCGCCAAAAGATAAAACACCTTCCATACTGCCTGATTCACAGCCACAGGCACAGGAAGCAAATAAACCATTAAGCAATGCTGTTGAAACGCCAAAGCAGGAAGCTCCACAGGAAATGCCGACAGCAACGCCTATTCCAAAAACACCTGACCCAACTCCGGAACCGCCAAAGGAAATAGCTCAGGCTCCAAAACCGGAACCTCCAAAGGAACCCGAAACGAAAAAAGAATCGGAACCCAAAAAGGAACCCCCAAAAGAAACACCGAAAACCGCACAAAATGCACCCAAGAAAAATTCTATCAATGATGCACTCAAAGAAGCCCAAAAACAGGAAAAGTCAAAGGGTGCTTCTGCACTGAGCAATGCTTTGGCAGAATTGAAGGGTATGGAACAAATGGGAGGCGGCGGAGGCACCGGTTCCGGCAATGGCGGCGGCGGTATTTATGATGTATATGCGGCACAGGTTATTCTAGCTGTACAGCCAAACTGGAGCATGCCAACCTATTCTCGTCAAAATCTAGTGGTACAAGTTCGGATAAGGCTCGATATCTCCGGAACAGTTTTAAGTGCGGAGATTGCCGAAGGATCCGGACGGGCTGATTTTGATGCCTCTGCTGTGAATGCTGTTCTTCGGACAAAAGTTCTTCCAAAACCACCGACAAAAGATCAACAGGATTTAATTATATCATTTAACGCATTAGAATTAGCAGGTAATTAACAATGAAAACAAAACACTTGCTCGTATCCCTCTTACTTGGCAGCATACCCGTAAGTTCTGCCCATGCTCTGGCAGTTTCTTCTGAAACAAAGCCTTTTCTCGGCGTCAATTACAGTGAAAACGTCTTAAATACTCTTTTAGCAGCATGGCAAAAACCGCAAATTGATGTTTCCGGCGTCACAGCCGTTACCATTCGCCTTGCCAAAGACGGAAGACCCTATTCCTGTGAAATCAAACACAACTCAAGTTCCCCTGATGTGGATAATTCCATTTGCCAAGCTATCTCACAAATCGGGCATTTTCAGCCTTTGCAGGCAAATGATACCGGGGAAGTCTATTTAACCTTTGTCCACGATAATAAACCATTTTTGCAAGAAAAAAAGGAAGAACATCTTTTAAATTCGCAAAATGAAATTTCAGGCAATGAGCAGGTTGATACGGTACAAAATTCCGTGGATAATCCTATTCGTGAATTGCAAAAATCTTCACATATCGATGTGGAATCAAGCACTATTATTGAAGAAAATGTTTCTGCAAAGCCGGTTTTATCACCCGATACGCAGCATAGGCAATTAACACAAAATTCTGCTGCAATTCAAAATAATGCGGCAAATTCCTCTCTTCCCCTTGCCACCGCCCCTCAGCCCAATACCATTAAAATTTCACGGGCAGAAGCATTGCAGGAACCTTCAAAAGACTTAGTTGATCCTGCGCAGTTTACCCACGCCTATTCACAGGAAATTTTAAGACAGGCTTCTCCCAAAATCCGTATTCCTTCCAATTTCTCCGGAAAATATCAGGTTGTTGTCCGCATTGATGTTTTAGGAAGCGGAAAATTGAAAAATGCACAAATTATCAAAAGCTCACAGCAGAAAGTCATCGATAATGAAATCTTACGGGTTTTAACGCAGGAAGTACAATATGCTCCGCTTCCGCAAAAACTTGAGGAAAGCATGTGGCTTACGTTTAACATTACCAAATAAGATAAGGAAGGATATCCAATGAAATCTGCATACATAAAAATTTTTCTTGTTACATTTTTCTTCTGTATGCTCAATGCTTTTTCTGTTCCTTCTCTTTCTGCCAAAGAAGTTTCCGATATTGTGTCTTCTCTTGCAGAAAGCCAAAAACGTGAACTTGATACCATTCAAGGTGAAAGTGAGGCATTGGAAAAAAATTTAAATGATAAAATTCTTCAGTTAAGTAATAAAACCAATGAAATTTCCCTTACCTTTCAAAATCTTTCCATGATTTTTGAAAACGGATCCCTTTCTCCCAATGCCCGTTCAATTTTAACAAAACAAATCAACGAATTATTTTCTGAATTAGATACATATTACACCCCGCTTGCCCAAACACAAAAAACGATTAATGCTCGTATTAATCAATTATCAGCCATATTAAATAACTTTAAAATTATGAATTCCGAGCGTATTGCCGCTCTTAATACAAATGCCCAAAATTTACTTACTGTCTATCAAAACCTGAATAAAAATCTTGAACAAAACTTACCGCAAACAAAAGCTCTCTTAGATAATATTTCAGCTCTTTCCAGTAATTTTGAAAAAACTTTGCCCAAATTGTGGCTTGATTACTATATTAATGCGACAGATAATCTTTTCAGCTCCCTTGTATGGCAAAATGAGATTAAAAATTTCAAAGATATTTTCAGTACTACGACAAGAATACTCAGAAATGATTTGCCGGCTACACAAAACGCATGGATTTTTTTCATTATCCGTATTGCCATGATTTGTACCATTTTGAGTTTTCCTTTATACTTTTCAGTGAAATTAACCCAAAAGCTTCCTGAACAAGTCCATACAGCATGGAAAGCTATTTTAAAAAGAAGTATGCCTGCCATAATTTTAGGCATTGCTTTTTATTATGCTTCCCTGCAAAGACATACTATTTATCAGATTGGTATGGGGATAAGCGCAATTCTTATGTGTTACGGGCTTATTCATCTTGCTTTTATCCTGCAGAATTTACAAAAAAATACCCCCCTCACAAAACCTGCTGTCCGTATTTTTGTTCCTGTTTTATTTGCAAGTTTGGCTCTTTTGACTTTTACGCCCCTTATACTGACCCTTTCTTTTATTTGGGCGCTTATTCTTATTTTTACAAGCTGGTATCTTATCAAAACACCCAAAAGTTCCTGCAAAATATCCAATTATATTTTGACAGGGTTTTTAATTGTTAATATTATCGGCATATTAATCACTCCTAATGGGCTTGCAAGGCTTTCCATTCTTATGACACTTTTATATATTTGTTTAGGTGTGGGTATTTATCTTGCTTTTGGCATTATCCGTTTAGCCAAAATAGTACAGGAATATTTGCAAACAAAAGAAGCAAATGTTTTTGCCTGTGAATTGACCTATGCATTTGCCTTCCCCATTTTGCTTTTAATTGGATTTGTTATTCCTTTTACTTGGGTTTTGGCATATCCAGGCGGCATGTATCTTATCAAAAATTTCAGCAATTTTGATTTTAACTTTGGCTCTTTTTCTGTCAATTCATTCCAGATTTTCACTATCTTAATTGTTTTTTATATTACAAAATCCATTATCAAATTCCTCAATAATTTTATTGAAAATAATTGGAGCAATAATAAAGACAGTACCTTATCAACACTTACTGCCCCCATTAAAACAACGGTTAATTTTGGCTGCTGGGGATTATTTATTCTTTACGCCCTCAATGTTTTGGGCTTCAGCCTCACAAGCATAACCGTTGTTGCCGGCGGTCTTTCTGTCGGTGTCGGTCTTGGTCTGCAAAGTTTTGTACAAAACATTTTCAGTGGTTTTTCCCTTATATTCGGACGCAATATTCGGGAAGGAGATATTGTTGATGTTGCAGGCGTAAACGGGGTTATCCAAAAAATCAGCCTGCGGGCAACGCAAGTGCGGACTTTTGATAATGCTGTGGTTTTTGTGCCAAACTCTGCCTTTTTGTCTTCCACCTTTGTTAACTGGACACATAACGGTACAATGGTCCGCAAAAGCATACCTCTTGGTGTTGCCTACGGTACAGATTTGTCTCTTGTCAAAAATACGGTTATGGATATTGTCAAAAATGACCCTGATGTGTTGAAAACTCCTGAACCAGCTATTTTGTTTATGGATTTTGGCGCAAGTTCACTTGATTTTGAAGTTAGGATTTGGGTTGCCGATATCAATAATGCAGCAGGGATTATGGCAAAACTTCGTTATGCTATCAATGAAGCTTTCAAAGAAAAAAATATTGAAATTCCATTCCCGCAAACAGATATCCATGTCTACCAAACGGAAAAAAAGTAAATAAAAAAAGAAGAAAACTAAAAAAGTTCTCTTCTTGTAAGCAGTTTTAAAAAGTTATCAAAATACCAAAAACCGACTTTTTGTTTTTATGAAATAAAAACAAGCGATGAGAGTTTGAGGGAGCGATAGCCGTTAAAATTTTATTCAAAACGGCTCATGCCGGTAATAACAACCATATCAACAGGTGCGTCATCGTGTTCACCTTGAGGTTTTGTTTTTAATTTTTGGATTTTATCCACAACGTCCAAGCCGTCAATAACCTGCCCAAACACACAATAGCCATATTCGTCATCAGCTTCACTTTGGTGGTCAAGATCAGGATTATCAACCGTATTAATATAAAATTGTGCGGAAGCTGAATGAGGATCAGCCGTTCTTGCCATAGCAAGGGAACCGCGGACATTTTTTAACCCGTTTGCAGCTTCATTTTTTATAGGTGCATGGGTGGGCTTTTCTTCGTATCGAACAGTGTAGCCCCCGCCTTGTATCATAAAATCTTTAATTACACGGTGAAAAATTGTATTTTCATAAAATCCTTCGTCCACGTAGCTCAAAAAATTAGCAACACTCAAAGGCGCTTTTTCTTCAAAAAGTTCAAGCAAAATATCACCTGAAGATGTTTCCATTAATATAATCGGATTACTCATAGTTATTCCTTTTAAAAAATTTTTTCTATTGTGGCGAAAAGTTATGAAAAAAGCAAGCCTTGAATTTATAAAAAATTTCGGCTACGTTTTCATTTATGAAAACAATTGATTTTGACAAAAAAGCTTTTATCCGCACCCTTTTTACATGGTTTGAACACAATAAACGAGATTTGCCATGGCGTAAAACCTATAGCCCGTACCATGTTTGGATTTCTGAAATGATGCTGCAGCAGACCCAAATGGAAAGAGGCATTCAGTATTTTAACCGCTGGATACGAACGTTTCAATGCCCCAATGATATTGCGAATGCGTCTTTGGAAAAGGTTTTACAGCTTTGGGAAGGGCTTGGTTATTATTCACGGGCAAAAAACATTTATCAGTCTGCCCGAATTATCCGAGATGAATATAACGGGATTATTCCCTGCGATGAAGAAAAAATCAAACGGCTTGCAGGCATTGGTGACTATACCCTTTGTGCTCTTATGGGAATTGCCTTTGAAAAAGATTATGCCACCATTGACGCTAATGTTGAACGGGTTTTTGCAAGGCTTTTTAATTGCACAGAAAAAAATTTAAAAAAAGCTATCAAACCCCTTGTAGAGGAATTGCTCCCGAAAGGTGAGGCAAGAACGTATAATCAAGCTCTTATGGAGCTTGGCGCTTTGGTCTGCAAAAAAAATCCTCTGTGTGATACGTGCCCGTTGCTTTCCTACTGTGAAAGCAAAAAACTCAGCCTTGAAAAAGAACGTCCTCTTCCCAAGGAAAAAAAAGCTGTTATTCCTGTTTTGGCAAGTTATTGTATTATTACGGATACAGAGCAAAATGAATTAATACGGCAGCGCCTGCAGCAAAAACTTTGGAATACCATGTGGGAGTTTTTAGGCATAGACAATATTCTTGTTGATGCTGAGCTTACGCCAATGGAACAAAAACAGCTTGCACGGCAAAGCCTTCTCATTGAATTAGCTGATTTTTTCAATATTCCGCAAACCGAAATGGAAAAAAATATCACAAAAGAAGCGAGCTGTATTCGCTCAAATTATACAAATCATGCATTAACAGCCTATTTCTTCCGCTGGCAACTGACAACAGAGCAGGAACAAAGGATTAAAAAACAAGTACAGGAAATCAAAGGCTTTTGCTGGACAGCAGACAGTGCAAACTATGCCATGCCTTCACACCACAGAAAAGCCCATAACAAATACCATAAAAAAGAAACGCTCTGCTAAAATGTCATTTTGCAGACACACCGGGTGCGAGAACTTTTAATTTTATAATTATATCAATGTATTATACAAAGAAAAAAGAAAAAAAACCGAAGCCTTATTTCGTATTAAAAAGCTCAATTCTTCTTAAATGCCTGCCGCCAAGAAATTCCGTTTCAAGAAAAATATCCGCTAAATCCATAGCGACACCTTTCCCCGTCACGCGTTCTCCAAGACACAGGATATTAGCATTATTATGCTCACGGCAGGCACGGGCATGAAACTCACAGGTGGCAAGAGCAGCACGGATACCCTTTACCCTGTTGGCTGCCATACTCATACCAATTCCCGTACCGCAAATCAAAATACCAAAAGACCCATCGCCGGAAAGTACTTTATCCGTTACTTTGAACGCACTGTCCGGATAATCACAGCTGACAGCCTCTTCGGGACCTAAATCAACAACATCATGCCCTTTTTCCTGTAAATGCTGCACAAGCACCTGCTTTAAACTAAAACCTGCATGGTCAGATGCAATAAAAACTTTCTTAGCCATATCATCCTCTTATTCTTTTATAAATTCAGTGCCCGTCGGCAATTCAAATATCAAATCCTCTTTTTTATACTGCGGAGGATTGCTTCTTTCTTTTACCAGTAAAATAGCTTTATAATCATCAATGAGCGAAGAAATAACAACACGGGACGGAAGCATGGTCTTTTCATCATAGCTGAGGTCAAAAGCCCATGTATTATCTATTTCACAATGGACAGGCATGCCGTTTTCATTTAACTGCAGCAACCCGTCCATATTGATACTGCTAAAATAATAGGAATATTTTTCAAACTCGTTTTTTGCTTTTTCAAATGTTTTCACACTATCAAGATTAAGCTCCTGCAAAACCTGATTAAATCCGCCGCGAAGCAGCAAAGACATTTCATAAAAAGAAATGGGAACAGGCATACCAAGACTGACAAGGGGATTCATCTCATGATAATTTTCCATAAGCATGGCTTTTTTATCTTGTACGAAATAGATAAGAACTTCCTCTGCATCTTCGCGAATTTTTGCAATGCTTGCACCCAGCCCTGCCATAACATCGACTCGTAAAGGCAGTGAACCGTTGCTCCAGAAAATATAATTCACCCGGTTGGTATTTTCTTTATCCCCAAAACGGAAACTTCCCTGCAGCGTATAAGGGTGCTCGTCTATGGCTGCAGTTGTGAATTTTTCCCAGCGGGATTCTTGATCTTCCACACTGGGAAGTGTCACTTTTTGCGCAACACAGGCATTTAAATGCACGCAAAGTCCCAGAATAAAACAAAATTTAAGCCATAATTTCATTTAAATAATCCCTTGAGTTTTTGTTCTATTTCATCATTATGCTTTATAGATAAGGATTTTTCATACGCAGTACGGGCTATATCCAATTTCCCCAGTTTGGCGGCAATATCGCCGTAATGTTCCCACATGGTTGCGTCTTCATTGACTGCCGACTCAGAATAAGCAACAGCTTTTTCAATATATGCAAATGCTTTGTCATAATCTTTTTTTGTATAATAAAGCCATGCCAGCGAATCATTGATATATCCGTGTTTTGGATTTAATGTATCCGCTTTTAAAAGATACTCTTCTGCTTTATCCAAATCTTTATTTTGTTCGACGAGGGAATAGCCTATAAAATTTAACGCATCATAATGTTCAGGATCAGCCTCTAAAACTTCAAGCATTATCTGCATTGCTTTTTCTTTTTCATCTAAATGAAAACAGGTATAGGCAAAGCGGTATTTCGCATGGATGTCCTGAGGATAATCTTTCAAATATGCGTACAAAACCTCATAGGCTTGTTCGTATTTTTCTTGAAATAAATAGGTTTGATATTCTAACACCCTATAATTTTTGGTGTCCGGAGCAAGATTCTGCAATTTTTTAATATTTTGTAATGCATTGTCAAAATCATTTTGTTCCAGATAAATATAAGTAATAATTTCAAGGGCATTTTTATAATGCTCATCATTTTCATTGAGCTGGGTCAAATAAGACAGAGCACGATTTTTATCTTGTCCAGCTTCATAAATCAAGGCTCCGTGCAGATAAATCAATTCACGGGGAGCATTCTCCATTGTTCCAAGATTATTTAACAGTTCCTCCGCCAAATCAACTCTTCCCTCTTGGATAAGCATGGAAGAAGCAGAAACAATAAAATCGAAATTAAAATGTTCCTTGGCTATTTCAAAGGCTTTTTGGTGATTTCCCTCTTTAAAGGCAAGGGAAAGCTGCTTTAATAAATAATCGTAATTTGTGTTGTCCAATTCAAAAACCTGCGCATAATATTTTCTTGCCAGCGCATATTGCCCTTTTGCTTCTGCAATGGTTCCCAAATGGTGCAGGGCTGTTTTTTCTTCCGGAAATTCCCGTAAAATACGTTTAAAATACTTTTCCGCCTCTGTGTACCGGTTCATTTTTTCCAGACAAATTCCAAGGTATAAATATACGGAGCTTACCCGTGCTTTTTCAGGAATTTGCAGCAAGGTTTTATACGCACTTTCATATTGGAACCGTTTATAATAAAGAACTCCCAACTCAATAGAGGCATTGTAATCTTCCGGATGTTTTTTGATATATTGTTTTAATAAATCTTCTACAGCATTTAAATCAGAATTGCCGTCCTGCTGATTTTGCAAAACTTCTGCATACATCAAAATAAAGGAAAGTTCATCGGGCAATTGTTTTAAACTTTGTTCTAAAAGCTCTTTTGCCTCCCGAATATATCCTTTATTATAAAACCACGTCACGGCTTCTGCCAAATATAAGGGCTCAGGCTTATTTTTTGCCAGCATTTCAGCATAACACTTTATTTTATCATAATCATCCCGTTTTATTGCTTCATATAAGCCTAAATAGACAAAGGTCTGCGTTCCGTTTTCAGAGATTTCAAGCTCATGGGGATATTGCTCTGTTTCTTTTGCCGCATTTCTTTCAAAAGGAAAAAGTAAAGAGGATTCCATAGTTTTTTGAGAACCGGCACAAGCCTGCAAGAAAATAAATATAAATAAAAATGATAAAATACGCATAGTTGTCCTATTTATGAATGTATCCATTCTTCTGAAAAATCTTTTATTTTACTGCCCAAATGGTTTTTTAATTTTACCAGTAAACGAGCTTCCAACTGACGGATACGCTCACGGCTTACATGATATTTTTCACCGATTTCACGCAATGTTACGGGGTCATCGGTCAAAAGCCGGTGTTCTAAAATAAAAAGTTCCTTATCGGATAAATCAGGCAGCAAATCTTTTAAACTATAGCGAACTAACTCGGATAACTCATCACTGGCAATACTGTTTTCAACACCTGCTGTCAGTGCAGGTAAAAAATCCAGTTTTGTACTGCCGCTTGTATCATCACCATTTGCAGGCATATCAAGAGATAAGTCACTTGTATCAAGGCGCTGCTGCATTTCAACAACCTGATCAACACTTACCCCAAGAGCTTCTGACAATGTTTTTTCATCGGGATCAAAACCTTGGGCAATGAGTTTTTGCCGCTCTTTATTCAGATTATAAAAAAGCTTCCGCTGTGCCTGTGTTGTACCGATTTTTACCATTCTCCAGTTATCCATGATAAACTTGAGAATATACGCTTTTATCCAAAAGGTTGCATAATAGGAAAACTTTATGCCTTTATCGGGATCAAACTTATTCACGGCACGCATCAGCCCTACATTGCCTTCCTGAATTAAATCAAGGACATTTTGCATCCACCTGCGCTGAAAATCCATGGCGACACGAACCACTAAACGCAAATGGGAAGAAATAATCCGAAACGCAGCTTCGCTGTCCCCTTTATCACGAACACGCCTTGCAAGCTCTACTTCTTCATCTGCCTCAAGTAAAGGGAATTTGCTGACTTCACGTAAATATAACTGCAAATTATCCTGAACTGCCGGCAAATGGTGCGGAGCAACCATAAGGGCATTATTATCCTGATTTTCTTCCAGGGCATACTGATTATCATGGGGATAATGAATCGGCTCCAAATACTCTTTATCTGCTGAGAAATCTTCTTGATCAAAAAATTCATCAACATCTTCATTTTCTATATTTTCGTCAGAAAAATCATCAGGCATAAGTTCAGCTTCAAGAACAATATCTTTGTCTTTTGCTTCATTTTTTCCTGTCATTTTTTTTTCTGTATTTTTTTCTTCCATAGTCAATAATTTCTTGTTATATATGTTTAAACTTAACTAATCAGCATACGCATAAAGTGATTTAGTTTAGTCTGTATTTTCTATATTAGCAAGTTTAAAAATAACAAAAGAAATAAACAGATTACATAGATCAGGAGTCTTTCATGAACGATTTACGCACTCTTTTAAAAAATAAAACCTCTCTTTTTATTGACGGGGCAATGGGAACCATGCTGCAGTCCCTTGGTATGCCAAATGGTGCAAATCCGGCAGAATTTTGCATGGAACGCCCTGACATTGTAGAAAAAATCCATTTAGAATATTTAAATGCAGGTGCAAATATCATTCTTACATCTACGTTTGGCGGAACGAAATACAAGCTTCCGTCAAATCTTGCCGTTGAAGAATTTAACGAAAAAATGGCGTTAGTGGCAAGAAAAGCCGTCAACCAAGTAAAACAAAGCGGTGACAAGCCCTGTTTTGTGGCTGGTGATATTGGACCTGTGGGAAAATTTTTACGCCCCCTTGGCGAACTGGAACCACAGGATTTCATTTCTGCCATACGGGAACAAGTCCGGGGCTTGGTCAAAGGCGGTGTTGATTTAATATTCATTGAAACACAATTTGATCTTGCAGAAGCAAGAGCTGCTGTTGCCGCTGTACGCATGGAAACCAATTTGCCTGTTTTTGTTTCCATGACCTTTGAAGACGGCGTCAGCCTGACAGGATCCAGTCCTGAAATTTTTGCAGCAACTATGCAAAATATGGATATTGACGCTATTGGGGTCAACTGCGGAGCAGGTCCCGAGCAAATGCTTCCTGTGATAAAACGGATTTTATCAAACTGTACATTGCCTGTTTTTGCTGAACCGAATGCAGGCCTGCCTGAGCTTATTGACGGGGAAACAGTTTTTAGGCTTGCCCCTGACGATTTTGCAGAACAGACAAGTCATATAGCAAAAGAAGGCGTTTATATTTTAGGCGGCTGCTGCGGAACAAGCCCTGCCCATATCAAAGCCCTGTGCAGCAAAGTGCTTTCCCTTGCCATTTGTGAGCAAAAACGCACGCTCCCTTATGGGATACGCCTTACTTCCCGTTCATCCCTTGTGCATATTGGAAAAAATCATCCCCTTCTCATGATTGGGGAACGTATCAATCCAACAGGAAAAAAAGCCCTTACCGCAGAACTGCAAGCCGGTAAATTTGACCTTGCCCTGCAATATGCTGATGAACAAATTGCCATGGGAACAAAAGTTTTAGACGTCAATGTGGGTGCGCCCCATGTACAAGAAGAAACAATGCTTCCCTCCCTTGTGGAAACACTGGTTTCACGTGTACAAACCCCACTTTGCATCGATTCTTCAAATCCTGATGCCATTATTGAAGCATTGCCGTTCCACCCGGGGGCTGCTCTTGTCAACTCCATAAGCGGTGAAGAGAACAAAATGGAACGGCTTGCTCCCATTTGTAAAATGTGGGGTTCTCCCTTTATTTTGCTTCCTCTGACAGGTGCAAACCTTCCTAAATCCGCCGGTGAACGTATAAGAATAATTGAACAATTACTTATAAAAGCAGAACAATATCATATCCCCCGTCACCTGATTATGGTTGATATTTTAGCATTGACCGCCGCTTCTGACAGCCATGCTCCTAAAGCCTGCCTTGAAACAGTAGAATGGTGCCATGCGGAACATTTGCCCACAACCCTTGGTTTATCTAATATTTCCTTTGGCTTGCCTGCAAGGGATCTTGTAAACTCCTCTTTCTTTGCCATGGCAGCCGGCTCCGGTTTAACCTCCTGCATTGCCAACCCTTCCAATATCAGAATTCGGGAAGCCCTCGACAGTGCAAATCTGCTTTTAGGCTTTGATTCCAATGCAGAGCATTTCACAAATACGTATGCAAAATGGACGTCACAAAGCCAAAATCAGGCTCTGGCAGCAAATCAGGTGAAAGTTGGGGCAAAAACCATTGAAGAAGCGGTTATTCTTGGCGATAAAGATCACATTCTTCACATGGTTGATGAAGAATTGCAAAAAGGAGCAGACCCCTTTAAATTAGTACGGGAACGCCTTATTCCAGCGATTCAGGAAGTGGGAACCCTGTACGAGAAAAAAGAGTATTTTCTTCCCCAGCTGCTCCGCTCTGCTTCCACCATGCAAACAGCTTTTGCACATGTTAAACCTTTGCTTGAACAAAGCGGTCAAAATAATGATAAACAAAAGATTATTCTTGCAACAGTACAAGGAGATATCCATGATATCGGCAAGAACATTGTGGGACTGCTTCTTTCCAATCACGGTTATGAAGTGATTGATTTAGGAAAAGATGTACCGGCTGAAACAATTGTTCAAAAAGCTGTGGAAGAAAATGTCCGGTTGATTGGATTATCAGCACTTATGACAACAACAATGCCAAGAATGGAAGAAACTATTAAACTTCTCCAAGAAAAAAATTGTTCCTGTAAAGTCATGATCGGCGGTGCTGTTGTGACCGGAGAATACGCAAAAAGCATACAGGCACATGGTTATGCCCTTGACGCCGTAGAGGCTGTACGCGTTGCCAAAGAATTGCTTGGCAATTAATTTAACGCAAATTTTCACATTGCATTTTTTTTGTTTTTGAATATAATAAACGGAAATTAATGAGGATTACGATGAATATTTTAAAATCATTTTTTGCTTTTCTCTTTATTTTTTGTATGAGCTTTTCCCAAAGCTATGCAAATGATATTAAAACAAGTACCGATTTACTCAATGAAATTGCAGAATCTTCCAATAAACATGTTGTATTGGTAAATTTTTATGCATCATGGTGTCCCCCCTGCAGACAGGAAATTCAGGAACTGATAGAACTGAGAAAACAATTTTCTTCTGAACAGCTGAGAATTATTGGCATTAATTTGGACGATGAAAAAAATACCATGCTTGATTTTAATAAAAAAGCGGGCGTCAATTATGAAACCTATCATGATTTTCAGGGAAATATCAGCAGTTTTTTCGGATTCCAAACCATTCCTTTTAATATCATTTACAGCAAAGCAGGCAAAGCAATTTATACAGATGCAGGGGCAGTTCCCTTCAAACGTTTATCAGAGCTTATTGAATACGGACTGACGAAATAAAGGAAGCAAATTATGCAGCATACATTAAAAGAAGTTTTTTCTGCACAGGAAATACAGGAACGCGTCAAAAATTTGGGCAAAGAAATTTCTCAAATTTACAAAGATGAACCCCTTGTTTTGATTTGTGTTTTAAAAGGAGCTTTTCTCTTTTTCAGTGATTTGGTGCGCGCCATTGACTGCCCCCATGAAATTGACTTTGTCCGTCTGGCGAGCTACGGCAGCAGTGATACGTCTTCCCATTCTATCGCCTTTACCAAAGATATTGAAATCAATGTGGAAGATAAGCATGTTCTCATTGTTGAAGACATTGTCGATACCGGGCTTACCATGGAGTTTTTGCTTAAACAGCTTTCTGTGAGAAAAGCAAAAAGCGTTAAAATCGCTACGCTGCTCAGTAAAAAAGCAAGACGTGAAAAAGCTATTCCCATTGATTTTGTCGGTTTTTATATTCAAGACGGTTTTCTTGTTGGATATGGTCTTGATTATGCTGAAAAATATCGCTATTTGCCAAACATTTGCGAAGTTGAATTATAGAATTATAACAGACAGGAAAGTATATGCTTATTACATGTCCAAATTGCAAAAGTGTTTTTAAATTACCGGATGTTCATGATCCGGATAAGAAATTACGCTGCTCTATCTGTAAAACGGTTTTTGCTGTTCGCGATGCTGCAAATGAACCTCAAGAGGAGGAAAAACCTGCTCCGGAAGGCAAAAACAACCCTACGCAAATCAATTTAGATACGCCTTTTGCAACCGACACTCCTGTGACAAAAAAGAGCAAAGGCGTGCGCATTTTTTTAATTCTTTTCTTCTCAGCTGTCTGCTTTCTTTCCATATTATGGTCTTTCACGAGTTATCTTGACCCCATAAAAGAAAAATATTTTAATAAAGATGCTGCAAATATTCAAAAAAGAATAGATGCCGAAAATAAACGCATTGAGGAATTGGCAGAAAAAGTAAAACTTTTGCAAATCAATGGACTTCGCCAATACACGATGCCCAATGATAAAGTTGGAACACTGACGGTTATTGAAGGAAAAGTTGTCAATGGCTTTGATGAAGCTCGAGGACTTGTTCAGGTTGAATGTTCCTTATACAGCGAATCCGGTGAACTGCTTATTAATAAGAAACAAATTGCGGGAACTTCCCTTTCCCTTTTCCAGCTCCAGGTTTTAAATGAACAGGAACTGGAACAAAACCTCAACAATAATCTCGACATCATGCAAAGAAACACCAACATTGCCCCGGGAGCAAGTACGCCCTTTATGTGCGTATTCTATAATCCTCCCCAAAATGCAGCGAATTTTAATATAAAAATTGTTTCCGCTGAAAAACCTGATGATGTTGCTAATCTGAAAAGTGATTTTTCTTCTTAACAATCCGATAATACGATAAAGCCCAGAAATGGGCTTTTTTTCATAGTATATGGCAAATGCAACCTATAAAATTCCTCAATTAAAACGCTGTGACGAAAAAAGCCCTTTTCCGCTTTCTTCCGAGTATTGCTTTCGCATACGGGAGGAAATCAAAAAAAGTATTTTTATTGTCAGTATCGGACATGCAAATACAAAAGAAAGTGCCAAAATTTTTATTGATAAAATCTCTCAGGAATTTCCTGATGCAACCCATAATTGCTATGCGTTTGCAGTGGGGGCTCCCAAAGACACTGCGCAAATCGGACAGTCAGACAATGGCGAGCCCCATGGAACAGCCGGAAAACCCATGCTCAATATTCTTTTACATTCTGATATTGGCGAAGTGGTTGCTGTTGTCACCCGCTATTTTGGAGGAATAAAACTTGGTACAGGCGGACTTGTCAAAGCTTATCAGGGAGCAGTTGCTCATGCAATGGAAATTCTCCCCTGCACGGATAAAATGGTTTATGCCCGCATTACACTGTGCTGTGATTACGAGCACATCAACCTTTTGCATTATCACCTGCCTGCATATCAGGCAAAAATTGTACAGGAAGAATTTTTAAACCGCATTACTTATACGCTGGAACTGCCTGTCCAACAAAATGACACTTTCATTCAAACCGTTAAAAATGCGAGCAATGGAAAAATTCAAATAAAAAATCAAATAATTCTTGATAGTTAAAAATTTAAAAAAAAATAAAAAAAGTTCTTTACAAAGCTCATAAAAAAAGCTAATTAGTAATTGTTACTAATAAAGAACACTAAATAACAAAATGTGGAGAAAACACTATGTCTAAAACACAAGAAAATTTGATGGCTGCTTTTGCAGGTGAATCACAAGCTAACCGTAAATATCTTGCTTATGCTAAAGAAGCAGATAAAGAAGGTCTCCCTGTTGTAGCAAAACTTTTCCGTGCTGCTGCTGAAGCTGAAACTATCCATGCTCATGCACACCTTCGCAGTGCCGGCAAGATTGGCAATACTGCCGCTAACCTTCAAGATGCTATCAACGGTGAAACCTATGAATTTACCAAAATGTATCCTGATATGATTAAAGACGCAGAAGCAGAAGGTCAAACAGCTACTGCAAAGTACATGGGCTTTGTAAACACTGTTGAAGAAGTACATGCTAACCTTTACAAAAAAGCTGCAAATAACCAATTAGGCAATGTTGATTTCTATATTTGCCCGGTATGCGGTTATACTCACGAAGGTCCTATGACCGGTACCTGCCCGGTATGTCATGCAAAAGCTGAATCTTTCTATACTGTCGGCTAATTGATTTTCAATGCAAATAAAAAATCCTCTTCCGTTTTGGAAGGGGATTTTTTATTTAATCTTTTTGCTTTGTTTTAGTATCAGGTTGATTTTATAACCACATCAGATGATTATAAAATTTTCTTTTTATGGGGAAAATCTTATCTCTGCTGTCGCTATCCGTAGAGCTCGTTCACTCGCTAACGGCTACCGCTCCCCCATCCCCCTACATTGCTTGTTTTTCTTTCAGAAAAACAGGAATATATGTTTTATAGGTGATTAATTATCAGCCTCTTTCTATAACAAAGCAAATCTTTTTATTTAACCATAGAAAAATTCAAAAAATTTTTGCTGTGCGCATACTGTCAATCAAGTCCTGACAAATTATTTATAGGCAACAGGAAGCAAAGGTCTTTTACCCTGTAAATATTCTTTAAAATGGGCTAACGCCTCATCATGGTCAAAGCAAAGATGAGGGATATCTTCAAGTTTTCTAAAATGGGCATTGGAAGCATCATCACCCGCCATAAGCTGATTTACATCTTTTGCTTTTGCCGCGTACGTAACGGTCAAGGTGTGAAAACGCGGATCACGGTCAGGACGGGAATACACCCCAACAATACCAAGAAGTTCAATATCAAGTCCTGTTTCTTCTTTCATTTCACGAATGGCAGCATGTTCTATTGATTCCCCTGTTTCAACAAAGCCGCCGGGTAAAGCAAGCCCGTGGGGTTCATTTTTCCGCTCAATTAAAACAACGCCTTTTTCCTCATCATAGATAATACAATCGGCAGTTGGATACGGATTATCATATTTTGAAATATCATGCTTGCAAAATGGACACTTTTTCATATCATCCTCACTATGCACCGGCTAAATGGTAACCTTTTTCTTGTAATTGTTCTAAGGAAATCGCCCCGCTGCGTAAAATTTTTATTTTTTTATCCCCAAGCACATCAATAATTGTGGAAGCCTGTCCGCCTTTTGGTTTAGGTGCTGAATTAATATATCCGTCAACACGTTTTAATAATTCGTCGTCCAGTTCTTCAAAACAAGCTGTCGGGTTTTTTCCGCTGATATTTGCACTGCTTGAAACGATAGGTTCACCAATTCCCTTTGCAAGGGCGACAGCTATCGGGTGTGAGCTCAGACGAACTGCAATTTTTCCTGTTCCGCCGGTCAATAGCGTGGAAATATATTTTTTTGCCGGCAAAAGGAGCGTTAATGGTCCTGCCCAAAATAAATGAGCCAATTCCTCAACATCACTCTGCATGGCTTTTGATAACTGCGTACAGGCACAAACCTGCTCTAAATCACTGACAATAGTTGGCAGCGGCAAGGCAAGCAGACGCTTTTTCGCTTGAAAAATTGAAGAAATAGCCTTTTCGGAAGAAATTTTACAGCCAATACCGTAAAATGTTTCCGTGGGATAAATAATAATCCCCTCATCCTGCAGCACAGAAATTGCTTTTTCTACATCATTAAGTTCAAGCATAATCCACCTCGATGATTAAGTATATACGTATGCAAACAATCTGTCAAAGTTTTAAGGGAAAGCTTTAAGGCAAAGTTTTAAAGGAAAAAATATCTCGTTGCATAAATTTTAATGATACTATATACTGTCTGTCTTGATTAAAATGATTTAATGGAGATTGTATATGAAAAAAATTATAGCTGCCAATTGGAAAATGAATAAAAATTCTAAAGAAGCTGTTGAAACCATTACTGAATTATCAGCTATTTTAAATAATTCCCTTCCTGATGAAAAAGAAGTTATCATATTCCCTCCCTTTATCAGCCTTGAAGCAAGTACCCATGCCCTTGTTTCCGGCCCATTCCAATTTGGTGCACAAGATATATATCCTGCAAAAGAAGGTGCTTTTACAGGAGAAATTTCTCCTTCCATGATTTTAGATGCAGGTGCGGCATGGGTTTTAACAGGCCACTCCGAACGCAGACATATACTCCATGAAAACAACACCTTTGTAGGGCAAAAAACAAGCTTTGCCTTAGCATGCGGACTTAATGTCATTGCCTGTGTGGGAGAAACTCTTGAAGAAAGAGAAGCCGGAAAGCTCTACGATGTGCTGACTGCCCAATTAAATCAAACTCTTGCAAAACTTCCTACCCCCCTTAGCCCGGAACGCCTTGTTATTGCCTATGAACCTGTTTGGGCTATCGGCACAGGCAAAACTGCAAATAATGAAGACATTATCGAAGCACATGCCATTATCCGTGAACTTTTAAAAGATATTATCGGCACTTCTGTTTCCCAAACAAGAATTTTATACGGCGGCAGTGTTAAAGCTGAAAATGCATCTGAAATTATCAAGCTGGAAAATGTTGACGGCTTGCTTGTCGGCGGTGCGTCTTTAAAAGCTGAAAGTTTTGCAAAAATAATTTGTGCATAAATTTATAACCTATATTTTTTTCTTGCAAAAAATTTATTTTTCGCTAAACTGTTACCCGTCATAATATTGAAAAGATTATCAACTCAATAAGGAGTTTCACATGCAATCAGGTATTTTAATCCTTCACGTTTTAGTTTGTTTATTTCTAATTGTCCTTATTCTCTTACAGTCAGGACGTGAAGGAATGGGCGTTATCTTTGGCGGAGGCGGAAACAGCTCAGTTTTCGGAAGCCAAGGCGCCGGCGGTATTTTGGTAAAACTCACAACATTTTTAGCCGTCATGTTTGTTGTTACTTCCTTGGGTTACAATATTCTTACCGCCAATAAAAACGATGTTTCTTCTATTTTAGATGTGCAGTTTGAAGAAAGCGCAGCACCTGCACCGGCACCTGCAAAAGTTGATGATATTCAAGAAGAAAAAGCTCCTGCAGCAGGTACCATTATCAATAAAGAAGCTCCTGAAGCAGAAGAAAGCGCTCCTGCAGCAGCGCCTGCACCTGCCGCAGATGGAGAAACACAGGAAGAAAAAACTCCTGCAAACTAATCTGACACAAAAATAAATGTGCTAACAATAATAAGCTTACTATTCTCGTAAAAAATACATAGTTCTATGCATACAAACCGGAAAAAGCCTTAATGCTAAGGCTTTTTTCTTTTCATCAAAACTTGACAACAAAAAAAATTTTACCTATAGTTTTTTATAGGAAACTGGACGGCGGTAACGCCGCCAACCCCGCCAGATCCGAAAGGAAGCAACGGTAACGGTTGTTATTGGGTGTCCAGTTCCCAAAAGGCACAAAATATTTTGTGCCTTTTCTTCATTTTACAGCTTTTATTTTACGTATCAGAGGTACTTACACTATGCGAAGCGACATCATGAAAAAAGGAAAAGAACGTTCTGCCCACCGCTCTTTGCTTTCTGCTCTCGGACTCACAAAAAATGAAATTGATCGCCCACTTATCGGCGTTGTAAACTCTGCCAATGAAATTGTCCCGGGACATATCCATCTTGGGAAAATTGCCGAAGCAGTAAAAGCCGGTGTTCGCTCTGCAGGCGGTACCCCTATTGAATTTCCTGCTATTGCCGTTTGTGACGGAATAGCCATGAACCATGAAGGTATGCGTTATTCCCTGCCTTCACGGGATATTATTGCGGATTCCATTGAAATTATGGCTATGGCACATCCTTTTGACGGACTTGTTCTTATCCCAAACTGTGACAAGGTTGTACCTGGCATGCTTATGGCTGCCTTACGGTTGAATATTCCGGCAATTGTTGTTTCAGGCGGACCTATGATGGCAGGACCAAATGCCAGTGACCTCAACAGTGTTTTTGAGGCAATCGGCAAATTCAATGTGGGAAAAATTGATGAAGAAGAACTCCATGCTGTAGAAGAAAGCGCCTGCCCCGGCTGTGGTTCCTGTTCCGGCATGTTTACTGCAAATACTATGAATTGCCTGTCTGAAGCAATCGGTCTTGCCCTCCCCGGCAACGGAACTATTCCGGCTGTATCTGCCCAGCGTATTCGTCTTGCAAAACAGGCAGGCGAACAAATCATGACCCTTGTTGAAAAAAATATTTGCCCCCGTGATATTGTAACAGAAAAATCCGTCCATAATGCTGTTGCCGTTGATATGGCTTTAGGCGGAAGCACCAACACTGTCTTACATTTGCCCGCAGTTTTTTCTGAAGCAAATCTTCATTTAACTCTTGATATTTTTGATAAAGTCAGTCGTGTTACACCAAACCTCTGCAAATTATCCCCTGCTGGCAAGCATCACATTGTCGAAGATTTGCACCGTGCCGGCGGTGTTCCTGCTGTTATCAGCGAACTTCTCAAAAAAGACCTTGTTTACGGTGATACCCTTACGGTAACAGGTAAAACGCTGCGCGAAAATATTGAAAACAATCATTGCCATGTGCTCGATGCTGAAGTTATCCATTCCCTTGATAATCCCTATTCAAAACAAGGCGGCATTGCTATTTTGCATGGCAACATAGCCCCTCAGGGTGCAGTTGTAAAACAAAGTGCCGTCGCTCCTGAAATGCGCCTCAGAACAACAACCGCAAAGGTTTTTGATAGGGAAGAAGACGCAATGCAGGCTATTTTGACAGGCAAAATTGAAAAAGGCGACTGCGTTGTCATCCGCTATGAAGGACCTAAGGGCGGACCCGGTATGCGTGAAATGTTGGGACCTACTTCCGCTATTGCAGGCATGGGACTGGACAAAGATGTTATGCTGATTACTGACGGCAGATTTTCCGGTGCAACCCGCGGAGCTTCCATTGGACACATCAGCCCTGAAGCTGCTGAAGGAGGACCAATCAGACTTATTCAAAGCGGTGATAAGATTAAACTTGATATTGAAGCACGCAGTCTTGATTTGCTGGTCAGTGACGAAGAACTCGAAAAGCGGGCAAAAGCCTATGTTGCTCCTGAACCTGAAGCAAAAACTCCTGTTTTACGCCGTTATGCAAAACTTGTCACCTCTGCTGCTACCGGTGCTGTGTATCAAAAAGACTAGAACATTTCCGGTTAACATGAGGAATGAAAAATATTTTCCCTGTTATGAATATTATTCATAACAGGGCATTGAGAGGGATTGGGGAAACGGCAGCCGTTATCGAGTGAACGAGCTCTACGGCTACCGCTCCCCCATACCCCCACATTGCCTGTTTTTCTTTCAGAAAAACAGGAAGATACGTTTTATAGGAAACTGATTATCAACCTCTTTCTATAACTAAGCAAAATAAAAACAAGCGATGTGCTGCGGCTGTGTTCTCACTTCTTTTTTACACAAAATAGCCTGGGAGGTTAGCTATAAAAGCGTGTTTCCAATTCTGTTAACAGAGCTTCAATACCTGCTGTTTTCATGCAGGAACTCATGACAGCTCCGCCGTTCGCTCCGGCTTTTCGCAGTGCCGGCATATTTTCCAAGTTTATGCCCCCTATCCCAAAAACAGGGATTTTCTGATTTATAACGCGGCAAACAGAGGCTAAAAAATCCAATCCTCTGGGAGCTGCACCTTTTTTACAGTCTGTTGCAAAAATATGCCCTGCTAAAATATGTGATACAACGATATTTTTCGGCTGCTGCATGATATATTCCGCTTCTTCCGTGCTGTGGATGGAAATTCCTACAGGAACAGGACTTTTTGTCAGCTCCTGATATTTATGAAAAGGAATTTGCACTCCCAGTCCCAATTCACAGGCAAGGGTAAAATCTCCATTGATAAAAAATGGTGTTGGATATTGTTTCGCTATGGGCAAAAGTTTTAACACAAGCGCTTTATATTCTTCACTTGACAACTCTTTTTCCCGCAAAATAAAGGCAAAAACTTCCTGCTGAAATATTTTTTCCACACGAACAAAAAAATCTTCAGCACAAACACTTTTTTGACTGACACAGATAATGGGTTTCATTCAAAATCCTTATAAAAAAGCCCTGCAAACTGAACATAGCAGGACTTTTACACTATCACAGCATGATACAATAATGACAGTCTAAACCCCAAACTTTTTGTTTTTCAATAAGAAAAATAAGCGATAAGGGGTATGGGACTTTTTTATTTGTTGCTGGCATGTCGTAAGGCATAAAAAGCCTGCAACAAGTTAAAACGTTCTCGTCCTCGAAAAATCAAGCTCGAAAGAGATTACTTGACTTTTCGGGGGAAACAATTTCCCCCAAGAAAAATAATTCTGCGTATTAAGTGAAAACACGCTAGACATACAAATAATCTGTCATGGCTGACTGTAAGCCAAGAGATTGTATTTTTTCTATAATTTCATCAACACTCCTCTCATCGGAAATAATGAACTGAGCATCGCCCTTTTCTTCTTCACTATGCCCGCCGACACTTGTTTTTACACCGGCAGAAATCTTGGTTGCGCAAATGTTGACAGCATTATTCCTAAAGCGTGCACATTCACGGGTAGAAATATTTATCCCCGCAAAAGGCATGAATAAGCGGTAGGCACACATAATCTGCAAAAGCTGTCTTTCATGCACATCTTTAGGGTTAATCGTATCGTCATTGACAATGGGACGCAAACGCGGACAGGAAAAAGAAACCTCTGCATGAGGATATTTCTTTTGTACATAATAGGCATGAAGTCCGGTAGCAAACGCATCTTTCCTAAAATCGTCAAGACCAAGCAAAGCCCCGAATCCAACCCCGCGCATGCCGCCCATAAGCGCCCGTTCCTGCGCATAAAAACGATAGGGATAAACTTTTTTCGGTCCTGATAAATGCATTTCGTCATATTTTACAGGATTATATGTTTCCTGATATACAGAAACAAAATCAGCCCCCGCTTCGTGCAAAATGCGGTATTCGTCCGTATTCATGGGATATACTTCAATACCCACAGTAGTGAAATATTTACGGGCAATTTTACAGGCTTCCGCAATAAATTCCACAGAAGATTTAACCCTGTGCTCACCTGTCAGCAGCAAAATTTCCTGCAAACCGGTAGCGGAAATAGAGCGGAGTTCCTCGTCAATTTCCTCAAAACTCAAACTGCCCCGCTGGATTTTATTTTTGCAGTTATACCCGCAGTATATACAGTTATTGGCACAATAGTTGGCAATATACAAAGGCGTATACAAGCAAACAGTATTGCCGAAACGCTTTCTTGTTTCTGTTTGCGCCTTCTGCGCTATTTCTTCCAAAAAATCCTGCGCTGCAGGAGAAAGAAGCGCAGCATAATCCTGCACGGTAAGGGACAAATAATCTTTTTTCAAGGCTTCACGCACATCGAGAGCTGTAATGGCAGCAAAATCAACCCGGGCAACTTCATCAAGAACCTGCTCCAGCATGCTGTGTTCGTGCTGTTCCATATTGGGTAAATATTTAAAACTCATTGTCAGCCCCTATTCGTCTAAAAAGCCTGTCAAAGGAGAAGAGGCTTCCGCCTTGTCTTTTATCCTGCCAAAACCAGCCAAATATGCCGTCCTGCCGGCTTCAATTCCTTGTCTGAAGGCACGCGCCATGCCAGTCACATCTCCTGCTGTTGCAATGGCGGTATTTGCCATAATGGCGGTAACGCCCATTTCCATGGCTTCACAAGCTTGTGAAGGTCTGCCAATACCCGCGTCCACAATAATCGGCAAATCAATTTCATCCACTAAAATCTGGATAAACTCCTTTGTGACCAAGCCTTTGTTGGTGCCAATGGGGGCTCCTAAAGGCATAATGGCAGCTGCCCCTGCATTCACCATATCGCGGGCAGCATTTAAATCAGGATACATATAGGGCAGAACAATAAAACCTTCTTTTGCCATAAGTTCTGTTGCCTTGGCAGTTTGATAATTGTCAGGCAGCAAGTATTTACTCTCATGGATAACTTCAACTTTGACAAAATCACCGCAGCCGCATTCACGGGCAAGGCGGGCAATACGCAAGGCTTCGTCAGCATTTCTTGCCCCTGAAGTGTTCGGCAAAATAGTTACACCTTTCGGAACATAATCCAAAATATTGGCAATACCGCCAATATTGGCACGGCGCAGAGCCAGCGTAATCATTTGTGCTCCTGCTTCCTGCACGGCAGCATTGACGACATCCAAGGAGAATTTGCCGGAACCTAAAATAAAACGGGAACTAAACGTGTGATTTCCAAGTTTATACGTATCTTCCATTTTCTCACCTCATCAGACTTTACATTATAGAGATTTTTCATTTAATATAATTCGCATAATCTGTGTTGCCTGCATGGACGCACAAAGCGCAACACGCGGGGCAAAAAGACAGGCGTCGGCCACATCGCTGATACCGTCGCCGCACAAATAATAACGACTCATAACGTTTTGCACTTTCATCAAATTTGCACTTTTTATATCTGCCATGCCATTTCCTCCCACCAAGTATGCATGGGGCAGCCGGCAGAGCACATTTTCTGCGAGCATGGCTTTTTGTTCTGCCCTGTCAAAAGCCTCACAAATAACACTGCAATTTCCAAATAAATTTTGTATATTTTCAGGTACAACTTTTTCTTGGCAGCAATGATAGGTAATATAAGGATTAATCCGCATAAGCTGTTCATAAAGAGCCGTGGTTTTTGCTTTGCCGATATCAGAAAGTTCATAATGCTGACGGTGGATATTGGTTTCATCAACCACGTCAAAATCAACCAGCGTCAACACCCCAATTCCAAGACGGGCAAGCATAATTGCCACATGGGAGCCAAGTCCCCCAAGCCCTGCAATACCGACATGGGCTTTGGCAAACAAGGCTTGCTTTTCTTTTCCATGCCGCCTTTCCTGTACGGCATAATACTGCTCTTTATTCATAAAAACAAAAAAAATCCTTATTAAGGTACCAATCAAATTTGCCGGTTTAAACCTATCCGCCGCCAACAAAGCTGACAATTTCAAGGCTGTCTTCATCACACAGCATGACTGCTGCAAAATCAGCCCGCGGAATAATTTGTCCGTTTTTTTCAACAGCAACCCGCAAAAGGACATATCCTTCCTGTTCCAGATATTCTTTTAAGCTCAGGGATTTTGTCAGTTTGATTTGCTTCCCGTTTACTTTCATAAAAAACCTTTCAAAAATAACGATACGCTTTTATGAAGATATTTTTTTATTTTGTCAATACTTCCATAAAAACTATCAAATCATATTTAAAAAAAAATACTATTTTTATAACTATGCAGACGAACATGGATACCATGAAATTCATAGTGAAGATTGTAAATTTCTTCCTCTCCCTGAAAATAGGACTTACATAGGTTCCTGTTCAAACTGTTCTTCTGCATTTATGAATGCA
>OFGH01000532.1_pt1 | contig 33645 bp, 54 predicted proteins | sample 1521721 | NCBI WGS metagenome assembly OFGH01 (sample SAMEA3504132, study PRJEB24116) | mouse gut metagenome | biome: mouse gut; feature: mouse-associated habitat; material: faeces | place: Denmark | collected 2011
GTGTCCAGCGCCATCAGGGGCTCGCCGCCGAAAAAGTCCACCTCAATGTTCCGCCGCTTGCCCGACTTGGCCACTACCCAGTCGATGGCCTTTTTCGCGGTGTGGGCGTCCATGGTCATCCGGCAGCCGGTGCCGAAGTCGCCGGTGGAGGCAAAGCAGTACTTACACCGCAGGTTGCAGTCGTGGGACACATGAAGGCACAGTGCCTTTACCACCGCCGCCTTGGGCAAAGCCATGGCCGCCTCCGGGTCCAGATAGTCGTCGGTGGTGAAGAGCAGCCCCAACTTTTGCAGCTCCAGCAGCTCCTGCCAGCCCTCCTCCAGGCCGGCCCGGTCGTACTGAGGCAGCCTGTCCGCCAGATCAGAGGGCAGCTCCTCCCCCAGCGGCCCATCCCCCGCTCCGCTGAGCAGGTCGTAGGTCAGCTTGTCCAGCACATGGACCGCCCCGCTGTTCACGTCCGCCGCCAGGTACTGCCCCAGGGCGGTAAAGGTATGTACGGTTGTCATGTTTTTTCCTCCCGTTTAAATTTCTCTCCAGCTCAGTTCACACTGTCCGGTCGCGTTTTGAAATTCCCAGCGCAGATCATATCTCTCCTCCAGCTTGATCGTGCCCGTGGGGGACTGCCTGTTCAGCTTCAGAAGCGGGCGCTTGTCTCTGTCCAGCAGAGACACCTCTGCCTCTCCCTTGGACAGCCGGGCCTCAAAGGAAAACTGATAGGCCCGGCCACGATGAAAGCGGCCCAAATGCCGGACCCAGCCGTTGCAGGAGTCTATCTTCACCCGGTCCGCATCCCGTCCGGCCCGAAACACAAACAAGACTGCGGCGATACACTTTGTCACTGCCAGCCCCCGGGAGTAAAGAAAGTATATCACAGCGCCAAGCACCAGGAAAAAAATCAGGTAATATGGCCGCATATACATTACCTCCTGTCTTTTGGAATCGCGGAGAAACGGACAGCAAAAAGGCAGGCGCAAAAGCGCCCGCCCTTTCAGGCTGTTGGATTTACTTGTTCTCGCACTTCTGGTTGGCGACGGTGCAGGAAGTCTTGCAGGCGGACTGGCAAGAGGTCTGGCACTCGCCGCAGCCGCCCTTGGCGGCGCTGGCCTTCAGGGTGGCCCCGTTCAAGGTCTGAATGTGTTTCATTGGTATCTCCTCCTGTTAGGTTGCTTACAGCAGATTCTGCCATAGTGGCTGTCATTATAACACAGCGCCCTGAAAATTTCAATCATCTTCTTCTTTTTTTCTTGGGTTTTCTTGCCAATAGGCCGGGAATGGCTCCGCCGCACAGGCAGGCACATAAAATTCCAGCCCCGCCGTTGGCGATGGAGGCCCCCTCGCAGGCGACGCTCCCAGCGGTGAGCAGCAGCAGGAACAGCACCGTTCCCACGCCCAGCCCAACAGGCAGAGAGGGGCCGTTTACCCGGCGGACGGCAAAGGCCCCGCCCACGACGGCCCCCAGAACACAGACGGCCAGCACAGCCCCGTACATGGCCCCCACGGGCATCACGCCGGCAGACACCAGCACGGCGCACAGCAGCAAGGCCAGGACCGCCGTCACCCCCGCCAGCGCCCCGCCGACCAGTACGTCGCACATGGCATTGAGCCACTGGCCGCCCAGCTCCTCCGTACTTCGCTCCCGTTTTTTCATAAAACACCCTCCCCCACGGTTTGGTAAAACCTATGCGGGGAGGGCGAAAGACATGCCTGTTTTTTAGTTGTTGGCGGGCTGCTCGGAGGCCACGTTCTTGGTGGACACAGCCCATTTGGTAAACTCGATGCGCACCCGGTCGGCGCTGGTTTCGATGACGATGGTGCTCTCGTCCACCTTACAGATGGTGCCCACAATGCCGCCGATGGTGGTGATGACATCGCCCACCTTCAGGGAATCCCGCAGGTTCTGTGCCTCCTTCTTCCGCTTATTCTCCGGGCGGATCATGAAGAAGTACAGCATCGCGAGCATCAGAACGAGCATAATGATAAAACTAGGATCAGTCATAAATCTTTCCTCCAAGGTTTAAAATCACTTTGTCAACAGAATCAACGCAGTAAAAGCTATTATAGCGGATAATTCTCCGGTTGACAAGCCCTTTTGGCAAATTTCTCTAGTCCTCCCGGCACGGCCGGTCCAGCAGGCCGGAGTACCGGGCACGGAAGTCCTCAAAGGTCCCGCTGTCGATGCTCTCCCGGATACGGGCCGTCAGCTCATTGTAGAAGTACAGGTTGTGGAGCACCGCCAGCCGCATGGCCAGCATCTCCTGGGCAACGATCAGGTGGCGCAGGTAGGCCCGGGAGAAGGACCGGCAGGCGGGGCAGCCGCACGACCGGTCGATGGGCCGGGGGTCTAACTTGTATTTCTCATTTTTGATGTTGACAGTCCCCTTCCAGGTGTACAGCTTGCCGTGGCGGGCGTTCCGGGCGGGCATGACGCAGTCGAAAAAATCCACTCCCCGAGCGACCCCTTCAATAATATTAGAAGGCGTCCCCACCCCCATGAGGTAACGGGGCTTGTCCGCCGGCATGTGGGGCTCCACCGCGTCGATGATATCGTACATCACCTGAGTGGGCTCCCCCACCGCCAGACCGCCGATGGCGTAGCCGTCGCAGTCCAGCTTGGCGATCTCCTCCATGTGCCGCACCCGCAGGTCGGCGTAGGTCCCCCCCTGGTTGATGCCGAAGAGCTGCTGCTGCGGGTTGACCGTATCCGGCAAGGTATTCAGCCTGTTATGCTCTGTCACACAGCGCTCCAGCCACCGGGCTGTCCGCTCACAGGAGGCCTTCACGTACTCGTAGGGAGAGGGGTTCTCCACGCACTCATCAAAGGCCATGGCAATGTCGCTGCCCAGGTTGGACTGAATCTGCATAGACTCCTCCGGACCCATAAAAATGCGCCGACCGTCAATGTGGGAAGCGAAGGTGACCCCCTCCTCGGTGATCTTCCGCAAGCCGGACAGGGAAAAGACCTGAAAGCCCCCACTGTCGGTGAGCATGGGGCCGTCCCAGTCCATAAATTTGTGAAGCCCGCCCATCTGGCGGACAACGCCGTCCCCGGGGCGAAGATGGAGGTGGTAGGTGTTGGACAGCTCCACCTGACAGCCGATCTCCTTCAGGTCGTGGGCGGACACCGCCCCCTTGATGGCCCCCTGGGTGCCCACGTTCATAAACACCGGGGTCTGCACTACCCCGTGGGCGCAGGTGAAGACACCCCGCCGGGCTCTCCCCTCTTGTTTCAATACTTCAAACACGCAAAAACTCCTTTTTATCTTGTAATGCCGTTCTGACGCAAAAATTCCGTGACAAACCGCTCCAGCTCGTCCGTGTGCATCACAACGGTCATCTGGGACCAGTCTGAGTATTCCAAGGTGCGCCAGCCCAGCCTAAAGCGCCCATCCGGCCCGTCCGGGTAATACTTTCCATGATAAACATAGTAAGGAAAGTTGATTTTTTCCCTCAAATGTCCCCGGTGGAACAAAAGCTCGCATCCGCTTGCAATGACGCCATGTTTGTATTCCTCAATAAAGATGTTGTCGATAAAGTCGTCGTCAATAACTGAGGGGTCCTCCGCAATATGGAGCTCGGCCAGGATGGTCTCAAACAGGTCGTGGGTCCGCTCCCAGTTGAAGCCGCCGGCTGCCTCCAGCAGAGCCGGACTGCTATAACCAGCTTCAAGCATATCCAACGCCCATAGGGTCAGGTGATCGTCCCACCTATGCTTTAAAATCCCCGTACGGCAGTCATCGTAGTATTTTTCCAAAATATGCCCCAAATAATAATATTTCATCGAAAATCTTGAGCCCCCTCCTCACGAAATAAACATCGCATCCCCTCTGGTCACGGGAGATACGATTTTTACCCCCAAAAACTGGGCAACACCGCCCCGTTTTGGGGCCTTTCCTCGTATTAGCTCGTAGGAGCCTCTTGGAGCGGCGGTTGCGTTTGGATGGGAAAGTATAAGGGGAATGTCCTTGCCGCCCCTTGTGGCTCATTGTGTGCGGTCATTATTTCTGGATGAGGCGGTTTTACTTCACAGGGGGCTGGTTTTCACCGCTCTCACGTTCGGCCCGCCCTCTCCTGGCAACGGCAATCTCCTCGTTTATTTCCTCCAGGGTCATGTTCGCTGTTCCGTTCCGTTTAGCCTCCTCACCGAGCTTGCGAAGTGCAAGCATCCCCCCGTTGAGGGGGATGCTTCCCTCGACTGCTATCTGATTCACGAAGACGGCAACCGCTCCTTCAAGGCTGATGCCTTCCCTCTCACAAACAGCAACCGCCTTCTTCAACGTGTAATCATCCAACTCTACTTCGATGTTCATGGCGGCCATGTCGATTGCACTCCTTCAAATCATTGCAGGGCAGTCAAACGGTCAACCAGCGAGTGGTCTCCGTCCAGCAGGAACAAGAAGCGGCTGGCAATACCAGAGGGTTCAACCTTGCCATTCTCCCATTCCTCCACCGTTTCGGTAGGTACGCCCATCGCTTTAGCGAGTGCCCGCTGGGTCAGATTGAGCGCCTGACGGGTACGAACGACATCGGCAGCCTTATATGCAGGGGCAGGAACAGGATCGGGAATCTCTACCTCAATTACTCTGCACCGGGACGTATCTCCTTTGGAAAATGCTACTGCATCTTCCAGGCCGGATTTAAGCATCTCATAGTAGCTCTTCTCCATAAACTTACTCCTCCTTGATAATCTCAACCATCTTGCGAATAACTTTCTTTTGATCTGGGTCTAAATCGGTCTGCACATTCTTGGCATAGGCAGCCAAGAGGTATATCTGCTCTTTTACTACGATGTCAACGTAGACAACTCGGCCGCCACCGGATTTCCCACGGCCCTCAAGAGGTATGCGTACCTTTCTGGCACCGCCAAGGCCGGGAATCACAGTTCCAATTTCAGGGTCCTTATTCAAGACCTGTTGAAGCAACTGTAACTCGTCATCGCCAAGTCCCATACCGCTCCAGGCTTTATCGAAATCAGGGGTCAAAATGTATGTTCGTTTCATAACACTTCCCCTTTCATCGTCATTATATACGATTCGCTTGCCCCATGCAAGAGTTAAACAGCAGTTTTACAAAAAGCGGGGGCATCACGCCCCCGCTGATGGCACAGCTATCGCCGGTTCCGGTCGTTCAGATGGGACTTCCGCAGACGCTCCATCTGCTCCCGCATGATTACGAGACGCTCTACGGAGCTGCACCCGGTCGCCAACTGGCTATACACGCCAGACCGCATGAAGAACGGGGTTCGGTCATCCACATACCGCCGGAGCTCCGCCCTGTCCCGAGCCGTCATCTGTCCATTCACACCTGCTCACCACCATTCAGGCGGCGGACGAAGCGGCGTCCTTCTCGGCCTTCAGCCTCCTCCGGTACTCTCTCTGGTAGGTCAACATCTTCTCCCGGTTCTCCAGGTAGTAGGCCCGCTGGCGCTCTTTCTGCTGCTTGGCCTTGGCCGCACGTTTGGCGGCAACCTCAGCCTCGTGCTTCGCAGCGGCGGCGGCCCTCTCCTCCGGGCTCAGCTTAGCGACCGCCCGGTACGCCTTCTGGTAGGCGGCGATCTTCTCCTTGTTCTTCTCCCGGTACGCCTTCTGGTAGGCGGCAATCTGCTCCTTGTGGGCCTCGTAGTAGGCCCGCTGGCGCTCAGACCGCTCATACTTCTTCTTCAACTCGGCCCGCTTCTTCTCCTCCTCGGCCAGACGCCGCCGCTCCTCAGCCTGGGCGTTGAGCCGGGCAATGTTCTCCAGTTCCTTCTTGGTCAACTTCGTGGCTTTCATATTCATACCGTCCTTTCACTCAACTGCCCAGCATACTGGGCTCCGTAGAGACTTCCTATCTGCGTCTTCATCATCACACACTGGGCGATGATGGCATCCAGCTTGGCCTCGAATCCCCGAACATCAACGGGCGGCCAGTGTTCATCGGCGGGCGGTGCCGCCATCACGGTGTCCTGCTGAACCGGCGGCTTCTGCGTCTGTGGCCGTTCAAGCTCGGCCTTCTGGATCATTTCGGTCGTGACCCACCGGGCGGCGTCTCGGCTCCCTTCCTTCCTGAACTCGGCCAGCTTCTCGCAGCCCTGTCTGTCCAGGCAGAGAACCTCGGCGCTGAACCGGCGGCAGTCCTTCGGTGAGCGCCAGTTTACTCTCCTGCGGTAGAGCGTTACACCCTCCGCCCTCTGAACCGCCTTAATCGGGGCCTTGTAGCCAAGCACATCGGCCACATCCCGGCCGCAGTACAGCGGCGTCCCATCAGGCTCATACACAACCCTGACAGATTGGCTCGGTCTGTACGGGATGGTAGATGCGCTACTCATCTGTCGTTCCTCCTTTCACGTCCATATTGAAGCTGCCCTCCCAAACCGGGAGGGCGGCTGTCCTTCAGCTCAATGCGGCAGCGTATGTATCGGCAAGGCGTTTCAGCGTCCGCAGCTCCCCACGGAAGAACTTCGCCTCCTTGGTGTAGCCCTTCTCTTTCGCCTCAAGCGTGTAGTCCAGGATACCCTTGCAGACACCAGCGACGTACTTCACGGCGTCCAAGATGTTGCACGGCTTATCGTCGAACTCATCGCCGCCCAGGTGGTGCCGCAGGGTCAGGCTGCTCAGGTCGTTCGAGCACATCAAGTAGTGGTCTTCGAGGCCAAAGTAGCTCAGGACGACGGTAGCATCATCGTGGTTCATTTCAACGCCCTGCTTGTGGGCGGCGGCCACCAAAACGGCCCCATACTTAATCTCAGTCATCGTTACATCTCCTCCGCCATGTCCTTGAGCTCGGCAGCGGCATCGACGGCCATGTAGAACAGGTTCAGGAACCGCTCCAGCTCGGGCTTCGTCTCCTTGGTTGCGTGGAACTCCTCGACGATCTTATCGGCGGCGTACAGCAGGGACTCGACCTTGATGGCCTGATTGCGGAGCTCCAGGGTCTTCGTCACGTTTTTCTCGTTGCTCATTGATTTTTCCTCCAGTATGTTGTATTCTGGCGAGGAACCGAGCGGTTTCCTCCTGACGGGCCTGCCTCGGTTTCCTCCAGTGGGACGCCCTTGCAGTTTGCGGCTGCGGGGCGTTTCCGTTTTCTTTGGTGGGATTTCAGCTTCCCACGACCTCCCCCGGCTGGCTGCCGGGTGGTTTCGGCCGGTTGCTGTCCGGCTCTCATCAGGTGGGGGCGAGAATGAGCTGGGCTTTGAGCATCCTGTAGTCCCATTCCCATTCATTCACCCTCGGGTAGTTGACCCGGCGGAGGATTTCGACCATCCGGCCCATGTCATCGACGTCTTCTTCATCGACTTGGTAGGTGGGGTCTTCGAGCTCCGGCCGGCAGTCCTCCACCCGCCCCATGCACCCGGCGGCGGCGAGGGTTTCAAACACCTTGAAGAAGTTTTCCTTGGCGGCGGCGTAGGCCGGGGTGAGGTAGGTTTCGCCGAGTTGGGCGATAGCGTTGGAGTACATTTCGTTGAAGTTCATTTGAATACCTCCGTTTTACAATTTGTGCCGAACTGGTAACTTTTGTTTGTTTATACTACTATTCTAACTGCCATTTCGGTAATTGTAAAGCGAAAATTTAACGATTGACTTTGGCATAGTGCCAGAAGATTGTCCATCGTTTATGTGCAGTATGTCAGCGGTGTGCTGATGGGGTAATCATGCCTCTCTTGAAGACCTCAACTGCCGCCGGTTCGGCGCTGATGGAGCCTTTCCCGTTCGGCAGCCGATATGCCACAAACTCCCGGCCGGCTGCATCAACGTACAGCTCCTCGTACTCTGCCACGCTCCCGGCATCCTTGCTGGCCGTGCTCTCAATCAGGCTGGCCTTGCTGGTGTCGTACACCTTCCCTCCGATTCGGCGGGTCAGCCTCGGGCCGGTGCTGTTCCCATAGTGCCGGAGCGGCTGTCCATCGTCGTCCAGAACCATGATCCGGTGCCCCAGGAACGACAGGGCCTTCTCAAGCTCGTTATAGGTGAGCGTTCCCTTCCTGAGCCTGATATTCAAGTTCTGCCGGGTGCATCCCATGAACTCGGCCAGGGCGGCCTGGGTTTTCCCGCTCTTAATGAGCGCAGACCGGATAATCTCGGTTGAGGTCATTGGCCGCCTCCTTCGATTTTGGGCGGAGCACCAAAAACACCGAGCGAAATGATAAAAACGGAATCTCGGGGCTCCAGGGCCTCAGCATCGAGGGTATCGCCATCCAGCAGGAACTCCATTCCGGCTGTCAGGTACTCAAGGACACCGTTACGAATCTTTTCCAGCGTCACATCCCAATACTTTCCGCTCTTGGCTCCGAAAGATACATCACGGGCCCGTAATGTCTTTCCATCAATGAGCTGCTGGGCAGCCCACTCGCCAACGGGAACATCCTGTGGGCGCTTGGTATCATCAATGACGATGAACCGGGAAAGCTCGGTCACGGCCCCATCCATAATGGCTGTTACGGCTTCCAGCGGCATTTTCATCTCCGCCTGGGGAACCTTGTTCTTTCTGTCCTTCATGCGGCAGTTACCTTCCTCTCGTAGATTTTGCGGCGAACACCGAGGACTCCTCTGGAGGTCACGGCGGTGAGACTGTCCTGCGAGTACAGATACACGTCACCAGCTTTCCTGGCGGCGATAGCGCCGTCCAGCATGGCAACACGCAGGCTGGTGGAGCGTACCGTGTAGACCACATCGGTCGGATCATCGAGCCGGTACAGCTCAAACACGATATTGCCAGCCATCAGTCCACCGCCTTCATGTAGTCGTACAGCTCAGCCTTCAGGTTGACGACCTCGGCCTCGGCGTCCTCCAGGGCGGCAATCATGGAGCGGCTGTCCTGGCGGAGCTTCTCCATCTCCCTGGTCTGCATATCCTGCTCATGCTGGAGCGTTTCCACCTTGTCCTCCAGCTCCACCTTGGCCGCCCGGAGGCGGGCGTTCTCGGTCTTGACCTCATCGAAGGCCATGTGCTCCGGGTTCGTGTGCTGGTTCCAAAACCGAACGGCGTCCTCCCAGTTCCAGATGGAGAAGACAATCCGGTAGAACGTGGCCTGGGTGGCGGGACGGCTGCTGCTCCAGGTGCCGTGCGGATCAGGCTCGCCCTTGTCGTTGTCCCGGCCGATGTCATTGGCGAGGCGGTCGAGCTCCTCAATGGGCGTGTGACCGAAGATGTCCTGGGCCCGGCAGATGTCCTCCTGTACTGTGCTCAGCCCGTTGGCCCGAACCTCAGCAACCAGCTCGGCGGCGGTTTTGATGCTGTCGTACTTGCTCATGGTGTCATCCTCCTAATATCAGTTTGTGGGGCTTCCCACGACTGCGGGCCGTTCGGCTTGCCTCCAGTGCTCCAGAGGCTCCGCAGTTTCGGCCGGTTGCCATCCGGCTCTCATTCAGGCGGGACAGTTGACGCCGTTCTTCCTCTTGCTGTACGCCCAATCGGGCAGCGCCGGACGGTTCTTCTTCGTAGACCCAAACAGAGTCCAGGCGCCGTTGTAGAACCGGCTGCAATAGCTTCGCTCGCCCCTGTAAATGGTGGCGTGGAATCCGCCAAGCGCCATGTCTTCGTCTACCCTTTTCTTCAGGTAGCCGATATGCTGAGACGACCCGAGGTACTGACCATCGACGAAAGCGTAGTACATCGTCAGCCCTCCTCAGTAGACGGTGTGGGCGACGCAGGCCATGCCGTGGATGGCGGAGGCGATCCCCTCCTCGATGGTCTTGCAATCGTTCCAGCTTTCCGGGCCAACGAGCCGGTGGACTGTGCTTCCATTCGGGAGGGTTCCGACAACCAGCGTCGTCTCGGTGGGCTCGTCTTCTACGACCTCGATGAAGAAGCTGTCCTTGCTCCCCAGGTAGTCGAGGTAGCCCCAGCCGATCTTGGCGCACCGCTTGGTCACGGACTTGATGTTCCAGCTCCAGTTTTCATCGGCCTGCCGCTCCTGGGCGACTGCTGTTCTGATGGTTCCCTTGTGCTCTCTCATGTCTATCATTTCGATTTCCTCCCGGCCCTTGGCCTTGACTTTCTCCTGCCGCTGTGTTACCGTGGAGGGGCGGGGTGAGGCAGGTTCCCCCGTCCCTCTTTTGGGTGTTAGGCTCCCGGTTGCTTGGTAGGCGGTGGGGAGCCTAACTTTTTACTTGTCTTTGCTGGTGCTCTTGGTGTCGTGCTGGATTCCGGTAGCGATGAACTTGATGCACTTGACAGCATCCTCATCGGAGTGGCCGTTGGCCTTCAGCCAATCAATCAGCCGTGCGGTTTCCGTAGCGGTCATGCTACATTCCTCCATTTGCTTTACCTCCTGCCCGGTATGATTTCCCGCTTAGAGGTCGTGCCCTCGGCTGCGGGGTGTCGGCACCATTTGTACCAAACTGGTACTGTGTGTTGTTTTATGATACTATTCTAACTGCCAGACTGGTAATTGTAAAGCGGAAATTTAATTTTGATGCTCTGAAAAATACATAAAATTTTGCCTCTATTATTGTGAAAATTACCGAACTGGTAGTTGTCACGTTTTCGGCACCATTTCTGGGCAAAAAAAGAAAAGCCCCTTCCTGACGCACCATCAAATCGGTGCAAAATCAGGAAGGGGCTTTGTGTGGCCGTGGGAGCCGTTTTAAGGCCGGTTGCCGTTTTGGTAGGGATTTATATAGGTAACAGGCCAGGAGGGCGTCCCTGCTGCTTTATTTCGATTGTGGATGGCATTGTGCCGTTGTGGTAAGTTGTGCAGGAGATTTCTCACGTCTCCCGTCAATGCGGAGGCCACGGGCCATCGCTCAGGGCCAGCGTACATGGTGTGCGGATTTGGAACTAAAAGTGTCTTTCTGTGACGGATACTGCGTATTAGCTCGTAGGATGCGTTTTAAGACACGGTTGCTTTGGGTGGTATAAGTATATTACCGGACAGCGTTGGAGCGATTTGGTATTTTTTTCCGTTGGAAAAACCTTTCAAAATTCCTCGTTTTAACTCGATTTCACGTCAAAAAGTTAAAAACCTCGGATTTTACTCTGTTTTTCACCGTTTTTGACCCTTGCGGGGGCCTCCCACCCGTCCTGCTGCTGCGTGGGAACGTAGCCATCAACGGAGCGGGCAGGAGGCCGGGCACAGTTACTCCTCCTGACCGGGCAGGCCGAAGTAGAACTCCTGCCGCTCGGGCGGGGGCGGGGCGCCCTCGGAGACGGGTTCGCCGTTGGCGGCGCTCTGATCCTCAGCAGGGGACGTGTCCTCTCCGGCGAGCGCATAGGCGCACTTCCTCCGGTTGTACTCCTCCATCACCTCGTTCTTGTGCTGCTCGCTCACCTCGACCGGCAAGCCAGGGGGAGCAACCATCACCGGCGTCATTTCGGCGCCTTCCTTCACTTTGGCGAGGACATCATCCAGCGCATACAGGGGAACACCGTTGTTCTCCAGCACCATGATGATTTCGCACACGACGACCTTCTGGTCAAACACTCTAACCATTTTCGCTCCTCCTCAGTTATTATTCCGCTTGATGTTGTTAAACTGCTCCATAGTCTGCTTCAGCTTATCGAACCCATACATAGCGGCGAAGCAGACGAAGAAGCCCAGGACAATGGCGCCGACCACCATGTACCATGTGACCTGGACGCCGGCGATCTGGCACATGGCGAAGAAGGCCAGCAGCGTCACGGCCATGGCGACGAAGAAAGCCAGGACGTTGGTGGGCAACTTCCCCCAGGTCAGACCCTTCACGACCTCGACGATGATGTTCGTGACGATCATGAGGGCCAGCGCCACGGGCAGGATGATGGAGATGACAGCGGGGATGTTCTGAATGATAGCTTCCATGATTTCTTCCTCCTCAAATCTTTTTGCAGTAGTCCAGGGACACCCAGCCAACACCAGACTTCAGCTTGCCCCAGAGGGTAGCGCCCTCGCCGGTGGCCTCGCTGACGATGGTGTAGGCACCGGGCTTAATGACGCTGACGATTGCGTTGTTGGTGCCGGGACCTTTGCGGATACGCAGGTCGGTGGCGGTGATGCGGACCTTGTACGGGACCTTGCTTACCGGAGCGGCGGGGGCCGGGGACGTAGCAGAGGTCCCCAGCTTGACGTTCACCTTTGTGGCGATGTCGCCGAGCCGCTGGTAGATGTAGTCCCCAGGACAGGCTTTGTTGGCGAACCAGCGGTGGACGGTGAGGTTTTGCTGGTCCACCTTGCCCACCAGATTCTTGTCCCCCTTCCACAGCAGCTTCTTGATGCCGTTCCGCCGGCAGATGTCGGCGCACAGCTCAATCAGGGCGGCCATAGCCTTGTCGGTGATGGCGTAGGGGTGCGTGGTGTCGCTGGCGACCTCGATGGTCACGGCCTGGTAGTCATTGGACTTGCCGGAGATGCCATTGACGCGGATGGGGGTCTTTACTCCGTTCACGGTCTTGTAACCACCGGTACACCAGGAGCGGTCTTTCTCCTCGACACACAGGCCGATGGAGCCGTCGTAGCCCACAACGTAGTTGCAGGACGCCTCCTTGTCGTCGGGCTGGAACACCTCACACCCACGCTTGGCGGTCACCTGCCCGACAAAACAGTGGATGGTGATGGTGTCAATGACGTGGTTCCGGTTCGCCGTCCGATTCGGAGAAATCATCCTCACGGTAGCCAGGGGGCTGTTGGAGAATCCCATGGTGCTGCCACTTCCTTTCTTCGCATACTTGTCGAAATACTTCTGGCCGTAGCTGGCCCGCCGGGCCTTCGCTGTCTCGCTCTGATCCGCCGGACGCTCGAACTGGAGCAGAACGGCGTCGGAGGCCGCCCGGACGCTGGTGGCGGTCTTCAGAACGCTCAGCACCGACTTGTAGCTGGTGGACAGCTCCTTCATCAGAAAACCGAGCTGCATCTCCAGGTCTCCGATGCTCTTCCCGGCGGCCTTGGCATAGGCCAACAGGGCCGCCTTCCGGGTCGGGTATGTCCACTGGGCGAGGCCGTAACCGGCCCGGTCGTTGCCGAAGTTGGCGTAGCTGCCCTTATCCACCAGCTCGGTGTACTCAGCGTCAGCCATGCCCAGCTTGCCCTCGTAGCTGTTCTGGAGGTTGTTCGGGCGGAGGCCGCTCTCTGCGTACAGGTTCCCCATCAGGCCGGCGGCGCCAGCGTCGGTGAGGCCCTGGCCCTTCAGGTAGCTCCAGATTCTCTCTTCTGTGTTCATTATCCGACTCCTCCTTCCCCACCCTCATCGGGCGGATCGTCTTCAGTCCGGCTCTGGCCGAACACTTTGCCGTCATTGTGCTCGAAGATGTTCTCCAGCACCTTCAGGGCTCCGACGCCAAGGATGGTTCTGACGGCCTCTGCGGAAAGCTCCTCAGCGGGGAACGGCTGCTCCAACACAATGGTGGAGTAGGTGGCAATCGCATACGACCATGACACCCATACGATGGCGAATACCTGTGCGGTGACGAACAGGAACCTCGTAATCGACCGGATGATGTTGCGGCGCTCCTGGCCCGCCCTCAGCTCCCGCAGCCGCTTCCGCAGGTGGCGGTAGGTGGACTCGCAGTACAGGACGCCCAGGGCGATGCCGACCGCCAGGGCGCCGGCGGCAATCAGGATCATCTTCATGGCGACTGCTCCTGCCTCGCTGCGCTGCTTTCCTGAAGGAAGTCATGCAGCTTCAACCGCTCCATGTAGACCTCCTGGATATTCTTAATCGCCAGGACCGCCCGGTTGTTCGGGTACTCCGGGTGTTCTCGGCAATACAGCTCATAGGCATCTATCTCAGCCAACACCTCGGTGAACTCCTCCTTGGTGTGGTCGATGTCCCGAAGCAGCTCATTGTTGAAGTGCAGGATACGGGCCCGGTGCCCATCAGCACATCGCCGGTCATCCATGGTGATATGGGCATCCAGTTTCTTGATGACCTCGGCATTGATGGCCCGGCCGATGGCTCTTGCCATCCAGGACCAGGGGTTCACTTTGACGGGGGCGATCTGTACCAGGGTCATCATGACCAGAAGCAGACCGCCCCCGCCAGCCAAAAGCTCTTGGACGTTCACAACTACATTTCCTCCTGTTTTGATAGCGATTTTGGGTTTCTCAGTAACGCAGAAGGCCGCCCCCGATAACGGGAGCGGCCTATTTGCGCCGGTCCTTAGACCTTGACCTCCAGGGCCTCCAGGATGTCCTCCACCTCCTCACGGAGCTTGGCTGGCACCTGCTCCAAGGTCTTCTTGCCCTTGACAATCAGGGTTGCGTACACAACAGCCATGGTCTGTACCTCCTTTCTGAGCAAGATTTTCAGCAGCCACTCCCGGAGCCTACTCATGGTCGGACTCCTTCAGCAGCGCCTCGACATCGGCCCGGAGACGGGCCGGAACGTCTTTGAGCTTCTTCAGCCCCTTGCGGATCAGGTCAGCGTACACCTTTGCCATTACGCCTCACCACCTTCCAGCAGCTCGTACACATCGCAGAGGGCCATCTGCGTGTCGGTGAGCTGACCCTCCAGGCTTTCGACCTTGGCCCGGAGCTGCTCGTTCTCCTCCTGGAGCTGCTTCCGGGTCTTCTCCTTCTGCTTCTCCTTCACAGAGTCCTTCCTGATAACATTCAGCCCCATTACTGGAACCCTCCTTGCACAGACGTGATGTAGCCGCCCTCCCCGCTGGGACCACGCTCGGCGGTCAGCCGGAAGTTGAAGGCGAAGCCATTGGCGGCGGTCTTGTTCTCGAAGACATAGTTGGCGCCGGTCTTCACGGCGGTGGTGCAGTCCTCCCACACCGGGGTCTCGTCATTGGCGTTGTTCGTGACCTCGACCTTGTACTCGGCGTCCGCCGGGATGAGGCCGATGACGGACAGAACGCAAATGCTGATCTGGTCGTCGGCCGCCATGGGCGTCTCCAGTGTGATAGAGGCCCCGGTGACTTTCTTGGCGAAGACCAGGGTGTGGACGGTGCTGGCCTTACCGTCGCTGGCCGTGATGGTCAGAGTGTGATTGCCGTTCAGCAGCTTCATGAAATACTCGCCGGTGACGTTGAAGCTGTTGCTCCCGTCCAGCGTGGCCGTGAACGTCCGCTTTGTCACGCCGTCGATGGCCTCGGTCACAGTGATCTCATCGCCGTCCACATCGGAGACGGAGTAGGACACCATGAACCCGGCGTCCTTCTCCCCCAGGTCGCTCCCGCTGGGGGAACCGCAGATGATGGCCGGGGCGGTGTTGTTGTTCACGGTCCGTTCCGGCGACACGGTGTAGCTGCTGTATGCGTTGTTGCTGTCGTAGGCCCGGACCCGGTAGGCCACGGTCGCCCAGCCCTTCGTGATGGTATCGGTGTAACTCAGGGTGTTGCCGGTGTAGACCACCTCCCATTCGCCGCCGTCCACCTGCCGCTCCAGGCTGTACCCAGACAAATTACCATCCTGGTCGGTGGCCGCTCCCCATGTAATGGTGAGCGTCGCACCGCCCAGGACGGTATTCGGGACCGTGATGCCATTCGGGGCGGTCGGGGCGGTGTTGTTTACTACCGTCACTTGGCCGCTGGTCTTGTACCCGGACGCCAGCCCATCGCTGTCATAGGCTTTCACCCGGTACATCACGCTTCCCGTGCCAAACGGCACGGTGTTGGTCGTGCTCCGGCTGTTGCCCTGGTAAATCTGCGACCACGACTTTCCGCCATCGGTACTGCGCTCCAGGATATACCCCTCCAGGTTGCTCTCCTTGTCGGTGCTGGCCCCCCAGGACACGGTGATAGTGCTTCCCCCCTGGATGCTGCTGGGGACGGAGATGCTGCTGGGCGTGGTCGGGGCCGTGTTCGTCGATACGGAGCCGTCATCAGAGACCAAGAGAGAAGAGGGAAGTATCAAAGCGGGGCGGATGCCATAGGAGTTCGAGCAGTGGTTCGTGCTGTTGGAGCTGCCATTGGAGCCCACGTACCAAGCGTAGTAGGAGTTGACGGTGTGCGGGGAGCGGAGCCACCAGTAGGCGGCCGAACCGTTGAGATAGGCGAGGCGTTTGTTGTTGGCCGAGGTGCCGGTGCCGTACTCGAAGTAGGCCAGCCTTGCGCCGTCATGGGGCATATAGCTCCAATCGGTCTGGCCGCCGACCTCGATGTTGGACAACAGGAAAATCTTCGCACTCAGGCCGTTCGCCCCGCTGTTGACGCTCATGCTGGTGCCGCTGCCGGGACGGTACGGGATTTTCGCTTGCCTGATCTGGGCCCGGATATTTGCGTCGATCAGGTTGAGGAACTCGTTGTTGAGCCACTTGTGGATGGTGCTGTTGGCATAGTCATTGACGTTGGAGCTATGCCACTGGCGGCTTTCGTACAGGTCTTTCATCAACAACCATGTGCCATTGCAGGACTCGTCGTAGATGGACGACGGCTTCCCCTGCTGGACAACGATGAAGTCCCGCAGGGTGCCATTGACTTTAATCTTGACGATACTGCCAACGGCTTTGCTGCTGAGGGCAACTGATGCCATGTCTTTTCCTCCTTCAAAATTTATTGCCACGGCGGTATGTCGGCCGGCCTCGGGACAGGCGAAAAGGCGCCGGATTGCTCCTGCGCCCTGTGCTGCTTCTTGTAGATGTTCTGCATCTGCTTTACTCGCCGCTTCGCCCGAACCTCCCTCGTCGAGTTGATTTTTCGGTGGACGGGAACCTTCTCGCCGATGATTTCCTCGACCTGCTTGGCATACTTCGTCCGTAAGGCGTGAGTGTCACCGTGGGCCGCATGAGCGTCCCATGAACCGAACTTTTCGAGTATCTTCTCTTTGGTGATGTTCCCGGCGGGATACTCGACCCGCCATATCTTGATGTTCTTCTTGATCCTGTCGATACCGTCCTTGCGGAGCTTCTGGACAACACCGCCGGTCTCGGTCAGGTAGCTATGGAATCCCAGGAAGTCGATGCCGTTCCTCAGAGGGAAGATGCCGGTCTTCTCGTTCAGCTCCAGACCGTAGCTGCCCATGAACACCCGGAAGTCTGCCAACAGGTTCTTCAGGAACTCTTTCGACGGGTGGATGGCGAGGAAGTCATCCATGTACCGGCCATACTTCTTGACGCCGTACTTCTCCTTGACGATGTGGTCAAACTCATCCAGGAACAGCAGGGCGAGGAGCTGGCTGGTCTGGTAGCCCAGGGGCAGTCCCGCCGTGGTGTCGATGTAGATGCACAGCAGCTCATAAATCTGCGGGTCTACTCCCCGGCGGTCAAGCAGGGCCTTCAGCTTCACCTTCAGCTTGTCATGGTCGATGGAGGCGAAGAAGTGGTGGACATCGCATTTCAGCACCCAGCCTTCGGCTGTGCCGTACTGCCGGTAGTAGTCCACCATGAACTGCTTCAGCCGCATCAGACCGTCATGGGTTCCTTTTCCCTTCTGGCTGGCGTAGTTGTCACGGATAAAGCTCTTCGTCACGGCTTCGTACAGGATGTTATCGGTAACGGCATGGAGCACAACCTTGTCCACGAACGCCGGGGCCTGGACGAGCCGCTTCTTCGGCTCGTAGACGTAGAAAGTCTCGAATTTTCCTGGGATATAGGTCTTCGACGCAAGTATACGGGACAGCTTCTCGGTACAGGCCAGGGCGTTCGCCTCATACTGGGCGGTGCTGACCTTTTTGCGCTTCCCGCTTCTGGCCTCCAGGTAGGCGGCATACAACACGTCAAAAGCGCACATTTCCTGATAGGTCATTCAACCATTCCTTTGCTTCCGCCGGCCGGGGTGTAGGGGAAGCTCCCGACCGGCCCTCATGCCTAACGCCGGCCCTCCTTCCCCCAGGCAGCCAACGGCACCCCCGGCGGGGGTGGCTGGCCTCGGCGTGATGTGTTCGTCGTCGCCCCGTGGCGCAGAGCGGCGACAGGATATGACTCCCTTTGATGATGGCGTACTGCTTTCGCCCCCTTGCGGGGGTTACACGTCTCACATTCCATCAGAGCGGGGCGGATGCCATAGGAGTTCGAGCAGTTGTTCGTGTTGTTGGAGTTGCCATTGGAGTTCACGTTCCAAGCGTTGTTGGAGTTGTTGGTGTTCGGGGAGCGGAGCCACCAGTTGGCGGCCGAAAACGAGTCATACCCTTGATACAAGGCGGGCGCCACCGCCGGGTATCCCTACTGTGTGGGGCGGGTCTGCCTCTCGGCGTTGTACTGGCGGATCGCAGCCTTCACGACCTCGACCTGCCGCTTGTCTGCCTGGGCCTGAGCCTCCTCCCTCAGCTTCCGGGCCCTGCCTCCGTCGTTCTTTCTCCAGGAGGCGGCCATATACTTCACGTCAGTGACCTTCTTCGTCCAGACGCCGGACTTCTTCACGCTGATGATGTGCTCCTCGACACAAATCTGGATGTACTCCAGGAGCAGGGTGCAGCCGTCCAGAACGTCGTCTATCTTCTTGAGCCGTGCGTCATACTCGGTCTGGAAATGCTTGTTGTTCGCAGAATGGACATCCCGAACGATGTTCTTGGCAATCTGCCGCATATCCTCGCCGTAGAGCCGGAACTTGCTCTTGGTGAAGCCCTCGTTGCTCTTTTCGTCTAATTGGTGTGTGACCACGGAGCACACCGACCTGACCTCCCGGATGTCATCGAGCTCGGCGATACGCTTGATAATCGCCCGAACGTCACGCTGGCTGACATCATCGGACACGATCCTTGTCGCCTGATTGGTGTATCGCAGGAGCTCCCTCGCCCTGTTGCCAAGCAGGTATTCCTTTTCAGCCATTTCCGCATCCTCCTTTCGGGCAGCGCCCGGTCATGACGGCGGCCAAATCTTCGGGCCTGCCGTAAAAGATGCAGCAATCGGTCTTGATGGTCAGCCTCCCATAATTTTGACTGTGGGTGATTCCGGTAATGACAAGATCGGTCGTGCGTCCATGGTCACACAAATCGCAGGGTGGCTCCACCGATGTGAACAGGTTCCCGATGATGCAGGACAGCTCATTCGGTGGCCGGGAAAATGTTACTTCCTCCATCAGAACTCAAGCCTTTTCTGGTTGGTGTTCCAGACACCAGTAACCACCAGCCCGGTCAGGCTGTCGAAGGTGACGGTGAACGGGTTGCCGGACACATCGGTGTTATACATCAGCTCCAGCAGGGACAGCCGGGAGTCCATGGCAGCATTGAGGTTCTGGAGGAACGGGTGGGCCTCCATGTCCCCGTTGTGGAGGTCGATGAGCTTCTGGGCCTCCACGAGGAACTGGGGCAGCATGACCACGACGCAGTATTCCTTCACGTCCTCCGCCGTCATGAACGCCTCCGGGGAGTAGTCGATGATGACCGTGGCCCCCTCGCCGACGGTGATGCTGATGGGGAACCGGCGCGTGTCGATGCCGGTCTTGGAGTAGGCGCTCACCCACTGAGGATAGTCTCCCAGGGTGCCGTAGTACAGCAGCACCTCTTCCCCGTCCAGGTCGCGGGCAAAGACGCCAAACTCCCGAATCCAAAAGCCATGGTCCAGGCCGCCGTTCAGATCGGACCGGTACTCCACCGTCATGTGGACGGTATCGCCGTCGTACATGGGCTCGTTGGAGGTGGCGGCGGCCACCGGCTCAACAAGGTCCTGGAGCTCGCCGGGAAACAGCCCATCCGGGCAGATACCGGACCCTACCATGGTCCGGGTGAGGGTGAGGGGCATCTTCTCGGCCAGGATTTTGGCAATCAGGGCCCGCCCCCGCTTGGTGGTGGTGCAGCCGTAGTTCTCGTTCTCAACGGGGTTCATCGGGTCAATAACCATGGGGTTCATGCAAATTCCTCCTTCAATTCTGGTAGTCTTGTCTCCATGATGGTGCCGTGCGAAGCAGCAGAAAAGCGGCCCACCGTGGCCGCCTGGATTTCGGTATCAAAGTCTTTCAGCGTGGGGAGCCGGGTCTCCATGATGGTGCCGACCATGGCGGCGGAAGCGTGGCCCACCACGGCGGCGATCCCCAGGTCCGGTTCGATGACCGGGAGCTTCGTGATACTCAGGCCCCGCCCGATGACCGGGACGACGGAGATGACGGCGGCCGGGAGCTCCGGCTCCAGCTCCGGGAGCTTCGTGATAGCCATTCCCCGGCCCATGACCGGGGTGACGTGCAGCTCCGACTCCATGGGCGGAGACTCCGTGGTGGCCGTGATGTGGATGCCCACGCCGGCGGCCTTGATGATGGGAGCGCGCAACAGATCCTCGGCATGGTCTTCCGGGGTCAAAATCCCGGTGTCCAGGAACATCGTCGCCGGGTATTCCGGGTCTTCCGAGTAGTAGAGCGGCTTTTCCCAGAACATACGGAACGCCTTAATTAGCTCCGGGTAGGTGCAGTTGTTGGTGTTCTTCAGCACCTTGTAGTACAGGTACTTCCGATACACTTCGTCGTCAGATGCGTCCCCCAGGCCGGCGGCCTTTGCGTACTCGGACGCCTCCGCCCTGCTGAGAACGACAATATCCCCAACACCGTCAAGCTGCTTGCCGACGGCATCGTGAATCCACCTGTGCAGCTTCAACTGCATGAAGAAGTCGTACACATCTTGGAGCTGCTTTGCGAGGACATCGTGGAGCACCTGGATGTTCGGCTGGCCTCGGAACTGCTCCAGGGTGTCCTTCTCGACCGACTGGCGGTAATCAAAATCAGCCATCCAGCGCCACCTCGATCATCGTCTCGGAGGTCACAGCCCGTTCCCTGGCGGAAATGGTCTTGCTCCGCAGGTCATAGCCGTCCGGCGTGGCGGCCTCGTCGGTGCTGGTGAACATGGTCATGTCGATGTAGGAGATACCGGGACAGGCGGCGTAGATGGCGTCCAGGAATTTCTGGGGCACGATGTCATCTCCGCAGTTCAGCTCGTCCATCCTGGAGACGATGGCCTTCTTAATGCGGTCAGCGTAATTCAGGGGCAGGTCTTCCACGGTGCTCTGGGTGATGCCGACCCTCATCCATGCGTAGACGTAGGTGGGCCGGTTGAAGCGGATGGTTATGTCCTCCCCGTACTCCCCCGGCATCTTCACCACCTCATCGCCGTGTGTACTGATGCCGCCGGACTTCCTGGCGAGAATCTGACCGGCGATCTCCCTGGCGTCTCCGCCGTCAACGACAATCTCGATGCTGTGGGGCGGCCTGCCATAGCTGTCCCACTCGTTTGTGTCGTTCTCATACGGGGCCACGCTCTTGACGCCCTGGACGTTCTGGAGGATGGCGCTGCGGATACTCTCCAGCATCCGGGAGGAGCGGTTGAAAATCTTGTCGGCGTAGGACTTCCGCAGCTCCCGGTCGGTCTCCTCCTGCCGCCCAGCGATATACGGGCACAGGTTCGTGCATCGCTGGAAGTCGGCGTGGCCCTGGACGATGTTCGTGATTGCCTCGTAGGGCAGAACGATGTCGCCGTTCTGCTCGCTGGCGAAGTTGATGATGGACGTGACCGTCTCCGTGGTCAGGTTCTCCGTCAGGATCATGGCGTAGCTCTTGGTCTCGTCCACGGCCTCAATGGACAGCAGCAGGTTCTCGGAGTCCACGGTGGCGGTAAACTCCTCGCTGGCCTCCAATAGCTTCTGGAGGCCGCTGAGAACATCAAGGGCAGACGTTTCCTTGGCGGGGGTATAGGAGAATAAGGTGCCGTCGATGGACACGGTGTAGGCCGTAGTAGACGCCATAGAAACGACTTTTACTGCGGCCCTGTTGAATGAGCTCCGGGTGATGGTGGCGGGGTTCAGCAGAACGAAGTTGGTCTGCGGGTTCGTGGCGGAGGCGATGATGGTGGACGTGTCCAGCGGCGTCCCATCAACGCCGGTACAGTGAATCGGGTAGTAGGAGCGGGCGGCGGTCTCCCGGACGGTTCCACCGAACTGGCAAGCGTTGTCCAGGCTGATCCCCTCCGCAGAGGACGGGTACATGGAATCGTAGATACCCTTGCCCAGCTCCCACAGCTCCGCCACCTTGTCGCTGAAATTCGTAACCAGGACATTGAGCTTCGATTTCGGGTTGAGCCGGGTGTTCACGCCCCAGCCGTCGGACAGGCCGGTGTGGATTTCGTCCATGATGGTGTCGAGGCGCTTGATGTTCACGCCTCTCTCTGTGATGCCGTACTCAGGCATTGATTTTCACCTCGTCTCTGATAGTCTCTTCATCCGTGACGGCCTCGAAGCGGACGGTCAGCGTCCGCTCCTTCACATCATGGTCAAGATGCACCTCGTTCACGGCGGTCACTTCATCGACCGACATGATTTCGTCACGGATGGCCTGCCGGATTTTGACCATGTTCGGGTTCTTCACCAGAACTGTCCCCCAGTAGTCCAGGCCATTGCCGGGGCCAAGCCGCCATTCGCCCAGGAACCACCGGAGCCGGATGATGATGGCCTGCCGGACGCTCTCGGTCAGGGATATGTCCCCGGTCTCGGACACCTTCAGGTCGCCGTCACGGTCAAGCAGGATGTCAAGCACATTGGATACCTCCTTTCAAAATCGGCGTAGGATTGCGTGGTGAGGCCAGGAAGGCGGTGTACGGGCTCATGGTGGGTAAGGTGTTGGGTCAGAGAGGAAACGCCCTGTGGCCGCTTAAAATCGCTCCTGGGCTATCCTCCGATGAACACGTTGCCGCTCCCGGCCTGGACAGCGCCTCCGATGGAAACAGCATCGCCCACACGGGCGGCCGGCTTCCCGTTGATGAAGACGGTGCCGCTCCCGGCGGCAATCACGTCCTGGTGGCCTGGGTGCGTGACGCAGCCGTGGGAGGCGTAGTGGTCGCCGACACGACCGGCGGGTCGCCCATTGGTGAACACATTCTGGCTCCCCTCGACCAGCGGGACAGGTGGGCAGGCGTCGTGGCCGGTGCAGGTGTCTCCCTGCCGTGTAGCGTTCATACGCTCCCTCCCTCATGCTTCTCCGGGTCACCACACAGCTTGCCTTTGTCATCAACAAAGCCCCATTTGAGGACAGGCTGATCCAGCAGGCGGTTTCCGCACCATTGCAGCAGCTCTTGGGCGTCGGCTATGGTCATTCCTTCCAACTGCCTCAAAACAGCTACCGCCCTCTCTTGGTCTTTCTCATTCATACACAGCATTTTGCTTCCTCCAATCAGTTTTTGCCCCATCGGGGGTAAAGCAACAGCTCCAGCCTATCGGCATATTCCGGGGAATACCGGCGGTACTCTTCAATCGCACCCTTCAGGCAGGGGCGCTTCATGCGTCGCCTCAGCCTCGCCCTCATGTGCCGCCGGAGCCGAACAGCGTCAATCTGGCGAAGAATCTCTTTCACGATTTTCATTCCGTCCTCCAATCTCAGTTCAGGTCAATCCTCCCGGCATTGACCTTGAAGCTGTCGCTGGCGTTGATGACGAATTTCTTGCAGTCTGCTTGGATAAGGCCGTCGCTCTTGATGGTAAGCCGGGTGCCGCTCACATCGGCGATGATGGCGTCCTGTTCGCAAGCCTCGGCCACAACGCTGTTCGCCGGGGCAAACAGGCCGGGGATGCAGATGGCGTTGGTCAGGTCAAACTTCAGGTTGGTGCCGGTCTCCTGGCCGTACATCCAGTAGTCGAGCGACTGCTCAGAAATGACGAGAAGGCAGCCATCGCCCGGTTTGACCGGGAAGCCGATGGTTGCCTTCTGCCCCATGTGCTGCTGGAATACGACCGGGACGCCGGTGATTTGCGGATAGTCGAGGATGTTCCCGCCCTTCGTGGTGTACTTCATGACGGGCTTGACGGTAGCCTGCCCCTTGGCCGGGTCATAGGACACGATTTTGCCGGGGACGGCGGTGTGGATGTCTTCAGCCGCCTTCTGGGCGGTCTCCTTTATCCGGCTGACGAGCTCAGAGTTCATAGCCTTCCTCCTCTCAGGCATAACAAAAACCGGGGCGGATCAACCGCCCCGGCCTTCATGCCGTTCAGTTCAGTCATTACTTTTGAGCCAGTCGGGACGCCAGCCGTCCTTGTAGGCAGCACGATACTCGTTCAGGCTCATGCAGTTTGCGCCGGTATCATCGTCAGGCTCTTTCTCCTGGAGCCAATCGTCCTCCCATCCACATTCGGGGCAGATGTCGTAGGAATCATGGCTTGGGAACTCATACTTTCCGCACACAGGGCACTTATGCTTGGTCTCAGCTTTCGCCATCGCCTGTCGCCTCCTCCGCTTTATGCTTGTCGAAGTATCGCTGGGCCCGTTCAAGGCTGAACGTCCGGTTCTTCTCGCTGTATCCGGGGTTGAAGCAGGTCTTCACATAGCCACCTGGGAATCCCTTTGCGAACTCGCCAGTCTTCGTATCGAACCTGCAAATGGCTCCGTCTTTATCCAAATAGCCGTCTATGGCCCCGCCGCACTTTTGCTTCAGGAACGTGATGGCGTGGGCCTCATATTCGCTGTCAGTCATACTCGAATACATCCCGCCATGCTTTTTCCTCTTCCATGCAAGGGTTCTTTTGTGCTCAAAGCCAACGCACGGTACGTTCTCTCCACGAGCCGATGCCGCCGGGGCAGAGCCTCCAACCTGTCCGGGCACCCCATTATGATTGAAGTTCCCGGAGCCGGGGCCGCCGTCCGATTTTAGGGGTAACTGTATCTTATCACTGGAAAACTCTGTGTCAAGCGGTTTCCCGTCAGTATTTTTCAGTGACTCCAGTTTTTTCAGGGCGATCCGGGCGGAGCGTCTGGCCCTGTACCGGATAATCGCCCGTTCCAGCTCGCTCGTTCGCTGATCCATCCTGGTGGCCTGCCGTTCGTGGTATCGCCGGACGGCCTCGGTGTTTTCCTTGCTGGTCATATCGCAGTGCCCTCCTCTCAGCCTACCTTGACGACCACATGGATGGGGATGCCGGGGTGGCCCTTGCTGGCGGCCTCGGCCATCTCCAGGAACTCATCCAGGCTTTCCAGGCTGTCAGCCTTTACCTCCACCGTCAGGGAGACGTTGCCGATTTTCACGTCCTGTCCATTTTCCATCGTCATTTCACCTCCAGCAGCCTCGCTTTACATTGCCATGCCGTTCCCTCCGTGTCCCCCTCGATGCCGATGCTGTAAACACGGAAGTAGCCGGTCACGATTTTGCTCTTCAGGTACACATAGTCGTCCACACCGATGGCGGCGTTCATCAGGAACTCCACGTCCCAGCCTTCCACGTCCTTCTTGCTGTCATCGTCGGCGGTGACGGTCACTTCCTTGGGGTAGCCTATCATGCCGGTCTCCTCGGACAGCACGAAAACCTCCTGGCTCATAACGTCCCCAGGCTTCTTGATTTGCAGCACCCCGTTCTGGATGCTCCAGCTCAGGTTGGAGGTCTTGCAGATCACGCTCAGCACATCCTTCGCCATGCCGACGAAGCTGTACCCATTCGGGATGTCGGCGAACTCGGCGTTGTAGGAGTAGGTCACAGCCACGCCCATCTGGCCCGCCACATCGTCCAGGATCGTCTTGGAGTTGACCTTGCCCTCATACGACAGCGAGACGTAGGTGTCCTTGGTGGCAATCAGGCCGTCCTCCACCTCCACGGTGGTCTTTTTGTCGGTGCCGTCCATGTTCGTGGACACAAAGGAAACGCCGCCGGCGAAAACCAGCGGCATCCTGCTTCCATATCCGGCATGAAGGGCGACGGCGCAGTCCTTCATCTTCAGCATGGCCTTGTGTTCATCGTTCAGGTTCCAGATGTCCAGCCGTGCCGTGTTGGAGGTTTCGAGGTCGGTCTTCTCCAGAGAGAAGGCTATATGCAGCTCCGAGGTCTCGAAGCCGCTCCCTCCGGCGGGGCCAATCATCAGCCGGTAGGAGCGTCCAAAATTCTCGCTCATCAGCGCCACCCCTTTCAACTCAAACCGAGCATATATTATCTATTCTTTTACTGTTACTGTTACTATTACTATTAGCACGTGACAGTCGCAGGACTGTCACGCTCGATGTCACGTGACACCTCTTAATTTGTAAAACACCTGATTTATTTTCGGAAATTTGATACAAATTGTTCGTTCTCGGGCGGAGGCCCAAAAACAGAAAAGCGAGGCGTCACAGTTTTCGAGTGTGACAGACCATGTGACCTCGGGTGCGACAGTCACGTGACAGTCACCGTGACCGAGCATCAAAAGTTATGTGTGGGCTTAACTTTTCCACAGAATATCCAAAAACTACCTGTCACGTGACAGTAGGCGTGACCGTCACGGTGACGGGTTTTTCGGGCATCACGCCGGGGCGAAAATGAACTGCGCTTTGCTGTTCTTGAAGTCCTCCCTGCCCACCGCCTCCAGGTTGCTCATGCAGCCGAACACGCCGCTGGGCATATTGTCATGGCCCATGAACAGGTTGAGGGGGAAGCCGGGGGCAATCTTCACCATCTGGACGATGGGGGCGCCCTGGGCGTCGTTCAGGCCGAAGTACCAGCGGCCCTCGGTGTCGTTGTAGGTGAAGCGGATTTGATACACCGTCCCGTTCAGAACGATGCGGGAAACGCTGTCGTTCATATCGGGGACAGCGATGATGGTATAGCCCATAGCGTCAGCCTCCAAAATCAAAGTAGCTGGTGGCCGGGGTCGAACCGGCCCGCCGGGAGAAAGGATTGAAAGCCCAGCGGGTGAACCGTCACCGCCAGCAGGTAGGCCCCGCCGCCGGTAGGCAGCGAGGCCGGGGTTACATCAGGCCGATGCTTGACGCCACATTGTAGAGGACGGAGCCGTTGGAGCCGCCGGAGCTCCCGCCATTCGACCCGCCGGATGAGCCACCGCCAGAGCCGCCAGAACCAGAGGAACCACCGCTCCCGGTGGAGCCCCCGGAGCCACCGGAACCGCCAGCGGTCGTGCTGGCAGTCCCGGCAGCGGCCTTGGTGCTTCCGCTTTTGCCGTAGGAGGCCGGGATGGAGGTTGTCTGGGAGGCCGTGGTGCGGATATGCTTCAGGGTGATGGGTACTTCCCTGGCGTAGCCGTACTCGTTCGTCCTGCTGATCTTCAGGCTTTGGATAGCCATGTTGTTGTACTGGCCCGTCGGCGTAGTGACGGACACCAGCGACTTGGAGTAGTACAGCTCTTTGAGCTGCTTTACCACAGCGTCCACCCGGCCAGCGCCGCCGAAGCGGCCCTTAAACGTGACCGGGCGGTCAGACACGAACAGGGTCAGGTTCAATATCTCGGCGCTCAGGATGATGGAGTCCCCGATGGTGAAGCCGCTCTCCACAACGTAGTCCGGGGAGCTGGCCTCCAGCGAATACTCCTCGCCGAGCATGGCGTCGAACTCGATGCCGTTGATGCTCACAGGCTGTTTCGTTGCCATACCTTCACCTGCCTATCACGAGTAGGCCAGCGCCCTTGCGAGAGCGCCGGTCGTATCATCTGCTGCGGAATCGGCCGCCTTTGCGATGTTCTGCTGGGCAGCGGCGTCGCCGTGGAACTCTTGGTTGATTTCCGAGTTGAAGTTGACGACCTTGCTGACGGAGCTGTTGTTGGTGGCGTTGTTCAGGGTCGAGACAGAGGGCTTTGCGGCCTTCGACAGAGCACCCATGCCGCCGACTACGGTGTCCAGCACATCCCGGAAGCCACCGATGCCGCCCCTCGGCTTCGGATTTCCGCCGTTCGGGTCAGGATCGGGGTCGAGGTCGATGTCGTTCACCTCATCGGACATATCGCCGGTCAGGGCCTTGATGGCGTTCCCGACGACAGACTTGCCCTTCCTAATGCCCTGGGCCATCAGGTTCATCATATCGGGCATATAGGTGTGGAAATTGGACAGCGGGCCGTCCTCCGGCTCCGAGAAGCCGAGGAACGACTTAATCTTATCAGCGACACCCTTCACGGCGTCGCCGACTGCGCTGACTGCGCCCGTGATGCCGTCCACGATGCCCTGGATGATGTCAGCGCCCCACTGGAGGGCCTGCTCCGGCAGCGAGGTTATCCAGTCTATGGCGGCCTGGAAGCCTTCCACGATGGTGTCCTTGATGCCGGTCACGGTGGTCTTGATGCCTTCCCAAATCGTGGAGAACACACTGGAAATGACGCTCCAGATGGATTGCAGGATCGTCCCGATGATGTTCAGGATGCCGTTCCAGACATCGGAGAACAGGGCCTTCACGTCCTCCCATAGCTGCGACCAGTTACCGGAGAACAGGTCTGTGAAGATGGCAAACAGGTCAACCAGCACATCGAGGATGGTGCCGAAGATGGCCTTGATGGTGTTCCAGACGCCCTCGAAGTACGCCATGATGGTGCCGCCCCAGGTATTCCAGAACGCAGCCAGCGCCCCGAACACAACCGTTGCGATGCCCTTGATGGCGTTCCATACTGCGGACAGGACGCCCTTGATGATATTCCAGATGTTGACCAGACTGGTCATCACCTGATCGCCGTGCTTTGCCCAAAAGCTCTGCAAGGCCCCGAAGATACTGGTGGCTACGGACTGGATGACGTTCCATGCGGCCAGCAGGAAGCCCTTGATGCTCTCCCATGCCGCAGTCATCTTCTCCCGGACGGCCTCGGTGTCCACCCCGAGCTTTTCGAGGACGGTGCCAATGACCGAATCCTTCCCGTTCATGAAGTTGAACAGGTCAAAGAGAACAGCGGCGATGGCGGCGATAGCTACGACAGCTATGCCGACCGGGCTGACCAGGGCATTAAATGCGGCCCCGAGGCCCTTTATCCCTCCCCCGGCGCCCTTGAACGCCTCAGTGGCAGGCCCCAGGAACTTCTTCGCCGCACCGACAGCATCGTTCACCTTCTTGATGGTGCCGACCACCTTCTCGGTGGCCCCCTTCGTGACGAGGAACACGCCGACGAGCTTGGCGATGGCGCCGGCCACCTTCACGACCATCCCCCAGTTTTCAGACAGCCACTTGGAGAACTGTTCGAGCTTCCCTACGGTGCTGGTGACGGCGCTGGATACGCCCTGCGTGATGGACTCCCCGTTCTGCTCCCAGAACTGCCTGATGGCACTAAACAGGCCGCCCACCGTGTTTCTGATGGCGGACGCTGCGGTGTCGAACACCTTCCTGATGGCGCCCCAGGCGTTTCGTATTCGCTCTCTCAGGGCGTCGCAGTCCACGCCGGTCTTTGCAAGGATGTTCCCTATCAGGGAATCTTTGCCCTGCATGAAGGCGATGAAGTCCTCCACGATCAGGGCCAGGACGAGGGCCGCTGCGGCAGCCACAAGCATGGCCGCTTTTGCGCTGGTCAGCAACTTCACAACGGCGGTCAGCCCGGATATGATTTTGCCGAAGTTCATCACACCGAACAGAGCCGCCGCCGTAATGCCGAGTATGCGTAGTATCCTCTCGGCGCCGCCTATTTTCTCGGCAAAGGCGCTGAATCGCTGTATACCGTCTCTCAGCAGCATCAGGCCCTTTGTGCCGAAGCTCAGCACCTTCTGGAACGTCGGCAGGAAGAACTGCCCAACTATGGTATTTACCTCCTTCAGCATTGCGTTGAATTGCCGTGAGGTACTTTCGTAGGAGCCGAGGCTTCTTTCACAGTCCCCAACGGCATCCTTGCTTTGGCTGAGGATGGCATTGTAGTTGACCTGCATCTTCGTGAGCTGATCCAGCTTCTCATAGGAGCCGGACAGCCCCATCTCCATCATGGCCTGCGCCCTTGTCGTATCGTTTAGGACAGCGCCGAGGGCCCGTGCCGCTTCGGATTCGCCCATGACGGCCTTGGTCATGTTGTTGACGGCCGAGTCTTCGTCCATGTTGGCGAACGATGCAAGGTCAAGGGCAAGGGAGGTCATCTGCTTGGACAGCTCAGCACCGGCCTCTCTGGTCATGCCAAAGCCGACCAGCAGGTTTTGCTGATCGGCCAGATAGGTCTTGATGTCGTTCTTGTTTCGCCCGATGGCGTCTGCGTAGTCCTGACACCATGCGTCCACATCGTCCCGCAGGTTGTCAAACACCACGTTGAACTTGTTTTCCATTTCCTCCACTTCGGAGGCCAGGGAAACGCAGTCTTTAATGGCCGATGATATTCCGGCGATGGATAGGGTCAGGCCGATAGCGCCCAGCGCCTTGGTCGCCATGTTCTTCAAATCCTTGACGCTGTTCTCAACCTTATCCTCGGAGGCTTTGTCTACCTCGTATCCGAACAGAATACCAATGTCCCGGATGGTTATTCCGGCCATACTCTACCTCTCACCTCCTTCTGTCTGCGTCTGCTTTCGCTTCCTCGATTTTTGCCGTCTCGATGTCAGCGTTCATCTGGTGCAGGGCGTCCAGCTTCAGGGCCTCGTCCAGCGTGTAGACGTTCTTCATCTCCCACATGGTCGCCTTGCCAGCGTTGATGAGGCTATACAGCCGCAGCTCAAGGTCAGTGAACCGGGTTACGTCGAAGTCTCCGTACCTTCGGATTGCATCTTCTCCAGCTTCTCCGCCAACCCTGCGAGGCTGCCAAATCGGCTGGTGAGCTTCCCGAAAAAACCGGAGTAGTTCAGCTTAATGACCTTGAACGCCAGGATGAACATATCCTGGACGTTGCCGCAGAAAATCTCGTTCAGGGCATCGTAGGTCAAAACCTGGGGCTTCTCGTCGTCGATACCCTCATAGGAGATATTCTTGCTGTTGACCAACAGCTTCTTCATGAGGTTCTCCAGCTTATCGCCGGTGAGCGAGGAAAAGGCCCCCGCAATGGCGGGAGCCACATCCTCGACCTCAGTATCCATCACCTTGCCGTCCTCCTTGCTGAGCTGCTTACCCACCAAGGGGGCCAGCGCACCCAGCATCGGGGTGACGAGACCAGCGAGGTCGCCGGTCATGTTGGCGGCCGTGAGGGCCGGGAACGGACGGATATAGAAATTGTAGTCACCGATGGACTCTCTGACGGCTTCTTGTTGCTTCATTGTGCTTCATCCTTTCTTTCTGGCGTGGGTTACTCAGTCAGCGTGGCAACGCCGGTCTGAATCTCCCACTCGTTGTTGTTGGTCTCCTTGCCCCGGACACGGCTTGCAGGCTTCGTGACCCAGGCTTGGTCTGCCTGGAGCACCAGCCCGCCCCGCAGGTCTTTAATCAGGATTGGGAACATACCCTCACCAGAGGCCATGTCGATGTTGAACTGGTTCTGAAGGAACGAGTTCGTGTCGGAGGTCTGGAGCGTCGTCAGCTTGACGATGTAGGTGTCGTTCGGGCTGACAGCACGGGCAATCTCTCCGTCGCAGCCGTACTTGTAGGTGATGCCGTCGCCGGCGGGCTCGATGGACACGAAGCTGTCATCGGCGACGCCGGAGGCCATGTGCCGCCCCATGGAAATCGTGACTTCCTTGGCGGCGTAGGTCTTTACGATGCCGTTTGCCATAGCTGTTTATCCTCCTTCTTACAGGTTGTCGTAGGTCAGCGTCCCCTTGATCGTGACCATGTGGATGGCCCCGGCCAGCCGAGCCTCAAAGCTGACATCCTCCAGAACTCGGGACGCCTTCTTCGTGGCCGGGATGTTGGCCGCCAGGGGGACGTGGGTGACGAAGCCGGGAATCTCGTTCCCGTCCTCGTCGTACTCGGTGGGAGAGATACCGCCGTACCGCTGGCCGTCCTTCAGGCTGGAAATCATCTGGTTCTGCACCAGGGCGATGCCGCCGTCGGTGTACGGAACCTTGCCCTTGTAGGTGACGAGCAGGTTCACGACACGAACCTGCATATCGTTCTGAAGCCAGTCACGGAAGCGGACAATATCAATCCACTCACCGCTGTTGGTCTTGCCGCCCTGGGTGATGTTCTTCGATGCCACCGTGAGGACGTAGTTGAAGTTGGCAGCCTGCATCTTCTTGATGGCGGTGCTGTTCAGCTTGGACGGCGTGACGGCCGCCAGGGGCTTCAGCGCCCAGGTCTCCGAACCGGCGTGGTAGTTCATGGCCTTGGCGGCCATGGCGATAGCCATGCCGTACTTGTTCTCCAGGGGCACATCTGCATCGGCCTGATCCGGCGTGACCTTCGGGTACACCGGGTAGCTCCGCATATAGATACCGGCCTGCACGATGGGGTTGTCGGGATCGTCGTCGATATAGCCGCACAGCTTGTTCTGCGTCTCCGTCCACTCGATGACTTCCTTGACCTGCTCCTTCGTCAGCCCGACCGGGCAGATGCAGTACCAGCCGTTGGTGTCCAGAGCTTCGGTCAGAACATCGGCCACGCTTACGGCAGCGGGGACGACAGGCTCGGTGCCAGCCTCCTCTTCGCCCTCGGCGGCCACGACGGGGGCGGCAGCGGGGACGCAGGTGACATACACCTCATGGGGCCTGGGAGACTGGGAGAAGGCCACACGGGCCGCCACGCCGATGGGGTCAGCGTTGGCGCCGACGGCGACGAAGCCCAGCTCGGTCAGCTCCTCCAGGGCGTTGAACACCCCGACCTTGGGGATGTCGCCCTTCGGAGCGGCAGGAGCCGGGCCGATGATGAGGCAGTTGTCGAAGTTGGCATCGTTCGAGATGGGGCTCGCAATAGCGATGTCAACAATGCAGATTCTTTCGAGGTTAGAGCTCATTGCTTGCTTTCCTCCTTCTTGTACTCAATGTTCACTTTGCCGAAGTAGCCGGCCTCGGTGTTCTCCACCAGCTCTTGGCTACCTCCGCCGCTTGCGGTGGGTTCAAACACGGGCTTTACCGTGACGCCCTCCTCCGTGTCCTCCGGCACGACGTAGCCGGGTTCTGAGCCGTCTCCCTTGGGGACAGGGGTAACACTCGGCTCTCCGGGTTGGGCGGGTTCTCCGGGCTTTTCTGGGGATTCTGGAGGGGTTGTAGCGTCCTCGCTGGGGTGCTGGATGCTGGCCTCGCCCTGGATGCCGGTGTAGCCGACAGCCTTGTGGACGTAGCAGAACACGATCTCCACCATGGCCCGGTATTCGTAGTCGGTGTCAGTGACAAGCCCGGTGAGGGCCTGAACACCGCCGTTCACGATGATGGCGGCCCCTATACGGTGGCACCAGTCGATGACGTACCCGGACTCCAGGTAGTCCACGAAGTCGGTCAGGTCATCGACAGATGTGTCCTCCATCGAAACGAAGCCGTTCCCCCCGGCCTCCCCCTCCGTCCCGTTGGTGAACAGGTCAATCTGGACGGGCAGCCGGGTCTGGTAGTAGCTGACCATCCGGTCATCCACCATCCGCTGTGTCGGGAACGAATCCCGTGTGGGGCTCCCGAGCGTCAGGCAGACAAACGGGGCCTTGGCCCTCACCTTGCTGCTCTGCTTGGCGAAGTCCACCGTGGCCCCAGCGAAATACTTCTGCGTGATGTTCTTCAGATGCTTCCTGGCCTCACGTCCCGTCACCGGCATCGCCTCCTTCCTCCGGGGCATTTTCAACCGGCGGCTCCAGGTTCTTCTTTGCGACAGATCCATCGACCAGACAGAACTCGCTGCGGTAATGGCCCAGAATCGTGTGGTTCCAGGTGACGCAGGACACGCACTCATACCACCGGCCGTCATAGTACAGCCAGTCGCCGAACTGGCCCGTCTGCTGGTCTCCGGCGGTGAGCTTTACAGCTCCCCAGGCTTTCAACCGCTTCGTCTGGCGCAGTCCTTCAGGCAGGGCCTTCAGGTCATCGGCGCTGAGCGGCTGGACGTTTAGCTTGGTCTGGAAATCGGTGCGGCCGCCGTCGCCCCAGCGCCTTATCCAATGGGGGCTGCGGAACATTCCGATAACGCCCATGCTCAATCAGCTCCTTTCCGCCGGATGATGAAGTTGACGGACTGCCTCATGCGGCCAGTATCAATCAGGGGCCGGGACGAGCCCTTCTTACGGATGGTCGAGGGTGCGTTCGGCTCGAAGGTGCCGTCCACGATCTTCCGCTGAATCAGCCCCTTCTGGAACACGCCGATTTTCTCCAGAATGTCCTGGGGCACCGGCTCGTCGGACCGGCACATAATCACGTCCGGCTGA
>OFGH01000533.1_pt1 | contig 33563 bp, 32 predicted proteins | sample 1521721 | NCBI WGS metagenome assembly OFGH01 (sample SAMEA3504132, study PRJEB24116) | mouse gut metagenome | biome: mouse gut; feature: mouse-associated habitat; material: faeces | place: Denmark | collected 2011
CCATGCCTCGCAAATCCGCATAAATACTGAATGTGTGAAGTTTTGCTCATGGCTACGTTTATATATGGAGGGAGGTGAGCATGTGGAGGATTTTGAGGCGATATACCGCAGGCATCTGATGGAGGTATACCGGTATCTCTTAAAGATTTCGGGCAGTCCTGATGTGGCGGAGGAGCTGACGCAGCAGACTTTTGCCATAGCGTTTGAAAAGCTGGGACGTTTTCAGGAGAGAGGGAAGACGATTGTATGGCTGTGCCAGATTGCAAAGCTTGAGTATTATGCGTGGTGCCGGAAGAACAGAGTCAGGACGGAGAGGCTTGACGAGGAGCTGCCTTCCGGGGAGAAAGTGCCGTTAGAGCAGATGATAAGGAAAGAGGACGGCGAGAATGCGAAACGTATCCTTCACGGCTTGCCGGAGCCTTACCGGGAGGTGTTTTTATTGCGTGTGATGGGCGAGATGTCCTTTAAGAATATCGGGAAAATATTTGGAAAGAGCGAGTCCTGGGGACGGGTGACATTTTTTCGCGCCAGGAAGATGATTGCGGAGCGTATGGGAGGTGACGGTTGTGAAGACATGTGAGATTGTGCGGGATCTGCTGCCCCTTTATATTGACGGCGTATGCCTTGAGGGCAGCAGGGAGCTTGTGGAGGAGCATTTAAAAGAATGCGAGGCGTGCAGAAGGGAGTACCAGATGATGAAACTTCCGGCCCTGGAGGAAGAGAGTAAGGAAGATTTTGCGGCGGTGGAGGAGCAGCTTTTAAAAGAAGGGAAGGAGCAGATCGAGACCGGGGTCCGGAGGAGGATTATGGACAGGCTTTTGTGGGCGGATGTGTTTTTTAACATTTTCTTCTTATGCCTTGGGATGAAAGTAAAGAACCTGTTTTTAAATGCCACAGAGCTGCCCTGGTACGGGAAGTTCATGTCTTATGATGAGCTGAATATGCAGGAGGATTTTCAAACTTTCCTCCAGTTTACGTCTATTATCATGGGATGTTTTTTGTTCCTTATCTGCGATTTGGCCATCTGGGCGCTTAAAAAGCGCAAGGGAGAGAACTTCCGGATATTTTCGGATTATACTTTGACGCTGTCGCTTTTCCTGAAATCACTGTACGCGGTGATTATGGCGATGGTTGGATTTTTTTATCTATACAATGAGCTGGCGGGGTTATGCGGATGAAAAAGAAGAGAGAGATGGACGTGATCCAGAGACGTTTTTCTGTGGCAATGTACCTTTTTGTGTTTGCAGCGTTTTTTTATCCGTGGATGATGGTTGGCGGGAGACGCTATTCTCTGTTTTCCTTTGCGGCGCTGTGGCGGCGGGAGGGAACTGAGGGAGTGCTTGAGCTTGCGGGGGTTCCCTTTGACGAGGCTTACGGCGGGGGATTTCAGGTGTTCCTTACATTGTTTCTTGTGTACGGGATTTTGAGCGTCTTCTATGTTGCGGCGGTGCTTTTGCGGAAAAAATGGAATATTAATTACGGGGTGCTTTTCGTGTGCGTTGTGATCATGTTTGCCTGCCGGGAAGAATACATGTGCACGCCAGGGAAAATCTGTGAGAATGAGCTGGAGGCTGATCTGTTCCCGGCAGTGTTTTTAATGGGAAGTTTCTTTGAGTGCGTGGGGCGAAAGATGATGGAAATCTGGGATGAGTCTTTGAGGGAGATGTATGCCTACAGGCAGAAGGAGCGGCGGGAAAAGGCGGAGCGGAAACGCCGCCTTGCTTTTCCGGGGAAGTATTCGAAACTTTTCTACGAGGCGGTCTGCAAAAATTTCCGCAGGAATCTCAAGGACTACGCCATGCTGTTTTTCTGCAATGCCCTTGTCTTTCTGGTGGTGTTCGCAGGATTTGGGCTGCAGCAGGTGATAAGGGAGGGGGATGTGTCCTTGCAGGTGGGGTATCCGGTGGGGGCGGGGAAGATTCTTCTCGGCAGCCTGTTAGAGCTTGGGGCGGTGGGGCTTTTTATGCTTGTCCTTCTGCTTTTATATTATCTGAAACGCAGGATTCCGGAGTACGGGGTATTTTCCACCCTGGGCATCCGCAGGAGTACGATGTATTTTTGCATGGGAACGGAGATTGTTTTGGGAGGAGGACTCTCAATCCTTGCAGGCGGTGTCTGCGGAGGCTTGGCTGTAGAGATCTTGGAAAGAAGGCTTGGTGGAGGCGCCGGGAACTGGTTCTCGCCGTGGATTATCTTAGCGTCGGTGGGAGTGATCGCGCTTTTTTATGTCGCCACTTTTTTTGTGACCCATGACTTGTTTGTCGGACTTCGCATGGGGAGCTCTGCGGATCTGAGTGCAGTGGGGGAGAAGATGCCGAAAAGGTTCCACATTTTTTTCATTGTGGGAGGGTTCCTGTTTTCGGCGGGCGCGCTGCGGGAGTATTCGTACAATGCGAATTATGAGTACATAGACCTTGTGATCGCGGCGTTCTTAGGGGTATATCTGGCGCTGCGCCATGGGATTGCGAAGTTTATAAAGGTGCAGAAAAAAAACGGGAGGTATCTAAGCAGGATATTCCGGCAGCATTCTTTCAGCCATAAGCCAAAGAGCGCCGCGTGGTACATGCTTGGGCTGTGCGTGTTGCAGTCTTGCATCGTGGGGCTTTTCTCGGTGCAGTTTTTTTCTGTCTTTCTTGTGGGAGACGGGGAGGGCCTAAGCCCTTACGGACTGGTGTGCCTTGCCGATGAGAGCGGGGAGGATGCCGCGTTTATCAGGGAACTTTCTGAGGCAGAAGGGGCAGAGGTAAGCGCCTACCCTATGGTGAGGGTCATCGGAAACCGGGGCGAGCAGCCGGGGCGGTTTGACACGGCGAAGATATACAGCCAGAATATCGGCATATCGGAATCGGCTTACCATGAATTAAAGCGAAAGCAGAACCCCGGATATGAGAAGAAAGAGCTGGGGTTTGACGAGAACGGGGCGGGGATTTACATCGTGCACCAGCAGGATAAAAGCACAAAGGCAAGGCCCATTGATTACTGGGTCGGGGAATATTATGTAGGATCGGTGTATTCCTACAGCGCCGGGTTTGACGAGTGGGGGGATAATGAGCTGGCAAAGCCTTTCCGGACTGCGGGGGAGGAGACTTCTGCCCTGATTGGTATTATGTGCCAGGGGGAGCGGGAGAATATCGTAGTGTTTTCCGATGCTTATTTTGAGAAGGCCAGGGAGGCGGTAATGAAATTAGATTACCCGGGGCCTACAAAGCTTGTGCTGGCAAATGCCGGCGAGGCGGGGTTTAAAGGAGCTGAGGCAGGGCTTAAAGCCTTTAAGGAACGCCACCGGAAGGATGAAGAGTACGATGCCAGGGTGAAAAGCTATTATCTGGGAGAAGATGCCCAGAGAAGGTTTCACGCGGAGCTTAATATGAAAAGAGTGATGGCAGAGTTTCTAATCCCCTTGTTTTTCCTTGCCTGCATACTGCTGGTGAAGATCAAGCTTATGACGGAGCGGCGCGCAAATGAGCGGCGTGAAGAGTTTCTAAGCTGCATGGGGATGCGAAAAAAGGAGCGGCGCAGGATCTTGCGCTCAGAGATGGGGGTCTACTGTGCCGTCACGGCGCTTATCTCGGCCGCAGTGGGCGCGGGCCTGATCTGGGGAGCCTTCAGCGCCCGGTTTTACGAGGCGGCAGACAGAATATTCATGCTGAAACGGATCATCCCCTTTGCCATCTGCGAGTACGCGGAACTTGTCCTTATAATCGCGTTCCTGACAGAGCGGGAGATAAGAAGAATCGAGAGGGTTGTATAGAATCATGAAAATATGCCGGTACGGCTGTATTTAGCCAAATACGATGCGGCCGGTATGCGAAAGGAGAGGGCAGATGCGGGTTTTAGAAGTGCGGAGGCTGATACGCAATTACCGGAAGTCAGCGGTGAAAAGTTCGGAGGAGGACATCAAGGTATTAAAAGGCATAAGCTTTAAGGTGGACAAGGGGGAGTTTGTGGGAATCATGGGGAAGTCGGGCTGCGGGAAGACGACGCTCCTTAAGGTGCTTGGGATGATCGACAAGCAGACGGACGGAACGATTAAGTTCATGGGGAAGGACACGAAAGGGCTCTACGGGGATCAGCTTGCGGATATAAGGAGGAAACAGATTGGATTTATCTTTCAGGATTTTTATCTGATGGACAGCCTGTCTGTGGAGGAAAATATCATGCTGCCTATGATCCTGGGGAAAGAAAAGCCTGCCGTCATGAAGAAACGCGCCAGAAACTTTGCGGAGAAATTCGGCATCGGAAAGCTTTTAAATAAAAATCCTTACGAGCTTTCGGGCGGGGAAAAGCAGAGGGTGGCAATCTGCCGCGCCCTCATCAACAATCCGGACTTGATCCTGGCGGACGAGCCTACGGGGAATCTTGACTCAAAGTCCGGGCAGACGGTAATCCGCGCACTGAACCGGATTAACCAGAAGTATAAAAAGACGATTGTCATGGTTACCCACGACCCTCAGATGGCAAGCCACTGTACGAGAATCATCCTGCTGAAAGACGGGAAGATACTGGATGTGCTGAAACGGGAGGGGGAGAAGGAAGAGTTTTATCAGGAAGTTTTGGGACGCATGGCGGATTTGTAATGGTAGGATTATTATGAGATACAGAATTATTTTTAAAGATTTTAAGAGCAATATGAAGAACAACATCCTCTTCTTTCTTGCCAACAGTGTGGGCGTGGCGGAGTTTTTTGTGTTCTGGGGGATGTATTCGGTGATGGCGCAGATCTTAAAGGGCGGGGTAGATGGGGAGAGCAGCGCTTATGACATCGTGCTTTCTGTCGGGGCGGTCACCATTTTCAGTACGGCGCTGATGGTGTACTCCATGACGAAGTATATCCGCGTCCGGATTCACAGCTACAGCTTGTTTGTCATTATCGGCATGAAGAAACGGGTGATGTACGCAATGATGGCGTTTGAATATCTGGTTGGATGGCTTGTCTCGTCAGGCTTGGGGCTTTTAGCGGGAACGGCGCTGCTTAAAGGCGTCTTATACGGGTGGCACTTTGCGTTCCCGGAATATGTGGGCGCGGCAAAGGTGAGTGTTTCCGTGTACCAGATGACCTTTCGGGTGAGCCTTGGGATCATGGCGGCGGTGCTGTTTATTCTTCTTGTGTGGACGGATAACCGGGAGCTTGGCAGCCTGATGGCGGGGGAGGAGACGAAGGAGAAAAGACCCCGCAGTATGTGCTGGCTTGTGATGGTGTTTGCAGGAATCTTGCTGCTCCTGGTGGGGCGCTTTCAGTATTCCGGGTCGGTGGTGAGGGGATGGCCTTTTGTCTATGCCCACATGGAATGGATCGGGGGAACTTTTCTGATCTTGATGTTCGGCGGCGGGATTGTGCTGGAAATGCTGCATGGGCGGGAGAATTTTTATATGAGCCATATACTGAAACTGAACCGCCTGTACAGTAAGTATCAGAGCAATTCTTTAGTGCTGCTGATGCTTTTGGCAGTCCATTTCCTGGCTCTTAGCTACTGCGTGGCGGGGATGGCGGAGATGTTTCCTATGGGGGATTATGAGAGGCATTATCCTTATGACGCGGTGTGGATGGCGCAGGAGAGGGAGGAAGACAGGGCGTTTTGTGATGGGCTGGCGGAAAAATACGGCGGAGAGGCAAAGGAGATGCCGATGATACGTGTGACGAATTATTTCAATGCGGAGCACATCGGAATCTCGGCATCTGCTTATAAGGAGCTGACAAAGAGGGATGCACGCCTTGAGGGGCGGGAGGTCATATGTGCCGTGAGCGAGTGCAAAAGCCTGCCGGGGAAACCGGTTTCTTCCGGCATGTACGAGGAGCTGAATGAGTGGATGGTGCCGGGGAGGCTGACGAAAGAGCTGAATGAGCAGATCAATGATCCTAACAGCGTTTTGCTGGAGATGGATAAGGAGAATCTGTTTGAGATTAAGGAGGTGCATACCCAGAATTGGTTCGGGGAGTACGGAATCATGGATTACTGTGAGGACGTGATCGTGTTTTCGGACGCGTATTTTGAGGAGCAGCGAGGGAGGCTGTTAAACAATCCGAAGGAGGCTACGGTGCTTGCGATGTTTGCCTTTCCGGAGGAGAGTAAGCGGAAAGCTTTAGGGGAGCTTAGGAGCTATGTAAAAAAGCATGGGGTGAAGGACTCTGAGTGGACCAGCTCGCGGCAAAGGAGCCTTTATATCACGGAGGAGACGGTTGAGGAGCTTGAAAAGGCAGATTTGTTCAAGCTTACGAATAAGCTGTTTATTATGGCGACGTTGTTTTTAAGCGGGATGTTTGCCCTGATGATAAAGACTTTGTCGGAGATTCCCTACTATGAAAGGCGGTATGAATTTTTAGAGTGCATGGGAATCCGAAAGAAAATGAGGAAAAAGACGCTCAGCGCGGAGATACAGAGCACCCCTGCCATCGCGGTGACGGCGGCTTTTGCGCTGTCGGCCCCGTATCTTTGGATGCATATCCTCAGGGAAGATGCGAGGGGAGTCGTGCTGGGAGGGAAGGTGTGGCTTTACTGGGCGGTGATCGCGGGGGCGTACGTGGCGGCGGAATATGGGGTGCAGAAAGTGTTTGTGGGGTATGTGGGGAGGAGGATTGAGAGAAAATGCTGAAAAAAAATAATCATTAAAAACTTTCGGTCGAATATAAAAACTATCTTGTATTTTTTGTCAGTGAAACGATGGCGATGGCGTTATTCTTCTCGCTTTTTGCCCTGCGTGAGTGCCTGCTTTCCGGAATCAGGGATGAGATGGTTTCGTATCTTCTGGACTATACCCACAGGGCATCCCATAATACAGGTTCCTGCGGAACAGGCGGACTTTGTCCGTCAAGGTATGAGTTTAAGATTGCAGGAGCGGTCATGCTTATCATCACGACGCTCCTTATGTTTTTCTCCATGAAATATTATATGAAATCCAGGGTAAAAGGCTACAGCATGTTTATGACTTTCGGAATGAGGAGGAGGCTTTTATACCTGATGGTGCTGTCGGAGTACGGCATCGGGTGGCTGTGTTCTGTATGCATGGGGCTGCTTTTGGGGAAGGGGCTTGTCATCGGGTGCCAGGAAATACTGAAAAGTGTTGATGTCACTTATGAAATCTCCCATTCGGTACATGCGAAAACGTATGGATTTACGTTGGCGGCGAGCCTGGCTGTGATGGCGGTGGCTTATTATGGCGGCAGCGGGGGCGGCGCTGTATGCGTATGCTTTCCGCCAGTATTACCGGACGGACGCGGGTGTGCTGTATGCCGTCATACAGTGGATGGTGTCGGGATTTCTGATTTTGGGGTTTGGCGGGAGCTTTCTGCTGGATGCGGTGAAAAGAAGGCAGGGCTTTTACTATAGGCGCATCTTGCAGATCAATCAGCTCTATCACCGTTATAACAGCAATATGCTTTTTATCTCCATGGTATTTGCAGTGCATTTTCTGATCATGGGTTACTTGGCGTGTTCTGTTATCGAAAATCTGCCTTTGGAGAAGGATCGGAGCACGTACCCTTACGATTATGTATGGCTCGGGCAGGAAAAGGATGAAGGGTATGCGAAAGAATTTACAGAGAGGGCGGCAGGGAAATGTTCGTCCTACCCGATCATCCGGCTTGCGGCGTTTGCCGGCAGCGAGCATGTGGGGATATCCGAGAGCACTTTTGAGGAGATGACCGGCCGTTCTGTGAGGCTTAAAGATGATGAAATGTACCTGTTTATCGAGCAGACGGCGGATGATGGGGAGGAGATTGCAGACAGGCGCGACTATGAACTGATCTTTCAGGGAGTGCATACGGGAAAATATCGGGATATGCTGTATAATGTGGCGGCAGGTTCCGGGGAGTTTAACGAGCAGTACAGCCGGTACCGGATAAAAAAGATTGAAAGGGAAACGATATGGGGCAGCATTTCCGCGGACAACTATTCAAACCTGAATTGAATAAGAATATTGATTGAATGAAAAAAATCATTGTGCTATACTTTTTCTAAAGATATCGTTGCAATATTAAGGAAACTTATTGTTTAAATGCTGTAAAGATTAAGGGGGGGGGCCAGAGGTGATGTTGAAGAAAGGAGCCGGGTTAAATAAAAAACAGGTATGTGATGTGACCATGGCGGTATTGATGCAGATTTTAGTCTTTTTTCCGTGGATACAGTCACAGGACGGCAGGATAAATATATGGATATACCTGATCAGGGATTTCAGGGTAAAAAGCCATATGAAGGCATATATACATACATTTTTGGGGAATTCAAAGGAACTGTCCGGAGAGTCATATTTAATACCTGCCATGTTTTGGCTTATAGCGGTTGTGATCGTAATGATGCAGCTTTTGAGCCTGCTCTATGCGTATGCCTCTGTCAAGGAACATTTTGTAGTCAGAGGCTTTGGCTATATGAGGACGGAACTGCTGGTACTGGTTATTCTGGCAGTTGGACTTATGACTGATCTGGGCTATGGTGCCTATGCACAGACAGACCAGGGCGACCTGGTTTCCGTGTTTCCGGGGCAGATCCTTGGCTTTTACAGCCTGTTCATTGTGCTTGCCGGGGTCTGGATATTGGCGGGAAAGATGTTTGAAACATGGGATGAGACGGCGCGTATCGTAAAGCAGGAAAGGGAGCAGAAAGAACTGTACCGGAAAGAGCGGAAAAAAAGATTATATTTCCCAGGCAGATATTCCAAGCTGTACTATGCTATTTTGTGGAAGGATTTAAAGAGCCGTTATAAAGACGCTTTCTTTTTATGTTTTTCGGTTTTTCTGTCAACGCTTTTTTTGTATACAGGCATTGGGATCAGAAATATATTCAGTGCAAGCTACAGTGAGTCGGCATCCGGCGTGCTGGGTCTTGGACTTCTGGAGATCATGAGTGATTTCCTTCTGGTATCGGTAGTGGTTTCTGTGTTCCTTGTTACAATCATCCTTTCTGTTTATCGGAGAAAAAGGGTGGGAAATACAGGGATTTTCCATATCCTGGGAGTCAGGAGCCATGACTTTTTTGTGGTGTGGATTGCAGAGATGTCTGGCTGCTTTGCAGTGTCTGTGAGCATCGGGCTGGTGGCGGGAGGCGTGTTCCTCCGGCTGTTATGTATGCTGATAAAGAAGATATATCCGTCTGTCGGGGAGATGGGGGCTGCCGGGATGAGTGCGTACATGGGAACTGTAGGGGGGATGCTTATCATTTTCCTTTTTGCATTCGGGTTCTCCCATGACATGCAGGCTGCCCAGAGGTCGATGGATGTCAGGGGAGCAATGGTGCAGGGTGAAGAGCTGCCGGGGAAATTCAAATACTGGTGGCTGGGAATCGGATGCGTGATTGCGGCATGCAGCATATTGTGCTACACACAGCGCCGCGCGGCGGAGGGAATTACGTTTTTAAGCATATTTATTCTGGCTTTGCTGATCATCATATACAATTTCTGGGGAGCGCGGCTGGAGGAAGGCAAGAAAAGATTGGGCGATTATCTCCGCACGCTGCCGCAGATGCATATGCTGCGCCACCGCTTTGGCACTTCGGCGCGTTATGTAGGTATCTTGGTGATGATACATATATATTTTCTGTTCTTTTTTGCGATGAAGGTGACTTCCGGCATTATTGCCACAGAGCCGGAAGACTTATATCCGTATGATTATGTATTGCTGGCAAACAGCAAGGATGCAGAGCTGGCAGACGAATTCCGCAGCCAGTGCGAGGGCGGGGTGACGGCTTACCCGATGGTGCGGGCGACTACGATCGATAACACGGAAAGGCTTGACCCTCCGAGAAAAATCATAGAGCAGCAGGGGCAGAATATCGGTATTTCAGAGACAACATATCGGGAGCTGAAAAGGCTTGCCGGACAGGAGGCCGAAAAGGATCTGGGGCTTGATGCAGAAGGGGAGAGCATCCATATTGTGTACCAGCAGGATCAGGCGAGCAGGGCAAAGCCGCTGGACTGGTATATGCTGACGACGCGCCCGTATCTGCATGTCGGTCAGCCGCTGACTGATTATGATGTGGATAATTATGAGAAAGATTACCCGAAGAAAAAAATCGCCGGGGAGGAAGTGACAAGCCTGATCGGCTGTTTTAAGCAGGGGAAATATGAAAACCTGGTAGTGTTTTCCGATGCTTATTTTGAAAAGGTCAAAGATAACTGGAAGACGACAGACCGTTATACCGGGGAGCCGGCAGAGGAAGGCAATGCGGGCTTAAATGATAACATCTATGAAGGGCCGACGCAGCTTTTGCTCATAAATGTACCGGAGGAATATGCGGGGAAGGCGGATGAGATCGTAAAGCGTTTCCGCGAGGCGCATGCATATGACGAATCGCTGGACCCGCTGGTGGACAGCGCTTATTCTAGGAGGGAGGCTGTTGGAAAACGGCAGATGGAGCATGCATTTGAGGTAATCGTGAATGGATTTATCTGCATCATGCTTTTGATCGTGAGCATATTGCTGCTGTACATGAAAGTCGAAATTGAATTCCCGGAAATGAAAGTCAGGTATCAGTTTATGGAGCGCATCGGCATGCGCCAGAAGGAAAGGATCAGGGCGGAGAAAAAGGAAATAGACAGGTTTGTGAAGATTCCTCTTGGAATCGCGGCCCCGGTCAGCCTGGTATTTACATTGATCGTTTTCCGGCTGAGATATTTTGACAGACAGGATATGCTTTTGTATGGAATGTACGGAGGGGGCATATGCCTGCTTTATGCGCTTGTACAGATAGCCGTTATGAAATATTTGCAGTTCAAGACGGTAAGGAAGGTGGAAATGGGATACGGAAAGTAAAGGGAGGATTTTGCAATAAAATGTAGGATTGAAAGCGGAAAACCATTGTGATATACTTTTTCCAAGGATTCCTCTGCAATAAACGGAGGAAAGCATATGAGAAAAAAGAAACGGTTACAGGAACTTACGATCAAAGATAATTTTATGTTCGGCGCGGTGATGGCATATGAAGATATGTGCCGCCAGCTTTTGGAGATGGTGCTGGAATTTCCCATTGAACGAGTGGAGGTCAGCAAGGAACACAGCCTGATCTATCACCCGGAACATAAGGGCGTGCGCCTTGATGTCTATGCCCGGGATGAAAGCCACACCCATTACAATGTGGAGATGCAGGTGGGAAAGGATGCGAGCCTTCCAAGGCGGAGCAGGTATTACCACAGCCAGATTGACATGGAGCTATTGCTGAGCGGCGCCAGCTACCCGGAACTGCCGGACAGTTATGTTATCTTTATCTGCGACTATGACCCGTGTGGAAAAGAGAAATATAAGTATACGTTTAGAAACTGCTGTGAAGAGGTATCTTCGCTGGCATTGGAGGACGGGAGCTGCACGATTTATTTAAGCACATGCGGGAAAAACGACAGGGAAGTTTCGGAGGAGCTGGTGAAATTCCTGAGATATGTGAAGGCAGACCTTGCAGGCAGTACGGCAGATTTTGAGGATGAATTCGTGAGAAGGCTCCAGGAGACTGTGAGGAAAGTCAAGGAAAGCCGTGAGATGGAGGAACGCTATATGTTGTTGGAAGAACTGCTGAAAACCGAGAGAAATGAAGGCCGGCTTGAAGGACTGGCGGAAGGAAAACTTGAAGGCATGGCAGTGGGAAAGCTTAAAGGAAAGCTGGAAACTGTGTTGGAGGATTTTGGCGCTTTGCCGGCTGAACTGAGCAGCCGGATTGAGAGTGAGACAGATATGGGAATCCTCGAGTCATGGCTCAAGGCAGCAAGAGAGGCAGAATCCATGGAAGAATTTATTGAGGGAGTGCGTCAGTAGCACAGTGGATGTTTAATCTATATGGTAAATCTATATTTTCAATGGCAGACACCGAAATCTTGGGAGTCTGTATTCTAAACGATGATGTAAACAAATTCAGCATGTCCGGTTCGGACAATTTCACAATGAGAAAGTGCGGGGGAATCCTGGTTTTATAAAAACCATATATTACGTGTGGTAAATTAATAGTATTAAAAAAGAAAGGCGCAAAATGAAAAAATATAGTTCTATATACATTTGGAGCATAACAGTATTAATACATAGTTTAGTATGCTTTTCGGGTGTTTCAGTGACAATGCTCGGAATTGCGTCTTTATATATTATAGTTATGGTCTCTTTGCTGATTGTAAGGGAAGTGTGGAAAAATCCGCTTGTGGGATTTGATAAGCTGGTTTTTATTTGTATTTTGCATATGACTTTGCTTTTCTTTGATCTGTTCGCTTTTTTCTTTTCACTAAGCTTGCATACAGGAAACTTTCACAGCAGTTAAAAATCATATGTTAAAGACCGAAAAAATATGATAATATAAATCTCGGAGAAATCTTCATACAGCAAAAGACAAAGAAACCATATGATTATAGAAAAGAGGTATCATTATGACGAAAGTAGATATAATCTCCGGATTCCTCGGAGCAGGAAAGACGACCTTTATCCGGCGGCTCATAGAGCAGGTGTTTGAAGGCGAGAAACTCGTGCTGATTGAGAATGAGTTCGGTGAGATTGGTATTGACGGCGGATTTTTAAAGGATGCGGGAATCGAAGTTACTGAGATGAATTCCGGATGCATCTGCTGCACGCTGGTTGGTGATTTCAGCAAAGCGCTTAAGAAGGTCATCGAGGAGTACCAGCCGGATCGGGTGATTATTGAGCCTTCCGGTGTTGGGAAACTTTCGGATGTGGCAAGGGCAGTCGAGGATGTAAAGGAAGATGCAGATATCGAGATTACCGGGAGAGTCACTGTGGTTGACGGGAAAAAGGCAAAGATGTACATGAAGAACTTTGGTGAGTTTTTTGAAGACCAGGTGGAGCATGCATCTGTTATTGTCGTCAGCCGTACACAGATGATGAGCGGTGAGAAGGTGGAGGAGTGCGTGCATATGCTCCGGGAGAAGAATAAAGAGGCGGCAATTATCTCAACACCGTGGGAAGAACTTGGGAAAGAGGCGATCATGCGCGCGCTGGAGCACAGTGCAGAATTAAATGACCTGCTGGAGCATCAGTGCTGCGGCCATGCCCATAACCATCATGGCCACGATGGCTGCTGCGGTGCTGCCCACCATCACGAGCATGAGGACTGCTGCGGTGCTGCCCACCATCACCACGGCCATGATCACGAGGGCTGCTGCGGTCATGACAGCCATGAGCACCATGAAGGGCACCATCACCATGGGCATCATCACGGGCACCACCATGCCGACGATGTGTTTACAAGCTGGGGCAGGGAGACTGCCCACAAATATACGGATGAAGAACTGGACTATCTGGTAAAGGCGCTGTCGGAAACGGATGCTTACGGCACGATTCTCCGCTCAAAAGGAATCGTTCCGATGTCGGACGGCAGCTGGAGGCAGTTCGACCTTGTTCCGGAGGAGCATGAGGTGAGAGAAGGGCAGGCTGATTATACAGGGCGCGTCTGCGTGATCGGAACTGACCTGAAGGAAGAGGAGCTTTTGAAATTGTTCCATATTTAATTTGATTCAGCGGAGGTCATTGTTATGTTTGGACAGGCACCAATACCGGTTTTTATAGTAACCGGATTTTTGGACAGCGGAAAAACGACTCTAGTCAAAGAGACCCTTATGGAGCAGGAGTGGATTGAGCCGGGGCTTACGCTCTTGATTCGCTGCGAGGAGGGAGAGGAAGAATACGAGAGGGAATATCTGGATGCAAAAGATATAACGCTTTTAGAAATAGAAGAACCCGGGCAGCTAAATGCGGAATTTTTCAAGAATTGTGAGAAAAATTATCATCCGGTGCAGGTAGTGGTCGAGTATAACGGCATGTGGAAACTTACAGAACTGCTTTCCATCAAGTATCCGAGGAGCTGGGAGCTCCAGGGAGTGTATTCCACAGTGGACGCGACGACGCTTGATATGTATCTTACCAATATGCGGAACATGCTTATGGAGCAGCTTGCGGAGTCGGAGCTTATTGTAGTGAACCGCTGCGCGCCGGAGGCAGACCGTTCCGGATTTCGGAGGGCGCTTAAAGTGCAGAATCCCATGGCGCAGCTTATTTTTGAAACTCCCGAGGGGAAGATCATACAGCCCTCCAAAGAAGATTTGCCTTATGATGTAACGAAGGACAGGATTGTGATTGCGGATGAGGACTTCGGAATCTGGTACGTGGACGCATACGACCACCCGGAGCTGTATCTCCATAAAGAAATTGAATTTACCGCACAAGTCTTTCGCCCGAAGGGGATGTCGGAGGATATGTTCGTGCCGGTAAGGAAAATCATGACATGCTGCGCGGAGGATATCCGTTTTTACGGGTATCCCTGCCGCCTGCCGGGCAAACAGGAAATCCGGCGGCATCAGTGGATGCGTGTCAAGGCGAAGTTCGGTTATGAGGCGGTGGCATCCTTTGGCAGCAAGCAGCCGGTGCTCTATCTGATCCAGATGGAGCCGGCGGAGAAACCGGCGGAAGAAATCGTATACTTGGGATAAAGATAATGGCGGGGAGCATATCCCCGCCAAATATATTCAGTGCGTTTATTCAGTTGTTTTCAGGGAAGAATACATGGCGACGCCCAGAATTACAGCGCCGCCCACAAGCTCCCGGACGCTTGGAACCTCCCCAAGAAACAGCAGCGCGTAGACAATCCCGTAGACTGTCTCCATACCGGATATGATTCCGGCAGTCTGTGCCCGGACATTTTTTTGCGCGGACACATACAGGGAGTAGGCAAATGCAGTACAGATGAATCCCACAAACGCGACCCCGGCGATATCTTGCGCCTGCCAGCTTGCCTTTACGATGAAAAGCGCAGGGAGGAGCACCACGGCGGCGGTTCCCTGCTCGTACAGGCAGATGATCCGCCCCGCATATCGGGCGGAAAAATATCGGTTGGCAAGGGTCATGACCGCATAGGTAAAGCTGCAGAGCATCCCCCAGATAATCCCCACGGTCGTATTATTTTCCATGGAAAACTCAGGGATGGTGATAAGAACACCGATAAACAGGACGGCAGCGGTAAATATGCTCTGTTTTTTCAGCTTTTCATGGAATACGAAAGGCTCTATAAAAGTCAGGAATAACGGGAAGGTGGAAAATGTAATGGTTCCGATTGCCACGGAGGACACTTGTATTGACTGGAAAAATGTAGTCCAGTGGACGGCCATGACGATTCCTGTCATGACGATCAGTCCGTAATCCTTTCTGGAGCTCAGTTTCAGAGAGTCCTTTTTTACGACAGCGATGAGAAATAAGAGCAGGGAAGAACAGACAACCCTTCCCAGAGCCACCATGACCGCCGAAACTTTAACAAACTGTGCCACGACGCCTGAAAGTCCAAAGAGCATCACGGCGATGTGGAGAAATAAGATGTTTTTATTAAATGTATGTTTTGTATTCATAGGTATGTAAATCCTCCATGTGTAAATTTCGGAAACGTTACTGTGCAGCCAGGAAAGCGGGCAGAGACTGTACTAATATCATATTATAGATTGCAAAATTAAAAAGTCAATATTTAATCGAGGCGCCGATGCATATAAAAAAAATCGAAGTTCTTGTGACAAAGCTATAATTTAAGGGTATAATAAAAATGTTCCTATAAAAAGTATTGCGGCAGCACATGAGGTGTCTGCGGCTGTGGAGAGATGTTAAGGTAAGGAGAGATTATGAGAAAAGAGGCGGCATTGGAGCAATGGGGCGCGCTGTATGAGGCGGCAGCCAGAATAAAAGATCTAAAACCATGGGAAAAGTTTTGGGATATGGATATGATAGGCGTACAGAACGGAGAAGAAGAAGACACGGTATTTTTCAGCGTTCTCGGCAAAGGCGGGGAGTGCTATGGGATTGCGGTCTACGAAGGATATGAAGGGCTGAATACATACATGATGCTCGCAATGCAAAAGAACCTGAACCTTTCGCCGGAGTATGCGATGTTCAATCAGAAAAACCTTACCTGTTATTGGGGAAACCGTGATGAGCTGACGAATAAGCAGAGAGCGGTTATAAAAGATTTGGGATATAAGTACAGAGGAAAGAACCAATGGCTGTATTTTATATCTTATGAGCCGGGGTACTGGCCGTTTAACATGGACGAGGAAGAAGTTGTGCGGATGACGGAGCATATGCGGGATCTGGAAAAGGCATTGCAATGCTACGATGAGTCGGGCGCAGATGTAGATTTTGAAAGTGGAAACATGTTTCTTTTAACGTTTGGTAAGGATAAAAAGACCTGGGATTGTGGAGAAGTGCCTCTGCCATTTACCTGTTTTCAGTGCGGACATCTTATCATAAATGATGAAGAGCTGCTTTCGGATTTGGCGAAGATGCCTGGATGCAGTGCTGTTTTGGAGGCAGGGGTTCTGCCTATGGGCGCATCTATAGCAGATAAAAAATATGACCGTCCGTCCAATCCAATGCTGGCTTTACTGGGAGATGCAGAGTCGGAAATCATGTTGAAATTCGAGATGACGGAGCCGGAAGATGATGCGGTGGCGCTGCTTGCGGAAATAATCATAGCATTTATACTGGAATACGGCTCTCCGAAAGAGATCCGGGTGTCCAATGTGATTGTTGAAAGCGGTCTCAGGCAGATATGCGATGTGTGTAAGATTAAACTGCGCCGGGTGAAACAGCTGAGAGGGCTGGAGACTTTCGTGCAGGAAATGAAAAGATTTAGAGATTAAAAATTTTTTAAAAAATTTGTCACAAAACGGACGTTTTATTCGTTATATATAGTAGAAGGATTTTGATGCGGGGGGATAAAATGTTCGGGAAGAGATGCTTGATTCAGACAGATTCGCCGGAGCTTGCCCGGAAGATAAAATACATGCTTAACAGACAGCAGATTTCATATGAAGAGAAGGTAAAGGACAGCCTGAGCGCAGAGCAGCTTATGGCGCGGGTGCTGTCCGGCGGGGAGGAGTGCGCGGACAGCGGACAAGTCCGGCATATATCTCTCTACATACATAAGCGTGACGCCAAACAGGCGGAGGAGCTTGTAAGGACGGTAAAGAAAAATCTGTGGGTGAAAAATTTCATGAGTTTCAGGGAGAGGCAGAAAAGCGCGTTTAGATATGTTTGAACTTACGGGGAAAGGGGTAGCAGTATATGGGTATTTATCTGAATCCGCCGTCGGACGGTTTCAAGGCAATCTTGAAAAGAGGGATGTATGTAGATAAATCTGAACTGATTGCTTATACCAACAGTGTGATGGAGAGTGACAGGATGCTGACTTGTTTCAGCCGTCCAAGGCGTTTCGGAAAGTCGTTTTCTGCAAGGATGCTTTCCGCATATTATTCCAGAGAAGGTGATTCGGAATGTTTGTTTGAAGATCTTAAGATCGCACGTGATAAAAATGGCAGTTTTCATGAATATTTGAATCAATATGATGTGTTGTTTTTGGATATTTCATCATTTATTTCAACGGCAGAAGTTATTGAAGAGACGGTTAATGATATACAGAAGGATGTAATCGAAGAGCTAAAGGAGACTTTTCCGGGCTGCATCAAGGATGATGTAAGGGCACTGTCGAAAGCGCTTTTACAGGTCTGTGCAAAGACAGGAAAGAAGTTTTTCATAATTATTGATGAATGGGATGCATTGTTCCGCGAGGCGAAAACGAATGAAAAGGTACAGCATGCGTATATCCAATTACTGCGGAGTCTGTTCAAAAGCAGTCAGACGGCGCAGATGGTCGGGGGAGCCTATATGGCAGGCATTTTGCCGATTAAAAAGTACGGAACGCAGTCTGCGCTGACGGATTTTTGCGAATTTACTATGCTGGAGCCGGGGCCGCTGGCAGAGCTTGCAGGCTTTACAGAACAGGAAGTCAGAAACTTATGCGGTGAGTATGGGCTTGATTTTGCAAAGGCCCGCAGATGGTACGACGGATATTACTTTGATAATACCAGACACATTTATAATCCCAAATCTATCATGGAGGCAGTGATCAATCAGAAATTCAGCAATTACTGGACACAGACAGAAACTTATGAATCGCTCAGAGCCTACATTGACTTGAATTTTGACGGGCTCAAAGACGCTATTGTGGATATGCTCGGCGGACAGCGGCTTAGGATTGATACAGGAACATTTCAGAATGATATGACATCTATGAGCAGCAGAGACGATGTGTTTACGCTGCTTGTCCATCTGGGCTACCTTGCGTATGACAGCGGCAGGAAAGAAGTTTATATCCCGAATGAGGAAGTGCGGGAGGAATTTATCCGGGCAGTGAAAAACGGCAGGCGGCAGGAGCTTGTGAAAGCAGTCAGGCGTTCTGACAGGCTGCTGGACGCGACACTTCAGATGGATGCAGATGTTGTTGCGGAGATATTGGAAGAAGTGCATGGATTGAATACATCTCCTCAGAATTATAATAATGAGCAGGCACTCCGCTCAGTAGTTGTTATGGCGTATCTAAGCTGCATCGACCATTATCTGAAATTTGAAGAGCTGGCAAGCGGAAAAGGATACTCGGATCTGCTTTTTGTGCCTGATAAGACTTCAGGAAAACCAGCGCTGATTGTTGAATTGAAATGGGATAAAAGTGCAAAAAGCGCTGTCGAACAGATTAAACAAAGAGATTATACACAGTTTGCTAGGCAGTTTGGTTATGAAGGAGAGATTTTGCTGATCGGCATTAATTATAGTACCAAAACAAAGAAACATAGCTGTAAGATTGAAAAAATGTAGCTGTCCTCCGTGGATTGCTGCATGTTTATCACCGGAAAAAAGAGGGAATGCAGGCCGCTTTCGGCATGCATTCCCCTTTCCTTTTGTCTAAAAAGAGACGGTAAGTTTCATCTTGAATTTTTCCTCCCCATACACTGCGTGGGGAATGTCTTTCGGCATAATCAGCGTCTCGCCTTCCGCCAGAATAAATACTTCCCCATCCACCGTAAAACGCCCGGTTCCGTCAAGGACTGTCACCATAGCGTCTCCGCCTGCTGCGTGGGTGGAGATTTCTTCATCTTTGTCGAAAGAAAACAGGGTGACGCCCATCTTGTCATTCTGCACCAGCGTCTTGCTGACTACCTGATGGGGCTGGTAGTCAATCTGGTCTTTGAGCCGGAGTTTTGCCTGTTTTTCAATATTCTTATACATCGTCTGGCCCTTCTCTACATTTTGGATAAAGCAGCCTCGTCCGCCACGATGGTTACGTCCGGGTGGAGCTGCAGTACGGATGCTGGAACTTCAGGAGTAATCGGGCCGCATACCACTTTTTTAAGAATCTCGGCTTTATCTTCGCCGCTTACGACAACGACAATCTTTTTCGCTTTCATGATGCTGCCGATTCCCATTGTGTAAGCCTGGCGGGGAACGTCGTTCTCGGATTCAAAGAAACGCTTGTTGGCCTCGATCGTGCTCGAAGTCAGGTCTACGCAGTGGGTTTTGCATGGGAACACGTCGCTCGGCTCATTGAACCCGATATGGCCGTTGTGGCCTAAGCCTAAGAGCTGCAAGTCAACGCCGCCGCTTTTTTCAATGATCTCGTCATAGTCCTTGCACGCCTTGCCGGCATCCGGCTCTAAGCCGTCAGGAACAGAGGTGTTGGCTTTGTCGATATTTACATGGTTAAAGAAATTTGTATTCATAAAATAGCGGTAGCTCTGGTCATTTTCCGGGTCAAGACCCTTGTATTCATCCAGGTTGATGCTGGATACTCTTGAAAAATCCAAATCTCCTTTTTTATACCATTCAATTAACTGTTCATATGTTCCGACAGGAGAAGAGCCTGTGGCAAGCCCAAGTACGCAGTCCGGTTTCATGATCACCTGTGCGGAAATAATATTCGCTGCTTTCCTGCTTAACTCCTTATAATCCTTTGCTCTGCATATAACCATATCTTTCATTTCCTTTCTCTTTCATTACTTACGGTTTTGATTTTCATTGTCAGTAATGCCTTTTCTTATAAGTATATCAGCAAAATCAGGAATTTCAATAAAAATCAGCAGAATTGGAGATACTTTCAATCATGGAAAGAAAGTACTTTTATTTGTGCAAAATTACTAATAAAAGCTTGCAGATAACGGGTGAAAAACAGACATATTTGGAAAGAAGTGAAAGAACTTTCTAACGATACAAAAGATATTGAAAATAAATTCTATACTGATATACTTAAGGCAACAAAAAGGAGGGCAAGATAAATGACAGAAAAGAAAATAGAAAACCTGAAGGGGAAACTTATCGTCTCCTGCCAGGCATTGCCGCACGAGCCGCTCCATTCTTCCTTCATCATGGGAAGGATGGCGCTGGCGGCAAAGGAGGGGGGCGCATGCGGCATCCGGGCGAACACGAAAGAAGACATTATGGAGATCGGGCATAATGTTGACCTCCCAGTCATCGGGATTGTAAAACGGGATTATGAGAACTGCAAAGTTTATATTACGCCGACGATGAAAGAAGTGGATGAGCTGATGGAAGTAAAGCCGGAGATTATCGCGCTGGACGCCACAGGCAGGCTTAGGCCGGGAGGAGTTTCGCTTGATGACTTTTTCAGGCAGGTTAAAGAAAAGTACCCGAAACAGCTCTGGATGGCAGACTGCTCCACAGTGGAGGAGGCACTTCACGCCGATGAGCTTGGATTCGATTTTATCGGAACAACGATGGTGGGCTATACCGAGGAGAGCGAGGGCGACCGGATTGAGGAGGACGATTTCCGGATCCTGCGGGAGATTATCGCGAAAGCGAAACATAAAGTCATCGCAGAGGGGAATATAAATACCCCCCAGAAGGTTAAGAGAGTCATCGAGCTTGGAGCCTACAGCGTGGTGGTAGGTTCGGCGATTACAAGGCCGCAGCTTATCACGAAAGAATTTTCAGAAGTGCTTGATTAGCAGATATAAAACATTCAAAAAGAAAAAGGAGTAAAAATCATGAGGAATCTTGACAAGTACAAAGGCGTTATCCCGGCATTTTACGCATGCTACGACGAGGAGGGCAGCATAAGCCCGGAGGGCGTAAAGGCGCTCACCAGATATTTTGTGGAAAAAGGAGTTAAGGGAGTATATGTAAACGGCTCTTCCGGGGAATGCATCTACCAGAGCGTGGAGGACAAAAAGACGGTTCTTGAAAATGTGATGGAGGAGGCCAAGGGAAAGCTTACGGTAATCGCCCATGTGGCATGCAACAACACAAAAGACAGCATGGAGCTTGCCCGCCACGCAGAGAGCGTGGGAGCAGACGCGATCGCAGCCATCCCGCCTATATATTTCCGCCTGCCGGAACACGCGATCGCGCAGTACTGGAACGACATCAGCTCGGCGGCCCCAAATACGGATTTTGTCATCTACAATATCCCGCAGCTGGCAGGCGTAGCCCTCACGATGAATTTATTTGCAGAGATGAGAAAAAATCCGAATGTGATCGGCGTCAAGAATTCCTCTATGCCGGTTCAGGACATCCAGATGTTTAAGGCGGCGGCAGGAGAGGACTATGTAATCTTCAACGGGCCGGACGAGCAGTTCATAAGCGGCAGGGTGATCGGGGCGGAAGGAGCCATCGGCGGCACATACGGCGCGATGCCTGAATTGTTCCTTAAGCTGGACGAGTTCGTGAAGGCCGGCGAGCTTTTAAAAGCAAAGGAGCTCCAGTATGCGGTCAATGAGATTATCTACAAGATGTGCTCCGCCAAAGGCAACATGTACGGCGTGATCAAGGAAATTCTGAAGATTAACGAGAACCTTTCCCTTGGAGGGGTGAGAAAGCCGCTGCCTGGGCTGACGGAAGATGATATGGCGGCAGTAAAAGAGGCGGCGCAGATGATTTGTGACGCAAAGGAAAAATACCTGGGATAAGAAAAATACCTGAGATAAGAATATTTAGTATGAGGAGGAAAAAGCAATGCAGGGTTTTACAATGATTGACCTGGTTATCCTGGTCGTGTATCTGGCGGCGGTATTGTTTGCCGGCCTTCACTTCGCGAAGAAGGAGATGAAGGGAAAGGAATATTTTAAGGGAGACGGAACTGTACCGTGGTGGGTGACTTCCGTATCTATATTCGCCACATTATTAAGCCCGATTTCATTTTTGTCACTGGCAGGCAACTCCTATGCCGGAACATGGATCATGTGGTTCGCGCAGCTTGGCATGCTGCTGGCGATCCCGCTTACCATCCGGTTCTTCCTGCCCATTTACAGCAGGCTTGACATCGACACTGCGTACCACTATCTGGAACTTCGGTTTGGCAGCAAGGGGCTCAGAGTTCTGGGTGCGGTTATGTTCATCATCTATCAGGTGGGCCGTATGTCTATTATCATGTACCTGCCATGCATGGTGCTGGGGAGCCTTACAGGCATCAGCGTAAATGTCCTGATTATCATTATGGGAGTGATTGCCATTATCTACTCCTATACAGGCGGCCTTAAGTCTGTGCTCTGGACTGACTTTATCCAGGGTTCTGTGCTGCTCATCGGGGTTACCTTTGCCCTCGTGTTCCTCCTCGCGCATATAGACGGAGGAATCGGAACCGTGCTTGGCGCACTGGCAAATGAACATAAATTCCTTGCGGCTGACCAGCCGATTTTCGACGCCAATATTTTAAAAGACAGTGTGTTCATCATGATCGTGGGCGCAGGGTTCAACACTATGGGTTCCTACGTGTCAAGCCAGGATATCGTGCAGCGTTTCACTACGACGACAGACACGAAGAAGTTAAACAAGATGATGCTGACAAACGGCGCGCTTTCCATCTTTATCGCGACAGTGTTCTACCTGATCGGCACAGGCCTTTTCGTCTTCTACCAGCAGAACGCACTTCCGCCGGCAGCAGCGCAGGACCAGATCTTTGCATCCTACATCGCCTTCGAGCTCCCGGTAGGGATAACGGGAATCCTTCTGGCAGCGATTTACGCAGCGTCACAGTCCACGCTGTCAACAGGGCTTAACTCTGTAGCGTCAAGCTGGACGTTAGATATCCAGGCCCGTCTGACGAAGAAAGAATTAAGTTTTGAGAAACAGACGAAGATCGGGCAGTACGTGTCACTGATCGTAGGCGTGTTTGCCATTATCGTTTCTATGGTTCTGGCAAACGGCGGCGTGAAATCAGCGTATGAGTGGTTCAACGGATTTATGGGGCTGGTGCTTGGAATCCTCATCGGAACCTTTATTCTCGGAGCATTTACGAAAGTTGCCAACACCTTCGGCGCCACACTGGCATTTATCGCGGCGTCCGCAGTGATGGTAGGCATCAAGTACTTTGTTCCGGCAGAGGCGGTATCTATCTGGTCTTACTCCATCATCTCCATCGCGGTTTCCTTAGCAGTGGGAATCCCGGCAAGCATCATCTGGAGAAAGATAAAAGGCGATACGTCCGCCCCGGCGCCGCACACTACAATTTACAATGTGTAGGAGGTTTTAGCATATGATATTCGGAAATATAAACCATCTGGAAGAGTTCGGATTTTTGGAAGATTCCGTGAAAGAATGCTTTGCATACCTGAAAGACCATGACCTTATGGCATACGGGAAAGGCACTCACGAAATCGACGGCAGCCGGCTGTTTGTAAATGTGGTGGAGTACGCCACCACCGCGCCGGAAAACCGTTTCTGGGAGGCGCACAAAGACTACCTGGACGTTCACGTAATGCTGAAAGGACAGGAACGAATCGATGTGAACTTTATCCAGAACATGGAGCTTAAAGAGTATGTAAAAAAAGACGACTTTCTTCCCATGGAAGGGGAAAAGAACGCATCGGTGGTGCTGCGGGAAGGAGATTTCCTCGTGTGCTATCCAAGCGATGGACACCGGACAGCAGTGCAAGTAGAAGAACCCGAGACAATTAAGAAGGCGATTTTTAAGGTTGTTGTATAGGGGATTTCGGGGCTGTGTACTGAAAGCCATATATAAACCTTGAAAATCGGCGGGGGGATGGTGGGCTGGAGAGCAAGAGGCTTTTGTGAGGTTTGCGGTGGCTGGCAGGCATCCAAGTTCCCTTAGCATGCCACCCCCAACCGCAGGCATCCAAGTTCCTATAGCATGCCACCCCTACCCGCAGTTAGCAGTTAGTCCGCCGCAGCGTTGCCCGGTTTGCGTGAGAAACCCTATCCCAGAACACAGTCCTCCCTGCAAAAAACTTTGACCCTTTTGGGGGGATATATTATAATGAAAGACAGGCAGAGTAAATATGAAAAAATATATTAGTATTGACGTTGGCGGAACTGCCATCAAGTATGGACTTATCGGCGACGGACAGATTTTAAGCAGGAGCACCATGAACACGGAGGCGGAAAAGGGCGGCCCGGCCGTACTTTTAAAGGTGCTGGGAATTGCGGGCGGATTTTTCCCGCAGGAGGAGATCAGCGGGATCTGCATATCGACGGCGGGAATGGTGGATACTGAAAAAGGGGTAATCACCTACGCGGCTCCTCTTATTCCGGATTATGCGGGAACAGAGTATAAAAAGGCGATGGAGGAGCGTTTCGGCGTTCCCTGCGAGGTGGAAAATGACGTGAACTGTGCCGGGCTTGCGGAGAGTGTGTCCGGCGCGGCGAAGGGCAGCCGCATTTCTCTTATGCTCACCGTGGGAACGGGGATTGGCGGCAGCATTGTCATTGACGGGAAAGTTTTTCGGGGATTTTCCGGGAGCGCCTGCGAGGTGGGCTATATGACCATGGGAGACAGCGATTTTCAGACTCTCGGGGCAGCCAGCATTCTGTCAAAAAAAGTGGCGGGATGGAAAAAGGAGCCGGCAAAGCAGTGGAGCGGCTATCGTATTTTTGAATGTGCAAAAGAAGGGGATGACCTGTGCCTTCGCGCCATTGACGAGATGTCGGATGTGCTGGGGGAGGGAATCGCCAATATCTGTTATGTGCTGAATCCGGAGATTGTAGTTTTAGGCGGAGGGATTATGGCGCAGGAGGAGTTCTTAAGGGCAAGGATTGAGGCGGCCATTGGAAAATACCTGGTTTCCGGCATTGCGCGCCACACAAGGCTGGCCTTTGCAAAGCACAGGAATGATGCGGGGATGCTGGGCGCGTTCTATCATTTTCGGCAGCGTCACCCGGAGTAAAAGCGAGGACGATATGGAATACTATGTAAAGTCGGTAGTGCCGATTATTGAATCGAATTACGATAATTTTACAACAGTTGAGAAGAATATTGCGGATTTCTTTATACAGAACCGGAAGAAAGTGGATTTTTCCGCAAAGGCGGTTGCGGAAAATCTGTTTGTATCGGAGGCGTCTCTGTCGAGATTTGCGAAGAAATGCGGATATCGGGGTTACCGTGAGTTTGTGTACCAGTATGAGAAAACCTTTGTGGAAAAGGAAGAGTCCATTACCGGGAATACGAGGATGGTGCTGAATGCTTACCAGGAGCTTTTAAACAAGACTTACAGCCTGATGGACGAGGCGCAGGTGGGCAGGATTGCCAGATATCTCAATAAGGCGGAGCGGGTGTTTGTGTGCGGAATCGGAAGTTCCGGGTTTGCGGCTGATGAGATGGAGATGCGGTTTATGCGTATCGGCGTGGACATCAACTCGGTGAAGGATGCGGACATCATGCGGATGCAGACCGTGTTCCGGGATGAGCGGAGCCTGATCTTCGGGATCAGCATCAGCGGCGGGCAGGAGGCGGTTCAGTATTTCCTTAAGGAGTCTTACCGGAGGGGCGCGAAGACAGTGCTGCTGACGGCGCGCAACAGAGGGGAATTTGATGAATTCTGTGATGAGGTCGTGCTGATTCCCTCGTTAAAGCACTTAAATTACGGCAATGTCATTTCTCCCCAGTTTCCTATATTGGTTATGGTTGATATTATTTATTCCAGCTATGTGGAGCAGGATAAATATAAAATAGAGACATTTCATGATTATACTTTGCGGGCATTGGAAGGAGTGAAGAGCGATGATTATTAAAAATGTGAAGGTTTACACGGAGGAAAAGATGTTTGCAGACGGCGCGGTTGTGATCAAGGACGGCAGGTTTGACAAGGTGCTTACAGACGGGGAAGATGTGCAGGCTGCGGCCGGAGCTTGCGCGGAGGAAGATGTGATAGACGGGGAGGGAGCGTATGCGATTCCGGGGCTGATCGACATTCATTTCCACGGGTGTAAAGGCTATGACTTCTGCGACGGTACACAAGGAGCCATCGAGGAGATCGCGAAATACGAGGCATCCGTCGGGGTGACGGGAATCTGCCCGGCGACTATGACCCTTCCGGTGGAAGAGCTTACGGAAATCCTTGCGGTGGGAGCGGCTTATGCAGAGCGCTCAGGCGAGGCCGGCAAACAGGCGCCGGGCGCGGATCTTCTTGGCGTAAATATGGAAGGGCCGTTTATCAGCATAGAGAAAAAGGGCGCGCAGGACGAGCGGAACATCATTCCATGTGATGCAGAGACCTGTCAGAAGTTTTTGGATGCGTCAAAAGGGCTTGTGAAGTTCGTGGGAATCGCGCCGGAGCGGAACGGGGATTTTGAGGCTTTTATCAATCAGGTAAAGGATAAGGTAAATGTGTCTCTCGCCCACACCAATGCGGATTACGACACAGCAAAGGCGGCGTTTGACGCGGGGGCGAATCATGCGGTTCACCTTTACAATGCGATGCCGGTATTTACCCACCGGACGCCGGGGGTAGTGGGCGCAGTGTCAGACAGCCCCCATGTAAATGCAGAGCTTATCTGCGACGGCGTGCATATCCACCCTTCGGTTGTGCGGGCGACTTTCAAGATGATGGGAGCGGAACGGATGATCTTAATAAGCGACAGTATGCGGGCAACCGGGATGCCCGACGGGCGGTATCTCCTTGGCGGCCTTGAAGTAGATGTAAAGGGGAACCGGGCGACCCTGGCCTCTAACGGAGCCCTTGCCGGCTCTGCGACAAATCTTATGGACTGCATGAGGACGGCGGTAAAGAAGATGGGGATTCCGCTTGAGGCGGCAGTTGCCTGTGCGACGATGAACCCGGCGAAAGCCATCGGGGAATATGAAAATTACGGCTCCATCACGCCGGGGAAGAAAGCGGATGTGGTGCTGCTTGACGGGGAACTGGAGATAAAGGGCGTTATCAAGGGCGGAGTGAGATTGTAGGAAGAATTAGGTCACGCTCAGAATTGATTGCGTTTACCGGGAAATCCCGGACGCATACGATGCAAAATATCGTGGAGCCTCTTGTGAAGTCCGGAAAGCTTAACCTGACTTTGCCGGATAAGCCAAGGAGTTCAAAGCAACGGTATGTGAAAGCGGAAGGTCAAAAAGGCTGCTGATAAGGCGGCCTTTTTGCATTTCAGAAAATTTCTCATACTTTTTTACAAAAACACTTGACTGTAAACCGGGTTTATACGTTATGCTCCGCATACAGACAAAACAAACAGACATCACAGCATGATGCAAAGGGGGTTATATTATGAACGTACAGGAAGTGGAAAGGGAAACAGGGCTTACAAGAGCTAATATCCGTTTTTATGAAAAACAGGGTCTGCTCAGACCGAACAGGAAAGCAAATGGTTACCGCGACTATTCTTCGGACGATGTGAACGCGCTTTTAAAGATTAAGCTTATGCGGGAGCTTGACGTGTCCATTGAGGAGATTGACAAATTGCAGAGGGAGGAGAGGAACCTTTCTTCCGTAATCGAGGAGAGAGCGGAAAGCATTGATGAGGAGCGGGGGAATCTTTCAGATGCAAAGATTGTCTGCCAGTCCATAGGAGAGGATGGCATTACGTTCCGGGAGCTTGAGGCAGAAAAGTATCTTGAAGAGCTTGAGCAGCTTGCGAAAGAGCGGGGAGCAGAAAATGCAGGGCAGTTTAGAAGGAAACAGGACATTCTGCGGGAAACTCTTCATCCGTGGAGGAGGTATTTCGCCAGGATGATAGACGGCGATATATATATAATAGCTATTTCAGTGTTTTTCTATCTCATGTTCCACATTGAGGACAGTATCGCATCGATCGTATTCCTTACGGTTTTGGGAATGGCAGCGATGATCATTGTAGAATCCGTCCTCCTTTCATGTTTTGGAACTACGGCCGGGAAGTGGCTGTTCGGCATCCGCGTATTATCAAAGGACGGAAAGAGATTGACCTGGCGGGAGGCAGCGGAGAGGACAGGGATGGTGCTGTGGCATGGCCTTGCGTTCGGGATTCCCCTTTGGAGTGAGTATCGCCTGTATAAAAGTTATGATGCCTATACAGATGGGGAGAATCTTGCCTGGGATGAGAACTGCCTGTATCTGATTGATGAGAAAAAGGGCTTGCGCTACGTTGCAGCAGTGGCGGCAGTGGTGCTCTTGCTGGTATTAGAAACTGTTTTTGAATTTCCGTCAGAACAGATTTATAAAATGCCGATGCATTATGACGGGCTGACCGTGGAAGAATTTGCGGAAAATTATAATAAGTATCTGGAAGTTTATGGCCTTGCAGATGAGGAACGGCTTAATAGGAACGGTGAGTGGGAAGAGCCGCAGGCGCTTAAGCCCCGGTTCCGGTATGAGCTGGAAGACGGCATCATAAAGAGCGTATCATTTGAGATTGATTACACCGGAAAGGAAGAAAACCCTCACTATCGGGATGAGGTGACATGCGCGGCGCTTGCATGGGAAGGGGGAAAATGGAAGAGCAAGATGCGGATGATGATGTCGGATCGGCTGCTGAGACTGGAAGATGAGATACAGGAGTCAGGCTGCGGGAATTATAAGGCATATGATATACGGCAGGATATTGTTGAAGTGTATAGGTATGAAGAAAAGGACGGCGGCTTTTACCCTCAGATGTCAGGAGAGGACGGCAGACTGCATATTGTGTTTGAGATGGGGGAGAAGATCCGTGAATGAAAAGAATATGGGAGGAATGAATATTTAAACAGAAGAAAAAGGACGGGGGCTGTCAGGAAATAGACAGCCCCTCTCTTTCATTTTCTTGAGTTATGGGTGTAAATCGGTTAAAATAAGGTGTAGAACATTTAGTCGCAATATTATCGTTTATTGGCAATAATAAATAAGTAGAAAGGAATTGACGATATGAACAACACTGTACTCACAATCGGGGATATTAAGAGAATGATTAAACCGATTGCAACAAAATACAAGGTGAAAGAAATATATTTGTTTGGTTCTTACGCAAGAGGTGAGGCGGATGAAAGCAGCGACATGGATTTTCTTGTGTTTGGCGGGGAGAATTTTAGACATACTTTGATTTTTTCCCTTGCCGAAGAACTTCGTATTATTTTTAACAAAGAAGTAGACGTGTTTGAAATAAATGAGATCAATAAAAACAGCGATTTTTATAATGCAATTATGAAAGAGAGGCTGCTTGTGGCATGAAATATTCGGATAAACAGCGGATTAAAAAAAAATATGAAAACGCAGTCAAACTGCATGAATACATCACAGAAAATGAGATTCAAAAAGAAAAGCTGCTGGAAGATGTTCCTCTGCAATGGCTCGTTACAACACCCTTGTACAATATTGGCGAACATGTTTATAACCTCTCCGATGAATATAAACAAACTCATAGTGAAATTCCATGGCTGATGATTTCCGGGCTCAGGCATCGTTTGGTTCATGATTACGATGGCACAAACTGGAATATTATTGCGGATGTTGTCTTGGAAGAGTTGCCTGTTTTAATCAAAGAAATGCAAAAACTTGTGTAATGTGCTTGAAAAAATAAAGCCAAAGAGGTTCAGCGCCCTGAAACCAGGGCGCAAAGTTTCGTATTAACCGATAAGCCCCCTGTGCCGGCACTTTCTACATTAAATCTTTCGTCTCAACTTCCCGCACCGACAAAAGCGCAAACAGCACCGATATTCCTGTCAGCACAAGCGGGAAGGCCGCGTTCCCTGACATCGTGAAGTCGCCCACATAAAAGCAGGTACGGGGAAGTACCTGCTTTTTGCAACCTGTATTCCATTTGGTTTGTAAGCTGCCCTGTAGTTGTTACTCTTTGATCCGATCCAGTTCTGTAAGATTAATGCCGGATGCTGTGAGAATGACCTTTAATTCAATATATCTTTCTTTCATTTCTGCATATACCTCGGAATCTTTGTCGGCTAATCTCATATATCTCTGTAATCTGGAAAAATCTTCGATGTTTCTTTGTAACATTTCTTTTTCGGTCATATTTCCACCACCTTTTATAAGCGCCGTTTACTTGATATGCTTATTATAGCAATAAGCTATTGCGGTGTAAAGGGTTATCATTCATTGTATTTTTCAATTTCTTTTTAGGTTTCCATGTGAAAAACGAAAAAGTCAATAGTGAAATTTCCGGTTGACAAAATCCGGCAAATCCTATAGACTTTCAGTAAATATAAAAAAAGGCTTTGAAAAGAAGAAGTAGCAGCCGCGACACCCATACAGAGAGCAGCCGGCAGGTGAGAGGCGCATGAAGGAAGTGGTTTTGCGAATACATCTTGGAGCCTCACACCGAAAATGTACGGACAGCATTCCATACATGAGTAGGCTGTGACGTGGCGGCATACGTTACAATGCTTAAGCTGTGCATGTGCAGCTTGCAAAGGCCGGCAGTGTGAATTGCCGGTGAAAAAAGGTGGTACCGCGGAAGATTTCGCCCTTGTCTGTGATGGCAGGGGCTTTTTTCATTGAGAGAAAATTTTGCGGGCGGGAAAAGAACTAAAAAAATATCTTGGCATAATTTAGAAAAGGAGAGATTGAACATGGGAATTTATGAGGAATTAAAGGCAAGGGGCCTGATCGCGCAAGTGACGGACGAAGAGCTTATAAGGGATTTGATCAACAATGGGAAAGCGACGTTTTACATCGGCTTTGATCCGACGGCAGACAGCCTTCATGTAGGGCATTTTATGGCGCTCTGCCTTATGAAAAGGCTGCAGGAGGCAGGGAACAGGCCCATTGCGCTCATCGGCGGCGGCACAGGCATGATTGGCGACCCGTCAGGAAGAAGTGACATGCGCCAGATGATGACGACAGAGACGGTATGCCACAACTGCGACCGATTTAAAGAGCAGATGAGCCGTTTTATAGATTTTTCCGAAGGGAAAGCGCTGATGGTAAACAACGCAGACTGGCTCATGAATCTTAACTATGTGGAAATGCTCCGGGATGTGGGAGCGCATTTCAGCGTAAACCGCATGCTCACGGCAGAGTGCTACAAGCAGCGGATGGAGAAAGGGCTTAGTTTCCTTGAGTTCAACTACATGATCATGCAGAGCTATGACTTCTACATGCTGTACCAGAAGTACGGCTGCAACCTCCAGTTCGGCGGCGACGACCAGTGGAGCAACATGCTTGGCGGAACAGAGCTGATCCGCCGTAAGCTTGGAAAGGATGCCAGCGCTATGACTATCACCCTCCTTTTAAATTCCGAGGGGAAGAAGATGGGCAAGACCCAGAGCGGCGCAGTGTGGCTTGACCCGGAAAAGACCTCGCCTTACGATTTTTACCAGTATTGGAGAAATGTGCCTGATGCGGACGTTTTAAAATGCATTCGCATGCTTACGTTCCTGCCTCTCGAGGAGATTGACAAGATGGATGCCTGGGAGGGAGCGCAGCTAAATACGGCGAAAGAAATCCTTGCCTACGAACTTACAAAGATGGTTCACGGCGAGGAGGAGGCCGAAAAGGCGCAGGCGGCGGCGCGGGCATTATTCAGCCAGGGAAATGCGGCAGATATGCCGAAGACAGAGCTGACGGCAGCGGACTTGGAGGAAGGCAGCATAGACATACTGTCCATGCTGGTGAAGGCAGGGCTTGTTCCGACCCGCTCCGAGGCAAGGCGCGCGGTGCAGCAGGGCGGCGTGACTGTGGACGGTGAAAAAGTGGAGGACATTCACAAGTCTTACACAGGAGAGGATTTGTCCGGTGAAGGAATTGTCCTTAAGAGAGGGAAGAAGAAATTCTGTAAAGTAGTGATGCAGTAGGCAATAAAAAGGTGATGGATATGAGATGTGTACATTGTGACCGTGAGATACCGGATGATTCCATGTACTGCCCCTACTGCGGGCAGGACGTGGAGGAGAACCAGTCGTTAGACGAGCTGCAGGATCAGATATTAAGGCAGCTTTCAAAAGAAATCACAGGCGAGCTGCCGTCCGCGCCCTGGGACCGCGAGGAGAGGCGGGAATATATGCGCGGGCGCGGAAGAAAACAGTCAAAGAGGTATCTCGGGATTATCGCGCTGGTTGTGGTTGTCATGATATTTCTCATGGCTGCCATCTGGATGGTGTTCACTACGATGGATGCCAACGAAAGGCGGCTTATGGAAGAGCGGGAGCAGGCAGCCCGGGAGCAGGAAGAGAGGGAGCTTGAGGAAAAGGCAGATCAGGGAAACGGAGAAACCGGGGAGGATGCTTTGGCAGATGGCGGAGGAGAGCTTAAGATGTCATTTGTCAGCGAGCCGGATGATTTCGGAGATTATTATAAACTGTCAGTCAAAGACGCATCGGCAAGCTCTGTGATATCTCAGGAGGGAACAGACAACGGCGCAGGAAAGGCCGTGGACGGCAACGAAAAAACCTCCTGGCAGGAGGGCGTGGCAGGCGACGGAATCGGCGAGAGCCTTCATTTTGAGCTGGAAAAATCATACAATGTAAAATACATGTCCTTCCAGCTTGGAAACTGGAACTCCTGGGAGTATTTCGACGGGAACAACCGCCCGAAGGAGCTTGAGATAACGGTGGGAGACGTGACCCAGACCATTACATTCCCGGACGGAAAGACCGAATACTGGGTGGAATTTTCTGGGGAATGTCCGGCGTCGGAGATTGATGTGGTAATAAGGTCCGTTTATAAAGGGAGCCAGTGGGATGATACCTGCATTGCGGAAATCGGAGTGTATGGGAGAGGAAACTGAGAATTTGCGCTCAGCATTATAATATTTACATGTCAGAACCGGGAGTCTGTTTTAGATTCCCGGTTCTGGTAATTCCTGGATCATTGCTGTAGACAAACGATTTCTCCCTCGCCGCATGGCTCCTGAAATCCATGATAGTGATGCTCTAATATTTCATCAGTTATTATAAACGGAGAATTGGCATTTAAGTGCAAATTCCTTTTTTTCAGCCTTTTCCGTAAAGTTTCTATGTCGGCTTTCATGTATATGAGCTCTGCCTCGCCGCCGTGTTTTTCGATAATTGACTTATAAGTTTTTCGGTTTTCCTTGTTCCAGAAACTAAAGTCAATTACAGCATTTTTCCCGTCTTTAATAAGCGCGATCAATTTATCGCGGAGGATGGATTCTGTTTGTTCTGACAGTTCTTCGTATTGGCTGTCCGGGTAATCGACGCCTTTCCGGCCGTAAGCTTTCCACATTTCTTCGTCAATCGAAAGCCTGATATATCCTTCTTTTTCCTTTTGCTTTGCGTAGGTAGTTTTGCCGGAGCCGCATACCCCGCACATCATGATAACTTTGCTCATAATAGATTCCTCTTATCTTTCTATGCTGATTTGATTGCTGCGCCATCTGCCGTATTTTGCCGAAAATGACGGAGGAAGAATTTCTCTCCGGGATGAATCTAGGAGAAAGAATGGTTTTTCAAATCGTGGTTGAAAAATCTGCATCTATGGCATATAATATACTTAACAAGAGAGCCGAAAGCTAGAGTACACCTAGCCGCCGGAAAAATAATTTGTTACATGAAGTAGCGCCTTATCTTGCCAGGACGAGGGCGCTACTTTTTGCGTATGATGTTGATAACAAGAGTTATAACGGCGCAAAGCATAATTACGAATGTGAATAAGTC
>OFGH01000548.1_pt1 | contig 32968 bp, 26 predicted proteins | sample 1521721 | NCBI WGS metagenome assembly OFGH01 (sample SAMEA3504132, study PRJEB24116) | mouse gut metagenome | biome: mouse gut; feature: mouse-associated habitat; material: faeces | place: Denmark | collected 2011
CGGAAGGCAGGAACGACGTAAGGAGGGCATGCTGCCCGGCATGTTTGGAAGTTTGAAAAAAGGCCAGAAAGTGAGCCTGACAAAAGGAAACCCGGGGCTTTCAAAAGTTGTAGTGGGTCTTGGATGGGATGTGAACCAGTTTGATACAGGAGGAGATTTTGACCTTGACGCGGCGGCATTTCTCCTGGGAGATTCCGGGAGAGTGACAAAGTCGGAGGATTTTGTGTTCTACGGGAATCTTTCCCATCCGTCGGGGAGCGTAAACCATATGGGCGACAACCTTACGGGAGAAGGAGAAGGCGACGACGAGCAGATCAAGGTGGAGCTGTTAAAGGTGCCGGAGAATGTGACGAAGATTGCATTTACCGCCACCATTTACGAGCCGGAGCAAAGAAGGCAGAACTTTGGCCAGGTGAACAATGCGTTCATCCGGATTTACAATGAGCTTACGGGAGAAGAGCTTTTAAGGTACGATCTGGGAGAGGACTTTTCCATCGAGACGGCTGTAGTGTTCGGAGAGCTCTATAAGAACAACGGGGAATGGAAGTTCAACGCCATCGGCAGCGGATACCAGGGAGGCCTGGCGGCTCTGTGCGGCAATTACGGCGTTGACGTAGAATAAAGGAGAGTGCGTTATGGCAATTAGTTTGCAAAAAGGCCGCAAGGTAAGTCTGGAGAAAAAATCGTCCGCGGGCCTGGGCGAGATACATGTAAACCTGAACTGGAACTCAGTACCCCAAAACCAGGGCTTTTTAAAGAGCCTTTTTGGAGGGCAGCAGGGAATCGACCTGGATCTGGGATGTCTGTATGAGCTGAAAAACGGGCAGAAAGGAGCGGTGCAGGCTCTAGGCAATTCCTTTGGCTCCCTCACAAGGCCGCCCTATATGTCTCTGGACGGAGACGACAGGACGGGAGCTGCGGCAGCCGGGGAGAATTTAAGGATCAACGGCAACCAGATCGCCAATATCAAGAGGGTGCTTGTGTATACGTTCATCTATGAGGGCGTTGCCAACTGGCAGCAGGCGGATGCCACGGTCACCATAAAGTATCCCGGGGCGGAGGACTTGATCGTAAAGATGGATTCTTACAATTCCAATGACACAATGTGCGCCCTTGCGTTGTTTGAGAATGTGGGAGACGAGACTTTCAGCGTAGAGAAGATCGTCCGGTTTTTCGGAGGCCACGCCATGATGGACAGGGCGTTTAACTGGGGCCTTAACTGGAGGCCGGGGAGCAAGTAACCAGACACTATTGATCAGGAGGAATTTAAGATGTCAATTAGTTTGCAAAAGGGGCAGAAAGTCAGCCTGTCCAAAGAAAATAAGGGGCTGTCAACAGTGCTTGTAGGCCTTGGATGGGATGAGGCCATGCAGAAAAAAGGATTTTTCGGATTTAAGCAGCAGGCGGATATCGACTGCGACGCGTCGGCCATCCTTCTTCGGAACGGGAGATTAAGCGGCAACGGCGACCTTGTGTATTTTGGGAACCTCAGCCATAGGTCGGGAACCGTACAGCATATGGGGGATAACCTTACGGGCGCGGGGGAAGGCGACGACGAGCAGATCCTCATTGACCTTGCCAAGATGCCGCCGGAGTACGACAAGATTGTCATTGTGGTAAATATCTACTCCGCAGTCCAGAGAAAGCAGCATTTCGGGATGATACAGAATGCTTTCATAAGGCTGGTGGACGGCAGGAATAATAAAGAAATGTGCAGGTACAATCTCACAGAGGACTATTCCGGCATGACGGCAATGATATTCGGGGAGATCTACCGGCACAATGGGGAGTGGAAGTTCGGCGCTATCGGCCAGGGAACGACTGACCCGTCTCTGGGGGACCTCTGCAAGAGATATGTATAACATGTACGAAACGGTTTTAAAAGAGAAACTGCAATAAGTTTCTCTTTTTCTGCAAATAATACATCTAGGACAAAAGAGTTAGGAGATTATGTATGAATGAAGTGCTGAAAAAGGACGTCCTGAAAAAAGGACTGTCCGAGGAACAGGTAACACAGAGTAAGGAGAAATTCGGAACGAACGAGCTTGCCAAAAAGGAGCAGGAATCGCTCTGGTCTATGTTTGTCGGGGCATTTGACGACATCTGGATTAAAGTGCTGTGCGGAGCGCTTGCCCTTAAGGTGGCGCTTGCGCTGCTTGGCATGATGATACCTGCCATCGCGGGGGAGAATGACGCGGTGGAGATCATAAGCATCATCCTTGCTATCGGGCTGGCGACAGGGTTCAGCACCCTGTCCGAGTACAGGAACACATCCCGCAGCGAGGCTTTGCAGGAGGAGTACAATAAGACTTACGCCAAGGTCATAAGAGGCGGAAAGCTGGTGAAGATCCTCACAAGCGAGATTGTGAAGGGCGATACCGTCCTGATCCAGTCCGGAGACAAGGTTCCGGCGGACGGCCTTATATTTGAAGGGAATGTGAAAGTATCTCAGGCGGCGTTAAACGGCGAGTCCAGAGACGAGTCAAAATCCGCGGCAGAGACGATGGAAGATGCGGAGACTACAGATTACAACTCAGAAAGCAAGGTTTTCATGGGCTCTGTAGTTACAAGCGGGGAAGGCTACATGGTAGTTACCGTGGTTGGAGACGCATCCGAGCTTGGAAAGATCAACAAGGCACTGACCGATGATTCGGAGGAGGACGAGAGGAAAGACACATCCAGCCTGAAACTTGAAGTGGTGGCTGCGGGCATCGGAAAGCTGGGCGTCTCTGCGGCGGCAATCGCGGGCATCCTCCAGGTGGTGCTCACGATCATGAGGGCAGATGAGGCGGTAACGCCTGTATTCGTAGTGCTTTTGGCGGCTGAGGCAGTGATGCTGATGGCATCCATCGTCATCATGGCAGTTCCGGAAGGACTTCCGATGATGAACAGCCTTGTGCAGTCCATGAACACGGAATCCATGTATAAAAAGAACATCCTTGTAAGCCACAAGGCGGCATTCTCGGATTCGGCGTACATGAACCTTTTGTTCAGCGACAAGACAGGAACGATTACGGAAGGGAACCTCTCCCTGGTAGAGTTCGTGACAGGCGACGGAAATGTGACAGATAAGCTTTTGGATAAGGAGTTCCTTGAGGCCATCACCCTTAACAACCTTGCGAAGATATCCGAGGGCAAGGCCATCGGCAGCAACAATATGGACAGGGCACTGCTCACATACGCAATCGCAAACGGCGCTGCAGAGGCGATAGACAGTTCTAAAGTCAAAGAGGTCAGCGGGTTTGATTCGGAGAAAAAATGCGCGACGGTAGAGCTGAATGACGGAACCGTGTACTGGAAGGGCGCGACGGAGAACGTCATAGACGACATCACCCACTATAAGGCGAAAGACGGGTCGGTGCTGGAATTTACGGCAGCCGAAAAAGAAAAAGTGACAGAGCAGATGATCGCGGAGGCGAAGAGGACGATGAAACTTCTGTCTGTCGCGAAATTCGAGGGCGGAAGAAAAGTCCTTCTTGCTGTTTTGTGCTTGAGAGATAATGTGAGGAAAGACGCGGTTGAGACTGTAGAAGTGCTGAACCGGGCGGGCATACAGGTAGTCATGGTGACGGGAGACGCGGAGGAGACGGCGGTAGCCATCGCCAGAGAGGCGGGCATCCTGAAAGATGAGAATACGGACGTAGTCCTGACCCATGATGAATTGGAGGAGATGTCGGACGAGGAGCTTAAGAAGAAACTTCCGAACCTGCGGGTAGTGAGCAGGGCGAAACCCCTTGACAAAAAGCGGCTGGTCACTATGGCGCAGCAGCTTGATGATGTGTGTGGCATGACGGGAGACGGAGTAAACGACGCTCCGGCGCTTAAGCAGGCGGACATCGGGTTTGCCATGGGAGACGGAACGGCGGTTGCCCAGGAGGCAGGAGATGTGGTCATCCTCAATAACAGCCTGACATCCATCAAAGACTGCGTGCTCAACAGCCGGACGATGGCGAAGTCGGTAGGGAAGTTCCTGATCTTCCAGCTTACCGTGAATATCAGCACCCTTTTGATGAATATTATCGCCCCGGTACTTGGATGGACGGAGCCGTTTTCCATCGTGCAGATTTTGTGGATCAACCTGATCATGGACACTTTGGCTGCCATGGCGTTTGGTGGCGAGCCGATTCTTGACAGGTATATGAACGACAAGCCGGTGAAGAGGACGGACAATATCCTGACAGGGTATATCAAGTCCGCAATCGGCACAAGTTCCGTGTTCATTACCCTTGGCTCGATTCTGATACTTGAAGATATCGGAGGCATAACGAGCTATGTGATGCCGGCATCCTGTACGGACCCGCTGCTGTATGAGAAGACATTTATGTTTGCCTTCTTTATCTACTCTGTTATTTTTAACAGTTTCAATACGCGTTCCGACAGGTTCAACCTGTTTGAGCATATCGGGGAGAATAAGAACTTCATCCTGGTAATGGGTTCGATTTTCGTTCTCCAGACAGTCATCATCCAGATTGGCGGGCAGGTGTTTAACACGACGATGCTCAGCGCGCGAGCGCTGCTTGTGTCCATGGCGCTGGGATTCCTCATCATACCGGTGGATCTGGTGAGAAAGATGTTTGTGGCAAATGCGGGTCGTTAATTTAGATTTGGACAATACTCTGATCTACTCCTATAAGCACGATATCGGAAACCGGAAGATGAATGTTGAGCGGTATCAGGGGAGAGAGATTTCTTTTATGACGGAGAAGACCCATGAGCTGTTAAGGCAGATAAAGAGCCGGTGCCTGGTGGTTCCCACCACAACCAGGACGAAAGAACAGTATGACAGGATTGATTTAAAGGCAGGGGCGTTTCAGTACGCCCTTGTCTGCAATGGAGGAGTCCTGCTGGTAAACGGGCAGAAAGATTATGCGTGGCACGAGGAATCGAGGCGGATGATTTCCGACTGCGCCGGGGAGCTGAGGCGGGGAGCGGAGCTTTTAAAATGCGAGCCGCTGCGGAAGTTCGAGTTAAGGTTTATCGAAGAACTGTTTCTCTTTACAAAGTGCAGCGAGCCCCAAAGGGTTACGGCAAGTCTGCGAACGGCTCTTGACAGCCGGAAAGTCGATGTGTTTCACAACGGGGAAAAGGTCTATGTCGTGCCGGGAAAACTTAACAAAGGAGCTGCGGTGGAGAGATTCCGGCGATATGTCGGGGCGGACGAGGTGATTGCCGCCGGAGACAGCGAGTTCGACATGTCCATGGCAGAGCGGGCGGACGTCGGGATTGTTCCCGCTGGTTTCTGTAAAAGATACGGCGCGGACAGCGCGCTGGAGGAGATGAAAGGGGAGAGCATATTCTCAGAGGAAATGCTCTCCCGGATTAAGGAGCTAATCGATCTTTAGCTGGATTCCGCCCTGCCGTTCTGAGGGCTGTATGATGACGGTCACCGCCATGCCGCCATGCCACTCAAAGGAATAGGATTCGCCCGAGGCCTGGCCGATGAAGGTCTTCCAGTTCACATCTGTGCGGATGTGGGGGTCGCAGGGGCCGTTCCCCATCCAGCAGACAACGGCGTCAGGGTCAACAGCGATGGTGTTGTGAGTATGTACATTGCTGAGTGCGATGGGGTTGCCGTCGGTGAGTATCGCAACATACGCGTTCTGTCCTTCTCCGGTCAGCGTGGATGTTGCGATTCCCTTTTGTGAGAGGACGCCGGAGCCGATAAAGCGGACGCTGTATTTGCAGTCCTGGGTGAATGCCAGGATATTTTCCGACTCGACGGAGATAGTCTCGCCCCTCTCCAGCCGGTACACAAGGACGTGCTGGGCGTTGCAGGCGTAGTATGTCTCGGAATCTCCGCCCAGCATAACTTTCATGAGAGGAATGTTCTCTCCCGTCACGCGCCTTGCCAGGGAGCCGATGACCGCCTGGGCAAGATTGTTCTGGGGGCCGAGGAGGACTTTCTCAAAGCGGTAATTCGTGTTTCCGGTGCAGTCTCCGGCGATGTAGGCCCCGGCCTTGGTAAATATAACATCATTTCCGGTACAGGTGACTTTCAGGGTCAGTTCGTTAATCGTCTCAAATGTGATCATCTATTTTTCCTCCAATTTAATTTGTCTGAACGCCATATAACTGGCACAGCCTTTCAAGGTCTTTTGCGACGCCGTTTCCGATGGCATTGAATTTCCAGGTATCATTATACAGATAAAGCTCTCCCAGCATCATGGACGTCACGTTGGCATAGTAGTCTGTCAGCAGGAAACTGCAGATCTCCCGTCCGGTGTCCGAATCAAGCAGCCGGATGTAGGCGTCTTCGGCCATGCTGAAATTGAGGCGGTATGTAAATGCCTCGTTGATGGTGAGGACGAATACTATTTTTTTAATGCCGGGGTTTAAGCGTACAAGGTCGATGTCTGCGATTTCCCGGTCCTCGGCGGAGCCGTTTGTATTCAGGGAGACGCTGCCGTCCGGGCTCTTTGTCTGTCCGTAGAAGACGAACCAGTCGTCGCCCGGAACTTTTCCCGAGGCGTTAAGGAGAAAGGCGGACAGGTCGATATCGCACCTTGGGTCGGTAGTGTTCCAGCCCATGGCGATTCTTACCGCCTTAAGCTGCCCGGCGACTCCGATGTTTACCTTCTGGCCTTTCTGTATAAGGTTTTGGAGGGCAGGAGGCTTTCTGCGGGAAGCAGCAGCGTGATTACCTCCTGCATTTGTGGTTCTGTCCTGACGCGTATGATTCGGTATCGGCCGCTGTCTGTCCGGTGTGCAGTAGCCCGGAAAGTTGTCGAAGGCAGATAAGGCCTGCCGGATATTCGCCTGGCTGATGGATGAAATGTTGTTTCGGTTGTAGCTTTCCGTTACTTTTATCGGAATATTAATCATAAGTATCGGTTCCTTTCCTGTTGTTATCCCTATTATACAACAGGATGGGGAAAATGGCATCTTAAAGTTGTTTTTCGGCAGCAGGGCAGATATAATAGAGTTAGTTAAATATCAGAAAGGTTGAAACAGAGTTATGAAAATCAGTATTCGCAAGATAAGCGAGATTACAGGATTCTCGCCGGCGACAGTGTCAAATGCACTGAATCATAAGAGGGGAGTCAACAAGGAGACGGCGGAACAGATTTTAAAAACGGCAGAGGAACTGGGGTATCACACGGGGGAGAAGATTCGGAGAATACGGTTTGTCATTTTTCGGAGGAACGGGCTGATCATCGATGACAGCCCGTTTCATCCGGCAGTGATAGAGGGCGTGGAGAGGCAGGCAAAACTTTTGGGGCTTGAGACATTGTTCTGCCATGTGGATGTGAATGACACGGGGTACGATATGCAGATCCGGGAGATTCTGTCGGATGAGGAGAGTGCGGTGGTGCTCCTTGGCACAGAGATGATGGAGGAGGACTTCGAGCCTTATACTCACGCGAAGAATAAGATCATCCTGCTAGACGGATGGAGCGACAGGCATTTTTTCGACAGCGTCCTTATCAGCAACACAGATTCCGCGGCAAAGGCGGTGGAGTACCTGGTGGAGAGGGGGCACAGGGAGATCGGGTATATCAGGGGAGATTTCCGCATACAGGCGTTTAAGTACAGGGAGATCGGCTACCGGCGCGTGATGGATGCCCATGGGTTCCCTGTAAGGCAGGAGTTCATCCCCACGGTGGGAACAAGAGTGGAGACTGCCTATGAGGGCATGAAAAAGTATCTGGAAGGAGCGGAGGCTTTGCCGTCTGCGTTTTTCGTGGACAATGACACGATAGCCATCGGGGCGATGCAGGCGCTTAAAGAGTGCGGCTATGACATCCCGGGGGATGTGTCTATCATTGGGTTTGACAATATCTCCTACGGCGCGGTGTCGGATCCGCCGCTTACCACCATCAATGTGTACAAGCATGAGATGGGGGCGACGGCGGTGAGAGAGCTGCTTTACTCGATAGAGAACCAGAGCGCGATCAAGACGAAGATACAGGTGTGTACGGACTTTGTGGAGAGGGGGAGCGTGAGGAGGATATAAGGAGAGGGAGAATGAAAAGGAGCTGTTCATAAGCAAAGGCTTAGAGGACAGCTTTTTTATGCGGAGATATTTTGTTGAATATAAAAAATGTGAAAAAGGGGGTTGCAAAAAAGGCAGGGGGGGGGGGTATAATTCAATTGCAGATGGAAAGAGGGCTTGTATATTCAATCCCTTATTTTTTGTGTAAATAATGTTAAATAAGAATACTGTATTTGTTTTATATGTTAAAGGTTTTGCTTTTGTGTTTTATGGGGCAAAAGCGACAGGATTCAGAAAAATAATATGAGGATGGCGAAAGACATGATAGTATTATTAATTGGCGGCAGCAGCCGACTTATGGATTCTTTAATTGACAAAATGAACAAAAGCGGTCATCAGGTGTATCTGTTAACCGGACGAAAGGATAAGCATACTTCTTATAAACGGGTATTCGAAAAATATAATTTTGAATATAATACAGATAGTATAGAAGACATTTTTAAGAGTATCCAGCCGGAGCTGATTATATTTACCGGGGCATACGATACGAATTTTAACTGGAATATGGCAAGGCAGGAATCTGTACGTTATTCTACGGCGCTTACAAATCTGTTATCGGCATATTCCATGACGGGAAAAGGACGATTTGTATATATTTCATCCCATGAAGTTTACAGCGGTGCACATGGGGCAGATGTGAAGGAAGGGATTGCAGCAGAACCAAAGGGATTAAAGGCTATGGCTATTGCACATGGAGAGGAGCTATGCAATAGTTATCGGATAGGTCAGGGGATGGATATATTGATCCTGCGCTTTGACCATATTTACGGCATTCCCCAAAAAGGGGAACAATTGGGGGATCAATGTTTCAAGCTGTGTCTGGAGGCATTGAAGACAGGGAAAATATCTGCCAACAGCCGGAACTCTTTTTCCATGATTTATCTGAAGGATGCGGTAGAATTAGCATATAAGGTGATTGTGGATACCAGGCCTTTACATACATGTTACCATATTTCTTCGATGGAAGAGATAGATGAGATGCAGCTGGCTGTTCTGGTTCAGAGGCATATGGGTGAAAAGATTGAGATAGTGGATAATTCCGTGGGCGAAAGGCATCGGATGCTTTTGGACGGAAAAAGATATGAAAAAGAATATCCGATGAAGATTTTTGTGCAGTATGATACGGGCGTGCAAAAAGTTGTGCAGTATATGAAAAGCCACAGAGAATCTTTTCTTGAGGATGAAGACAGCGGGGCGGGCAGGCTTGGAAAGTTTTTGCATGGTGCAAGGGTAATTGCAAGGAAATTAATCCCTTTTGCAGAGAATTTTATCTGCTTTATCCCGTTTTTTATGTTGAATAACCGGGCTGTAGGCAGCCAGTATTTTGGCAGGCTGGACTTTTATCTGCTGTACGTGCTCCTGTTTGCGATTGTCCATGGACAGCAGCAGGCGTTGATTTCTGCCGCCCTGGCGGTTGCAGGGTATTGTTTCAGGCAGACGTATACCCGTACAGGATTTGAGGTATTATTGGACTATAATACCTATGTGTGGATCGCGCAGCTGTTTATCCTGGGCATGGTCGTGGGATACATGCGGGATCAGTTAAAATCGATCAAGAGTGAAAATGAAGAAAAGGTAAGATACCTTCAGGGAAAACTGGATGATATTGAAGATATTAATGACAGCAACATCCGCATAAAGCAAAGTTTTGAGATGCAGGTGATGAACCAGAAGGACAGTCTTGGAAAGGTGTATGAGGTGGTTTCCAAATTGGACGCATACGAGCCGGAAGAGATTTTGTTTTATGCGGCGGAGATGCTGTCTAAGCTGATGGAAAGCAAGGATGTGGCAATCTATACGGTGGCGAACGGAGACTATGCGAGATTGTTTTCGGCAACTTCCAAAGAAGCGCGCAAACTGGGAAATTCCATTAAATATACAGCGATGGGGAGCCTTTATGACGAATTAAAGGAACGAAGGGTCTATATTAACAAAACGCTGGAAGATAAGCTTCCGCTTATGGCAAGCGCCGTATACGGATCTGAACAGATGCAGCTGATCCTGATGTTATGGGGGATTCCATGGCAGCGTATGACGCTGGCGGAGGCCAATCGGCTGACTGTTATCGGAGCGCTGATCCAGAATACGGTAGTGCGTGCGAACCGTTATCTTGACGCTTTGAAGGAACGGCGCTATGTGGAAGAGACGAATGTGCTGGATGAAGAGGCGTTCACCCATTTGGCAAAGGCATTTTTTGAGGCAGGGGATAAGGGGCTGACGGAGTGCACCCTGCTTGAGATTACAGGGGTCGGGAGGCATAATCAGAAAGAGGCTGCCAGGACGCTTGCCAGCCAGATGAGACAGACGGATTATCTGGGGATGCTGAAAGGAAATTTATATGCATTATTGTCTAATACGGATCAGGAAAGCGCAAGTATTGTAATAGAGCGCTTTTTGGCAAAAGGATATCACAGTGTGCTGAAAAGGGAGACAGTATAATGCCGGATTGGAATGAGAAAGTATTTCTAATAGTAATTTTCTTAAACACACTGATAGCGGTCGTCTATTTTCTGTGGGGAACTATGGCGGTTGCCACGGTGAAGGAGCGGCAAATGGAAGAGGGGGAGAAACTGTTTGATAATCGCAGGGCATATCTGCTTAAGCTTATCATAATGCTCCTGTGCCCGATTATAGGCCCTCTCTTTTTTGCGTTGGCTTATTTGACGGATAAGCTCCTTTTCTGGACTACTGCGGATCTGGAGGACGTAATCTTCAGCAAAGACCGTGTGAAGACTCAGTTAAAAGCAGATGAGGAGAGAGCAAGGAACATGGTTCCGCTGGAAGAAGCGCTGGCGATAAATGAAAAGAAAAATCTGCGGCTGGTTATGATGAATATGGTTAAAGGAGAGATACAAGATTCCCTGTCTGCGATTGCGCTGGCGTTAGACAGCGGGGATTCGGAGTCATCCCATTATGCGGCGTCGGTCATGACTGACGAGCTGAATGAGTTCCGAACAAAAGTACAAGCGCTGTCCCGGGAGATACAGAATGAGAAGGAGGAAGAGACAGGGCTTGAAGAGCTGCTGATCGCCTATATGGATAAGGTATTAAAACTACAGATCTTCACTGCTATTGAGCAAAAGAGATTTGTGAAGATTATGGCTGATGCGGCAGAGAAACTTTGGCAGAAAGATATGTTAAAGATGAAAGAGGAGCAGTATGAGAGCGTATGCCTGAGAATGATGGAAGTAAAAGAGTATGAAGGATCGGAGAAATGGTGTTTGCGGCTGGCGGAACAATATCCGGATAAGCTCAGCGCCTATACATGCAGATTAAAGCTCTATTTTACGCAACAAAATAAGGAGGCCTTTTTTTCGACGCTGAATGACCTGAAACGGTCAGACGTTGTAATAGACCGCGAGACACTGGAGCTGATAAGGGTATTTAGCTAAGGAGAATTTGGGAAAAGCGAGAGGATAAAAAATGATATCACGTCGGAATTATTTTGCAATCACTATCGTTATGTTTATCATTGTTTTTATGTTTCTGTCTACCGGTGTCATAACGGAGATATGGAATGATTATGAGACAAATTCTTATTCGATGGACAGAGAGATACTGCCAGGGAAAAGCGGATCATATACGGTAAATAAGGATAAGGCAACTATGTTATCTGAACAGCCGAGGGATCTGGTCGTATATGTAGGAGGAGACAAAATGGAGGGAGCTGTAGAAACATGGACTTCCTACGCAAAGAAGAATATGGAAAGCTACATTTCCCTGGAGCAGTGCGAGAAAGGGAGCTGGAAAGCAGAGAACAGAATCCCGTATGTATTCGTCATTGATCCTGATTATATCAGCTGGGAAAAGGCCGCGCATATTGAACATCTGGAGGAATACCTGGACGACGGCAGCGATGTGGTTTTTTGCAGTATGCCTGACGTGTCCGTGATAAAGAAGAGCCAGAAGGTCCGGGAGCTGTTCGGAATCGAGAGGGTGAGGGAAGAGAAGAGTAAAATAAAAGGTGTCCATCTGTACGATGGCTTTTTACTGGGAGGGGAAGCCGTCTATATGACATCAGATAAAAAAGAAGCAAAGAAACGCCAGGATATGGACCTGGTACTTCCATGGTATGAGCTGGATGCCAGCACAGAAGTCTATATGAAAGGGATTATGGATGAGGATGACATGGAATCCGAGGACTATCCAGTTATCATATGGAAGAAAAACTACCGGGATTCGTGCCTGATGGCTGTGAACGGAACGTATATGGAGGAGTTCGGGGGAATCGGCCTTCTGTCAGCCATGACGGCTCAGATGAACAGCTATGAGCTTTACCCGATTGTAAATGCACAGAATATGGTTGTTGCAAATTATCCGGTCATGACACAGGAAAATGAAGAGAAATTAATGCATGTATATAGCAGAAACATGCATGGAGTAGGGCGCGATGTACTGTGGCCGGGTATTATGAGCGTCTATCGAAGGAACATGATGGGCCTTACCTGCATGATGGCTCCCCAGCTTGATTACGAGGATGATCTGCGGCCCAATCAGATGCAGCTGTATTATTATCTCAAATATTTTAATAAGGAAGATACGGAGGCCGGACTTTCCGGGCTCAATATATCGGGCACTTCGCTTAAAACGAAACTGGGCGAAGATTATGATTTTTTACATAAGTCTCTTCCCGATTATCAGGCTGCCTCTTTTTACGCGGGCGGTCTGGACGAGGACGAGATTGTGGCTCTCATGGATGAAAAGGCATTGTCTTCGGTAAGAACGGTTATAGAAGAGGATGAAAATGACAACGAGATCATAGGCTATTTGTCCGAGCATATAACGAAACAAAAAGTGCTTGCGAATGGCTATGAGCATACCTACCGGGACGACCTGAGAATAAGGTGCGTAGAGACGATGCTGGGCTATACCAATATCCTGCTGGATGTCACAGATGCCGTGTATCCCAAGGACAAAGAAGACAGCTGGGAAAAGCTGTCGGAAGACCTGGGGTGGAATATTCAAAATTACTGGAAGGGCTTTAGCGAATTTCAGGGAACGACAGTCTCGGAAAGCGATATACATATCCGAAGATTTTTAACCCTTGATTATGCTCAGAAAAGAGAGGGGAAAAATATCCGCCTGCAGCTTTCTGACACGGCAAGGCCGGTATGGTTTATACTGAGGACTCATGACGAAACCATAGACAGTATGACAGGAGGATCTTTCACAAAGCTGGAAGATGATGTTTTCTTACTTGAACTTAAGGAACCGGAAATAGAGATAACAATGAAGAGCACAGTGTTTACTTATTAGAATTAAAAGGAAGAAGGCTTGCTATGAAAATCTGCCTTATAGCAGAGGGATGCTATCCATATGTAGTAGGCGGCGTATCAAGCTGGCTGCACCGCTTGATACAGTCGTTTCCCAGTCAGGAATTTGTCATCCTGACGATTGTGGCGAACCGCTCCTGGAGCGGCAAATACGTATACGATCTGCCTGAGAACGTGACGGAAGTGCATGAACTTTATCTGGAGGATTACGACTGGAGCCCAAAGGGAGGACGGGCAAAATCTTTGGGCAAAAAGGAATACCGGGCTTTACGCAGTCTTCTCTTAAACCAAAAAGTGGATTGGGAGTCGCTGTTTGACCTCTTTCAGAAAAAAACACTTTCCGTCGATAAGCTGCTGATGTCTGTTGACTTTTTGAATGCTGTTACAGATTGCTATAACCTGAGGTACAGCCAGATTGTTTTTTCGGATTTTCTGTGGATGCTCAGGTCTATCTACCTTCCGCTGTTCCATACGCTGAAGATGCAGATTCCGAAAGCTGACCTGTATCACTGCACGGCTACCGGCTACGCGGGAGTGCTGGGCAGCATGGCAAAGCATATTTACGGAGGGCGCCTTCTGATATCAGAACATGGAATCTATACGAGAGAACGGGAAGAAGAACTTATCAAAGCAAAATGGGTGCAGGGAATTTATAAAGATATATGGATTGAGCAGTTTCGGAAAATGTCAAACCTGGCTTACGACAGGGCAGACCTGGTCACCAGCCTGTACGAGCATGCACGGGAACTTGAGATAGAACTGGGATGCCCCTATGAGAAGACGATGCTCACGCCCAATGGGATTTTGGTGGAAAATTTCCAGAACCTTCCGGAAAAAAGTGAGGAAGAGGAGGAAAAGGTCTACATTGGAGCTGTCCTCCGCGTAGCTCCGATCAAAGATATAAAGACAATGATCCATGCTTTTAGCTTTGCGAGGGAGACGGAGCCTTCTTTAAAGCTTTGGATCATGGGTCCGTGGGATGAAGAGCAGGAGTATGCAAAAGAATGTTTTGACCTTGTGGAGGCAGAGGGCATTCCGGATATCGAATTTACAGGCAGGGTTGATGTCAGAGAATATCTGGGCAAGATGGATGTGACAATCCTGACCAGCATCAGTGAGGGTCAGCCGCTGACCATATTGGAAAGTTTCGCGGCGCATAAGCCGGTTATCGCTACGGATGTGGGGAACTGCAGGGGCCTGATCATGGGGGAAAGCGATGATTTGGGCGCTGCGGGCATTGTGACCCATATTATGAACGTAGAAGAAATCGCGCGCGCCATGGTATCTATGGCAAGGAATAAGGAGATGCGCCTTCAGATGGGGGAAACCGGGTATCAGAGAGTCTTAAACAAGTACCAATACGCTTTTATGATAGACGCATATCGCGGCATATACAGTGATTTTGCAAGAAACATGGGGCTTGAGTGGGAAGAAGGTGTAAGTGATGGCGGGGATAGGAGTAAAACTTAACAGCATATTTGAAAAAAACAGTATTGTGGCGAATCTTGTGGGATTTACGTACAGCACCGCTGTTACAGTAGCGCCCATGTTCCTGGTAATCCTGAGCATCCTGCTGATGGGCTGGGTGTTGGAGTTCAATTCACTTGGATATGTGGATCGGGAACTATTTTCCTGTACAGTGCTGTATATGTTTATATTTTCTCTGATGTCGGTTTCGCCGTTTAATGCGGTATTGTCCAAATATATGTCGGATGTTATTTATGAGGAGCGGTATCAGGACATTCTGCCGTGCTATTACCTGGGGCTGGCCATGAACCTGGCTTTGAGCTGCCTTATCGGAGTTCCCTTTTGCTTATGGGAGCATTTTGTGGGAGGCGTGAAGGTCTTTTATGTGTTCACTGGTTTTTGCGGTTACATTTCCCTTGTAATGGCAATCTATTCGATGATATATCTGTCTATCTGCAAGGACTATGAGAAGATATCATTATTTTTTGCCATTGGGATGCTGGAGGCATTTATCGTCTCCCTGATCCTTAGGTTTTTCTTTCGCTGGAATATCACGGAAGCTATGCTGTTTGCCCTGCTGACAGGCATTTTCCTGATCGCAGTGCTGGAATATTCTTTTGTAAAGCGGTATTTTAAGCGCAACAGCAACAACTATAGGAAAGTGCTGGGCTATTTTAAAAAATACTGGCAGCTTGTAGTGAATAACTTTCTGTACATAGCTGGAATGTATGTTCACAATTTTGTTTTTTGGAATACAGATATGAAGATGGTAGTAGCGGATACTTTTGTCTGTAATCAGCCGTATGATATGGCAAGCTGCCTGGCGATGTTTACAAATATATCGGCAACGATTATTTTTATCGCCAATATAGAGATGCATTTTCACGAGAAGTACAAAGCTTTTTCCGAATCCGTGATCGGGGCAAAAAAGGCGGATATAGAAAATGACAAAAGGCAGATGTTCCGGCAGATGGGAATCTCTTTGATGAATCTTGCCCGCATACAATTTATCATCACGGTAGCGATATATCTCTTGTGCGTTGTAATGCTGCCTCTGTTTGGTTTTTCGGGTCTGGTCATGAGCATCTACCCTTGCCTTGCCGCAGGATATTTTATTCTTTTTCTCATGTATTCCGCAATGTTGTTTTTGTATTACTTTAATGATATGTCGGGAATGGTAATGGCAACGCTGAGTTTTTTTGCCGTAACCTTTATCGGCAGCATCTTTGCCACAAGGCTGGATGAGATATGGTACGGGCTTGGAGTAGTGCTTGGATCTTTTACCGGCTGGACAGTTACCTATATGAGGCTGCGCTGGATTGAGAAAAATATTGACAGGCACGTATTCTGCAACGGAAACCTGATGAAACGGGGGAAGGGCGAGCGGCCATCCAGTAAGGTGTTTGACAGAAATAGATATATGGAAAAGATTGCAGAGGAGAATAGCTGACAAATGATGGGAACGGCTGACATTATAAAATACGGAATGGCTGCGGTAGGCATTTTTATTATGATTTTCAGTTTCTGGTATCATTCGGTGAGGAAACTGACTGTAAATCTTGCCGTAGTGTGGGAAATTCTTAGTGTCATATTGATCGCGATAGGTATTTTTCCAAAGTTATCATCCTGGGCGTACCATTTATCATCAGGAACCGGCATGGTGCTGTTCTTTATAGGAGCGGTCTGCCTGTGGGGAGGTTTTCAGTTCAGCCTCCTGGTATCGCACCTTGCGATGAAAAACCGGGAGCTTGCTATGCAGGTATCCCTGCTCATCCAGGAAAATGAAAAGCTGGAGGAGCAGTTTGAAGAGCTGGAAGATAGGATGAAGGAGTATGAAGAAAAAGCTTCTGTTTGTGATTAATACATTGAGCAGAGCCGGGGCAGAGGCTGCCCTGATAGAGCTGCTCGGGAAAATTGACGGCGGGAAATACGAAATATACCTTTATGTGATTACCGGGCAGGGAGAGCTGCGTGACAGGATCCCAGGGCATGTTAAGCTGCTGAATCCAACATTCAGCACACAGTCCGTCCTGACGGAAAAGGGCAGAGGGGTGCTGATGAAAAAGGTATGCCTCTCCTTTGTGAGAAATGGAAGGCTTGCTTATAAGTTCTGCTATGCCGCGAGAATTTTTGCGGGCATGGTGAAACGCAGGAGAATCCAGACAGACAAATTGTTCTGGCGCGTCTTATCGGACGGGGCGGACAGGTTCCAGCTCACCTTTGACCTTGCGGTGGCATGGATAGAAGGCGGTTCGGCATACTATGTGGCCGATTATGTAAAAGCGCGGAAAAAAGCGGCGTTGATACATATCGATTATGAGAATGCAGGGTATACGCGGGAAATGGATCAGGGCTGTTTTGAAAAATACGAAAATATCTTTGCGGTTTCTGAGGAGACAAAGAGACATTTTTTAAGATTTTACCCGGAATACGCAGCTAAAGTGGATGTGTTTGACAATATCGTCAACCAGGATCTCATCCGGCTCAGGGCGCTGGAAAAAGGCGGATTTTCAGACGGATATGAGGGGTTCCGCATACTTTCCGCAGGACGGCTTACCTGGCAGAAAGGCTTTGACATCGCGATAGAGGCCATGAAACTTCTGAAAAAAAAGAAATACAGGATCAGATGGTATGTGCTGGGAGAAGGAGAGAAGAAAAAGGCGTTGCGAAAGAAGATCAAAGAGCTGGAGCTTGAAAAGGATTTTCTGCTGCTTGGGCAGACGGAGAACCCGTATCCTTACTACATGCAGGCAGACCTGTATGTACATGCCACAAGATATGAGGGGAAAAGCATAGCCGTCCAGGAAGCGCAGACACTGGGATGTGCGGTAATTGCATCTGACTGCAGCGGGAACCGGGAGCTGATAGCAGACGGGGCGGACGGGATTCTGTGCGGGCTTGCCCCCCGGGAAATTGCGGAGAAGATTGAGGAATTGTATCTGGACGAAGAAAAGAGAAAAGCATTGGGTAAGGAAGCGAAGAAGAAAGAAATAACATGCGGGCGGCAGCTTAAGCTATTTCAAGAGCTGTTGGAATAGGGAAGAAGAATAATGGTCAGGAAAGAGTTATTGATTATCATACCGGCTTATAACGAAGAAAAAAATATCGCAAGCGTATTTGAGCAGTTGGAAAAACTGGACATTTCGTCAATAGCAGATATTTTGGTCATTGATGATGCGTCGACAGACCGGACAAACAGAATTGTAAAAGAAAAGCAATGCGAACTGATCACACATATATATAATCTCGGATACGGGAGCGCCCTGCAGTCAGGATATAAGTATGCGGCGCGCAGAAACTATGAATACGTGATTCAGATGGACGCAGACGGACAGCATGACGTCTGCAACATACCTGCAATATATCGGAAACTGACGGGGGAGGATATGGATGCGGAGAAGGCGGATATTGTATTAGGGTCAAGATTCATGAAAGGAAGTTCAGATTATCCGGTTTCTATGTTGAAAAAATCGGCATACGCCATGTTCCGCTTTTTGATCAGGCAGGTGACAGGAAGACATATTGCCGACCCCACAACGGGCCTGCAGGGGCTGGGCAGGGATGCGTTTTTATTCTATTCGGAGTATAACCGCTTTGATGATAAATATCCGGATGCGAATATGCTGATGCAGATGCTGCTGCTTGGGTACCGCGTGGAAGAGATTCCGGCTGTTATGCACGCGAGGGTGAGCGGAGTAAGCATGCACAGCGGGGCAAGGCCGGTCTGGTATATGTTTCGGATGCTGTTTAGCATGCTGACGATAGTTTTCCGGATAAAGATACTGGGGATGGATATGAGTTCAAATACTTGCAAAGACAGTAAGAAGGTGAAGACCAGATGATGGGCAGTTTGATAGGCAGACTAATGGAAAAAGGCGGAAAATGGAGTTTTGTACAGGGGGATCTGGCGGAGGTCACAGAAGAATTTAAGAATCCTGCCAGAGGATGGTATCAGATATATACGTTTGAGATAGAGAAGGAACCGGATTTTGAAGAGCTGAAGTGGTGCCTTAATACGCAGGATGCACTGGCTCTTGTGCTGATTGATATCGGGAGTTATCGGAGAAAGGATCTGGACGAGGCCGGGCTAGAGCGAATCCGTGGGATTCTGCGGTTTTTTGAATCGTACGGATATGACTGCATTGTAAGGGTCGTCTATGATCATGAGGGAAAAGCATTGGTGCGCGAACCTGCGGAGTTCACGCAGGTTAAGACCCATCTGAAACAGGTTTCCGGCGTCATAAGGCAATGTGCATCCTCAGTTTTTATATTCCAGGGAATGTTGCTTGGAAACTGGGGGGAGATGCATGGCTCCCGTTTTCTGGATGATATAAGGATGTCTCAGCTGGCAGAAGTTTTGCGAAGGGAAAAGGATCCGCAGACTTTCCTGGCGGTGAGGCGGCCTGTATATTGGCGGAGACTGCATAAAGGGCAGAAACCGGGAGCTTTGGACTGTTCGGACGGCATGGGGCTTTTTGACGACGGGATATTCGGCTCGGCGAGCCATATGGGAACCTTTGACGAGGAAGAAAGAAAAGATCAGGAATGGGATAAGCCGTGGTGCCGGGAACAGGAACTGGATTTTGAAAATAAGCTTTGCCGCCAGGCGCCTAATGGGGGAGAAACTGTATATAGCAGCGGCTTTATAAGGACTCTTACGCCGAAGAAGGTGATTGAGGAGCTGGGGAGGATGCAGATTACCTACCTCAACCGGGCGCATGATACAAAGATGCTGGATATGTGGAAAGAATGGAAATATCCGGGACAGGGCGTATGGTCCGGGAAAAGCGTATTTGATTATGCAGGAGCTCATCTGGGGTATCGTTTTTTAGTCCGCAATGTGAGAGTTGCCCGGGCCAATCGCGGCAGCGGCCAGTATCGGGTTGAGGTGGAAATAGGAAATACCGGGTTCGGCGGATTTTATCAGGATGGGGAGATTTATCTGGAATATATGGACAGATATGGGGAAAAGAGCGCGGCGGTTGCCGAAAGCCGGATGAGAGGCTGGAGAAGCGGGGAGGCAAGGAGGCTTTCCTGCACGGTAGAAACAGGAGGCGGAGAAATCTACCTTGCAGCAAAAAGAAAGCATGACGGGGCAAGGATAGTATTTGCAAATCCATCCGATGAAGAGGGAAGGACGTTACTGGGACACCTGAAGACAGAACATTAAAACAATCGGAAAAGAAGAGGTGCAAAAATGGAAACACTATATTGGATCGGTGAATATGGAAAAGTTTTTTGCGGTTATATGTTTTTTATGTTTATCTGGCCTTCTGTAGTATTCAGCAGGTATTTAAGCCAAAAGGATAAGATATACCGTTTTAGTTTTTGCGTCCTTGTGCAGGTACTTATTGCAAATTCAGTCGTTCTGGGGCTGGGAGTTTTGCATATTCTGAACCGCTGGGTTGTTTTTTGCCTGTTTTACGGTATTTTTTTCGTAAATGTCGTGAAGAAAATTAATTTTCAATATCAGCAGGGGTCGTTCAATGAGGTTCTTTCGTCCGGTTACCGTATGATCATGGGAACCTCCGGCGTAAAATTGTTTTTATACAACAGGGCAAAAAAGCTCGGCGCATGGTTAAAGGGGATATTTCGGATATTCTGGAATGTTATACGTCCGCATCTGCTGGAATATGCCGTCCTCCTCGCTATAGTCATATATGCGGAAATCTATTTTTCTTACGGGGTATTTCAGGATTACAATTATGGGTCCGGCGATATGTATGTGCATCATGAATGGATTGACGAACTATTGAGAGGCAATATTTTTTGCAAGGGCGTTTATCCGGAGGCGATGCATTGCTTTATCTACTGCCTGCATGCAATGTTCGGACTGAAAGTTTATAACTGCATGCTGTTTTTAGCGGGAATTCATATAACGGTTTTGCTTGTTTCTGTATATTGCTTTTTCAGAGAGGCTTTTGAGTGGAAATATACGCCGTTTTTTGTGCTGATCATGTTTTTGATGGTGGACCTGATGTGCATTCAGGAAGTATATGGGATGTCGAGGCTTCAGTGGACGCTCCCACAGGAATTTGGCTTATATACGCCGTTTCTATGCGCGCTATTTCTGCTGCGGTATCTGAAATCCCCCAGACGCTACCGGCTGAAAAAGAGGATTGAACGATATATCTGGAATGAGAACCTGTTTTTATTTATGCTGTCTTTGGCGGTGTCGGTTGCGATCCATTTTTACTGTACGATCATGGCTTTCCTGCTGTGCGTGTCTTTTGCCGTATTTTTCTTAAAAAGGATATTAAGAATAGAAAGGCTTGTACCTCTGGCAGCAGGTGTTTTATGCGGTGTCCTTATCGCTGTAACTCCGATGGCGGCGGCGCTGGCATCGGGAATCCCGTTTGAGGGCTCTATTGGCTGGGCTCTGGGGGTTATGAACAATGAGGAGGCAGAGGACGGGATGATAGAGGGTATACAGGATCAGGGAAACACAAAGAAAGAGGCTGCACAGGAGGGCAAGTCAACTTTCCGTGAGAAGATGAAGGATAACATTTCTATTTTATACTGGGGAGGGTACGCTACGCTGTACGGCGAGGACAGGGCGCGCTGGCTCATTGGCTCTACCGGCGCTGCCGTTATTTTGTGGACTGCCTGCCATATATTGAGAAGGGGATACCGCTTAGTTACTAAGAGGCGGCTGCGTAAAAGCCGCTTTAGCGGATATATGCCGATCGTTGCGGCCTCTGTTTTATTTATGATCGTATATGCGTCTCCTGGGTTTGGACTGCCTCAGCTGATAGCAGATTCACGGATCTGCACTACTGAACAGATGCTGCTGCTTGCCGTAATGGCAATATCGGTGGATGTTTTATTTTTCATGATAAGCCGGCTCTGCATGGACTTCATTTTACAGATATTGTCTGTATTTACTGCCGCAGGCCTTTGCAGCTTTATCGTTATGTCGGGGAATTACCATGGATATTTATACTGTGAGCTGTCGCGCTACAATGCGGCAATAAAGGTGACGGATTCGATCATGAATAATTTTCCGAAATACAGTTATACGATAGTTTCAACTACGGATGAGCTGTATCATGTTTCCAATGATGGCCGCCATGAAGAATTGCTGACATTTGTCCAGCAGGTAGATAAGAAGGATTATAAGCTGCCTACAGAGTATGTGTTTCTGTATGTGGAAAAAAGGCCGATTGAATATGGGCAGAGCCATTACTTTTGCGGCCCGGCATGGCTGGCAGGGGAGAAATATGTGGATTTCTATTCGTTTTTCGCCAGCCGGTGCCCGCAGATTAATGCTTCAGAGATTTCAGAGGAAAAGGCGTTGAAAGATATCGTATCGCATGAGCGGCCTTCGCTGCATTACGCAACTCCTGAAAGCCGCGCTGTTTTGGAATCGAAAGCATATCTCTGGTGCCAGAACTTCTCGAAATTACATCCCTTCGAGATGAATGTTTACTACGAGGATGAAAATTTTGTCTGCTATTATTTCAGGCAGAATCCGTATGCCTTGTATGATCTGGCAATAGAAGACTGGAACAGGACGGACGGAGTTCAATGGTAGGGAAAAAAAAGAAAAAGATATTTATTATTGCGGCTATTTTATCAGCGGCAGCCGTGCTTTTCTTAAAAAGCATATATGTAAGAGTTGAAACGGAGAGCTTTCCATTTACTGAGTCTGCGCGTAAGCTGAGCAATCCGGACCGCGGATTTTATCACCTGTATACATTTCTGATAACAGATGAGCAGGAAGATTATGGTAAGCTTATCAAAACCATCGTTCATGATGATGCCGATACGGAGATCATGATGGTTAAAATCTGCATACAGAGCTACCGCGAAGGTGAGATCAGCGAGAAGGGGCTTAAGAATATTAAGAGTTTATTTGATGCGCTTAAAACTTTGGATAAACGCATCATATTGCGTTTTGTTTATGATGACGAAGGCAAGGGAGAGCAAAATGAGCCGGAGAGCCTGGACATAATACTCAGACATATGAAACAGGTGGAATCTGTCCTTATGGAGCACAGCGGGCAGATCTTTATCCTGCAGGGCCTTTTTACTGGAAATTGGGGAGAAATGAACGGAACACGGTATGGTACGGCAGGGGATATGGAACGTCTGGCAAAACAGCTGGAAAGGGTAACGGATGAGTCTGTCTATCTGGCGGTCCGCACGCCGGCGCAGTGGCGGGGCATTGTACAATCTGATAATCCGGGTGAGGAGATCTTGTCGGGCTCCCACCTGGCGGCAAGGCTCAGCCTGTTTAACGACGGGCTGCTGGGAAACAGGAGCGACTATGGCACCTACAAGACAGATGACAGCAGCGGGTCCGACGTGCTCGGGCGGCGGAGCCGGGAGGAGGAGCTTGATTTCCAGAGGGAATTGTGCCGTTATGTGCCAAACGGAGGAGAAGTAATAAATGACAATCCGTACAACGATTTTGAAAATGCAGTAAAAGGGCTTTCAGAAAGGCATATTACGTACCTTAATAAGGATTATGACCAGACGGTGCTGAAAAAGTGGGAGAAGGAGAAAGTGACAGAGGAAGGCTGTTTCAACGGCATGGACGGCGGTACTTATATCGACAGGCACTTGGGCTACCGCCTGCTTATTGCGGATGCTGATCTGGAATACAGCAGAAAGAAGAGATGCGTATCTGTGGAAGTCTCATTAAAAAATGTTGGATTTGCTCCTCTGTATGAGAAACCGAGGATCAATCTGGTATTGTATAATGAAAAAAAGGGAGAGATATTGTCAAAGGAAATGTCCTGCGATATCAGAAGCCTGACGGGCGGGGAGGACGCACAGATGTGCCAGACGGCCTATGCTGAAGTTCCTGCAGGGGAACTTTCGAAGTCTGATTATACTGTTTATTTTTCAATAGAAGATCAGGATACGGGAAGGCATATATTGCTGGCCAATGAACAGGACGAAGAAGAGTACGGATACCGAATAGGTACGATTAAACGTTATTGATGATTTTCGGATGCGGATGGTTCTGCAGTGCGGAGGACTTGGCAATGGATGTATTAGTTTCAGTGATCATACCGGCTTATCAGCAGGAAAAATGGATTGGGCGCTGTCTGCGGAGCGTATTGGCGTCCTCTTACCGGAAACTTGAAATTATAGTAGTAAATGATGAATCCACTGATAAAACAGAGGAGGTTGCCCAAAAGTATATAAGAAAGACTAAAGCGGGCGGAGGCCCTGAGCTGAAATTGATCAATATACCTCATGGGGGTCCGGCACGTGCCCGGAACGCGGGGCTTAGGGAGGCTAGGGGGCAGTTTATCGGCTTTCTTGACGCAGACGATATGATGGGCGCGCAGATGATAGGTCGGTTAGTAAAAAGCCTTCTGAGAGGGAATGATTTGGCAGCCTGCGGCCGGCAGATCTGCGATGAAAATGGAGCACCGAGCCGCTTTCAGTATCCGCTGCGGGCGAAACGCAGGCGGTGCCCTGGCCCCGCGCTGGAATTAGTGGTGTGGGAGCAGATATTGATGAGCATTGCCCCGATCTTATTCCGCCGGGAAATCATTTTGGACGAAGATGGGAATTTGCTGGTGGAATTCCCGGAAGAGATTCATGAGTTTGAAGATTTCGTGTTTGTATGCAGATATATCAGCCGATGCAAGGGATTTTTGGAAGTGATTCCGTTTTACGGCACGATGTATTGCAAGCGTGCGGGGAGCCTGACGGCAAAGGCGCGTACAGTTGAAGAACTCAGATATGCGATGCAGCTGATTTTGGATATCGGCGAGCGCGCCGGGGGAGGAAGATTAACCGCACATAAGCTCCAATACGCCTTCCGGTTTATGGCATTCTGGTATAAAGAGGCGCTGCGGTGCGGGAAAAAAGACTTTTCGCCAGGCTGTGAGAGCTGGAAAGTATGCATGGAGGAATTGGAGCGTTATGCGGGAGTTTTTATGTCTGCCGGGAATGTTCCCTGCTATCAGAAACTTGCAATGCATATTGTCAGGAAACACGGGGAGGCAGGAAGAATCCTGATAAAAGCCGCCGGGAAACTTTGGCTTGTCAGGATGGCGTTTGGAATGAGGGCAAAGCAGGACGATGGCGCAGGCTCCAAATAATAATCTGGGAGGTTAAGCAGATGGGGGATTTGATATCGGTAATTGTTCCGGTCTATAATTCTGAGCAATATTTGAGCAGCTGCATAGAATCGGTGTTAAAGCAGACTTACTCTTCATTTGAAGTGATCCTGATTGAGGACGGTTCTGAGGACAGCAGTCCGGATGTCTGTGAAATGCTATGTCAAAAAGATAAAAGAATCCGGCTTGTCAGGCAGGAGCACAGTGGAGTTTCTGCCGCGAGAAACCTTGGGATAGAAGTGTCGCAGGGGAAATATCTGTTTTTCCTGGACAGTGACGACCTGATCCATCCGCAGCTTTTGGAGGCGCTTTATCAATTGCAGGAAGAAAACTATACAGCGATAGCGTCGGAAGGCCTATATTATAGCAGAGATGAGGACCAAAGGAAAACCATAGCCTGGAAAACTATAGCCGGGTGTACGCCAAAAAGGCTTTATCTGGATAATAGAACGGCGTTAAAGTATATTAACAAAGTATCAGTTTGTGCAATCGGCGGGAAGATGATCGCCCGCAGTGCAATAAAGTCTGTCCGCTTTGACGGAAATCTGAGCCATGATGAGGATAAGCTGTTTATTTACCGTTTGCTGGTGAAGGGGGCGGACGTATCTTTACTGTGCCGTAATTGGTATTTTTACCGAAGGCATGCAGCCGGCGCAAGCAAAAACTTTTCCGAGGAGACATGCCGGATTAGATATAAGGTGGAGCGGTATATTTGCGATTGTGAGATAAAAAGCGGAAGAATGGAAAATGCAGCATACAGGGAATGGAATATTGCCGTTATGCTCACCGAATGGTATGCGGCGGGCAGAAAAAACCACGATTCTAAGCTTATGAAGTACAGTAAAGACCTGGCAGGAAAAGAAAGAAAGCGGAAGGTTTTCTGCCGGTTAAATTGGTGGATGAAATTATATTTTTATTTGACTTTTTATTGCTATCCGCTTTCAATAGCAAGCGTCACAGTGTCGAAATATATACGGATATCATTAAAGTTTATTGAAAGCAAATGCAGGATGGATGAGAAAGAAGGATGGAGTTGACACAATTATTCAAATACATGGCAGGCTTTTTGGAAGAAGAGGAGCAGAAGAACTGGAAATGGTTTGCAGGCTTGGGATGTATCCGGGCTGTTATTGATGTCTTCAGTTTTTATGTGACGGTTTATTTTATAAGCATGATTTCAGGGGATAAAGTGCTGGCAGGAGGACTTCGGGCCCTGGTGATATTGCTTATGTTTTTGTCAGAAGTTATCATTGAATTGTACCGGTGCAGGTTTTCCAACCATTTTTTATACTATGGCACGCAGCAGCTCTCGATGAAAGTTTTTGAACTATTTGCAAAAGAAGATTTAAAGCAGCATGAACAGAAAAGTGTAATGCAGGCGCTGGAAATTGTACGCAGCGACACGATGAAGAGTATGAATATTATGTTGACGTGTGTAGGACTAGGGGTTAATTTTTTCACCATGGCCGGATATGCGGTCATACTGATAATCATATCAAAGTGGTTTGGGATCATTACAAGTGTTATTTTTTTGGTGCTCATCGCTGCCGTGACTTTCCTGTACCGTGCTCAAATGAAAATGTACGGTGAAAAATGCAGAAAATATGAGATCAGGGCCAATGCCCAAATTACTCTCGAATACGGTATTTTTGAAGAGATGAAGATCGGCGGATATACAGCTCCTGTCCTGGAAAAATATTATGATGCAAGCATGGCGTTTACTCAGGCGCAAAGCAAGTATAATTTTAAAAATGATGTTATTGCAGTATTTATGAATCTCTGGTCAAAAGCAATCATGCTTATTATTTTTGTGTCGCTGTTTTTATGGGGAATCGAGCTGTCCAACTTTATCCCGGTCACGGTATATGTTTCGGCATTGAGCAGGATGACGACGCTGTCATACAGTATCGTGGGAGGAATGAACAGCATAGAATTCTCCAGAAAGCCGTATAGAGTGCTGAAGGACTGCCTTGACCGGTATGTGGAATTAAAAACGGAGGAAGAGCGGCTTGCGGGCATCAGGCAAAAGAAAGTGACCTTAAAAGAGGGGATGCATGTAAGAAACCTTACATTCGGATATGACGGACGGGAGAATCTGTTTGAAGATGTGTCTCTAGAAATCCCGGCAGGATCATCTGTTGCGGTCATAGGAACGTCTGGGGCGGGAAAAACGACATTTCTCAGTCTGGTCTTAGGATTGCTAAAACCGCAGGCGGGGGCGGTCTTGTATGATGATTATGATATCGTCGCGCAGGCTGACGCGGAAGGCGTGTGCAGAGCAAATATTGGGGATATTGTCAGCTATATACCCCAGGTTGTGTATATGAACGGAGAGACGGTCCGCAATAACGTGGCGCTTTTGTCCAATCAGGCGGAGATTGATGAAGAAAGGGTAGCAGAATGCTTAAAATGCGCGCAGATATGGGAAGACGTTGCAAAGATGCCGGAGGGGATGCATACTTTGATCGGTGAGAACGGAACGGCTATATCAGGGGGGCAGCGCCAGCGGATAGCATTGGCGAGGGCACTATATAAAAAGTTTGAGCTTCTGATCATGGATGAGGCGACTGCGGCGCTGGACATGGAGACTGAAAAGGCAGTGATGGATGGGATCCGGCAGGTGAGGGAAGACAAGACGCTGCTGATCGTAACGCATCATATGAGCCTGGCGAAGGAATGCGACATCGTATATAAAATACAAGACCGGAAACTGGTTCGGATCAGATAAGGAAAAGTATAAGAGGATCCGGCCGGCTCAGGCGTATGCGAAAGGAGGCAGAAAGGTATATGACCGGAATACTGACATTTCATTGGGCGGACGACTATGGAGCTATGCTGCAGGCATATGCGCTTAAAACTTATTTGGAAGGACTTGACGGAGAAAGGGTAGAAGTAATCCCCTATGCACCGGTCAGAATGGAAGGAAGATACCGTCTGTTTCCGATCACGGCGGCTGAAAGAGACAAAAAGACCATATATTTTTTTGGAGTGTGGGAATTTGCAAGAAATATGTCGCATCTGCCTGCATATTTGAAAAGAAGAAAGAATATGCGTAATTTCCGGTGCCGGTACCTGACCGCTGAACCGGCGGTGAGGTCGGCGGGAAAAATTTCCCTGAAAAAGTACGCTTACGTTTTTGTGGGGAGCGACCAAGTATGGAATCCGGAGATAACCGTCGGGCTGGATCAGGCGTATATCGGAAATATAAAAGAAAAAGGAAAGTGCAGGCTGGCCGCGTACGGAGCCAGCTTTGGAAAAGATTCGCTGCCTGAAAAATATCATGCAGACTTTGAGAAAGCAGTCAAACAGAATTTTTCGGGAATATCGATGCGGGAAAAAAGTGCGGTACCTTTTGTAAAAAACTTTTTTCAGGGGAATGTCACAGATGTTTTGGACCCTACACTGCTGCTCAAAGCGAAAGAATGGGAAAAGATAGGGAAAGCACCCCGGCATGAACACTATATTTTATTTGTTTATACCGAGTATAATGCGCTGATGATCCAATATTTACATGATCTTTCGGTAAAGCTGAAAAAAAAGGTCATTCAGGTGTCCATGCCGTGGCTGGGCCAGAGGGAGGGCTGGATAAATCTTGAAATAATGGGAGGGCCTTCGGAGTTTGTCGGCTTTTTCCAAAAGGCGGATTATGTTGTGACCAATTCATTCCACGGAATGGTGTTTTCCATTCTGATGGAGAAGAAATTTTTAGTATTCGGGCACAGCAATAAAAATGCACGGATGGAAAACTTTCTGGAAAAGATAGATTTGAAATCCCGGCTCGTAGAAAAGGGAAGAATGCCTGCAGAGGAAGAGATGCTGCGGGAGATAGACTGGAGCCGGGCCGGGGAGCTTATCGAAAAAGAGCGGAGACATTCGATGGACTATATAAAAAGCATGCTGGCTTGATTTATGCTGTAAAGCGCTTGAAGGATGGAGAAAATGCGGGAGGCAGCGGAAATGGTTAAGAGGCTTTTACGGAGCCTGATCGTAACAATAAAGGATCAGGAGCAGATTTTATATAAAAAGAGGAAAAGGAAGAGGCTGGATAATCTGAATTTTTCGATTATTGCATCTAACTGCGTCGGAACAATCATTTATCACGATCTGGATCTTCCGTTTCTTTCTCCCACCATTAACCTGACGATCGAAATGGATGATTTTATCAGATTTGCAGAGAACCTGAAATGGTATATGGAGCAGGAGATCGTGGAGTTAAAAGGGGAAAAAGGATGCCCCGCAGGCATGTTGGGAGATGTAAAAATAAATTTTGTGCATTATGATACATTTGAAGAGGGCGTTCGGAAGTGGGAAGAGAGAAAAGAAAGGATAAACTGGGATAATCTGCTGCTGATCGGCTCGGAACGGGATGGGTGCTCTTATGAGACATTAGAGCGTTTTGACAGACTGCCATATGAGAATAAGGTCATACTGACCCGCGTCAGGTATCCGGAGATTTCATCAGCATATTGCATAGAAGGTTTCGAGGAAAAAGAAGAGCTGGGAATGGTACTGAACTATAAAAAGCAGTTTTTCAGGCGGCGGTATCTGGATGATTTTGATTATGTGGCATTTATAAATTCGGCTGTTCAGAAACTATAAGAGATACATGAAAAAAGATGCGGGAGTATGTGATGAGCACAGGAAATGAAAAGTTTATAGAAGGAAAGGTCTCTGTAGTCACTCCGGTATTTAACGGGGAAAGCCATCTGTTCAGGATGCTGGAGTCTGTACTTCGCCAGACTTATCCGCAGATTGAGGTGATTTTGTCTGATGACGGCTCAACCGACCAGACAATCCGGGCGGCAAAAAAGTATCAGGAAAAATTCGCTGCGAAAGGCTACGGTTACCGTATCGTTCAGGGGCGCCATAAAAATGCCTCCGCAGCGATTAACCGGGGGCTTAAGTATGTGACCGGCGAATATCTGATCTGGCCTGACAGTGACGATGTGCTGGAGCCTGCATCTGTGGAAAGAAGGGTGGACTTTCTTAGAGCGCATCCGGAATACCAGTGTGTTAGGAGCCTGCCGTATTATTTTGCCCCGGAAACGGGAGAAATAAAAAAACCGGAAGAACAGACGGGCAATTTATCGAATGAATGTCTGTTCTGGGATATATTAGAATCAAAAACTTTTGTCTGCTGCGGGTGCTATATGATAAGGTCGGAGCGCTTTTTTGCGATATATCCGAAACGGCATATACCGGAGTACCCTGTGGGACAGAATTTCCAGATGCTGCTTCCATATATGTTCCGATATAAATGCCCGACGATACAAGAGCAGCTGTACGGCGTCTGTGTCAGGAAGGACAGCCATTCCCGGAGGAAACTGACGCGGGCAGAGGAGGAAAGGAAGTATCAGGATTACGAAATGCTGATTGATGATATCGCAGAAATCTGCGGCATCCATGACAAGGGAACACAAAGACGGATCATATGCTGGAAAGCAAGGCGGCGGTATATGATCTCAGTGAAATACGGCGCTGTGAAACAGGCAGTGCCTGCATTATGGCTGTTGTTAAAAAATGGGGGATTCACCGGGAAATTGCTAAAGGAATCTTTTTGGAGAATCTGGAATAAGGTTCTTCATCCAGGAGTGCAGGAATGAAAGGGTCGGAAATGAAACTATATGCGAAAAAAGAGGAATGCTGCGGGTGCGGAGCCTGCGCGGATGTCTGTCCGGCACATGCTATCCGGATGGATCGGGATAAAGAAGGATTTGATTACCCCTGCGCCGACGGCTCGGCGTGTGTGCACTGCGGCAGGTGCGAAGAGGTCTGTCCGCTGAAAAATCATTTTTCAGGGAAATGCAGCAACCAATATGCGGGAGCGAGAGCAAAAGATGAAAAGGTCAGGTATTCCAGCTCTTCCGGGGGCGTATTTCCTGTTCTGGCGCAATATGTCTTTGAGCGGGGAGGCGTAGTCTACGGAGCGGGGTATAACGGCCGTATGGAAGTGGTGCACCGGGAAACGAATAATCTGAAAGAACTTAAGATGCTCAAAAGGACAAAGTATGTTCAAAGCAATATGCAGAATGTCTATCGCAGCATCAAGAAACATCTGGAGGGAAACCGCTGGGTGCTGTTTGTCGGAACGCCTTGCCAAGTCCGGGCGCTAAAGCTGTTCCTTGGCCGGGAGTACGACAGGCTGATTGCCGCGGACCTGGTATGTTATGGGGTTCCGTCTCCGGGGGTCTGGAAAGATTACGTGAGATATCTGGAAAAAAAGCATCATGGAAAGATGACAGATTTTTCTTTCCGGGATAAGCGGGCGCATGATCACGGACACTCGTATGCTTATGTGATAAATGGAACGGAATATGCAGGCTCTCTTTATCACGACAGGTTTTGCATAATGTATTTTCGCAATTATATACTGCGTCCCTCCTGCCATAGCTGCAAGTTTTGCACGGCAGAGCGGGACGGCGATCTTACGATGGGTGATTTTTGGGGGATTGAAAATATCAGGCCGGATATGGATGACGGTATGGGCATGTCAATGCTTATTCTCCATACAGACAAAGCAAGGCAGATATGGGAACAGGTTCAGGATGAGATGGACTGGTTCGGATGCAGGAAGGAAGATTTGATGCAGCCGCGCCTGATTGGGCCTGTAAGTAAGGCAAGGGCAAGGAAACTATACATGATGTTGTATAAGATATTGCCGTTTTCTCTGTTCATCAGGATGATATACGCCGTAATAAGATTATGGGCGCGGCGTTAGGAAGTTAAACATGCAATGCCTGAAATCCTTGCACATTATTTCCTTCCGGGGAAAAAAGCGGCTAAATCGCTGTGATTAACCGCTTTTTTCCTGCTATTCGTTTATAAAACCTGCTATGATTTTTGCGGCATCTTCTGCATTCGTACCGATTGCAGGGTGCCCGCCTGTCTTAAAGAAATATATTTTGCTTTCAGGAATAAGTTCACTCATTTGATGATATTCTTCTTCAAGGTCTTTCCGGCACATATTATCTTCCAGACTTCCCATAAGCAAAATGGGAACATTCAGCGTTTCCAAGGGTTTATGGAAAAGCGGAAGTTTGGAATCAGCACATTCAATAAGAGCCTGTGTATTCAGGTCTACCACTGTTTCCCAATCTTCTCCTTGACACCATTCATAAAACCGTCTGGATAAATCATCGCTTTTAGCAAAAGCACGTTCTCTTTGCAGGTTGGTTGAAAAATTATCTGCAAGTGTTCTTCCGTCAAAACTGTCTGCAATGACTTTCCCTACCAAATCGGGGCGCTCTAAAGCAGCATTGACAGCAACCCATGCCCCGCCGCTTGTACCAATCAAATTTACTTTGCCTAAATCGAGATATTCCAAAAGCGAAATAGTCTGTTCTGCCTGTGAATACCATAAATCCTTCGGAAATTTTTCTATACGTTCAGATTTCCCATTCCCTAAAAAGTCAATTAAGATTACTTTAAAATGTTTACTGTACAGCGGCAGCAGCATTTCAAACATTTTAGAAGAAGCTGTATCACCGTGAAGAAAAATAATGGGTTTCCCGCTACCTGTTATTTGATAAAATATTCTTTTTGATCCATATATGAAATATGACATATTTTTTGCCTCCTAATCTGATTCTTTCGCTGATCAGCAAGGCGAGAATAACAGAAACCTGCGCCTTGCTGTTATTCTAACGTCCAAATCCCCATACTCCTGCCCTCCTTTCTATGCAATCCGGAAAATCAATTTGCGGTCAATGAGATGAATAAGATATATTTTCAACATCATTATATAATTTCATGGATTTACATGCAATAGAAAAAACAGAGGACGGACGGTTTAAAGCAGCGGATGAATTAGCAGATACAGTCAAGATTTTTGACAAAATACTATAGAAACCCTTGATATATTAAGATGATTTTGTAATAATAGTATAAGATTTACAACTTTTGGAAGTTGTTCTGGGATGATAAATATTACAGATAGGAAGGTACAATGAATCGACAGATAAATGAAGATAAAAAGATGGCTATAGAGGATATATTACAGTCTTCAAATACATTAGAAAAAGTGAAAAAATTCATATTATATAAAGATAAATTAAGCGATTGTAGAATATTTTTGTTTGACGAGAAATATTCAAATTTTGATGATTCTTTAAAGAATAAAAAAATAGGGCAATGTGGAATTTGGGGAATAGGAG
>OFGH01000571.1_pt1 | contig 31516 bp, 51 predicted proteins | sample 1521721 | NCBI WGS metagenome assembly OFGH01 (sample SAMEA3504132, study PRJEB24116) | mouse gut metagenome | biome: mouse gut; feature: mouse-associated habitat; material: faeces | place: Denmark | collected 2011
TGTCATATTGTTCTCCTCCTGTTCGTCAATGTGTGGGGGCGGCCTCTGCGCCGCCCCGCCGGTAATCGTTACGCCACGGGGGTGCCGGACGGTCCCAGCCCGCCGGGGCGCGGGTACGGGCGGCCCGGAGGCCGCTTCCTACGCCTATTTGTCGGCCTGAATGGTCTGCTTCTCCACGCTCTGGGTCTGGACGGTGATTTTCCTGATCAGTTCCTCAATGCCGGGCCGGTCCTCCGGCTCCAGATAGGTCACGGTGACGACAAACAGGAAGGGGCCGGTAACCACCTCCGCCCGGACCTGATAGATGGGCTGTCCGTCCTCCTTCAGCTCCCGCCAGCCGTACTTGACGGCGCCGTCCTTAATTTCCAGCTCGGTCAGGTCGTTGTCGCCGTCCAGGGAGGGAGTGAAATCGGCCTCCCCCTGGCTCAGGCGGTAGCCGTTCACCCGCCAGATGGGACTGTGGGACGCCTCGTCGCACCACAGGCACGGAAATCAATTTTTGCAAAAGGGATAAAAAGGAGCTATACTAGAGGAATGGGAAAGCAGCAAATAGTCGAATATTTCGAGGAAGTAGAAGCGAGCCGGGAATACAGCGGGTATTTTTGCAGTATTCCGGAAGCGATTAGTATAGTGGTTCTGGGAAGTATGTGCGGACTGCGGAATATAAGCCAAATACACCAGTGGGCGGAGAGTGACAAAGTCAGCGAATTTTTGAAGGAAGAATTCGGAATTGAGCACATTCCGTGCTATTATTGGCTGCTTAGTCTGTTAAAACTGATAAAACCGGAATCGCTGAACAAGTGCCTGATGAAATGGGCGGAAAGCATACTGCCAAAGGAGCGAAAGGGACTCACCATATCTTTAGATGGGAAAACGGTACGCTCAACCTGCAAAATGGAGAGCTATGACAGCCCTCTGCACATCATCAGCGCCCAGATATCAGAATTGGGAATCACTTTTGCATCCAAAAGCGTGGAAGGGAAAAGCAATGAGATCCCAGCGGTCCAGCAGCTGATCGGTGAATTGGACATTCAGGAATGCATGGTGGTGGCGGATGCGCTGAACTGCCAAAGAGAAACGGCAGAAACAATCGTCCGGGGCAAGGGCGATTATCTGCTGAACGCAAAAGGGAACCAGCCTGTTTTGGAAAGGGAGATCAGGGAATATGTTCAGGATGAGAGCCTGAGAAAAACGATGGATCGCAAATCCGTCACAGAAAAGAGCCGGGATCGGATTGAAAGGCGGACTGCATATACCACAACAGATGTGGGCTGGCTTTTGGGGAAAGAAAAGTGGAAGAATCTATGCTGTATCGGCGCAATCAAGACAGAATTCGAGAGAAAAGGGACTAAAACCGAAGAATGGCATTACTATATCTCCAGCCGCGATCTTACCGCCCTGGAGCTGCTTCATCATGCCCGGATGGAATGGGCCGTGGAATCCATGCACTGGATTCTTGATGTCCATTTTTCGGAAGACTTCTGTCGTATCGTAAATCGTACCATCCAACAGAACCTGAATATGCTCAGAAAGTTTGCTTTGAGCTTGATTAAGCAATTCAAAACCGCTTCTAATTCTAAACGTCCCCTTTCCCAAATTATGTTTAACTGCCTCCTTGATCCCTCTGTTATTTCTCATATCCTTGAAAATTGATTTCCCTGCTTCAGAGAGTGTCACCCCTTGTGTTTTGCCGGAAAAGATAGTATAATGTATAAATTAAATTTGTGCTCTCTGGAGGTTTTTATGGAACGCACCACCCTGATTTCCCCCGCTGACGTGGAACAACAGCTTGCCTTCTGCCAATCCGTGGCGGAGCTCACCGCCCGGTGGCCGGAGGGAAAGCCCTTGGCCTTTGTAGACACCTACGGCTGTCCTAATGTACGAGTTTAGCTGATTTTGAATAAGCCTTGAAACGCCTGGATTTTATCCGGGCGTTTTCTTTTCGCCTACATGATTAACGGTATTATTAAAGTTGATAAAAAAACTTTATAAAATTAACGAAAACGCTTGACAATTACCGTTCGGTAAGTTATCATATAAGCATGGAACACGAAATCACCGAAAAGCAACACGGAGGTTTACACATGAAAAAGTTTAACGCTATCTTCTGGAGAGAGAACCGCCAGCTCAAAAACGGGGGATACGAAACCACCCGGACCATTGAAGCCCGCACATTGAAATCTGCCGAAAACAAGGCCAAGAAAATGACCCAGGGCTGTTTATATGGGTCCATGTCCCTGCTGAGAGTCGAAGAGGCATGAGACGAAGCCAACCGAGAAAGGAGAAATAGCCATGAACGAGTATCGGATCACCTTTACCAGCGAGACCGGAGAGAGCTCCAACCTCAACATCACCGAGCGCACCGAAGCCGCTGCCCGGAAGTCCTTCAACACCATCCACAGGGGAATGGGCTTTACCATCCAGAGCATGGAGCTGATTCGGGCGGACGCCATCGCCACGAAGCAGCAGGAGCGGGACACCCTGGAGGCGATCCGCAAGATGGTTGCCGAGCTGGGGCCGCAGTCCTACCTTGCCACCGCCTTTGAGGGCTGTTTCGATGATGCCGAGGGTAATATTGAGAACGACTTCGGTGACAGTATGAAGCGGCGCTGGGAGAGCGCGGAGAAGCAGATCACAGAGCTGGAAGGGAAGCTCAGAACAGCAGAGCTCAATGAACGCGACCTCCGGGCGGCCATCGAAAAGTCAAAAGCAGACGCATCCACCACCATAACGGCTCTGCGTGGGCAGGTGCTCTCACCTGATGACATTGAGGACATCCGCCAGCTCCTGAGCGACCGGGCCACTGCGGCCGATGAGACCGCCGAGAAGTACGCCGCTGAGATCGTTGAACACGCTGATGACCCCGCCGGGAAGGAGTTCCAGGAGGCTGTGAGGATGCACCGAACCTACACCCGGGAAGCTGAATACACCAGGAACCTGCTGGGAAGGGTGGTGGCCGCACAGGCCGCCACCCGGACCCAGGGCTGAAAGGAGATGTAAACCATGCGGATCGACATTGACAGAGTGAACGCCGGCGAGATGTTCACCATGACGCGGATCATGAAGGCTGACAACCTCAGCCACCTCCAGCCGAATACCACCGTGGCAGACGGTAAAGCTACTCAGACCATGATGGTCATGGTCGATTGGGTTGAGGACGTGGGGAGCTACCTCTACGTTGGCTATCACCCGGTCGGAAAGGACCGCTTCCTCTGCACCTTCGGAGCTGCCCGGATTTACAAGGAAGGCCCGAGGAAGTACGGAGTGGTCGGATTTGAAGGACGGAGGCGGATCATCCCTGAAGAGGGGAAGGTCTACACCAACCGCAAGGGGGACCGCTATCTGTGCATCTCCGCCCCCGGACCGATGAGCACCGATCAGGGCGCCACGATGCAGAGGGTATCGGATGGGTGGACCGCAAATGTCCACAACGTCTATCAGTCCTCTGACGGGATCGTTGAATGGGGATTCACCACTTTAGGACATTGGGCCATCTGAAGAAAGGAGCAAACGCTATGACTGAGAGCATCAAGAGGGATGAGGCCATCCGGCTGAACAACGGCCGCATCTACACCCTGGACGCCGCGAAGATCGGCACCAACGAGTATGAGGTCATGCTGTTCAATCCCCGGACCGGCGAAGAGATTGACAGCGCCAAAACGTCCACTGAGGCCGACGCGATCCTCCAGTTTGACCGGCTGCGGAGGATGTACCACCGACCCGCCCCTGCTGCTGACGCCCCAGTGGTCCTGAAGGGACGGTACAAGAAGCTGGCCGAGGACCTGGCCGCCGCCCTGGTCTATGGCCTGGAGCACAAGGGCGACGATGACGGCGGGACCTGCAACTTCGACGCCCCTTCGCTCCATCTTCCCGGGTGGGAGAAGAAAAAGGTCGTGGCTGCCGCCAAGGAAGCGGGGCTCGGGTGCTTCGTCTGGAACCTGTGGGGGCACAAATCCTATGTGTTCTCGATCCAGAAGGGCGTCGGCCAGGGGTACACCCGCACCAAAGCCGCCGAGGCTATGCAGGAGTATTTGAAGCGGCTGGGTTATGAGGGCATGACCTATTGCCAAGCGGACTGAGGGGGTGAGGAAGAAATGGACAGCTACAAAGTCAACGAGCTCCAGAAGATGTTGGCCCATGAAACCAGCGACAGCGAGGAGCACTATGGGGCCCGCCTGAGCCACTGGTACGGGGACACCAATCATCTTACCATCGACGCCGGCGGGATCAGGGCCCTGATCCGGTACTACTCTGAGCACGACACAGACCTGGACGCCAAAACGATCACGCACGACGGTGACACCTTCGAGCTGGTGGACCATGTTCCCTCCAATTACCACATCTGGAACATCGGCAGAAACATGGTGGACGGCTATCTCCCTCTGTGCCAACTGGAAGCCCACCAGCCGTTCCCGGGCGGAAGGAGCATCAGGACCGACACCCTGAAGGCCATCAAGTGCGACGGCGCTCAAACCATCCTCGCGGCGATTGGCTATGGCCCGGAAACGCCGGATCAAATGGAGAAGTACATCAAGCGGTATTCCAAGGAAGGACCCGGCGGCCGCCATGCGCTGGCGGTCGAGCGCATGAAAAAAGCTCTTCCCCTTATGCGGGAAATCAAATGGGAGGGACGGTAAAATGAACGCCTATACAGAATTGCAAAAGAAGCACCACGATGAGCTCCACGCTTTCCCCTGCTTCTTTGCCTACAACATGGAGCAGTTTGCTGAGGGGATGCGGAGCCTGGGGCTGAGGCCAAAAATGGACATCAAGCTGGTCTGCCGTGGGATAGCCGGGATGTACTTCCGCAAAAGCGACACCCCCCGCCTGAAGGAGATTCTGGACAGGCACACGCGGGAGGACCTGGAGGCTATCAAGTCCGACACAACCGGAGAGGGCTACATCCTGGATATGTTCAGCGAGGAGCTGGCAAACCGCGAATACAGGATCACCCGAGACCTGAGCGAAACGCTGGAGGTCCTGGGCCTGACCATGGAACAGGTGCGAGCCAGTGAAACGCTCCTCCACGGGCTCAGGAAGGCCCTTGAACCCTACAACGCCACAGTTTGAAAGGAGATCATCATGGAAATCATCGTAAAGCCCCTGGACGCCACTCTGGTCCATCAGGCCAACTACAACAGCATGGGCGGGAAGCGCGGCGATTTGTCCGTCAGTGACTATGAGAACTACTGCTCCCGGGTCATGGGCTGGCCCATCTCCGATGAGAAGAAGCAGAAGATCGTCGATCAGGTCCATGCCAAGTGCTCCGAAATCCTCCGGCATGAGGCTAGGCACGTCAGCGTCATGGTGGCCGGGCCCGCCCGCTACAACGCCAAGAAGCTGGATCACAGCGATGCTATCCTGCGGCTGTCCTCTGAGTTTGTGGAATGGTTCAAAAGTCTGGAGCGGCAAATCGAGAGGAACCGGATCGACGCAAACCACAGTAAACGGGATGAACTGCTGAGGATCATTGAGTTCGCAGATCAGCGCCCGGAGTTGGACCCTACCATCCGGCTGGCCGAGCTGGCGTCGGTGGACAACGCGAAATTTGTGGAGCTGTTTGAGGAGCTTCTGCCAAAGTATCGCTGGAGGAAGAACAGCGCCATCTACAAGCTGTACCTGGCCTCCAAAGAGGGGAAGGTGAAGGAGATCAGGAAGGAGGTCTTTTTTGAGGACGCCAACCTGACCGCATACACCGAGGGCGACCGGGCCTATATCCATTTCACCATGCGGCCCGCCCGTCAGCTCATTGTGGCTCTGAAGAGCCGGAAGTGGTGGTGGAACAGCGGGCGGGGTGCCTGGAGCACCTACCTGGACCGGCTGGACCGGGAGTGGGTGGCCGGGATCAGTACGCAGTACGCCAAGTATGTGTGAGAGGGGAGGTAAAACAGGTGGCGAATTGCTACAATACCGACTGCGATAGGGTCCCCATCCGATCCGACAAAATATGTGATTGCAACATAGCTACGGTATGCACCCAGTTTGTTTCTTCCCCTCGCGGGAAGGACGAAACCGGCCGGAACGATGAGTTCAAATTCATGGTGTCCTTTGCTGAGGAAAGCTGTTTCGATGAGGACATCTGCCGTGACTGCTTCAGGATTCTGTGGACGGCATACTGCCTCCATCATAACCTGGACGTTGACACCGCCAGCTACGACAGCGATCTGAGGGAGCTGTGGGAGTCCGTGGCTGCCGATGAAGAGGAAACCGCAGACTGGTCCGACTTTGACAGTTTCACCGCCTTTATGTGCCGGTATCTGGTGTGAGGTGAGGAAATGCCAAAAATCCAATGCAATCCAGACGTGTGCCCCTGCTGCCAGTACATAGGAGAGGGCGATAGCTGGTGCGACGAAACCGGCGAAATCGTTCTGGAGGACTGGACCCCGACAGAACATTACATGGGCCCCGGGTGCCCGTATCGGAGAAAGGAGAAAAAGCGTAATGGCAAGGTATCTCGTTGATGTTACCCCGAAAATGCTGGTGGCCCTTTTTGAGGATGAGTACCCCGGCATCAAGGTGACGGTCCCTGAAGCCCGGATGATCCTGGGCTACCACACGAAGAGCGACTATCCGCTGAAGCTGGATGTTATCGGCCGGCGGCTGATCCGGTTTGACTCTCAGGGGGTCGATCCCCTGGAGGAGTTGAACGGCCTTCCTGATGTCATCACATTCTGCGCGGACATCAATTTTGATATGGCCGAGAGTGAGAAGGCCAACCCCATTGAGGGTGAGACGCTGCTGAAGAAGCTGAAAGCGGAACTGAAGCACCTGGACCGGATTATTGAATTTATGAGCCAATAGGGAGGTCGGAGAGGCCGCAAAAGAGCCGAGGGGAATTACCCCCCCGGCTCTTGCTCTGCCGCGTCCAGGCCACTCTCAGGCTCTTCCTGGCCTATTTCATCCTTGTATACGAATACGTTGGTCAATCCATTCTTGAACCGGATGGCCTTCACCCTGCCGTCCTTCACCGTCATGGTGTCGATCAGGGAGCTGAAGAAATCTTTCAGCCCTTCCTTGTCGAACACATCCACGGCCCGCCGAAAGTCAAGGGACCGCTTTTTTACGAGCTCATTCTGGATGTAAAAGCGTGTCGCCTTCTGCAACAGGTCGCTGGAGTCCTCTGGCTGCTCCCCTCTGATCTCAGCGATCCGCCGGTTGACGGCCTCCAGTTTATCCTCCAGCTCACCTTGCCGGAGAATATAGTCCTTCTCTGAGATTCCTTCGTCGGAGAACAGGTAAAGGGACTGGAGGCGGTCCAGAGCGCGGGTATACTTGTCGCGCTCAGAGGCCAGCAGCTCCAGCTCCGCGTTCCCTTCCTCCACCTGAGCCTCTTTCGCCGGATCAAAGTCCGCCCGGGCCACCCCGTATACAAACCCATTGTAGGCGGCCCGCAGTCCCTCTTCTTCAATATGATCCACGTCGGCAAAGCATTTTCCCCGGAGCAGGGCCTTTTCCAGGCTGCCGAGCCGCGTCCTTTTCGTGGTGGACTTCCCGGCCTGTACCATGTTCGCCAGGTAGTTCAGGATGAATGGGCCCAGGGTAATGTCGGAGATGTGTCGGTTTGGGCACCCATGCTTCCGGTTCCGCGATATGCAGTAGTATTTTGAGGGCCGGTATCCATCTGACCGGGGACGGTCCAGGCCGGAGCCCATGGTGCTCCCACAGTACCAGCACTTCATCATCCTGGAGAAGATGTGCGTGTACCGGATATTTCCCCGGAGGTGGGCCACCGAACGCTCTGCGTTGGCGTCCATGATCTCGTTGGCCCGCGCCCAAACCTCCTCGCTGATGATCGGCTCATGGTTGCACTCGATGATGATTTGCTCAGAAAGCGGCTTTTCCGTTCCCGTCTGCGTTTTGTGGTTATACCGATAGGTCCCCTTGTAGAACGGGTTGCGGATCACATCCCGGACGGTCTTGCTGGTCCACTCGCCGCCGCGCTTCGTCCTGATGCTGTTTACTGAGAGGTCATTTGAGACCTTCAGGGCGCTCTCCAGGGAAATATACCGGTCGAAGATATAACGCACGATTTTGGCCTCTTCAGGGTCTACTACGGGGTACTTCTTCTCCTCGCTCCAGGTGTACCCGATGGGGATGGGCGCCCCGTTCCACAGCCCCTTTTCCGCCCTGGAGAACATGATGGCCGTCACGCGCTCCCCGGTCATCTTACGCTCCAGCTCAGCGAACACCAGCACGATCCGGGTCATGGCTTCTCCCATCGCGGTGGACGTGTCGAATTGCTCTACCTTCGACACGAAGGAGCAGCGGTGCTTTTGCAGTTCCTCATACATCTGCGCGAAGTCCAGAAGGTTACGGCTGATCCGGTCGATTTTGTAAACGACCAGGTGTGTAAATTCGTTGTTTCGTATCCGGGTCATCATCTCCTGGAATTTTGGCCTGGACGTATTTTTGGCGGAGTAACCCGCGTCCTCGAAGATCACATAGTCCTCTATGTTCAGGGCGTACTTGATGTAATTGACCAGCTCCTCTTTCTGGAATGGGAGACTGTCCTTGTCTACCTGATACCTGGTTGAGACCCGGACGTATATGGCGGCCTTCTTTTTGACAATAGCTTCCGGGACCCGGACACGCCGGGCATCTGGACTCATAAAAGATTCTGTTGCGCCTTTTTTCCTCGGCATATCAACCCCTCCAATGGACAGTCCACGGATTGTCCTACGGACAGTCCTGCGGAAAATCCCTCGCTTACCATAACCAGCACCAGTACCATAACCTAACCATAACCAGTATCAATACCAGACCAAAGAGAGGGCCGCCCACTCCAGAGCGGCCCAAATAACGCAATCGTTAAAATATACCAAAAACCGGGGGGGGGTGGGGTAAATTCTGTATATAATCGCGAATACCCTTCGAGGCATCATAGGCGGCCTCCACGGCGGGCCCCAAGTTCCCGTAATCGACGTTGGCGACCCGGAGCTTCAGTAGAGAGCGGAGGGTAATGCTTTTCTGCCCACCGCAAGACCAGTCGAGTGTCGGAGTCGGAACGACGATGAAGCTCCAATCGTCCAGGATCAGGGGGTTGGCCGCTGCCCGGTCCTTGCAGGTGAACAGGCAGAACACATAGACATCCGACGCCCGCCGGGCGCCCTCTTCCTCCAGGACCTTTTTGCCCAACTCATCCCGCCGGCTGGGAGCAATATCGAAGCTGATGGAGGACAGACCCGCCTTCGCCCCGGCGTTGATGTACGATGAGGACTTGACCTCGATCTTGCAGGTCTCCCCGCCCCGGGGCATCTCCAGATCATAGGGAAGCCGATCTTCGTGCATCTGTGTGATGTCCTCCCCTATGGCCGTAGCGACGATAAACTCCGCCAGCGATCCACGCAGAGTCCCCTTCAGGAGGTCCGATGAGCTCCAGGCCCAAAAGTCCAGCAGCAGGTGGGGTGTGGGCATATCGTCGAAGTAGAAGTGTTCGTTTCCAGTGAGAGCCTTCATTTGTTTCCTTCTTTCCCGCCAGGAAAAGGGATCACCCGGCATTTGCCTCTGTGTACTCTTGTAGCTTTTGCAAGAAGCCCTTTTCTTCCGGCGCCATGTATTTGTCAAGAAGGGTCCAGATCACCTTTTGGTCGGATTGGCTGGCCTTCTTGAAGCAGTTACAGAGCAGCCGCATCTCCGGGCTGTACTCCTGGCTTTTTCCGCCGGAAATCGGCGTCTGGATGTCCGTCAGGCCGAGCATATAGTCTGCTGATACATTCAGCGCCTTTGATATACTCGCAACAATGTCCCCACGGGGGACCCGATCCGTGGTCATGTACCTGGAGATAGTTGCGGCGGTGGCATTTGCCTTTTCCGCGACCCAAACCTGGCTGATCCCACGCGAGTCCAAAATCCCCTTTAATCTCTCAGAAAAGATGTTCATAAGCTCCTCCCCAAACCAATGATTGCTCATTTTATCACGTCCTTTACGTTTAATAAACCATTTTTACCGGAAATATAAGAAAAGGTATTGACAATTACCGTTCGGTAATTTATAATAGGGCACAACAGGAATGGAGGTGAGGAAGTTGAACGCGATTGAGCTGAAGGTGGCTCGGACCCGGAAGGGATTTACCCAGGAATACGTTGCAAGCAGCCTGGGCATCTCGACGGTGGCCTACTCCAAAAAGGAGCGGGGGGAGTCTGGATTCTCTCCTGAGCAGATCAAGGCGGTTGCCAAGGTGCTGGAAATGGACCAGGACCAGGTAAACACTATTTTTTTTGACGGACAGTTACCGAAAAGCAATTTACCAGCGGACAAATTACCGCCCGGAAACTCTCCCGGCGTGGAGGCCCCCTGTACCTGATGCTCTGATTTTACCAAAAGCAGGAGGTGAGCGAAATGGATACTGCCGGTAAGAACGGGGCTGAGACCATGTACTTTCGTTGCAGGAAGGAAGCCGCTTTGCACAATGACCGGCTGAATAGCCGGGCTGGAGCCGCTGAAGCCCTCGGTATCTCTGAATCTTCGCTTGCGAAGCATGAGCTGGGGATCACCAAGGTCGTACCTGTTGACCTGGTTGCTCTGATGGCGGACCTGTATGGGTGCCCGGAGCTAAAGGCCAACTACTGCAAAAACGAATGTCCCCTGGGCCGAGACCTCACCCTTGCCACGGAGGTATCTCCGATTGAGCGGGTCACTCTGAACATCCTGAGCGGCCTGTCCACCGGGAAGATCGAGCAGATCAAACAGCAGCTCATTGACATCGCGGCTGACGGCGTAATTGACAGCAGCGAAGCCCCGCAGATGCGCGGCATCGTTGACTACCTCGGGCGCCTATCAAAGTCGGTCGCGGAGCTCCAGCTTCTATGCGAGAAGCAACTGAAGGACGGTGAGAGGCGATGACGAAAACCGAGCGGGCCATGAAGTGGCTGAAGGATGAGTACGGGATCACCAGCGAAGAAGAGCTGGACCGGGCCCTGGAGCGCACAAAGCTCGACATCGGCATTTTCGTGTCACCCCTGCCGGTTGTGACTGAAGAAGGGGTTGTGACATATTCATCCAAGTAAGTAATCAATACCAAAAAGAGGAGTCGATAATGTATGAAAATGGACAAGGTAGCCGGGAGCGGAAACGACGAATTTTATACACCGGAATATGCCGTTGCCCCAATTATGAAGTACATCAAAAAGCAGGGAGCAACGATTTGGTGTCCGTTCGACACAGAGAAAAGCCTCTTCGTCAAGATGTTTCGGGAGGCAGGCTATAACGTGATTGCGACTCACATTCAGAACGGGGATGACTTCTTCCAGATCGACGTTCCGAGGTGCGACTACATAATCAGTAACCCGCCCTACTCCATGAAAAGCAAGGTTTTTAATAGGCTTTTTGAGATCAACATACCATTTGCAATGCTGGTTGGAGTGGTCGGCCTGTTCGAGAGCCAGGAGCGGTTTGAGATGTTCCGAGACCACAGTTTTGAGATCATGTATATGAACCGACGGATAGCATATTTCAAAAGCTACACAGAGCAGAAGCCATCTCTAAACCCACCGTTCAGTAGTGTCTACCTTTGCAAGGGGATGCTTCCGAAGCAAATTTGCTTTGAAGAAATCAACAAAAAGGCTTCATAGATTATGGAGGAGATGCGACTTATGGCAAGAGCAAAAAGCCCGCCTGACCTGGACCGACGCTCCAACGCGATTGCGCGGGCGAAGGATCGGCTGGGCATTACAGTCCCCGATTCCATGATCGAGGCGGCTGAAAAACTGACCGCTCAAAAGGTCAAGGTCAAGGGACTGCCGGCGGATTACTTCTTCCTCCTGCTGGAGGATGAGATCGTAGACGCCTGTATCCGGGCGGCCATCAACGAGAGGTGTGCTAGATGTGCATGATATGTCACCAGAGCCCTTGCCACCCGAGCTGTCCGAACGCTCCTGATCCCCCGGCGGTCTACACTTGCCAGCATTGTGGGGAGCCCATCACCGAGGGGGATGAGTACCTGGAGATCGACGGCGACTATTACCACCTGGAGGACTGCGCCAGCGACGCGGCGATGAACATTCTGCTGAACAAGTGCGGGGCCCGGACCGGGGTTGCGGAGGTGGATGATCCGTGGTAACTGCTCTCCCTGACACCTCAAAAGAGCTGACGTTTGATGAGGCAAAGCACATCTACCGGCTGAAGGGGATCATCGTTCCAAGTGTGACCCAAGTGATGCAGCCCTTGTCCGATGAGACCTACCGGGGTGTGGAGGCCAAAGTGCTCCGGCGGGCCGCCGGGAAGGGAACGGCGGTGCATAACGCTATTGAGAATTACCTGACCTTCGGCATCGAGGACGTTGACCCGGACCACGCCGGTTATTTCACGGCCTTCCTGAGATGGTTTTCTGAGTACAACCCCCGGGTCATCGCCTCTGAGTACCGGCTGTACCACAAATTCATGGGGTATGCTGGAACGGCCGACCTGATCTGCGTCATTGGCGGGAAGCTGTACGTCATCGACTACAAGACCACCCAGCGAATTGAGGAGCTGCTGGTGAGGGTCCAGCTCAAAGCATATTCCCAGGCCCTTGGCAGTTTGGGGGCAGAACCGCAAAGGGCGGCCTCGCTCCACCTGAAGAGGGACGGCACTTTTGACTTCCAGACACACGACGGAGGGGCGGAAAGCTGGCAGGTGTTCAGCTCCCTCCTGACGGTGCTGAGGTACAAACAAAAAATTAGTAGGAGGTAATCAATCTATGGCAAAGGAAACTGTTGTGGCCCAGGTTGGGCAGCCCACCGGCGAGAACGAGTTGGCTATCCGCGAGGAGGTGTCCGGTGTCACGATCCAGGTTGAGGGCATGACCGTTGATTCTGAGGAAGCCTACCTGATGGCGGCCGAGCTGGGGACCGCGATCAAAACTCAGGCCAGGAAGGTCGCGGAGTTCTTCGCCCCCATGAAGAAGCGGGCCAGTGACGCTCACAAGGAAATCTGCGCCCGCGAGAAGATGATGCTCTCCCCCCTCCAGGCGGCCGAGCGGGAGCTGAAGAACAAGATGGGAACCTTCAGGCTGGAGGAGGACCGGCGCCGCCGGGAAGCTGAGGAACAGGCCAGACGGGCCGCCCAGGAAGCACAGCGCCTCAAAGAAGAGGAAGCCCTGGCGCTGGAGTCCCAGGGGCGCTTCGAGGAAGCCAGCTCCGCCCTGGCTGAGGCCGAGATTGCAGAGGGCGTTGTCAAGACCGGCGTGTATGCCCCCGCCCCTCAGAAGGCGGCGGGTGTTTCTGTGTCCAAGGATTGGGCCATTACGAAGATCGACCACAAACAGGTCCCTGTGGAGATTGCCGGCGCTGTCATCCGGCCGGTGGATGAGGCGGCCATCATGCGGCTGATCCGCGCCACCAAGGGCGGCATCGTGATCCCCGGGGTCGAGTACGCCGAAAAGGCGAGAATGAGTTTTAGGGGGAAATAATTATGAGTCAAGCTATGAGCAGAGCAGAAAGCAATGCGCTGTCCGTTGTCTATGAGGTCGCCGGGACCCAAGTGGCCCTGGACCTCCCGTTCGTAAAGAGATACCTGGTCCGGGGCAAGAGTGAGCTTGTGAGCGATCAGGAAATTGTTCTCTTTATGAACACCTGCAAGAGTCAGGGCATGAATCCCCTGGTCAACGGTGAGGTTTACCTGATTAAGTACAGCAAGGATGATCCGGCGCAGATCGTGGTCGGCAAGGGGACATATCTCCGGCGGGCCGTCGAGCACCCGGACTTCCTCCATAAGGAGGACGGCATCCTGGTGATGAGGGGCGATGAGATCATCAAGAAGGAGGGGTGCTGCCCGTATCCCGGGGAGAAGCTGCTGGGTGGCTGGTGCCGGATTACCTACCTCCGGGGCCAGGCCGAGCGGACCGCCTACAAGGAAGTCTCCCTCGCTGAATACGACAAGAACATGGCGAACTGGAAGTCCAAGCCCGCCACGATGATTAACAAGGTCGCCGTGAGCCAGTGCTGCCGGGAAGCCTTCCCGCGTGAATACCAGGGGACCTACTCCGAGGATGAGATGGTGGCGGCCGGTGCAATCCCCGCCGATTACACGGTGCTGGACGGCGACGGTGACGGTGGCGATCCGCCCCCGGACGATGATCCGGTCATATCTCAGGGCCAGCGTCAGGCGCTCTTCAAGATGGCCCATGACCACTTCGGCCAGGAAGAGGGGAACAAGATCATCCTGAAGTTGATCGGTGAACACGGGCTGAGGAGCACTACTGGCATGACAACCTCCGTTTACAACGCGGTCACATCCGCGCTCATGCAGGTCATTGAGAGCCTTGCCGGAGAAGGCGGCGGGGAAGGCCAGCAACCCACCGAGCCCAATGAGGGCCAGTGATACTCCAGGGGGACGGTCATCGTTTTCTTGATGAAGGCAGGTGATTAAATGGCCTGGATCAGCGTTCACGATCACGTTGACGGGAAAAAGTTGCGGCGGATGTCCAAAATGCTGAATTGTTCTAAAGCGGAGTCCCTGGGCATCCTGAACTTCTTGTGGTTTTGGGGACTCAATAATGCGGATGAAAACGGCAGGATCGAGGACGCCGACAGGGACGATATTGCCGAGGTTTTATCAGGTAAGACCCAGCTTCCACTTGAAAACGTGGTGGATGTGCTCTTTTCCTCCGGTTGGTTGGATAACGTGGAGGGCTGCATATACCTTCACGACTGGTCAGACTGGCAGGAGCAATGGTACAAATTCCGCCGGAAAAAGGACTATGACGCCCAACGGAAACGGCTTGAACGCTCCAGAAAAAGCGGAGGCTCAGGGCATGGACCATCCCCGCAGGAGGAACCGGAAGCACCGCCCCCTGACGGATCAGACAGTCCAACTCCGTCCACGGAGGAGCAGGCTCAGGAATCTGCACAGCCAAGGAAAAAACCGAAGCGGGAGACTGTTCGGATGGCCGAGTTTGTCCACCTGACCAAGCGCGAGTACCAAAAGCTGTGCGATGACTATGGAGAAAAGGCTGCAAAGCTGATGATCCGGGAGCTGGACCTATACAAGGGGTCCAAAGGGAAGGCGTATAAGGACGATTACCGGGCGATTCTGAGCTGGGTCGTTGACCGCGTGAAGGAGAAATACCCCGGTGCGATTGAGCAGAAATCCTCCATTGAGGGGAATCCGTTCAAACAATTTGAAGGGGGTGACGGCTGATGCCGGATATGACAGACTTCATGCGATCCCTGGCGGCCAGAAGTCTGGAAAGCCAGAAGCGGGATGCCGAGAAGGCCAGCGGCCCTCCAGACTATACCGGTGAAGATGGGCTCCTCTACTGTGGGAAGTGTCACTCCAGAAAGCAAATGTGGCTCAAAAACGATTTTTTCCCCGAGCCTATGCTGGTGGCAACAAGCTGTGACTGCATGAAAGAGGCAGAGGAGCGGCGGCGCAAGGAAGAGGAGTACCAGCGCGATATGGATAAAATCGAGCGGCTTCGGCTCAGTTCCATGATGGACAGCAAGTTCAGCGCGGCCACCTTCGACGCCTTCCAGCAGACCAAAAACAATGCGCGTAACCTTCGGCTCTGCCGCCGGTATGCTGAGAATTTCGACGAAATGATGACCAAAAACCAGGGGTTGTTGTTTTATGGAGATGTCGGGACCGGCAAAACCTTCTCGGCTGCCTGTATTGCAAACTATTTGCTCAACAGGAAGATTCCCACGGTAATGACTTCATTCGTCAAGATCATCGGCAACGCCGATCTGAGAAACAGGGAAGAGTCTATGTACTTCACCGACAGGCTGAACCGGGCCAAGCTGCTGATTATTGATGACCTGGGAGCAGAACGCGGTACGGACTATGCCCTGGAGCGTGTCTATGACATCATCGACAGCCGATACCGCGCAAGGCTGCCTATGATCCTGACCACTAACGTCCCCATCAGCGAAATGATGGAGTGCGCGGACAGACGATACAGCCGCATATATGACCGTATCTTTGAGGTCTGCTATCCCATGGAGTTTAAGGGCACTTCCTGGAGGAAGGTCGAGGCATCCAGACGGTTTGAAGATATGGGGAAATTTTTGGAGGGCGCTACATGAGCGGAATGAAGAACAAAGTGAAAATCGGCGCGGCGGATGACAGGCTGACGATGGCCTCCATCCTGCTGAAGAACGGCTACGCTGTCCAGATCACCAAATCCGAGCGGGACAGCAAAAAGTCGTATGATTACTTTGTCGAGTATGAGGAAGCCAAAAATGGAAGTTAAATTTGTGATCCCCGGACCGCCAAAGGGGAAGGGGAGACCGCGTTTCTCACAGGTGGCTGGACACACGAAAGCCACAACCCCAAAAGACACCGTTCTTTATGAGAATCTGGTCAGGACCGAGTACCAGCGCCAATGCGGTGAGGCCAGGTTTGAGGACGGCGCTATGCTGGACCTCCGGGTGGTGGCCTACTACCCGATCCCCTCCAGCAAGTCCAAGAAACAGCAGCGGCTCATGGAGGCCAGTGTGATCCGGCCCACCACAAAGCCGGACAATGACAACATCCTGAAGATCGTTGCGGATAGCCTGAACCAGATTGCCTACAAGGACGACGCTCAGGTGGTGGACGCTCAGATCAGGAAGTTCTACTCCAGAAGGCCCAGGGTCGCAGTGGTCATCAGGCCGGCGGCGGCACCCGAATCATCGGGAGGCGGTGAGACCCAATGAGTAAGCGGAAGTTCAAAAAGGGAGCCCAGGTCAGGAGCCTGGATGAGTTCTTCCTGCACGAATATTTCATCGTGAACGGAAAGACCCAGCATTGTGGCTGGTGCCGGTCCTGGCAGTTAGGACTTGCGCGGCTCTACATCGAAAGGGGAGCCGTATTTGTTGCTGAACCGATCACCGACGGGCAACCGTCCAGTCAGGAGGCGGCCCATGAGTAAGGAAATAGACTGGAGCGAAATCCACGGTGAGGGCGATGTGGTGTGTACCTGCGACAACTGCGGCCACCAGGAGCGATTCCCCTTCGAGGACTCAGCCCCGGACTATAAGGGTGTGCAGGGGAAGCTCTTTGCTATGGGCTGGACATCCTGCAAAGTCCTCACTTCCTGGCGGGACTTCTGCTGCGAATACTGCCGGAACCAATTCATCAAGAAAAACACATAGGAGGCTGAAACCATGTGCAAAGCAAACGATTTGCCCCTCTCACTGAAAAGCAATACCTTCAACGCCCTCTGCTCCGACTTTGACCAGGTGCTCCGCGCCACCCTCCAGGGGATGAGCGACACCAGCCAGGACGCTGCCGAGGTCAATGTGAAGGTGAAGATCACCCTGACCCCCGACTCTGCCCCGGACTACACCGTGAAGGGCATCGGCCAGCAGACACGCTCCATCACCAAGCCGAAGTTCGATCACACGGTCACGGCGGTCATCCAGCGGAAGGAGAAAAAGACCGGGACCCTCTCTGGCAATTATGAGCTGGTGTGGGACCGGGAGAGCTGCTGCTACGTCATGCGCCCGATTGATGACGGCCAGAGCTCCCTCTTTGACGATGAACAGTCCGCCGGGGAACAGACCGAGCTCCGGGCCCTTCCTGGAGGAGTCATTGATTCTGAGTTCACGGAGGTGGCCGCCGGCGGCCATGATGCTGATGACCTGGATCAGCGCCGGGAAGCCTTCAACTGGCTGAAGAATTTCATCGACTCCGATATGACGGTTATGGAGGCTATGGGCAACTACACCGTCAGGGACAAGGGCGGCAAGGTAATCCTGTCCTCTGGAACCGGGACCGGGAGCCCCTTCTATGCTGCTGCTGAGACCTTGGAGCCGCACGTCGGCCACTCCCTGACCTGCACCGAGGGGCCGAACTCCATCGTTATCATGTGCGAGGACTGCGATACGGTCATCTTCCGTATGGGCGATCCCGACGCTGTAAAGGATGATCCCCAGGAGTCTGGCGTGGAAGGGCGTGAGGACGGCGCTGAGGAGCCCGGGGACGGGCTGGACCACCCCAGGGACGGGGAATACCCCTATGAAGAGGGCGGCGATCCCTACGACGGCTCTGGGGCCGAGGAAGCGCAATGAAAATTGAACAGGTTTTAGAGCTATATGAGCCGTTAAGGATTTCTGGAAATGAGTCTGCTGGAAGGATACAGAGTGCATTCCGAAAGTTACACGCGAATTTACAGTTCCGCTCACAATGCGCAGTTGTGTCAATCTCTGGAGGATCAGACAGCGACGTAATGCTGGATATGATTCAGGCATTGGATCCAGAAAAGAATTACACCGATGCAACGCTCCATTATGTGTGGTTTAATACCGGCTTGGAATATACCGCAACGAAGGAACACTTGAGCTATCTGGAAGAAAAGTACGGTATAACCATTGAGAGAATAAGGGCAAAAACTCCAGTTCCGCTTGGGTGTAAGGAGTATGGGCAGCCGTTTATCTCGAAGAGAGTAAGCCAGTATATCGGTCGGCTTCAATCCAACGGATTCAATTTTAAGATGTGGGGAAATGAATCCTTCGATTTTTTGCTCAGGATGTATCCAAATTGCAAAGCAGCCCTGCGCTGGTGGTGCAACGAGTGGGGGCAAGGGAGCCAAATCAATATCGAAAAATGCCGTCTGCTGAAAGAGTTTATGATTGCCAATCCTCCAGACTTTCCCATTTCGGACGGGTGCTGCAAGGGTGCAAAGAAAGATGTGGCGCACAATTTTCTGCGGGAGACAAGGGCGACCATCAACATGGTCGGAATCAGAAAAGCGGAAGGGGGCGCAAGGTCTACTGTCTACAATAGCTGCTTTACCGAGCCTTCAAAAAGGGGTGAGGCAGCGCAGTTCCGTCCCATCTTTTACCTAACGGACCAGGATAAAGAGTTATACTGCAATATCCGTAAGGTGATTCACTCCGATTTGTATGAGAAACATGGATTCAAAAGGACTGGGTGCGCCTGTTGCCCGTTTGGGAGCCGATTTGAGCAAGAGCTGGAGGTAGCAGAACAATTAGACCCTGGACTTGCTAACGCCGTAAAAAAGATTTTTGCTTCGGCCTATGAATATACCAGGGCCTATCGTGCCTTTAAGGCAGAGCATGACACAAACAAGAAATCAGACTCCAACCAAACCAGTTTGTGGGACTAATTGAGGAAAAAGGAGAGCTTATGATGAAAGAAAAATTTCTGGAGATTTACCGCGAAAACATCACCCGGCCCGGCGCTGAGGAGTTCCTGAAGTGGCTGGAGTCCACCGACTTCTTCACAGCCCCGGCCAGCACCCGCTTCCACCTGTCCCACCCCGGCGGGCTGGTGGAGCACAGTGTCCATGTTTATGAGCGCCTGAGCGCCCTGAAAGAAAGCGAGTGGAACTTTCACCCGGATATGGACCTGTCCGATGAATCCATTGCCATCGTTGGACTCCTGCACGACGTTTGCAAGGTAGGAGTGTACCAGCAGGAGCCGAAGAACCAAAAAACTTATGATCCCGGGAAGGTGGCGGTAGCTGATAAGCGCCAAGTCAAACACGATTCCATTGGTGATTTTGTTTGGGAGACTGTCCTCGGGTACAAGTTCGATGACCCCATTCCCTACGGCCACGGCGAGAAGAGCGTATACATCATCTCCAGCTTTATGAAACTGACCCGGGAGGAGGCCATGGCAATCCGCTGGCACATGGGACCGGACGGAGACGGGTGGCGTACAGTCGGAAACGCCTACAGCCTGTTCCCCCTGGCAGTCCTGACCCATATTGCTGACCTTCAGGCAACTTATCTGGACGAAGCGGAGGAGGCGGCAAAGTGATGGAGGAGCTGATGAGGGCGGTATCCGCTCTGGTGGATAAAGAATATGAGTGGGCGGCCAAATCCCACGGGGGCGTTGCCGCCTCTCCCCATGAAGGCTATGCGCTCATAAAGGAGGAGGTCGAAGAGGCCGATCAGGAAATGGAGCGTCTGAAGAAGAAGCTGGGCTTCCTGTGGCTGAATGTGAAAAACGATGCTGAGGATATGGTCCAGCGAAACTTCGAGGATATGAAGTCCATGGCTATTGCGGGAGCCTGTGAGCTGATCCAGGTTGCGGCGATGGCGGACAAGGGTGTTGAAGGGATCAGGAAAGGACGTGGGGAGAAATGCTGACTGCCTTCCGTGTTATGCTCCTGGTGTTCCTGGCAATCGCCTTTTTCGGGTGCATCGGCGGCAATGAAAATGACAAGCAGAATTGCCGGCTGGTTTTTGGAGTTGCTGGAGTCCTGTTCGTCCTGAGCTATCTGCCATAAGGGAGGAGGAGCGATATGAAAGCAATCACCATCTGGCAACCCTGGGCGACTCTCCTGCCCCTGGGCATCAAGCTGTATGAGACTCGATCCTGGGCGACATCCTATCGTGGACCCATAGCTATCCACGCTGCGGCCCTGAAGCTCCCCCAGGTCCTCAAAAGGTGCTTCCCTGGCGAGGATGACAAGCTGATGTTCCTGGAGGCTATCGCAAAAGGGATGAAGGGGTCCTATACCAGTGGGGAGATCATGGACCTGCTGAACGGTTTCCCGACCAGCAGCATCGTCGCCACGGCGCGGCTGATTGAATGTCACAAAATCTCATCGCTTTATGGCACACGGCCCATGTGCTTCGGCAACGAGCGGATCATCCGGCGGGCGGACGGAATAACCTTCTCCCCGAATGAAACAGAGCTCATGTTGGGAGACTGGACCCCAGGCCGGTATGCCTGGGAGTTCGCTGATATGAAGGCGATTCCCCCGATCCCCGCCAGGGGGAAGCAGTGGCTGTGGGAATGGGACGGGGGTGGCCGGAATGGATAAGCGGCCAGCCTACAAAACCTTCCCTATTCCAGGACCAAAGCAAAGGGAGATCATGGCACCAAATATCGAAGATGCCGCCATCAAGCGGCTCTATGTGTGCCCTTCGTGCCACAACATGGATCATCCGCCGGGGGCCCGCTTCTGCTACATCTGCGGTATGGGCTTCCCTCTGAGCATACAGCCCAAAAGCGAAAACTGAACAACACGTTGCGGGGCCTGGGGCTACTCCAGACCCCGTAAACAGGCATTGTAAGGAGGATACCATTGTGAGTGAAATGACCAATAGTAACGCCGTTGCCACCAAGGTACAGTGTTTTGCCGGGCGGCTCCAGGACTTCAAGGATCAGGAAGCGGGCGGGGCTCCGCTGGGCGCCGTGGAGTGCAGCATCGTCGCAGATGTGGAGAGCGGGACCGTAACCTTCCACGCCGCCGGCAAGGACGTTGTCATCGCGGTCCGCTTTGATGAGCTGCTGGAAATCATGGCGGAGGGCGTTGTCCTCAGCCACCAGCGCCATGATACTGAAGCGCCTGGAGGTGAAGGTGATGGCGGGCAGTAAGAAAGGGAGGGCGGCATCCTCGCTGACAGCCGATCAGAGAAAAGAGATCGTCGGCCTGGCCGTCACCGCCGGGATCAAGGCGTATCGGGATGAGGCCACCAAGCATAGAAAGGAAATCTATGACAAGCGCCTCTATAACACCAAGCTACTGATGAGGAATTACCGCGACCTGAAGGAACACGCTGACAAGGCGGTATTCGATGCCTCCACCGCTGAGGATGAGGACGTTTACGAGATTTTGAACCTGATGAGCGAGTGGGTCCGCGAAGAGGCTTCCACTGTGGACAGCATCAAAAAGAGCGCCGCCCGGACAAGGCTCATCATGGATCACATCAACGAAATGCTCCAGATTTATCAAGCGGCCTGTGAGCGGTCCAAGAGGCCGGAGGATACGCGCCGGTACGGTGTTCTCTATGACTACTACATCAGCCCGGAAAATCTGAGCCTGGAGGAAATCGCAGAGAAATACAGTGTGGACACCCGGACGATCTATCGGGATATACGGGACGCCACCGCCAGGATCACCGCGCTTCTGTTCGGGGTGGACGGCATTTTCAAGTAGCATGGCAAAAACCTGTCATTTACATGAGAAAACCCGTGTGGTAGTATCGTAGTGTCATAAGTTCTCTCCCTTCTTTTTTTGTCACGCGATTACCAAAAGGCAATCGCAACCGCTCGGGATGGGCAGCTCGGTAATTTCACCGGGCTGCCCATTCTATTTTCTACGGAGGTACACACATGGAAATTGTGATGAAGCGCACAGCAGACATCAAGCCGTACCCCGGAAACCCCCGGGACAATGATAATGCGGTCCCCTACATCGCGGAGAGCATCAAGCAATTTGGCTTCCGAGTCCCCATCGTGCTGGACCCGGACGGAGTGATTGTGTGTGGGCACACCCGCTGGAAGGCCGCGCAGAAGCTCGGGATCGAGGAGGTCCCCACTGTCGGGGTGGATGACCTGACCCCGGAGCAGATCAAAGCCTTCCGCCTGGCAGACAACAAATCGGCGGAGCAAGCCACCTGGAACCTGCCGAAGCTGGACCTGGAACTCCTGGACCTTCCCATGTTCGATATGTCCCTGTTCGGCTTCCCCTCTGAAGAGGTGAAGAAGGAGGCCAAGAAATCCGGGGGAACTGGCATGGAATCCATGGAGCTGAAGGCATTTGAGCACCATGACTACCTGGTGTTCGTTTTCGACAATCAAATGGACTGGCTAAACGCGGTCAACGCTTTCGGCATCCACAAGGTCAACGCCGGATATGGCGCGACAAAGAAAGTGGGGGTGGGTAGAGTTGTCAACGGAAAGAGACTTCTTGAACGAATACAGTATCAAGCTGCTGATTCTGAGCCGGGGGCGGAGCCAGACGATCACGACAACGGAAATCCTTCCTGACTTCGTGGAGGTCCTGGTCCCCGAGTCCGAGGCGGCCGCCTACCGCGCCGCCGTGAAGAATCCGATCCTGACCATCCCGGACAACATCATTGGCCTGGGCCAGGTGCGGAATTGGGTGCTACGGCATTTTGATGAGCGGATCATCGTCATGCTGGATGATGACCTGATCCGGCTCTACTGCCTGACGGCGAAAAAGGCGCGGCCCATCACGGACCCGGAAGAGATCACACAGGTCATCATCAACGCGGCGGTCATGGCGGACGATGCCGGGCTTCACTGTTTCGGATTCTCTCAGACCGATATCCGCAAATTCAACGGCTGTGAGCCCTTCAAGCTGACCGGCTGGGTCGGGGGCATGATCGGAGTCATCGGCCGGCAGTACACCTTCAGGGATGACAAGTACAAGGTGGACATCGACTTCTGTATGAAGAATATGCTGGTGGACCGCATCCTGTGGATTGATGACCGATACTGCTTCTACCAGCTCAGGGACAACAACGTGGGCGGCAACAGCGCCTTCCGCACTCAGGAAGAGTATGAAGCGTCCACGGAATCCCTGGTGCGGAAATGGAAGGGCTACCTGACCAAATCGACACACGCATCTCAGGTCTTTCTCAGGACCAAAGTTAAAAGAAAGCAGGATATAAAGCTATGAAAAAGGTTTTGATTATCGGCTATGGGACCGTCGGCCACAACCTGGCTGTGGAGCTCTCCGCGCTCCAGCCCGACATCTACGACAAGTACAAACCGGATGAGAACACCCGCCTGGACGGGGAGCGGTATGACGCGGCCTTCGTCTGCGTCGATACTCCCTATGTCCCCGGCGAGTGTGTCTGCGACACCCGCGAGGTGGAGAACTCTATTCTGGAGAACGACGCGGAGATTTTCGTGGTGAAGTCCACCGTCCTCCCCGGGACCGTGGATCACCTGGAGGAAGTCACCGGGAAAGCTGTCATCTTCTCCCCGGAGTATTACGGCGGGACCCAGCATTGCAATAACTTCGACTTCCCGTTCACGATCCTTGGTGGGGACCGGGATGACTGTCTGAAGGTCCAGCAAATCCTCCAGAGGGTCTATGACGGGCGGCACACCTTCAGGATCACGGGCTCCAGGACGGCCGAGCTGGCAAAATACATGGAGAACGCCTTCCTTGCCACGAAGGTGAGCTTCTGCACTCAGTTCTGGTCCGTGGCAAAACAGATCGGGGTGGACTATGAGGAGCTGCGGGAGCTCTTCACCCTGGACCCACGCGTGGGGAAATCTCATACCTTCGTCTACAATGAGAGCCCGTTCTGGAAATCCCACTGTCTGGACAAGGATGTGCCCGCTATCGCGGAGACCTATGGGATGGACTTCCTTCTCAGCGTCATTGAGTTTAACGAGAGAATGAAGGAAACGGTTTAGTGAATAATCGGTAAATATTTTGTTAATGTAAGTGAAAATGCTTCCCGTAGGCGACCGTCTGTGATATACTATGGACATAACCTGAATGGAGGTATCAGTCTATGGGATACGATTTGAGAACCCAACGGGGCTACGACTTCTATGAAGTGGCCTCCGCCCTGCAAAAGTCCATCCGGCGGGGCGATGTGAAACTGGCGGGATACATGGCGCTGGAGCTCTTCCCGAAGTACGCGGAATACTGCTGGAAGCGGCTCCTCACGGTATCGGCTGAAGATTGTCACGGTCTGGTGACTCAGGAGATCAAGGCTCTTTATGATTCGTTCCACGTTATCAACAAGGGGAAACGTGGCGACGATCTGAAGGGCCGTATTTTTATCTCCAAAGCGGTCATCATCTTGTGCACCTGCGGCCATAGCCGGGATGCCGACGTGCTCTCCAACTACATCTACGACAAAAAGCAGCTCTTGTCCGATGAGGAAATCGAGCGGGCCTTCGAGGAGGTCAGGGCTGGACGGATGGACGTTCCCGAGTACGTTTTTGACTGCCACACCCGGAAGGGGAAGGCGGCAGGGAGAACCAAGCAGCAGTTCTTCAGGGAGGAAGAGAACGCCCTGGTCAACAAACAGGTCAGCTTGTTTGATGGGGTCCAATTCTGACTCCAACCGCGCAAAACAGAGTGGGGAGCGGTCGCCTGAATGGGTGGCCGCTTCCTATTTTTCCGCAAAGATGGTGGTGAGATGCCAAATGAGAAAAACCTGATCCCGTTCAATGAGCGAACAGAGAGTGAACAGAGGGCGATCCAGTCCAAGGGCGGGAAGGCCAGCGGTGCCTCCAGGCGCAGGAAACGGGATATGGCAAAGGCCATGAAGTTGCTCCTGGATATGCCCGCAATCCCTGGTGCAAATGCCTACCTCCAGCAGTTCGGCTTTGATGAAGCTGATATGACCAATCAGATGGCGCTTCTCTCCGCCGTGTTTATGAAGGCTATGAACGGGGATGTCCGGGCGGCTGAGTTTGTGCGTGACACCGCCGGCTATAATCCGAAAATCAGACTGGAGGAAAAACGGTTCGAGGCCGAGCAGGAGGAAAGCGGCGGCGGGACCGATGTTGTGAGCGACTGGATCAACTCGATCCCCGATACTGCTGCTGAGGATGGAGGCGAGGACCCCGATGGCGAGGATGAGCAAAACCCAGGCGAAGCGGAAGAAGCTCCGTGACTTTTTCAATCGGCGTGTCCCCCTCTACCAAAAGGACCCGGTTCTGTATGCCCGGGAAGTCCTCCTATTTGAGCCGGACGAATGGCAGGAGAGTGTCCTTCGAGACCTGGCCGAGTCCCCCTGGGTAACGGTGCGATCTGGACAGGGCGTAGGAAAGACCGGCGTTGAGGCCGTGGCCCTTCTCTGGTTCCTGACCTGCTTCCGGTTCCCCCGGGTGGTTGCGACCGCCCCCACCCGCCAGCAGCTCCACGACGTTCTCTGGAGTGAGGTTGAGAAGTGGCGCTCCAACAGCCCGCTGCTTCGAGAGCTCCTGAAGTGGACAAAAACCTACGTCTACATGAAGGGGTATGAGAAGCGATGGTTCGCCGTGGCCCGGACCGCCTCCAAACCTGAGAATATGCAGGGCTTCCATGAGGACAATATGCTGTTCATCGTGGATGAGGCGTCCGGCGTGGAAGATGAGATCATGGAGGCGATCCTGGGCACACTCTCAGGCGCAAATAACAAGCTCCTGATGTGCGGGAACCCTACCAGGACATCCGGGACCTTCTATGACAGCCACACGGCCAACAGGGGCCTTTACAAGTGCCACAAGGTATCCTCCCTGGACAGCACCCGGACCAATAAAAAGACCATTCATGCGCTGATCCGAAAATACGGTGAGCACAGCAACGTGGTCCAGGTCCGCGTGTTCGGCAACTTCCCCTCGCAGGAGGATGACGTGTTTATCCCCCTGACCCTTGTTGAGAAGTCCATCGCTCTGGACCTAGAGCCCCCAGCCACCAGGATCAGCCTGGGGGTGGATGTGGCCCGTTACGGCGATGATGAGACCGTCATCGCTCAGAATGTGGGCGGCAAGGTCAGCATCCCCATCATCCGCCGGGGTCAAAACCTCATGCGGACGGTGGGGGATATTGTTCTCCAGTACCGGAAGCTCCTGTCCGACTACCCGAAGTACCGGGGCCGGGTGTACGTCAACATTGACGATACCGGCCTGGGCGGCGGCGTCACGGACCGCCTAGCTGAGGTGAAGCGGGAGCAGCACCTATCCAGACTGGAGATCATCCCCGTCAACTTCGGCGCGAAGGTCCCCGATCAGGATGCCGCCGCATACTTCGCGGACATCACTTCCTATATGTGGTCCATCATCCGGGACGCTATGGAGGCGGGGACGCTGAGGCTGCCGAATGACACTGAGCTGGTGGCACAGCTATCTGTCCGAAAATACACCGTGACCAGCGGCGGCAAAATCCAACTGGAGAGCAAAAAGGAAATGAAGAAGCGCAGCATCGACTCGCCCGACCGGGCGGACGCTGTTGCGCTGACCTGTTTCGTGAAGAAGATTTTCAACGCGGCAAGCCTGACATCCTGATTTTGAGAGGTGAGAAGATATGTTCGATTATAAAAGCGAGGCCGAGATCAACAGATACCGCCAAATGCTCCGCATCGAGGCTGGGCGGGCTGCCCTGGACCGGATCAACGGCCAAACGAAACAGGTCCGCCGGGATGGGTATGTGAATTTGCTGAACAAGTACGGCACCGCCCAGGACAATTCGACCGCCTACTCATTCGCTCCAGAGGGCCCGGTCTCCGATGTGGACCTTACGACGATGTACCAGGACGGCGGCCTGTTCTCGAAGATCATTGACGCCCCTGCTGAGGAAGCTGTGAAGAAGGGCTTTGACACCGGAGTTACCGATGAGAAGGCCAAGGAGTACATCGAGGATACCATGGCCTGGCTGGAGTGGGATGAAAACATCTCCACCGCCCTGAAGTGGTCCCGCCTCTACGGCGGCGCCATCGCGGTGATGATGATTGATGACGGCCGGGGCCTGGATGAACCGCTGGACCTGGGCGCGATCAGGAGTATTGAGGAGCTGAGGGTGTATGACCGCAGCATCGCTATTCCTGATTACAATAGCATCTACCGGTTAGAGCCCACGGTGGGCCAGGGGCCGAACCGCTACCGCCACCGATACCTGGAGCCCAAGTTTTACGACGTGTCCAGCATCTACGGCAGTTTCCGGGTACATGAAAGCCGGTGCCTTGTGTTCCGAAACGGGAAGATGCCGGAACGCTCCACCATGACGCAGTACAGGCATTGGGGAATCCCTGAGTATATCCGCATCAGGAAGGAACTCCGGGAGGCTGTCACAGCCCCCTCCTATTCTGTAAAAATGCTGGAGAAGTGCGTCCAGGCGATCTACGGCATGAAGAACCTGGCCGAGCTACTTTCAACCGATGAAGGGGAAGATATTGTCCTGAAGAGGCTCCAGGTCATAGATATGGCCCGGAACTTCCTGAACTCCATCGCCATCGACGCGGACGGCGAGAGCTATGACTTCAAAAGTATGTCGCTGGCCGGGGTGAAGGATATTGTGGAGACCACCTTCGCTGCCATTTCCGCCGTGAGCAATATCCCGCAGACGATCCTCTTCGGCCGGTCCCCTGCTGGTGAGAACGCCACCGGCGAAGGGGATATGGAGAACTGGTACAGCTACGTCGAGAGGAATCAGAAGGTCCAGGTGGTGCCGAACCTGAAGTATCTGCTGGACATTACCATCAAAGCCGGCATGGCCCAGGGATACATCAGCGAGGACCCAAAGCCCAAACTGACCATGAATCCGCTGTGGTCTCTCAGCGAGGCAGAGCAAGCCAACGTGGATCAGGTCAAGGCAAACACCGCCCAAGTCAAGGCTGCCACCGCTCAGATATATGTGGATATGCAGGCCATCGGGTCGGATGAGGTCCGCCGGGGGCTGGCGAAGGAGGGCGAGTTTGACATCGACACGCTCCTGGATGATGAGCCGGAGGATGAGGGCTGGGGGCTCGACCCCGCTTCCATTGGGTATGACCCTGCATCCATGACCTACTCAGGAAACCCGCAGGGAAGGCCCTCAGAAGCTCAGGGAACGTCGCAAACAGGATGGACGGACCCGGGGACCACCCAGCAGACAACGGGCGCTGACGGCGATTTATCGCCGGGACACGGCAACGGGAAACTGAACGGTGCCGGGGTAATCGTGGTCAAGGATGGACTGGTCCTGGTTGGCCGTCGCAATTCCGATTTCTGCTCCGGGACGATCTGCGGCCCAGGCGGCCATATCGAACAGGGAGAGACATCCAGACAGGCGGCGGCCCGGGAGGCCCTGGAGGAGTTCGGGATCATCATTGATCCGGCGGACCTGATCCTGCTGGGGGTGGATGACACACTCCCGTCTGAGTTCGGGGGAACAGCCTTCTACCTGACCACAAAGTTCACCGGGGAGCCGGTATGTGACGGAGTGGAGATGACCGGCGCTCAGTTTGCCGACGCCTCCGAACTCATTGAGCGACCTGAAGGACTTTTTCCTCCGTTCGCGGCCTCTTTGAATTTCCTGGCCCGCGTACTGACAAGAGAAAGCTGACGGAAAACCGCCAGCTCTTTTTGCCTCCTATGATTGCTTTTTGGTAAGTAATTATTGCTTTTCGGGAAGAAAGTTATAATATCGGCAAACGGTATTCCCGTGAGGTAATTGTCTGTGATATAACAAGAGCATCCAACAGGGGGCAAATGAAAAGCCCCCACCGGCGGAAACGGTGGAGGCCCTTCTGGTGCGGGGGTTAATCAATCTACGGTAAGATGATTGTACCACTCCACTCCAGAAAGGTCAACACGAAATTCTTACAAAGGAGTGGTAATGGTGTTGACCAAAGACAAAACCATGGCGACGCTCCAGGCCGAAGCGCTGGCCTATATGATCTGCTTAACCTTCTTTGACGGCGGGGAAACCGCGAAGCAGGATAGGTTGAGCGGACGCCTGGAGGCTTCCATGTACCTGTTAAGCGATCTCTTGACGGTCGCGGTGAACGGGGGTGCCAAGGGATGATCTACAACAATCGTGAGGTCAACTGCAAGGTGTTCTCCAGCAAACAGGACTGGAAGATCAGAGTGGTATTCGATGAGCGCGGCGAACCCTTTTTCTGCGCCCGGGACGTGGCAACCAGCATGGGCTATGAAGAGCCTGGGAAGGCTGTGGGCAGGAGCAAACTGGAGAAGGTCCCCATGCTGCTCCCCTGGCAGAGCGGCCACCGGAAGGGGTGCAACGAGAACTACTGCTTCAGCGCGGAGACCATGCTGACCTTCATCAAGAGCGCGTCCATCCGCCTGAAGCCCGGCTTCGTTCAATGGGTGAAGGATGAGGTCATCCCCGGGGCGCGGGCCGAGGGGATACCGGCAAAGCCCGCTACGAAACCCAGCCCCGGGACAGATCGGAGGCCGGCGGCACCCGAACCAATGATTACTCCCGGGAATGTGGCACAGCGGATCGACGAAATCATTTTGGAACTCATGCTTCTCAAAAAGACCCTGGCATAACTGAATACCCACGATGAGGGGCTGCTTCGGCGGTCCCTCTTTTCATTGGAGGTGATGGGTGTGGATCAAAAGGAGATCATCCAGAAAGCCGTCAAAGGCAAGTTCAAAGGCCACCAGACGCTCAACGCTAAGGTCGCCCCCATTTACCCCTCCGCGCTGGAGAGGCAGTACAAAGGCATCACAGACGCCTATATGCGGATTGTCAACCAGGTGGTGTCCGAACACCTCCCCAAAATCCAAGCGGCGGCGGCCAATGAGAGGAAGGCCGCGACACGGGCGGACAGCGTGGATGATTTGATGACCACGGTTCAGTCGGTTTTCGGGATCATGCGGGATGATCTGGAGGAACGGCTGGGCAAGTTTGACCTCTACGGCAAACTGAAGGAGCTGTCAGAGCTGACCACAAAGCTGAGTATCCGCCAATGGAAACGGGTAGTCAGCCAAACCCTGGGGTTGGACATCTTTGATGACTACTATTCCGGCCAGTTCTACCAGGAAATGCTCGACTATTGGGTGAGCCAGAATGTGGCGCTGATAAAGACGATCCCGCAAGAGACCCTGAGCGGTATGCGGGAAATCGTCTACGAGGGATACCGGAACGGCAGGACCACCACGGCAATCCTGAAGGAGATACAGCGGACCTACTCCACGAATAAGAAACACGCCCGGCTGATTGCCCGGGATCAGATGGCGAAGCTCAACGCTGATCTGACCAAACGCCAGCAGACGGACGCCGGGGTGGAAGAGTACAAATGGTCTGACTCCAGGGATGCCCGAGTACGCCCCCGGCACAAGCATCTGAACGGAAAAACATTCCGGTGGGATGATCCCCCGGTTGTTGATACAAAAACAGGGAGAAGATGTCATCCGGGCCAGGATTACCAATGCCGGTGCGTTGCTATCCCTGTTTTTAATATTTCCACCCTGAACATCCAGGCGAACCCGAAAAAGTGAGGTGATTGATGCGAAGAAGTTCTTGTCCTGATGGATGGGCACAAATCAAACCCGCGAAAGGAGGTAGACCAAAATGCCCGGCTCGGAGATTAGAGCCCTCTGCAACCAGATTGCCGGAGAGGCAAAAGCAATCGCTGAAGGGTCCGACGATGTTGCCGGCCTTCGTGCCAGCCTTGCCGCCGGGGGTGGCGATGGCGCCGCGTCCCAGGTGGCTGACCACCTGGCGAACCTCGGCCTTCAGCACCTCGAAAACCTTCAGCAGCTTGTGATTCTGCTGACTTCCACCATGACGGCTGCCATGCCGCAGGAGGAAGGAAACGGCGGAGGTGACGGTGATAAGTGAACACCCCGAAGCTGAAAACCGTGTACCGCCTTGACAGCGTTCCCCTGAGCGCAACCTACTGGACCCGCGAGGGATACCTGAAGGATGAGCCCATCGTCACCTCGGTGGGCATCTTCGAGTACCTGAACGATGACGGCTCCAAGCGCCGGGAGCTCCGCCTTCCTGAGAACGTGTTCGATCCGGCCAGCCTGGCGAGTTATGAGGGGAAACCCGTTATCATAACCCACGACGCCGGGGAGGTGGACAAGAACAACGTCCAGCGGGAGATCATCGGCACCATCCTGTCCCCCGGCATCCGGGACGGCGACGATGTGCGGGCCAAAATTGTCATCCACAACACCGACGCTATGAAGCGGAGCGGCCTGAAGGAGCTCTCCCTGGGCTACTCCCTGGACCTGGATGAGACCCCAGGTGTGTGGAACGGCCAGCCATACGACGCGATCCAAAAGAACATCCGCATCAACCACCTTGCTCTGGTCCAGAGTGCCAGGGCAGGAGAACAAGCGCGGCTGAATATTGACAGCCGCGACGCCAAAAAAGGAGTGAAGGTTATGAAGAACCCGCAGACCCCCCCCAAGAAAAACCGCCAGGAC